>Ga0073906_1003718_pt1 | contig 16659 bp, 12 predicted proteins | sample Inofromicrocosms_FD_65485 | JGI IMG/M metagenome (GOLD analysis project Ga0073906, IMG submission 65485) | Mouse cecum microbial communities from Vienna, Austria - Inoculum for glucosamine and mucus D2O microcosms | ecosystem: Host-associated > Mammals > Digestive system > Large intestine >... | reverse complement strand
ACACGGTCGATGAAGGGCATATTTCCCCCCTTTCGTCGTTACTTTCACTCCGCGTACGTCCTTGTACGCGTCGCTCAAGTGCCTTGAAAGGGGGTTGGTGCTTATGGTTACATATTCGGAGTTAATTCAGTTTGTGATTATGCTTTGCGCCGTTGCAACTCTTGCGATTTACGCGACACGCAAAAAATAGCGCCCTCGCTCTGGTAAAGTAAGGTGCTACTTTTCGTAACAAATTATTTTGCCGACGGCTAGGCTCCATCTAGCTTTCGGCTCTCTTGCTAAGCATATTATATATCAAGTGCACGGTTTTTTCAAGCCCCAATTTACAAAACCGCCCGGTGTTACCGGCATGGACACGCTTTCATGCAAAGTCCAATAAAAATACCCCGGAGCAAGTTTCCCCCGCCCCGGGGTATTTCACTGGTACATCTCCCATATATTTTCCTGATATCCCGCCACGCCCGCATGCCGAACCGCCTCCACGGTTCCCCCCAGTTCGTCGTCCTTGATTCGTCCCAGCATTTTCATCCGTCTCGGGGAAATACTTTTCCCCGACTTACTTTTTTCATAATCTTCCACGGACATGTGCCAATATGCAAATTCCCCCTTGTAATACCGCCTTATCTTCCAGGCAATCAAAAGCCCCTCCGGGTCGAAGTCGCCCCCATAATATACCTTGATTCCCGATGCCGCAAGCAAATCCAGCATAAGCACCGCGCTTAACCTGGGCTGCCCGTTCATGCACATGCAAGACTTTTCGCCTTTCCATTTTCCACAAAGCATCGCGTACACCGATGGATTCTCCACGATATAAATCTCATTTCGCGGGCAAGCCACCCGTCTCCACTTGGCAATTACCGACAGCGGCACGCGCACCATGTCACCCTCCGCCAAAAACCCCGCCATTCCCGCATGGGAACTTTCATCTGCACCATGGGCAAGAATGCCGGAAAGCATCACGTCATTTGAAACGTCATCACGCAAAATTCCCGACTCCAAATACAACCGGTTCTTTTGCAAAGCGGGAAATATCGACGGTTCCCCGTCATTCGCCCTGTTTTCTGCGCCATCGTCCCCACCATCGCACCGCTCCTCATCCTGCCCGGACTTCCCCGCTTGCACTTCCTCTCGCCCGACCGGCACCGCCTCCACGCCCCTTTGCACATGGTTCCACTGCACCAGCTGCCACAAAAATTGCCCGTCCCGCGTCCCGTCGTCAAACGCATGGGGATTTCCCGTCAATCTGGCCGCAAAAACCGCCAAATATTCCACGCACCCGTGTCGGCAAGGAAACGCATTGACAATCCACGCTCCAAACTCCAATGTGGCTTGCATTTCACGTTCCCCCACCGAAGCGTGCTTCACATTTTCCGCCCTCTCCCGATTATTCTTTACATCCTCCCGACAACGTTTCCACACGTACGGATAGCAGAATCCTTCCTCACGCGCCAATTCTCCTATCCACGTTGCCGCCGGTGTTTTCTCGTATTGCCCGGCCAATTCTTTGCACGCCTGCTGCCAACGCCGCCGTTCCTCTACTTCCCGCGCCTCTTTTAATTCCTTCTTTCCCGCCATTTCCTCCTGAAAATACAGTTCCAACACCTCTTTTGGAGAAATATCCCCAAAACGGCTGCCTTTCAATACCTTTTCAAATCGGGACGCACTGATGGACACCGATTTCTGCCCGTGGAAATTCTTCTGGAAAAAGCCCTCCAAGACCTCCAGTTCCTCCACGGACACCCCGCGCAGGACCACCGTTCCCGCAAAATATCCATAAGAGGAAAATTTTTCCCGAAACCCACGAAGCAGGCGGTCAAAAACATGGTTTCCTCGAAAATATTTTATGCAATCCTTTTCCAATTGCGTTGGCTTGTCCATCTTCGGCCTCCTGACTATTTCCCAAGGGGCTGTCGGGAAATGACTGCACACCTACAATATATGTGACGTATCAGAATTTACAACCATATATTGTGGGTTTGCCGCATTGTCCGACAGTCCCTTACCATTCGCAGCGGAATGGTAACGTATTTTTCCCAAACATGAAATAAGACCAGCTTACGCTGGTCATGATTTCTAAATTATGCCAATTGCCTAATAGTGACGCCAACACATGACGCTTACCTCGATAATGGCACGGACATAGGACTTACTGTTGACATTCTTATATTAACATATGCGGGTCGTCTTGTCAATATGCAAGAAAATTTTCAATATTATTTTTTGTTAGCGTGTTACAGTTCAGTCCCCGGCCAATCACCACGCTGATTGGCCGGGAGGACGCACGTAAATCTGGCCGATGCATCACCCGCTTTGCCGTAGGCAAACTAAAAATGCGGGTGATGCCCGTTACAATTCGGACTCGCGCTGGCGCGGGGCTGAATTGTAACGTTAGCGTCGGTGTACAGAAGGCAACACGGTCGATGAAGGGCATATTTCCCCTCCGCACACCGACTCTACCATAGTTACTTTTCACGGAAATTCAAATATCCCCTTCAATATCCCAATCTCCCTCAACCGGCGAAATTCCTCCGTGTAGTGCTTCGTCTGCAATTCCGAATAATACAAGTTCGAAAACACGTCCGCAATCTGGATGAACTTATTGTCCACGGAGTCAAAGTACGTCACGCTAAATTTCCCCTTGACCGCCCCGGCCATCGTCAATTCCGTGTTGAGATAATTTTCCAGAAAATATTTCGTCTCCGTTTTCTCATTCCGCTCGTCCAATTGAAGAAAACAATCCTCGTTCGGCAGCACCCCGCTTTCCATGAAATAACTCAGCGCCAGGCGAATCGCATAATTAAACGCGCGGGCCGTATTGGAACAAAACGCGTCCGTCAGCTTTTTGTTTTCCAGCCGTATATAATAAACATCGAAATAATGGCATCGGGTAAAGTATTCCAAAAACCCCAGCTTCATTTCCCGGTCAAACTGCGCACCCTTTATCCGACGCCTCGCCCCTTACATGCGCGTCATCCTCCAACCAGCGCTTCGCCCCTTGCATGCGCGTCGTCCTCCAGCCGACACTCCGTACTCTACGCGTGCCGCTTACACCCCGGCCGCCCGCTCCTCCACCTGCGCCTCGTTCTCCAGCATTTCCTTCGCGCGCCCGTTCCACAGATACGGCATCACGGTCACGAACTTGGCATTTTCCGGGCGCAAAAGCTGGTAAATGGCCAGCGCGTCCAACGTATCACAATCGCCCCACAATACTTGCGAATTAATAATAAAATCAAACTCGAACTCCGTCATCAGGCGGAACATGTCGCGGATATTCTTATTATCCACCCCCGCGAACGCCTCGTCAAGCGAAATCAGCCGCGGCGCGTCGGCATTTCCGCCCTTGTACTTGGCCACCACCGCCGAGAAAAGCGGCACATACATCGACATCGCCTTCTCACCGCCGCTAAACGTCCCAAACACGCTGTTCGTCAATTCCTTCTGCCGTTCCCCGCTCTTCTGGGAAAACAATTGAAATTCAAACCACTTTCGATAATCCAGCGTATCTTTCATCACCTGGTAAAAAGACACCTGGCCGCTGTCCTTGGCGTTCCGCCTGGCCTCTTCCACCTTCGAGCGGAAATGCAGGGACAACTTGGCCGCCTCGTCCTCCCGCATCAGGCGGTAATCCTTTTTCAGCAAATCCACCAGTTCCCGCGTGTCAAGCTGGTCCTCGTGCTCCGCCGTCTTGCTGCGCCACCGCAGGCTCAGCTTCAAGCCGCTCGACGTGTTCATGGCGCCCATCAGCCCGTTCATTTTCTCCACCCACGTATTGGAGCTGTTGATTTTCCCGCGAATCTTCCGACCCACCGTATTCGCCAAAATGTCCTCGAACAATTCCCGGTCGCCGGCCTTGATCAGCTCCTGCAGATTCGCGATTTCCTCCTCCAAATGCCCCAGCAGCTTCTGAAACGGAATCCGCACGCCCTGGTATCTGGCGCCAATGTCCAAACGCCTGGCCGCCACGTCGCCACGCCGGGCCTCCTCGTCCAGCTCCGTAAAACGCTCCGTCTGCGTCAACTGGTAATCGTTCAAAAATCCCCGATTTTCAAAATAAACCTTATTCAAGTCACGGATGACGGCCTCCTTGTCCATTCCCTGGCAATCCACGGCCAAAAATGCCCGCACCGCCGCCGCGTCCATCATCTTCGGCACTTCCCGCGACGCGCCTTGCCCGCCTGTCCCCGGCGAGGAAACGCCCCCGACCGCCTGATTTGCATCCCGGCCTTCGCCTCCCGGCACCTCCACGTACCCGAGCGCCGCCTCGGCCTCGTAACATTTTTGCAAATGCGCGCTACGCCGCTTATATTCCTCGATTCGCTCCACGCTCTGCTCCATCAACGCCGTAATCGTGCGGATTTGTTCCTCCTTCTGTCCCTTTTCCGCCGCGCACCGCCCGACTTCCTGTGGATACGCGCCCAGCCACCTTATGCAAATGTCCAGGCGCTCACGAATCTGCTCGTAATCCGTCAGCTTCAACTGCTCCTGCACGGACGCGTATTCCTCACGTCCCTTCTTCAGATCCGACTCGGACGAATGCATGTCCGCGCGAATCTGATCCATGTCCAAATCCAAATCCTCCATGCGCCCGGAAAGTTCCGCGATATGTCCCACGACCTGCACGTAAAGCTCATGCCCGGACTTTAACTGGTAAAAATGCTGCCCATACGAACGCGCCGCCGCGTCCGCGCGTAAAAACGTCTCATAATTACAATCCAGATAAAGCCCCTCGGCAATCTGCAAGGCTTCCTTGCGCATTTCGCGCAAAGTCTCGTTTTTCTCATGCAATTCCGCCTCCAGGCGCACCTCTTCCTCCTTCATGCGCTCCACAAGCAGACGCGCCGCGGACAACATCCGGCACGCCTCGCGCAAGTCGTCCTCCCTCGGGAGAGACGCGTACTCCCCGGCCAAAAGAGTCTGCCGCCGCCCGATTTCCTCCGCCTCGCCCTGCAGGCGCTCCAAATCCCGCCCGATGGATTCCAACGCCTCCCGGCAGGCCGAAATCTTTGCCAGACGGTTCTTTTCCCGGGCTCGCGTCCCCAAAAATCCGGCCTCGTACTCGCCGCTGATTGTCCCGCTGATCACGCCGATCTGGTACGTCCCGTCCAGCGAGACCGCGGTCGTGCCCTCGCTCTCATAAGCAATATTTTGCAGGATGCCGGTAATTCTCTGATTGAAGAAAATATCGTTGACCGAATCGTTCAAATCGAGCACGTCCAAAACGCTTTTCTCGGCATGCGTTTTCTGCACGAACAAATACTTGTCGCAACACCCTTGATCCAGCGAAAGAACCTGCTCCTTGTACCGCTCCTCTATCACGAGGGCGTCCAGGATCCCCATGTGGAAAAACGCCTCCTCGATGCGGTCGCAGGCCGTCTTGTCCAGACCTTCCCCGAACTCGATGACCTTGTAAAATTCCTGATAAGGAATGTTTTTCTCGCGCAGCCGCGCACGGTTTTTCTGCACCGCCTCACCTCGCGGCGGCTCCGGTTCCTTGTGGTTTTCCCACTCCGCAAGTTCCCGCCCGCGCTCTTCCTTTTCCAAAAGCAGTTCGCTGATTTCCGCCTGGATTTTCTGCCCCTCCCCCGCCAGGACGCCTTTCTTTTCAATCCACACGTCCGCCACCGGCTGCCGAACCGCCGCATAGTCCGAATTTTCATCATACTCCTCCGAAAACCGCGACAAATCCTTTAGCAACTCTTTGGAAAGCGCCAGTTCCCGGTTTTGTCCGTTCCAACTGTAAAGGGCCTCCTTCCACTCGTTTCGCACCTGAGCCATGACGGCTTCCAGTTCCCCGGCGCGCCGCTCGGCCTCGCCTGTCTTTCGCTGCTGCCGCTCATGGTTTTGCAACAATTCCTCCACCTGCCGCCTGCAGGCATCAACCTCCCTCAATATTTCCACGCCTTTTTCAATCCCCGTCCGCGTTTTCTCCATCTGTGCCTGGTGCGTATGAAATGAGAACGGCTTTTGCAAGTCCTGCAGCAGTTCCGCGCTGAAAAACGCGTGCTCCTCGAACGCCATGTCCTCTGCCTCGTCCTGCATTTCCTCCAATAGCGCCCGTAACCCCTGCTCCTTTTGATATTCCCTGTCCCGCTCTTCCTTCTGCCTGGATGAAAGCTCCACGTATTGCTCCTGCTTCGCGGCCAACTGCCGTTCCTTCTCGGCGACATTTTTTTCATCCTTCTCAATCCGCGTCGCCAACTCCAGTTCCTTTTCTTTTAGCGCGACCGCGTCGCTTTTACTTAGCGATTCCCGCTCTTTCTCCATCGCGCCCTTTTTGGCGTTCAGCGTTTCCTCTTCCCTGTCCAGCCATTGCACGCGCTCCTCGCATTCGCGTTTCTTCCGCCCCCGTTCCTTCTCCTCCTTCAACAGATCCGCCAGTTTCTTCTCATTTTCCTCATAACGGGCGGCCTTCTCATACAATGTCAGCCGGTTATATTTGTCAAACACACGGTTGATCTTCTCCGCCGCCTGCCGTCCCTCCTGCCTGGCCTTCAAATTCAGGTTCATCGTGTCCATATTCTCAATGGCCTCGGACATCGGCCGCAGGTCCTCGTCCGACAAGGGCTGCAGCGAATCACTCAAAATGTCGTTGATGACCGACGGCTTGAAATCCTTCGACAGCTTCGGCGTGCGCAATTGAATCAGCAAGTCAATCATTTCCTTGTATTCATCCACGGTCTCAAATCCGAAAATCTGCCGGTTCACGTACTCCATGTAATCCACCTGGCGGTCAAACGTCCGCCCGCCGTTCGCGACCCGGTTCTCCAGCTCCTTCTTTGAGAGAGTGACTTTCTCGTCCGTCTTTTTGTACAAGAAAAAATCCTTGCCGACCCGCCTCCCGTCCGTCAGGCTGAAATACCATTTGTCCAACGGCTTGCCGCGCCTGGCCCGGATGCCCATGCCGACGGTCAGATACGTCTCGCTCTCCTGCCGCTTGAATTCCAGATAAAGATAACCCGTGCGTTCCTCCCGCCCGTCGTCTTCTTCCAGCAGGTAACTGCTCATTTTCCGGTCACGGGAACCAAACGGGTCAAGCCGCTCCGGACTCATGTTGCCGTCCAAAAGAAGCGGCACCACGCTCTGCATTGTCACCGATTTTCCCGAACCGTTCGACCCGCGCAGAAGCATCCGTCCCTTCACGAAAGGAAACTCCTGCTCGTCATAATACCAAAAATTCACCAACCCGATTTTATTCGCCTGCCACCTGCTGCCCATTTCGACAATCTCCCTTCAAAAGCCATTTCTGCGGCTGCGCCGCCCACGGACAACCGCACAATCTTCCGCGAAACACAACTCTCACGCCTTGAAATCCTCCGGGTAACGGCCCGCCACCTTGCCCGCCGCCGGATAAATGACGACCTGCCCGCCTTGCGCCTTTGCGTCTGCCGGCCTGCCGGCGCGCGCCTCGCCGTTCTCGCCATCCCCGCGGCCGATAAACATCCAACGCTCCATCGCTTCCGTCAATTCCCGCACAAATTCGCCCTCCGGCATCTCCCGGTAATTCTTCGTGAATCCCGCGCCGCGCTCCGCCTTTACCATCTTAAGCATCCGCTCAAACTCCACCCGTTCCACGCGCACCGTCTCGTCCGGCTGCGTCCGCCACGTCCCCTCTTCCACATTTCTCCGTATCTTCGCGCAGACGAGCAGAATAATGTCGGACAGCACGTTATTTCCCGGAAACGCCACCCCCGCCCGGCAATCCTCACCCATTATGAAAAACGCGCTCCCCTTGTGAATGTGCACCTGGCAGTCAAACTCGCGCTCCAAATCCTCGGCAAGCCTCCGCCCGTAATATTTCAAATATTCAAAATCCTCCTCGAACCCGCCCTCACGGTACATCCCGACAGAAAACATCAAACGCTTGTACACCCTGTGGCGCCTTACGATGCCCTTGTCCTCGTCCATCTCGAACCATTCACTCTCCCGGAAATCCTCCGGCTTCGTATACTCCATGACGTCCCGCGAAAAATTACGCATAAAATACCTTGACGCCCCCGTATTTTCATATAACACCTCACCCGAACGCTCGTCCATGAACACGTCGTCACTGCCGTCCGTCACTTGCAAAATACCCTGCGCGGCCGCGTAACGCAATACCTTCACCAGTCTCCGGCGGCTGGTATAAAGCGTCCAATCCGGCGCGCCGCCCGGCATGTTGGCCGCGATATACTCCGTCAGCTGCGAAAGGATGAACTGCTCCTGGGCATCCTTGTCTTCCAGAAACATCAGCAAAATACAGAGGAACGCATATTCCTCCCGCGACGTGAACTCCGCGATGCCCATAAATTGCTCCGGGATGGCCGGAATCTTTTCCATTTTGACCAGAAGGGAATTTTCAATTACCTGGCATCCCATCTTGTCCGTCGCGAAACGACGGATCTCGCCCAGGCAATCCCGCACCTGGTAATATAATTCCTTGTCCTGCGACTTCAAAATCCACCGCCGGTCAAGCAGCGCCTCCAATTCTTTCATACAAGACCACCCTCCCGGAACACGATGCCAAGCCTCGGCATCGTAAAATTCCCATCCTCGCAATGCACGACGCACCGCTCGTTCGCGTGCGCCATGTCCAGCACGTACTCCCGCCCGTCATCCGTGCGTGACGTATAATCCGCGCTCTCCAGCGCGTCGGAAAGCCATTTCAACAAAATTTCCCGCACGCGCGGCTCAATCACCGGCAACGTGCCAAAATCAATCCGCCCGTCATGCTCCAGCCGCTCGATTTTCCCACGATCCTCTTTCAGGCGCGAAAGCATTTGCCTGCGCGCTTCCTCCTTCTCCCTGCTGGCATCCGCCATCGAACTGCGCCGCACCTTCTCCTGGTACGTGCGCACCCTCGGCCTCAACATGTATTCACACGCCGCCTCGTCATACACGCCCTTGTTCATACTGTCCGTCTCGCGCGGCGTATCCACTTTCAAATGGAACGGCCGCTCCAGGCCAAACACCATGGCCGACATCTTGTGCGCCTCGGAAACGTTCTCGCACTTCAAAAACAATTCCGCCACCTTGCGGTACTCCTCCCGCCGGTTCGCCCCCAAAGCATTTTTTTCGCTAAGCTGCGTGGCGTAACGGGTAATCCGGCGGATAATTTCGTTGGTGGCGTCAAACAATTTCCCGGCCTCGTTCTCCCGTCCCCCTTCCGCCACGAACCAGTCATAAATACTCTGGTAACGCCCCCTCGTCTTCTCCTCAATCATCTGCGGCGAAACCTCCACGTCCATCCGCGGAATCGAAAACTCGTACTCATTCACCTTGGCGAGCGCCCGCGATAACACGTCCCCGTCCAAAAACCGCAGCGTCTCCTCTATCACGCCCACGTTTCTCTGCAATCCTTTGATAAAACCACGCAAATATTCCACCAGCTTGTCCTTGAACACGAGAAACTCCTTCGTCCTCATCATTTCCTCGGCTTTCACGCTATTCAAGTCACGCATATAATCCTGGTAATTCTGGTTCAGCCGGATGAAGTCGTTATTCAAATCGTTCCACCACGTATAAACCGTGCCGATATCATCCGTCCCCGCCATTTCTTCGAACCGCTCCACCTCGCGGCGAATCCTCTCCAAAAGCGTCGGCTCCAGCGAGGCCCCCTCGACAAACAAATTTTCCAGGCGTAAAACAAGCCGCTCAATCTCCACACTGTACGGCGACATCTGGTAACGGAACTTCTTGTTCTTAAACTCCTCGATAGACGACACCTTTCTCGTATCCTGGATCGTGCTTAAATTCCGCCATTCCGTGAGCGCGGTCAAATCCTGCTGGCACTGCTCCATCCGGTATTCCGAGAAATAAGGGTCCGACACCATCTGGGCATAAACCTCCTCCTGATACATCCAGTATTTGAGTTTCTCATAATTCTCATAAAAAATGCGCATAATGCCCCGATACCGATCCACATTATCCGCATTCAAATACTTGGCTTCCGTAAGCGGCCTTGTCAACTTCTCCGTCACATGCATGGCGCAAACCCCCGCTGATTTTTTCTCTGCTAAAACTTCAAACTCCCGCCGAAGCAACAGCAAACACGCTTCGGCGTCAGGCAGACATTCATTTCTCCATTATATGGGCAACAGCGAAATTTTTCAATACTTTTTCGCTCTAAATAATTCCATGGATTCACCCTCATAGACGAATTTGTTCCGGAAACGCCTCTTTTCGCATAATCCCCCACATTTTGTCAATGTACGACAAGGTATAAAAATTCTCATAATAATGATAATAAAACGCGCCCTTCAACGTCATCTCATACACTCCTTCCGCCTCCGTGACAAAACCAAGCAACTTGGCGGCCATAAGCTCAAAGCCATACATTTTTTTCAAAGGGATGCCGAAAAACTCCTCGAAATCGGCGGCATTAACACGCGTGCCGTACGCGGTCCAAAACAGATAATAGACCATGCGCTGGCGGAGTGAAAACCGCAGGGTAAGCGACGTCGGCAAGACTCCGTCATCAATCCGTCTGCAATATTCTTCCACGGAAAACGTATTAATTTTGAACTGCTCCTTCAAAAGCGTGGTAGCCGAACAGCCGAATCCTAGAAAATTGTCGCGGGTCATGGACGAATAACACGCGTCCCTCTCCTTGGCAAACGTCCAGATGGAACTTCGGGCGTATCCCTTCCCCAGACAATATTTCGTGATGTCGTCAAGCAACTTCCGCTTTTCCTTTTTCGGCATGGCCACAACACGGCTCGAAGTAAATGTAAAATCAATAAACGGATAAATTGCGACGTGATTCGCCCCGTTCGCGAACGCAGTGTCAACGTCAATTTTCAAATCTTCAAACGACTGTCCCGGTAACGCGAAAATAAAATCCATGGAAACCGTCTCGAACTTAACGGCCCCCAAAGCTGCGGCCATCGCTTCCAAATCCACGGTCTTCCGCCCCAAAACCGACTGGTACTTCTCCTGAAAAGACTGGATGCCGATACTGACTTTTGTCACGCCCGCATCCTTCAACGCACGCAAAACAGGAACCGTCACATTGTCAGGGTGCAGCTCCACCCCGATACCTTCGGTTATAACAAAATATTTCCTGACCACTTCAATAATTTCCGCCATCCGGTCAACGGCCAGGGCCGGCGTGCCGCCGCCAAAATAAAGGCTCGTGACCATCTTTTTCCCCGCGCCAGGCACCTCCGGCGAGGGCGAACTTTCCCCTTCCGCCGACCCCGGCGAGGCCGAACTTTCCTCTCCCGCCGTCCCCGGCGAGGCCGAACTTTCCTCTCCCGCCGTCCCCGGCGAGGACGAACCGCCGCAAACAATCCGGCCACCTCCGACCATGTGGATTTCCTTTATCAGCGCGTCCACATAACGGTCACAAACCTCCTCGGAATACACGACCTTGCAATATGGGCAAAAATTGCAAATACTTTTGCAAAACGGGATATGAATATAAAGCCCCAGATTTTTACACTCCGCAAAAGGAAGCAGACGGTCAAATTCATCTGTAAAAAGGAATGGCTTCAGCTGGCGGGTCAGCCACATCCTTGTCAACCCTGTAATAATGCTCATCTTTCACCTCGATTTCACACTGCTCGTTTTTCCATAAAAAATACTCCTTGTCTATGCGCGTCCTCTCATATATATTTCAAATACGTTCCCAGCATTTCCAAAATAATCCTCACGTTTCCCCGAAACAAGAGCGTATATTCAGCGACAAAAAAATATCCGCACTTTTCACATAATCCTGGCACGGCGATGCAACGTCCGCAAGTACTAAGACGGCCATTCTCCATCACCACGCACTGGTGGCACGGCGTGGGAAAATCATTTCGAACCAAGTACGGAAACGCGCTCTTCAAATTAAAGACCGGCGCGCCCGCCTCCATCATCTGCACGATTTTCCGGCAACAAGCCTCCTTTTCCTCCCGGCTCAAGGCCAACTCCCTCGTGTCCGGATATGGCGTATGAAAATTGAACGAAACCGCGCGCACGTTTTTCGTGTCCCTCGCGGTCAGACAGACATCCTGCACCGCATACTTGTTTATCTGGTTGATGGCCATATAAAAACAAATATTGTCAGACGTGGCGTTCTTGACATTTTCCATAATCACGTCATACGTGTCGCCCCGGATTTCATTATGCTCCTTCCGGCCTCCATCAAGGCTCAGTAAAATCAAGTCCGCCTCCGGCAGGTCAATCGGAAACGTGCCGTTCGTCACCACGTTCACGATTAAAAAGCCCATCCGCTTCGCTTCCACGACGAGGTCACGTAGCGTCTTTTCCCTGTCCTTCCACAAAAAAGTCTCCCCGCCGCAAAAGAACAAAATACGCACGCCCATATCATAAAGCTTCACCATCTCCGCCTTGATTTGCCGATATGGGTACACCACGGCCGTAATATTGTTGACCGAACAATGCTTACATTTCAAGTTGCACTTGTCGGTCACGATAATCGTGCCGAGAATCGGATTCCTCTTTCGGAAAAGAACCGTCCGAATGCCAAAATTCGCAAAATAAAGGAAAGAAGATAATTTCATGCCGCCGCACCCCCATTCGCTCCAAGATAAAACCGCATCACCTTACTCCTTGTACCCTTTCCCCGTTTCACCGTTGCCCGTCATGACCATCTTAGCACAACGGGACAAGGAATACAACAAACAAACGTCACTCTTCAAAATAAAATATCTTTCCTTGTTACTTCCCCCACCTCGTGAAAAGTAACAAATTAATTTCATATAATGATACCAGGGGTCAAAAGGGGGCTGTCCATTTCCCGACAGCCCCAACATCATATAATAAAGCTACACTATTGACATTGTGTACGTTTTCGTTACAATGGAGGTATAAAGGAGATGATAGGCATGCTACTGGAACAAGCTACCACCGTAAGGAAGGAATAGAGTTCTGTATGTGACAGCATTATTCATGAAAAACCTAAATTCATCAAACGCACAAGGGATAAAATGTGGTTTTCCAGCTTAGAAAGCATGTACGATTTTTTACAAGCACATCAATTTTCGGCCGTAAAATATGCTGAAAAAGACAGCTCCGTCACATTATCACTTAACGAAATCGATTTAATTGAAACGGCATGAACGAAAAAGACACCCGGCTAAAACCAGGTAAATCCATCTTGGAGTATTTCCTTGATTACTATGAAGAATATGAAACATATTCGCGCAGCCCAAATCGGAAAAGCCATATTCCGTATATATTCAAGGCGTTAATTATCGATGACCCGGAAAAGATAATAATGACCGATAGGAAACCAATTCGCATTGACCTATTACCCATAAAGATGTCGGGGGCAAAACACGTTTTGACCCTAGTATCCTCATAAACAAAGAGGCAAAGGCCAATCGATCCGAAGATGTCTTTTTAAGGAGTTGTTTTAACCGTTTAATTTCTTCATCCTTTTGCAGTAACGCTTCATCCTTTTGCAGTATTGTTTCGTCCTTTTGCAGTATTGCTTCGTCCTTTTGCACCAATAATGTTTTCATCCCGTCAATCTCGTCCTGCATATCGTCAATCATTAATTTTATTTTAAAACAAATGGTTAATCCTTTCTAAAAGCCCTTGATTTTACGGCATTTAGAGACAACGGCAATAAATTTTACTGCAATATCACACGCAAAGAACGCCCCACCCTTGCCCCTATCATGATACAATATGCGCCCCCGGAAAGTCAACACCTTCCGGGGGATTTGTCTCATGTCACCCTGATTTTCTGCCCGGCATAAATCTTGTTCGGATTTGCAATTCCGTTCATCTGCGCCAGCCTTTGGTATGTCGTCCCATACCTCGCGGCAATCCCGGAAAGCGTGTCCCCGCTTTTTATTGTATAGTATTGTGCTGCGGGCGCGGACGGCCTCGCTCCCCCGCCATTCACGATTTTCTGCACCTCGTTGTAGCGGTTCCCAAGCACGGTCTTTCGAACCTCGCCGTTGCCGTACCTTCCCGCAATCACCTCGTTGGCCAGATCGGCCGCGCTTGCGGATGCAACGTGGTCAATCAGCCCTTGTACTACGTCATACATCGTGCCAAGCCTTGCCCTTCTGTCATTGCCGTTCCCGTGCTGTCCGCGCATGACCTCTGCCGCCAAGTCCAACGCGGACTTTCCAGAAACGGTCGATACGGTCCCGGTTCCAGTCCCAGTCCCCGGATTCACCGCATTCCCCTTTCCGGCATACTTGTTCCACCCGTCCCGATCCATGTAAGCCTTGTTTAAGTCCAGCCGGCCGTCGTACCCCGGAAGTCTTCCCTCGGACGAATACTGACGGATGGCGCACGCATATTCGCCCTCCTTCCACGGCTTGTCCTGGTAGCCGGTCGGATTGTTGTTCGCGTACTGGGCAATCCACATTCCATAATCGCCCAGACCGTTAAACCTCGCCATCACGCTTTGAGACGTGTAAATTAATGGCTTCACGCCGGTCTTGGACACCACGCGCTCCAACCAAGTTTTTACCCACTGGGAGTCGTTTACGCCGAACCGCTTGTTGTCACCGCCCTCCCAGTCCAGTACCAAGATTGCCTCGCCCACGCGCTGCCCGACCTTGCCAAGAAAGTAATCAGCTTCCGCGACCGCATCCAGTCCTCTTGCGTAATGGTATATCCCCAAGCACTTTCCGGCGTTTTTCGCTTGGTTATACGCCCGCTCGAAATCCGGGTTCACGTATCCCGTCCCCTCCGTGGCCTTCACGATTACAAAATCACACGGTACCGCGTCCAAATTGATTCCCGTGTTCCAGCTAGATATGTCAATACCGTTCATACTCATTTTTCTTTTCCTCGCTTTCATGATAGCGCGCCGTCAGTTCCCGCTTCCTCGTTTCCCTCAAGAAAATAATCGGAAAATTCCCTTACCATCAATTCGAATTCGGCATAATCCGAATCGCAGACAGCCTTGTTTACCTCATACACGGCCATACTTTGCGCATTCTTGGACACGCTGTAATTCCCGCCTTGCCCCATCGTGAACGAAGCGTTAAATGTCGCGATATCCGCGCCATTCACATTGCTTACCGCACTCAAGCTCACATAATTTGCTTTTAGCATGATTTTATCCTCCTATTTTTCGTTTTCCAATTCCAGCTCCGGCAGTCCCTTAATTGATGTGAATAGGGATACCACCCCGGCCAGAGCCGCGGTTCCCGCCACTGTACGCCAGTCGACTTCCATAATCGTCGCCGCAGCAGGAAGCATCGCCACCGCTGTCTGCGCCATGGTCTTTAATGCCCGAACTCCCGCTCTTCTTGCCCATTCAATCCAATTTCTGTTTTGTAAAAAATTTGTGTCCCGCATACAATACCTCCTTATATGATTCCTGACAAGAGCGCTCCTATAACAATACCTACAACGGTATTGATTACGGACGTAATAATTGAGTTTTTGACGCTTTTCTGCATTTCTACCGGCTCCTTTTCCAGATTTTCCAGACGCTCTCCTTGCCTCTTCTGCTCCTCCAGCATGTTCTCCATATTCACCGCCATCTTTTCGATAGACACGGTCATGGACGTGATATGTTGGCCGTTTTCTTCCAGCATGGCAATCCTCTGGTTCTGCCGCTTGTTCTCTGCGTCAATCCTTTTCGCAAATTCCTCGTGTTCTTGCCTTGTTATGTAACTTTCCATGGGTGCACCCCCTTTGTCTTGCAAACAAATCATACCATCCTACATACGTTATGTTGTCCCATCTTTTCCGGCGATTCCAAGTGTTTCCTCGATTGTATCGAGCCGTTCCTCCATGCGTTGCTTGTCGGATTTCAGTTTTTCAATTTCTTTTTGTTGCATTTGCGTCATCTTAATCAGGTACGGGATGAATCTCGTGTAGTCCACGCTATCAGGCACGTTTCCAAGACCGTCGATTTCCCGGTACGACACGGCTTCCGGCACGATTTCCGCGACCCTTTCAGCGATTACGCCAGTACGATTGTGCTGGTTTTCGTCAACAATGTTATCCTTGTAATCATAGGTACAGACCTCAACTCCCAGTATCTTTTCCGCGCGCTCCTTGGCCATTGGCATGATATTTTTTTTGTAGCGGCAAGATGATTGGTTGTGGAAGCCGGACGCGGATATCCCTGACCATCCCGTGTCATCCCAGTTGCGGCACTGAATTCCCGGAGATTGCAAATTCAGGAACCCATTTCCCATCAAATGCAAGGTGCTTCCGTTTTGTGGACGTACATAATTCACAAAAAGGCTTGCCGCCATGGTAACCTCGCCCGTTATGTGACCGCCAATCAGTGGCAAATAACCCTGGATTCCGAGCGCGCTTTTCAGGTGCGCAAGCGATGCCTTGCGGTAATAGCCGTCCCCTCCGTTCGTCACGATGACTTGCGATATGACCGGGTTCTCGTTGTTGGACGTATTGGAGTTGATGTAATTAAAGAACGAGTACCCGCTTGCGTTTCGGGTCACAATTGAGTTCACGGAAACGTTGTGGTCCGGGAAAAGGCCTCCGCAGGTGTTTGAGTTTTGGGATGCAGAAGCCCATCCAACAGAAATGTTGCTATTTTTAACCGCCCGGATGCGGATATCATTATTTCCCAAATCGTGCCAGGCGCAAAGCCATTCTGCCGATGACAATTCCCCGGAATATTGTGCGCCTATATTGTACAGTGACCCGCCTGCATCTTTTAGACGTAACGCGTTGTCTGCGGTTCCGATAAGCCTCCCGATAATCCCGTCCTTGGAAAGCGTGAATGGG
>Ga0073906_1003711_pt1 | contig 16716 bp, 10 predicted proteins | sample Inofromicrocosms_FD_65485 | JGI IMG/M metagenome (GOLD analysis project Ga0073906, IMG submission 65485) | Mouse cecum microbial communities from Vienna, Austria - Inoculum for glucosamine and mucus D2O microcosms | ecosystem: Host-associated > Mammals > Digestive system > Large intestine >... | reverse complement strand
TAAAAGCCATTAACCTTTTTATCCAAAATGAGATTAATACAGCCATTGCGTAACTGCTACATATAACTACTTGATTAACAGTGGCGCATTGTAGCATCAAAGTTAAATGAAAGAGCCGTGATTATAACCCTCTCAAGCGTGCGTTTCAGCAACTTACAGACCAGCAACGCCCTCACCGTCGCGGCCGCAGGCTTCCTGAGCAACGCGCGTCCGACCGGAAAGCAAGATCTGATACAAGCGGACAATCCGGATTCTTCGGAATTCCCCGAAAAACCCGGATTGACCACCTGTAAGATTGAGCAAAATCAGAGGCGTATCTTGGCCATCCTGCCTCCGGCTCGCACCAAATAGATGCCCTCAGGCAACGCAACACGAGTCTCCCCGGCCCCTGTCTTCCCTGCTGCAACAACCTCGCCATCAACTGCGTATACCGAATATCCCAAGCCTCCGGCATTGCTTTCAATGACAAGGCATTGGCCATTGCCAGAAATACGCACTGCTTCTTGCCCGTAATCTCCGTACACATTTTCGATTCCGGATGTTTTTGTCCTGAACTTACACTCTGCCAAATGGCCTATGGCCTCTGGAGGAAAGAAGCGGTCGTCCCAATAGACCCGAAGGATATAATCCGTATCACCCTTCAATTCAAGATTCCTGAATGAACGTTTCACATTCACTGTATCTCCCTCTTTGCAGAATACATATCCAGGCATTGATTGTCCATATACTATCTCGTCCGTCGCAGCGTCAAAGATCGTTGCCCAGATTTTATAGGAATAATAACCATCTTCAACACTTAGGTCAAAGCTGAAACTCATATCGGAAGGGTCTGCATTGTCAGCATTTTCCACCACGAGATTGTCCCCTCTGAAAACATATTTTCCGGGAATAACAGAAAGTATTGTGTCTATAGGCTCGCCCATAAAAACAAATTTTCTGTCTCTATCCTCCCGTACCACACCAATCAGAACGTCAACAGGCACTGGGACATTGAAGAATATTCCCATTTCACTTTGATATGTTATGTGCCGGGTTTCTCCAGGGGAAAGGGTTGCAACCTCAGAATGGCATGACCAAGACAATCCATCCTCTTCTTGCATTTTTATACGCACCCAATACTCCTGAATCTGCTCTTTATGACTCGGATTTTCCAGATCAAACTCCACTTCAAAACCTGTGCTCATATACAATGGAGTATTAAGTTTAAGGTTTTTGACCACTACAGGCGGTACCGAATCGACAAAAAATGACACTTTTTTGTCCTTTATTGTCATCTCTGCTTCCTCCATTTCATCAAACGATGCAGGAATTCTTTTTGGCTGACCGGATTTATCGTCTGTCACGACAGGATAAATCTTATATACCCCGTCTCCCGCAGGGAAAAACCGTATCGAAATCGATTCCAACAATTCGCAGTAACCCATAGTGGGTTTGTTCTCGGAATAATATATGATTGATTTTCCGTTCGGGTCTTCCACTTCAATTCCGAACTCAAGAGATTGCGGCACAGACCCCATATAACGGAACGGCCCTGAAACTGTCAGATTGCCGCTGTCATGGTCATATTCGCATGATATGCTTTTGACATTGTAGACCTCAGTCATAGGCATGTCTCCTTCCTTGGCAGGAAGGGCTTCCACAAGAGCCATATGGTTGATTGCAAAATTTTGATTTACGCCAACAAGAGCCGGGGTTCCCTGAGGAGTAGTCGGAGTTAAGGCCGTAAGCAGATAATATCCGTCAGCTTTACCATCAAGTCCCCAATTGACATGGAAATACCCTTCCCCATCATATCCGTCGCATACGAAACTGAGTTCCCCAAATGAGGCCTGAGCAAGATACACGACCGGAGCATTATGCTCAATTGACTGATATACCATATCCTCCCAATCATACAGACCGTAGTATTTTCTCTCCTTGAATGTTGATGCCGGGGAATAATTGAAATACTTTATCATTCGTTCGGGAAGCCTATAGGCGTTTACCCAGCTCTGGTACTGGGTATATCCCATATCAAGACTCATTCCACAAGCATACATCAGGTCGGACACGGCTTTTATTGAAGCCTCGTCATCCTCGCCTTCGGCTTTTGAGTAAGAGTCTTTCATATTCCCCCAGTCAAAGGGATGGTCGGCAAAGTCTATTGACAGTTCTTGCCCCTCGCATACGTATGAATTGCTTCCGGTTCCTCTTTCAGGCCAATTATGATATTTCATGACCTGTGCCATTGCCGTGGCAAGCCCACCCGTCTCGGCATGTTTCCCCTCAAACACCGGGCATTCCTCATTGTAAGGATAGCCCATCCCCCATAGGGTCTTGCATAATGGAGCAATGGGTTGGCGGTGAGGACGCTTGGACGACGTCTTCCGCATTCTTTTGTTTTCGTGGCCGGAAGCCATTTCAATTTCATTTCCGTATTGTTCCATCCATCTGATAAGATGCTCCGGAATTGCCTCTTTCGATAATTCAGAATCACCATACCCAAGCAATGGACATGCGTTGTCGTCCGCGCTGACCAGCATAAAGCCGTCTTGCGCACTTGAGAACAAATATGCAAACGGTCGATTGCCGTTGGAATGCGTATAAATGAGGTCATAGGCATCCAGATGGCTGCTTTTTGACTTCAATCTGACCGGAGCAGATTGCAAAAGTCTCTCCAAAGCCTCTTCAGGCGTCAACACCCTGCTGAAAGCGGGAACTGCCGATATTAAACAAATCAGAACAATTGTGATTTTTCCCATATTTACCATATGTTTTTGGATTTGGAACCGGAAAACAGACGTGGTCTCCCGGTTCCATATATCCGGATTTTACTTCTTATTGAATTTTACTGAATCGATCGCCTTTCCGTCCACCGTCAATGTCACCACGTATACCCCCGTCGGCAACGTCGAAACAACAACACTTACTGACGTTTCATCGCCTGCCAAAGCCTTGTACATAGGCTTCACTTCCGTCCTGTTGATGGCCGAAATGATTATTTCACTCTTTGGTGAGCCGGTAGCTGAAAGCAACTCAATGTCAAGCACGTCTTCAACCAATGCAGGTGAAGCCGATTTGATTCCGAAAGTCGGTTCGAGCGTTATGCTTCCTTCAGACATTTCGCCTTTGTCGTTAAATACAGTTACAGTAAAGGTATCGTTATGTCTGGTCGGCTTTACCGTAATGTTGCTTCCTCTGCCTATACGGCTGTCCGTTTCGTCAGTCCAATTTACAGACACGTTGTCTTCCGGAACGGCTGCATTAAGCATTATCATACCGTCTCCTATTACAATCGGATCAATTGTGATTGGCGGATTGATTGCCACCCATCCTTCATTGAACTGGAAAGTTTCCCCGCCAACAACATTTCCTGCTTCATCGCGCTGAATGAGATCGAATTTATATTTCCTACCCTGTTTGACAACGCCATCCTTAAGTTTTACTTTGATTGCAACCCTTTCGAACTCTGATGCATTGAATTTCAAATCCTGCAATACATCGTTGTTAGACGTAAACGTTACAGTCTGAGGGGTAGTCGATGTAGGCATATTAATACCTTTTGCCCTGCATCCGCCACGTTGCCAAGCGTTGTAGATTTGCGAAGACATTGTGAGATCAACTGTAGCGACATCATAAATGCCCTTATTTAAGCTTGTTGCTATTTTCGGCCTGCGTTCGCGAATTTCAAGTGAATAATTCTTTTGATGATTCGCTATGTTTCTGACATACACTACTCCATCAACTGAAGATGTTCTATCGTCTATAAATAGGACTGTCAAATTTTTCTGTGCAATTGTTTTATTATCTCCGGCATTAATGGGTTGGACTTCCTCTAATTCAGGATAAATATGGGTTTCATTTATTCTTGCAGAAAGACAAAAATGATGATTCTCACGTAATGCCAAATTTTTGATTTCTGTTGGATCAGGCCAAGCCCATACCACAGGAACTATTATCGTTTCTCCGGGTTGTATGCAAGGAATGTTTATGCTTCCTATTTTTCCACCTGTATATTGCTTATTTGAGTTTATTTCCATACCGGCCCAAACTTTGTTCGAAATAGCAGTAGATGCATCCGCCCAATATAGTTGAAGCCAATCATCGCCTGTTGAGACCTTTTTACCACGATTAGTCACCTTGACATAAACATGTACATATGGTTTTGAATCTTTAAATTCAGGATTTTGATGTTCTTCTACGATGTTGTCTATATCTATGCTTGTTTCACTACTTCTTATCCAGATGTCAGGGCTGTCCCAATGCACTTCTGTGGTTGTATTCGGTTCTAAACCGAAATCCTCGTCATTATCGCGTATGAACAAGTCAGGGCCGCTTACGGGAAGATAGTCGAAAGCGAGGTCTTTGCCAAGATAAATTGGCGTGGATACGTATTGAGGATGTTCCATCGAACCGGCAAAGGAGTCGTGCGCCTTGGCATATTTGAATGCCTCTTCCATCGAGACGTGGCCGTTGCCGTCATAGTCTGCACTGGTCTTTGTACTGAATGGCGTAGCACCATTAACCGCACATGTCCAGTAATACACGAATTCGTCATAAGGGAATGAGCTTAATGCGTAGGAATACTCATCATAGTTGCAGGCAGTCGCAACCACACATCCGATTTTAGTAAGCTCATCTACGAAACCTCCTGAAAAGCATTGTCCGAAAACAAAATTGGCAGAAACACCTTTGTCCACCAACGGTTTTGTCCAATTAGCAACTTCATCATCATAAAGTTCCTGATAATCCCACATATTTATGTACGATTGTTTGTATGCATTTCCTTTGCTTCCGTGATCTATGACATAAAAGAAAAGCTGATCGCCATCGTTCATTTTCAATTTCAGTTCATTGAGCGCATTCTCGACAGTTTCACGCCGCGCGTTACCGTATATGTCAGGTTGACCGTCAAAGTCCAAATCAAGCGGAGAGGAAACAAACGTTCCGTCTGGCTTCATCATATCTTTACCGGGGTCATTACCGTCTGATATGATAGGATAAATGTTTCCCTTAGGCACGCCATAAGTATTTACAAGCGTTTGATATATGAAGGAACAGTCATTCCAATAACGTTCTGCGTTGGCTATAGGACATATGCCGCCGCTAAGTATGATGGCATAAGTACGGCGCGCAACTTCTTTCACACTTGCAGAAAGATTTTTCTTTGCGACACGGGGCTTGTGGTTGGCGTTTGCACCATAACGGTTATGGACAGACACCGGTTCCATTTCTCCTGAAGGCGGAATCCTCAATCTCTGAGTTGCCACATAAGGCGAAACAGGAACACCGTATTCTTTCACCTTCTTTGGAACCGTCTTCAGGCAGCAGGCATGTTCCCATCCTTTCATCGGCTCTTCATCCACAAAGAAAACCCAGGAAAAAACATCCTCTTTCAAGAATACATCGACCGAGCCGGATTCGTATTGGGCCGTTACGAGACTCAGCGCCTCATTCAGAGTTACCGGACGCTCAATTGGAACCATTCCAATTTGTGCGAAAGCTGACGCCACATATAATGACATCAGAGCTAAAATGGTGTAAAACTTCCTCATATTTGTCAGCTTTTGAGGGGTTAGTAAAAAGATACGGAAAACAATGAAAGTCGGTGAAATCGGGAACTTCATTAAGAATCAATCCGTGCGCAAAGATAAGGTTTTTGATTTTATTAAACAAATATTTTTAAGAAAATTTCTGAATTATTTTTCGCCACCCTGCCCAAACAACTAAACTACAGATATTTACATTAAGTCGTGATTTTATATCATTTCAAACAACACAGCACCAGAAACGCATCAGAAAAGAATACAACAGAATAGATTCATATGTTTTTTGCCAACACAATGCCCGTTAAAACATTTTCACACCTTATCCTTTAATGCTTTAATAAAGTGCCTGAATTTTTACTCTTAATTTTCACAGACAAGCCTTTCAATGATTTTCGAGCCATACCAGGGGGATTTTGAGAAACGGATAAATTTTGCTAACTTTGTGGTGCAAAAAACATTCTGAAAATTGAACGAGACACAGCGACATATCGACCCGTATGACACGGGCCAGTGGCATCTCACTGCCTATTTCTCACGGCATAGAGCATTTGCGTCTCTTAGGCACCTGACAGACCCGGCTGTGCCACGGCGCGTGCTTTTCGACACACGCTGGAACGCTGAAGGTGGCGAACTGCTGAAAAAGACGGAAGGCATAGTGTACGAAAACCCGGCGGTGCTCGACGATTATTCTGCCGACATTGTGATCGCTGCCCAGGACACGCTTTTCATCCCAGCCTCAATCGATGACGAATGCGCGGCGGAGAAATGCTATGCAGCAGTATACAGGAATGCTGACCCGGACGACATGATAACGGAAAAAGACGATGACCTGCAGGCCATCTCCGTAGGAGCACCGGGGCTGAAGGCATTCCTCGGACGCACATTCCCAGGCACCAGGACCGGAAGCCAGGCTATGGCACTGATGCGAAAGTTCAGGAACTGTCCGGGCGGCGGCACACGAATCCACCTTCATCTTGAAGACGGGGAATGCCTCACGATGGCCTTCGACGGACGACGGCTCCTATGCTGCGCCACTCACGACACCCCGACTGCCGCCGACGCCCTCTATGCCGCGATGCTTACCATAAACGCCTATTCGCTAAATCCTGAAACAACGGAGGTGTTCGTAAGCGGAGACCATAAAACACGCGGAGAACTGGCCACAATGTTGAGACGGCACATTTCCTGCGCCATGCACACGATGCTGCCGTCCGGCCTTGACGAAAACCTGCCGCTTGCCGCGGCATTGGCCGAGCTTCGCGCCATAAACAAATCGGAAAAATGAGAATCATAAGAGGAAAATACGGAAAAAGGCGCTTCGACGTCCCACACAACATCACGGCAAGACCAACTACCGACTTTGCCAGAGAAAACATCTTCAATGTGTTGGAAAACATCATCGATTTCGAGGGCAGATCAGCACTCGACCTCTTTGCCGGCACAGGCGCGATAAGCTATGAGTTCCTATCGCGCGGATGCTCGCCTGTGGTTGCGGTCGAATCGGCTCAGACCCAGGTCGGCTTCATACGTTCCGTAAAGGAAAAACTCGGAGACGACAACCTCAAGATAGTGCGAGGAGACGCGTTCCGGTTCGCGGCAAGCTGCCGCGAGAGTTTCGACATAGTGTTCGCAGACCCCCCCTACAACCATCCGCGATTCGCCGAAATACCGGAAATCATCCTCGGCAGCCGCATGGCAAGACCGGGAACGACAGTCGTAGTGGAGCATTCCTCGAGCCATAATTTCTCCAATCTTCCCGGATTCAGGGAACAGAGGGCATACGGAAGCGTGAATTTCTCCATTTTCTTGATTCCGAAAGACACAGAAGTCAAAGATAATTAGTAACTTTGTCCGACAAACAAAACCTACATCAACCAAACCCCGCTTTGACGGAAACAAAAATGAGCGAAAAAATCAGACTTGACCGCATCGAGGAGGCAATCGAGGACTTCCGCGAAGGCAAATTCATAATCGTGGTGGACGACGAAGACCGCGAAAACGAAGGCGACCTCATCGTGGCCGCAGAAAAAATCACGCCCGAACAGGTGAATTTCATGCTCAAAAACGCGCGTGGCGTGCTCTGCGTGCCAATCACGATGAAACGCTGCGAAGAGCTGGGGCTTCCCAAACAAGTGGACGACAACACGTCGGTACTCGGAACCCCTTTCACTGTAACGGTAGACAAACTCGAAGGATGCTCCACCGGAGTAAGCATACAAGACCGTGCCAACACCATCCGCGCACTCGCCGACCCTGAAGCAACGCCTGACACGTTCGGCCGTCCGGGACACATCAACCCGCTATATGCGCAAGACCGCGGCGTGCTGCAGCGCGCGGGACACACCGAGGCCGCCGTGGATTTCGCACGCCTCGCCGGCCTGTTCCCTGCCGCCGCCCTGATGGAGATAATGAGCGACGACGGAAGCATGGCCCGACTGCCCGAACTCCGCCGCCGTGCCGACGAATGGGGAATGAAACTCGTCTCTATCCGCGACCTCATAGCCTACAAACTCTCTCACGAGACCGTCGTGGAGAAAGGCGAAGAGGTGGACATGCCTACCACCGACGGGCACTTCCGTCTGATTCCTTTCCGCCAGCTCGACAACGGGCTTGAACACATCGCGCTCCTCAAAGGCGACATTTCCGGAGAAGAGCCGCTTCTCGTACGAGTGCATTCCTCTTGCGCCACCGGCGACATTTTCGGATCGCTGAGATGCGAATGCGGAGAGCAGCTCCACCAGGCACTCAAAGCCATCGACAAAGAAGGGCGCGGAGCCCTGATCTACCTCAACCAAGAAGGGCGCGGCATCGGACTGATGGACAAGATAAAAGCCTACAAGCTACAGGAAAACGGGTTTGACACGGTAGATGCCAACCTGCATCTCGGCCACAAGGCCGACGAACGCGACTATGGCATAGGGGCAAACATACTCCATTCGCTCGGCATCAAGAAGATGCGTCTCCTGACCAACAATCCAGTGAAACGCATCGGACTTGAAGGATATGGTATCGACGTCACGGAGATAGTCCCTTTGGAAGTGGAGCCGAACGAATACAACAGATGCTATATGCACACTAAAAAAGTGCGTATGGGGCATGACCTCCACAAAGTGGATTGAACATAATGACAAATTCACAGAAAACCCGACACGTGATGAAAAAACAATCTCTCATATGCGCATTGGCTCTTATGATGGCATCGGCCGGAATCCCATACGTATTTGCCAAGAAAACACTCGGCCATGACGATTTCGACGCATGGAAATCAGTGCGCAACATGCCGCTGTCCGACTCAGGTGAATGGGCATCGTTCATAGTCCAGCCACAGGAGGGGGACGGCACGCTCACTTTCCGCAACACCAAATCCGGAAAGGAAATCAACATACAGCGCGGACACTCGCCGCGTTTCACAGCAGACAGCCGCTGGGGCATAGCCCTCATCAAGCCGTTGTTCAAGGATTCACGGCAGGCCAAAATCGACAAGAAAAAGGATTTCGACGCACCGCAGGATTCCCTTGCCATCATTGACCTCAAGACAGGCAGGGTCGAAAAGATCGCCAACGTGATTTCCTATAAAATAGGCAAAAAAGGCGGAGACTGGCTAACATATCTCTCCTGCGACACGTCATACATCAAGCCTAAGGCCCTCAAAGACAAAGAAGCCGGCAAACCGCTCGTGATACGCCATCTGCCTTCCGGAAAACAGAAGACTCTGCGGTGGGTGAAGGACTATGCCATGGCCAACGACGGAATGCGCATAGGAGTCAACCTCAAGCACCACAAAAGCGACTCCACGGCAACCGACGGAGTGGGAATAGTGATGCTGCCTGACACCGCTTTCACGCTCATCGACCGCGACCAGAAATTCTACGGCACTCCTGTCTTCTCGGAGAAGGCCGACATGATGGCCTTCACGGCTTCCAACGACACAGTGAAGTCAGGAACTAAGCGCGCCCGACTGTATCTTGTGCGCCTCGACCGCGAAATATTCCAGGCTGAGCAGATAGCGGTGGACGCCGGTGAAGAGAAAGGGCCGAACCTCGCGCTTCCTCATTCAAGCAATCCGGAGCTGCAGGCATCCCTGACTGAAAAACGCAATCAAATACTCAAAGACCGCGAATCTCTCTCTCTTTTGCTGAACCAGTATTCAGTCCCGGCATTTTCCCATAACGGCAGACGTCTGATAATCGGCGTAGGCCCCGTAGTTGCGCCCGACGACACCACTCTTTATGATTTCGAGACCGCCAACCTCGACATCTGGCGGTGGGACGCTCCCATGACACCGCCCCAGGAAAACAAAAACATAGAGAAGCTACGCAAACTCTCACTTCCGGTAGTGATCGATTTGACAGACAATGACTTCAACCAACAGCTGCTCACCAGATCCGGACTTGACGAAATCGAGGCACCGGACAGATGGGACGGCGAATGGGCACTGGTGAAAGACCCGTCGAAGGAATACATCTCTCGCCAATGGGACTACACGGCTCCCGAAGATATGTTCATCGTAAATGTAAACACCGGAGAACGCCGGAAAGTCGGAACCTCTCCGTCTGAAATGTCGGAACTCTCCCCTGCCGACAAGTTCGTGGCATGGTTCGACGACCGCAAGTATTATGCATACGAAATAGCCACAGGCGAAACGAGGTGTGTTTCCCAGGGAATAGACTTTCCTCTTTGGAACGAAGACCAGGACATACCGATGATGCGCCTTCCCTATGGCATAGCCGGGTGGACAGAAGACGACAAGGAGATGCTGGTATACGACCGTCATGACATATGGAGCCTCGATCCTACCGGTAAAAGGAAGCCGTATTGCCTCACTGCCGGGGAGGGCCGAAAGACCGACAGACGATTCAAATACATCAAGACCGACGACGAACAGCGTTTCATAAAGCCCGGACAAGAAATGACACTCGACGTGTTCGACTACGCAGACAAACGCAACGGTCTCGCCACGATGAAATACACAGGGAAAGCCACCGCGCCTTCAGTAAAAGTCATCGACAAATACAAGTACACTCAGTTCTGCAAGGCAAAGGATTCCAACGTGTTCTCCTGGCAGCGTGCCAACTTCAACACGTCGCCCGACCTCTGGATATGCACCTCGACGGACTTCGCCAAAGCCAAACAGGTTACCGACATCAACCCTCAGATGAAAGATTATTCCTGGGGCACCGCAGAACTCGTAAAATGGTATGCATACAACGGAAAACTCACCGAGGGCGTGCTGTACACCCCCGAAGACTTCGACCCTGACAAGAAGTATCCGATGCTCGTGGTGTTCTATGAAACCAATTCTGAGGAACTTTACCGCCATTATACAATGGAACCGTCGTGGAGCTGGGTCAACTATCCGTTCTATGTAAGCCGAGGATATATGGTATTCGTCCCAGACGTGCATTATGCACCCGGCATCCCGGGTGAAAGCGCCTACAACTATATCTGCTCAGGAGTGGAGGAGCTTTGCAAGGAACGCCCGTGGATTGACAAAGAACGCATCGGCATCGACGGACAGAGCTGGGGTGGATACCAGACGGCATTCCTCGTTACTCGCACGAACATGTTCGCATGCGCAGGCTCTGGCGCACCTGTCGCCAATATGACCTCCGCCTTTGGAGGCATACGTTGGGAATCCGGAGATTCGCGCCAGGCACAGTACGAGGTCGGCCAGTCGCGCATAGGCCGCAACCTATGGGAGGCTCCGCAGCTTTACATCGCCAACTCCCCGGTATTCTATGCAGACAGATGCAACACTCCGCTGCTCATCATGCATAATGACAATGACGGAGCCGTGCCTTGGTACCAAGGCATTGAGATGTTCATGGCCCTTCGTCGGTTGCAGAAGCCTGTATGGATGCTTCAGTATAACGGCGAGGCGCACAACATCAGAGAGCGGAAAAACCGTAAAGACATCACAATCCGTCTGCAACAGTTCTTCGACCACTATCTCAAAGGAGACCCGATGCCTGAATGGATGAAGAACGGAATTCCGGCGGTGCGCAAAGGACAGGAATTCAGAACTGGACTGACCAAAGAATAATCAAAACACAATATACATTTTATCATGTTCAAACATTTTTCAACCAGTTTATCAAAAATCGCGATTACCGGCATATTTGCATCAGCGCTTTTCCTGTGTCCTGACGCATCTGCCATTCCGGCACGCCAACACCCATACACCATCACACAGCCCGACGGCACACAGCTTACCGTCACGATGGTGGGGGACGAACGCGGCAGCTTCCTTGTAGACCAGTCCGGACGTCTCGTATGCAAAAACGAAAACGGAGCCTATTATTTCGGAAACATCGACAATAACGGCATAGTGAAATGCTCCGAAATACAGGCCATTCCAGACGGAATGGCCACAAATGGCTCAGACCTCAGCCGATTCAACGCGTCTGTCCTCATTCCCAAAGCCCTCCAGATGCGCGCGGAAGCGGGGACAATGCGCATAAACAAAGCCACTCGCATGGCCGCTGCGGGGAAATGGAACACAACGGACTGCAAAGACCCCAATTTCCGCATGTTGTTCACAGATTTCCCCACAACAGGCAAAATAAATGGACTTGTGATTCTCGTGGAGTTTTCTGACAAGAAGTTCACTCAGGAGAATCCCAAAGAATATTTCTCCCGGATGCTTAATGAAGAAGGATTCAGCGAGAACGGCTGCGTGGGTTCCGCAAGAGACTATTTCATAAAATCCTCATCCGGACAATTCATACCTGAATTCGACGTTTACGGACCTGTAGACCTCGGAAAGTCATATTCCTACTATGGGAAAAACAATTCCTCTGGAAGCGACATGCGCCCGGAACAGATGATCATCGATGCCTGCACAATGATGGACGATGAAATCAACTTCACCAAATACGACCTCAACGGCGACAAGAAAGTGGACTGCGTCTATGTTTTCTATGCAGGTTTCGGCGAGGCAGACAATCCGCAGACAACCGAATACTCCAATACCATCTGGCCCCACCAGTGGGATGTCTACTCAGCCACAAGGAAAGAATGCATAGTGGACGGAATGCTCATAGACCATTATGCATGCTCCAATGAGCTGCGTGGAGTATACGCCACCAAACCAAAAGCCACAGTCGGAATCGGTTCTTTCGTACATGAATTCAGCCACGTAATGGGTATTCCTGACCTGTACACCACGGTATACAACAACGCATACACACCCGGCTCTTGGACAACGCTCGACCGTGGATCCTACAACGGCGACGGCTGCGTACCTCCTTTGTATTCGTCTTTCGAACGCTTCTCTCTCGGATGGATCAAACCGAAAGAATTCAGCGAAACAAAAGAATACACCATCAACGAACTTGGCGAAAGCAATGAAGCATACATCGCCTATACTGAAAAACCTACGGAGTTCTTCCTTTTCGAGAACCGACAGCGGACAGGATTCGACAGCATGCTGTCCGGCCACGGCATGCTCGTATGGCACATCGACTTCAATCAGAACATCTGGAACAGGAATTCCATAAACAATACCGTAGACCATCAATACGTTGACCTCATAGAGGCCAGCGGAATATCAACTCTATTGAATCAATACCTGCCTGAACGCCAACGTCCTGCGGAATCATTCCCCGGAGTAAACAAAGTCACAGAATTCAATTCTGAAAAGCTTCCAAAATTCGTGTCATGGGCAGGCAAGCCGACCGATATCTCGCTTTCTGAAATAGCCGAGAATGACGGGATAATCACACTGAAGGCCACCAATATGAACGATGCAGGAATATCCGGAATAGACAATGACGGAAATGCATTCAGAGTATGGACCTCCGGAAGCACTGTCGCCACCGACGCCGAAAAGGCGACCGTATACGATTCGATGGGACGCCTTTGCGGACACATAGGCGAAGGAAAGACCCTTGAAGCAGCAACGGGCATCTACATTGTGGCAGCCAACGGCAAAACCGTAAAGATCTTTGTAAAATAAGCACTGAGAACTTACGCTGATCATAACATTATAGAGCGGGGGAGAACTTTGAGTTCTCCCCCGCTCTATAATGTTGACCTTGCTTTCTTTATCAACACATCTCGCCGCATATGCAGTATTCCATATAACGTCTCACCTCATCCGGGGAATACCCCTTCCCGAAAAGATGCATCAATTTAGTGATGGCAGCTTCTGACGTGAGATCCTGCCCAGACACCACGCCGATCTGCGCAAGGCCAAGTCCCGTAAGATAACGCTGCTGGTGAACACATCCATTGCTGCATTGGGTTACGTTGACAATGACCACGCCCTTGTCTATGGCCTCCTTAAGAGCTTGGATGAACCAAGGGTCATTCGGGCCGTTACCGGCCCCGAAGGTTTTGAGTATGACTCCCCTGAGACCGGGAGTAGCCAACATATGTTTCACAGTAGACTCCTGTATGCCCGGAAACAGATCCAGATATATCACATTTGGGTCCATGCCATAATGCACTTTGAGAGATCCGGGCACCTGACGCCGCCAAAGAGCCTCCTTGTTGTAGTATATCCCGAGTCCCACACGCGCAAGTTCAGGATAATTATTGGATTTGAAGGCATTGAACTGATCGGCACTATGCTTTGTGCTCCTGTTGCCACGCCACAGATAGTTCTCAAAAAGTATCGCCACTTCACGCACTATCGGCGCTCCGTCAAGATCTTTTGCAGCAGCCACCTGCAAAGCTGTGATGAGATTTTCCTCACCGTCAGTCCTCACTTCTCCTATAGGAAGCTGCGAACCCGTGATAATCACCGGCTTGTCAAGATTCTCAAGCATAAAAGACAATGCCGAGGCTGTGTAGGCCATAGTGTCGGTGCCGTGAAGAACCACAAAACCTTCATAGCCGTCATAATTGTCCTCAATGACATGGGCAATATCGCTCCAATGCGAAGTGTTCATGGCACTGGAATCGACCGGACGTGAAAACTGCACGTTGTCAATCTCGAAATCCAGCATCTTGATTTTTGGGACATTGTCGATAAGATGGTCGAAATCGAAAGGTTCGAGTGCTCGTGTATCGGGGTTCTCGATCATTCCAATCGTACCTCCTGTATAAATCATCAATATGCGGGGGCGCTTAGTTGAAGACATAATTCAGCATGAATTTAACTGTGGGATGTTTTTTGATGAGGCGAAATTAGCAAATTGCTACGACAACACCAAATATTTCCGGTAAAATCCCTCACGCAAAGTTGCATTTTGCCATACAACCAATTGATATTAACCTAAATTAAGTTTTATAAACACCGCTCAACACAACCCAAAGCAACAAAAAAGGGACTCTCGTCCGAACCATTTCTGAGCGAATACAGTTATAATGACAGAAAATCGTTTCATGATGTTAGGTTAGTTTGAAAAAGTATTATGGAAAACATCGGGGCGGGAAGTCGTGAGACCTCACGCCCCGCTTTTGCCAAGTCCCGGAAAAGCAAGATAAATGCATCCAGAATTTGCGAAATCTAAAAAATTAACGTAATTTCGCGTTCGATTTCACGTTTTACATTATGTGGGAAATGGCTTATGCTTTCCGGCAGACTACATTGACGCATAAATAGATAACAGACAAAAATGGCTTATTCGGCTCCCATAGACGAGAAGAAACTGATTCAGGACATGCAGAATCCTGAATCGGCACCTTCGGCGTTCAAGACGCTGATGAAGGCATACGGGGAGCCTATGTATTGGCAAATAAGGAAACTGGTAACATCCCACGATGACGCCAATGACCTACTGCAGAATGCTTTCATCAAAGCATGGAGCAACATAAGGAATTTCCGGGGAGACGCGAAGCTTTCGACATGGCTGTTCAAGATTGCCATAAACGAAAGCATCAATTTCCTGAACCGCGAACGCAAACGCACGAACACAAGCGAGGGCTGCGAAGACCTTTTCCTGCTTGACAAACTCGAAGCCGACCCCTATTTCGACGGCAACGAACTGCAGAAGGAACTGCAGAAAGCGATAACTCGGCTTCCGGAAAAACAAAAAATAGTCTTCAACATGCGTTATTTCGACGAAATGAAGTATGAAGAGATTTCCGAAATACTCGGGACGAGCGTCGGCGCACTGAAAGCTTCATACCATCACGCGGTGAAGAAAATAGAACAGGCTATAGGCAGCCTTGTGTGATTCCTCAGGCTTTAGGACACAGTCAGATTTTCGCAGTTCCCGAACCAGCGGCAAAGGCAATCCGTTTCATTGATAAAACCCATCAATTCCACCCTGCGATGAAACTACGCACCGCCATAGCCGCTTCGGCATTGCTTGCGGCCTCAGCCGCCTCAGCACAGATTGCCGACATTGTAAACCAGATACCGGGACTGATTCAGCCTGCGCTCTCAGGCTCTCTAAACTATAAGGGATTCGTTGAAACCGGATTTGCCGGAGGATTCGGGGATTACCGCGCCAACGTATTCAGTGTCAGCACATCACAAGGATTTCGCTACAGCAACTGGTTTTTCATGGGAGCCGGAATAGGTCTTGACGTCATGATAGCCGGAGGAGCGCCTTCATACGATGCACCCGCCGGCTACAATGATTGGGACGACCCTCATTTCTCCCACAAAAACACCAGAACGGCATTTTTCCTTCCGGTATTCACCGACTTCCGTTTCAACATTGGAGGAAACGGCGGCACGAAACCATCTTTCTTCATCGACATCAAGGCCGGAGCCACGTTCATGATTAACAACAGCTACTTCCACGTCGGAAAAGGCTATATAACCAACCGTGAAAGCTTCTACCTGAAGCCGTCTCTCGGCGTCCGCATACCCGTCAACAAGCAACGGTCTTCTCAGGCATTCAACATCGGACTTACTTACCAGCTTGTAACGGCCAACTGGTGGCATGTAGGCGACCGAAACATTTCACTGAACGCCATAGGCGGCTCCGTGGCCTACGAATGGTGAATATCCACAAAAGACATTAAGAGGCTGTTTAAAAATGCTTGTTGACGCAGAGCCGGAAGATTTGTGATGTATTTATCCCTGCAGCGAAGGAGCATGGCGGGCTATGGGACTGAGCCGAAGGGATAAAGACGCGCAAAGGTTCCGGAATGGCGGCAGGCATTCCTGCAAAGCCTCTTTAAAAGAATTTGATGTTTCAGTCTGAATGGTGTCTTTTCCGTTAATCCGCATTTAATCGTCGGTCACATATCCCGATATGCTCCCTCCTCATAAAGTGCGCCTTAACAA
>Ga0073906_1003708_pt1 | contig 16734 bp, 17 predicted proteins | sample Inofromicrocosms_FD_65485 | JGI IMG/M metagenome (GOLD analysis project Ga0073906, IMG submission 65485) | Mouse cecum microbial communities from Vienna, Austria - Inoculum for glucosamine and mucus D2O microcosms | ecosystem: Host-associated > Mammals > Digestive system > Large intestine >... | reverse complement strand
CGAGCCTAGTAGGGCGGAGTTTCCTCCCAATGAGCACTTAGTGTCCGTGTTTTGGACACTTACGTGCGAATGTACTCCGCGCTCCTTGGCGAGGTGCTTTCGAGCCTAGCAGGGCGGAGTTTCCTCCCAATAAGCACTTAGTGTCCGGTTTTACTCTTCTATTGGCGCGGGCACGTAATATTTGTCCAGTATCTTCGTGTTGACGCGGTCGAGCTCTTCCCTCGGCAGTTTCCCGAGCAGCTCCCAGCCAAGATCCAGTGTCGTCTCGATGCTACGGTTTTCGAAGAGCCCCTGGCCGATGTAGCGTTCCTCGAACTCCTTGCCGAACTCCAGGTATTTCTTGTCAATCGGGGAAAGTTCGTCCTCGCCGATGACGGATGCCAGGTTCCTGGCCTCGCCCACCTTCGCGTAGGCGGAGAAAAGCTGGTTGGCAAGATCCTGGTGGTCTTCGCGCGTGTATCCTTCGCCGATACCGTCCTTCATCAGACGCGACAAGGAGGGAAGGATGTTGATTGGCGGGTAAACGGACTGGCTGTGCAGTCCGCGGTCGAGCACAATCTGCCCCTCGGTAATGTATCCCGTCAAGTCGGGAATCGGGTGCGTAATGTCGTCGTTGGGCATCGTCAAGATTGGTAGTTGTGTCACGGAGCCGTTTTTGCCCTGCACGATGCCCGCCCGCTCGTAAATGGTCGCCAATTCACTGTAAAGGTAGCCTGGAAACCCTTTTCGGCTGGGGATTTCCCCTTTTGAGGAGGAAACCTCGCGCATGGCCTCGGCAAACGAGGTCATGTCCGTCAGGATGACCAGGATGTGCATGTTTTGTTCAAAGGCCAGGTATTCCGCGACGGTAAGCGCCACCTTTGGCGTGATGAGACGTTCCACGACCGGGTCGTTGGCCAGGTTCAGAAACATCGCCACATGGTCGGCCACGCCGCTTTCTTCAAATGTGCGGCGGAAGAAGTCGGCCACGTCGTGCTTCACGCCCATGGCGGCAAACACGATGGCAAATTGCTCGTCCGAATCATCACCCAAGGATGCTTGTTTCACGATTTGCGCGGCAAGCTGGTCGTGCGGCAGGCCGTTCCCGGAGAAAATCGGCAGCTTCTGGCCGCGGATCAGCGTGGTCAGGCCGTCGATGGCCGAAATCCCGGTGCGGATATAGTTACGCGGGTACTCGCGCGTCACCGGGTTTAATGGCAGGCCGTTCACGTCGCGCTTCAAGTTGGACGTAATCGGTCCCATGTCATCGATTGGCTGCCCGATGCCGTTGAAAGTGCGCCCGAGCATGTCGGGGGAGAGCGAAATCTCCATCGGGTGCCCGGTCAGGCGCGTGTGCGTGTTCAAGAGGGACATGTTGTCCGTTCCCTCGAATACCTGGATGACTGCCTTGTCCTCGTATATTTCCACGATACGGCCAAGCTTGCGCTCGTTGCCGTTCACGACGAATTCCACGATTTCGTCGAAAAAAGCGTCCTGCACGCCCTCAATCGCAATCAAGGGTCCGTTGATACTGCTTAAGCCTAAATATTCAATTGACATGGTATCATTTTCCCTCCTTATGCGTTCTTTTCCAGTACGCGCTGGTAAAACGCGTCGATATCCTGGTGATATTGGGCGAACATTTCCGGCCGGTCGTTCGGCACGTCGTACTTGATGGCGACGACCTTGTCAAAAATGTTTTCCGCCTTCAAGACGGACATCGGGTGACCCATCGCCACGAGGGCGCGCGCTTGTTCATAAAGATATAAAATCGTGTCCATCATCAGGAACTGCTTCTCCATGGAGACGCAGGTGTCGTCCTTGTGGAAGGCGTTCTGCTGCAAAAATCCGAGGCGGATGACGCGGGCGATTTCCAAGACCAGCTTCTGGTCGTCGGGCAACACGTCGCTGCCAATCAGCTTGACGATTTCCATCAGGCTGCTCTCCGAATTCAAAAGCGCCATGATGCGGTTTCGGTAGTCCACGAATTTTGGGGACACGTGCTCCTGGTACCATGGCGCCAGGTCGCTTAGGTATTCGCTGTAGCTGGTCAGCCAGTGGATGGCCGGAAAATGTCTTGAGTAGGCGAGGCTTTTGTCCAGTCCCCAAAAGCAGCGGACAAAACGCTTCGTGTTTTGCGTGACCGGCTCCGAGAAGTCGCCTCCCTGCGGGGAAACGGCTCCGATGATGCTCACCGAGCCGTCGGTTCCGTTCAAGTTGTGCATCATGCCGGCCCTTTCGTAAAAGGCGGACAGCCTTGAGGCCAGGTAGGCCGGGAAGCCTTCCTCGGCCGGCATCTCTTCCAGGCGGCCGGACAACTCGCGCAGGGCTTCCGCCCAACGGGAGGTGGAGTCGGCCATGATAGCCACGTCGTAGCCCATGTCGCGGTAATATTCGGCCAGCGTGAGCCCCGTGTAAATGCTTGCCTCGCGGGCCGCCACCGGCATGTTGGAGGTATTGGCAATCAAGGTCGTGCGGTCCATCAGGGGATTGCCGCTCTTCGGGTCAATCAGTTGCCCGAATTCTTCCAATACCTGTGTCATCTCGTTCCCGCGCTCGCCGCAGCCGATGTATATGATGATGTCCGCGTCGGACCATTTGGCAATCTGGTGCTGGGTCATCGTCTTACCCGTGCCGAACCCGCCCGGAATGGCGGCGGTACCGCCTTTGGCGATGGGGAACATCGTGTCGATGATACGCTGTCCCGTGACCAGGGGGACGGAGGCCGAGAAACGGTGGTGCGTCGGCCTGGCGACGCGGATCGGCCAGTGCTGGGTCATCGTAAGTTCCTTCGTTTCGCCGCTGGCCAGTCGGAGGGTGACCAGTACGTCGTCAATCGTGTAGTCCCCGTCGGGTACGACGCTTAGGACGGTTCCTTCCACGTCCGGCGGAACCATGCACTTATGCAAGATGGCGCGCGTCTCCGGCACCTCGGCGATGATGGAGCCGCCATGCAGGTAATCGCCGACGGATACGGTGAGGTGGGTCGGCCACCGTTTGACGCGGTCAAGGGAGTCCACGCTGACACCCCGCGTGATGAACGCGCCGCCGGTCTCGGCGATGCGCTCCAGGGGACGTTCGATGCCGTCGAAAATGTTGTCGAGGATGCCGGGCGCGAGCGTCACGGAAACGGCGTCTCCGGTCGCGATGACCTCCTCGCCCGGACGCAGCCCGGAAGTTTCCTCATAAACCTGTATCGTCGTCATGTCCTTGTCGAGCGCGATGACCTCCCCGACCAGTTTTTCCTTGCCGACGTAGACCATTTCGGCCATCGTAAAGCCCGTGTTCCCCTTCAGGTAAATGACGGGGCCGTTGACGCCGTAAATCGTACCAAGCTTATCCATTTTATCAGACAATGCCCTCACCTCCCCGGAACATAAAATTGTCAAATTCATTGCGCAGCTGGGTCTTGAAAGAATTGTCAATCAGGACGTTGCGCCCGCGGATGACGCAACGCACGCCGCCGACAAAGTCTTCCTTGCTGACGGTCAGGCTGGTGCCGGTCTCCGCCTCCAGCGCGTCCTTGCGCGTCTCGTCCGTCGGATTGATATAAATCGTGACCGGCTCCCCGTTGGCAAAGATAAGCGCCTTGCGAATGCAGGCCACCAGGAAATCCACGTATTCGTCGGTCTTCATATATTCCTGGATCAGCGTGCCCGCCTCTTCAAAGACCCGCTCCTTGAGCTCTTGCGAAACTTTGCCGTATTGGCGTTTCAGTTCCAATTGGGCCTTGGCCGTTGCCTGGCTGAGTTGTTGCCTGGCATTCATGTTTTCCGACTTGATTCGCAGTTCGGATTGCCTGGTCATCTCTTCCTTATGTTCTTGGAAAACTTTTTCCAACGCGTCGCGGTAGGAATCAATGATGGAATTCCCCTCCGAGCGTGCCTCCTCCATCGAGGTGGCCTGCAAATGCGCTAATTTTTCATCCAGAGTCATTAAATACACCCCTTTTTGCTATGAGCACTTGCCATGAACACTTAGCGAGGTATTGACGAGCTTAGTGTGAATGCACTCCGCATACCTTGGCGAGGTTTTTTCGAGCCTAGCTATGCGGAGTTTCCTCTGTCCTGGCTTATGTGCGACATACCTTGTTTACAGTTTCAATCCAATCGCTTCCGTGATATAAGAGGTGATAAAGTCCTTCTTGCGGCCGGTTCCGTGCCTGTCGGGAATCTCGATTAGGAGGGGGATGCTCCGTTCCAGACGGAAACGGTCGATGATGTCAGGAAACTCCTGCCCGAACTTTTCCGTCAGGAGCACGATGCCGACGCTCTTGTCATGCAGCACTTTTTCCAACTCATCCCGAAGCTCCTCGCGTTCATGGACGACCACTCCGTCCACGCCCGCCAGGCGCATTCCCGTATAGGTATCGACGTTATCACTGATAAGGTACATTTTCATCTTATAACTGTCCCAGGATCATGAAGGAGATGATCAGCCCGTACAGGCACACGCCCTCCGCCATGGCCACGAAAATCATGGACTTACCAAAAATGCTGCCGTCCTCGCTCAACGCGCCAAGAGCCGCGCTCGCCGCGCTTGCAACGGCAATACCGCCGCCGACACAGGACAAACCGGTAACCAGTGCGGCCGCGATGTAACCAAGTCCGGTGGAAAGGCTCGCCGCCGCTTCCTCGCCGGCCGCCTTCGCGTCAGGACCGCCCAGCATCATGATGGATGCAACGGCGAGCGCGCCGAAGAAAAAGAAGGCGTTCGCGCCAATACTTTTTTTATAACGTTTTTTGTTCTTTTCCCCCAACAAGAAATAGCCAAAGGGAATGATGATGCTTAATGCCAAAGCCGCGATGAAAATAAGTTTTGTTGCGAGTGTCATGATAAAAATCCTCCTTTTAAGTCATGTATATGTTTTATAAATTTGTCATATCTGCCATATCCGGTTCTTGGATAAGGATGCCCGTGGCATAATAGTACCCTTATCGCTTCGAGGCGGCTTTCTTTTTTTGTCCGTTTTTATTCTTATAAGGGGTAAACGCCCGCCCGGAGCCCCGATAAAAGCGGCTGAACAATTCGTAATACTCCAGGCGCAGTACCTGGATGCCGACGATGAGCCCCTCAAAGGCGCATACGAAAATGTTTCCAAACACGACCACCACCCAGTTGGGGCTGCCGCTTTCGGCACCGGACAGCTGCAGCACGACTTCCATCATGGCGGCGTGGCTGATGGCGAACGCGCCAATACGCACGAAGGAAATCGTGTTGGAGAAATAGCTCAAAAGTACCTCGACCAGTTCAAAGATGCCCTGCACGAGGAACATGACCACGCCCTCTTCCATTTTTTCCGAACTCTTGGTAATCATCCTCGTCAAAGGCTCCTTGAGCAAAATCAAAATCAACGGAAGCACGAACATCACGAGCAGCAACCCGGCGGCCGGCACCTTGTGGCCGGTCATGAAAAGCACGATGGTGGCCACGATCGCACCGTAAAACACGAGTCCCGCCACGCCGTTCGAATCAAACCAGGTTGCCCCGACGTCACGGTTTTTGGCGGCCGTGACAATGTGCAAAACCATCGCGAACAAGATGACGCCCATGCCGAACGCGACAGAGACGACGAACACGGTGTTCAGCTTGCCGATGAACGGCAGCGTCGTCATGTGTTCGATGGGGCGCAGCCACAAGGGTTGCAAAATGTCCTCGAACCCGAAGAGGCTGCCGAAAAGGAAACCGAAAATCGTGGAGAAGACGCCCGCGCAGGAAATGATGCCCGCCAGGGGAATCTTCTTCTTTAAGTATAAGAGCCCTCCGCCGAGGAAGAGCAAAAGCCCGTGCCCCACGTCGCCGAACATCGCCCCGAAGATGAAGGAGTAGGTAAGCCCGACCAGCATGGTCGGATCCATCTCGTCATGCGCGGGCAGGCCGTACATTTGCACGTACATCTCGAACGGTTTGAACAGCTTCGGGTTTTTCAGTTTGGTGGGCGGCGTGCCGAAATAGGACTCGCGGTCTTCTTCCACCATGATGAAAATATTGTCGTCGTCCTTGGATTCTTCCTGGAATTTCGCGATGTCGTCCTCAGCCATCCAGCCGCAGAGAATGTAGGAGTCTTCCTGGCTGTCGCCCATGCGGGCGGCCATCTTTCGCACGTCGAAGTTGTTGGCCAGTTCCTCCAGGCGGTTCCTGGTGGCGATAAGCTGCGGGGCGTGCCTATTAATCAGGGCGGCCACCTCTTCCTCCAATTCTTCCATGCGGGCGGCGGTCTTTCCGACCTCCCTCTCCAGCTTCAAGTAAGCCTCCGTCGGGGTGCCGTGGTATTCCCCGTCAAACGAAATGCGTTCGAAATGCAGGGAGCGGAAAACCGTGTCAATCCGGGTGGACTCGCCGGGAGAGACGAAGTACGCGCCATAGACGAAGCTGTCATCGTGCTCGCCTTCCACGAAAATGGCGTTTAAATTGTCTTCCAGGTATTTCTGCATCCTATGGTAGTATTCCAGCGGCAGCTTCCCGAACCGGTAAGCGATAAATTTGAAGCCCAAAACGTCCTGCAGGTCAAAGTCCAGCGGCCGGAACGGGGCGATAACCTGCTGGCGGCCGCGCATGTCGTCAATCGTGCCCTGCAGCCGCCCCTTCTTGTCCTGCAGGCCTTGGTATTCTTCCGAGACGTTGCGGATCAACTCGAACATTTCGTTCAGTGCCAGCCGCCCGTCCGGCGTGACCTGGTCCGGGTGCTCCACGTATCCGGCGAACTGTTCCGCCTGGGCGAGAGCGTCCCGGTAGGGGTTGGTTTCCACGAACGGCCGCAGGTTGTCGACCGTTTTCAATTCGGACAATGCCGACTCGAGCTGGATCTCGTATTTGGACAAATACTGGTCCGTCACGCGGTCAATGTCCTGGCGCGGCCCGGAAATATTGATGAATTTCATTTTAACAATCATTGAATCTACCTCCCGTTATATTACGATTCACGCCCGCGCTGACGCGGGTGCAAAAAGTAACCTCATCCTACATCCATTATACCGCGAGTCCGCAATGTGCCAGCGTCTCGTTTGGCGGCAGCCCGTAACGGACGCACTCGATGGCGGCGGTCAGCCGTTCCAGTTCCTCTTCCTTTTTAAAAAGGTAAGCGTAAATCGAGGCAATCGAGTATGGGTTGCGTCTCGCGTCGGCGACGTAAAGCTGTTTCAGGCATTTTCGATACATCTGCTCCAACGTCAGGGACGACAGGAAATCAGGATCCTTCGTGTAGGAGACCTTGCGCATGGCGTTTAAAAAGTCATCCGCCGTGGGGGCTTCCACGAGCTCCTTCACCAGTTCCGTGGAAATCTTGAAGTGTACCGGTATCAGCATGTTATAAATGTCGACCGGTTCCATGCCGTAATATTTCTTGGCCCGGTAAATCCACTGCAGGTTCAAAAGGTCAATCTTGGAGCCATAGGACCTGGTGTAAATTTCGCGTTCCGTCTTGTTTAAAATGTTTTTGCGGTTCTTCCATAATTTGTGGAAACGGTACTGGTCCAATGCCAGGTCGTAGTCAAAAAGCGTGATGCCCGCTTTGTCCCGAAGCGCGCTCAAGGGCTTGTAATACTCGGTATCTTTCAGGTTTTCAATAAGCTGGTCGGTCGTGCGCGAGGTAATCAGCTTTTCAATGGAAATCTGCGAGTAGCGGTCAAAAAAGTCTTTTTTGTAGTTTAAGTCGAACGGCTCCTGATAATGGTTGATGACGATGCGCAGGCAGTAGTCAATCAGGTCCGTCTCGTAACGCATGATATATAAGGTGAGGAATTTCCGTTGTTCCAGCCCGCAAAAGCGGAAAATCTTCATGTAATCGTAGTAAAGCTGGTTAATCAGCAGCTTCTCGATGTCCCCGCGGTGGAGGTGCTCGTCGGTCAAATCGTCGAGGACGAAGGGGTAGAACCCGTTATCGCGCAGCCAGGCGATAACGGCGGGAACGCCGTGCAGCCCGGCAATCTCCTCGAAATCCCCGGGGGTCAGGAGCTTGGATTCCATCGCGCGGATCTTGGTCACGATTCCGCCGTAAGTGAGTAGATTTCCCATCATGACACCTCTGTTATCCGTTTTAGGATGTCCCGCGCGTATTGTGTGTGCGACTCTTCAAACTCCTTTTGCAACGCCGCGACGGAGTCATCGCCGCAATTTTCCTGGCCGACGGACAAACTCCCGAGGTTTCGCTCCAGCTCGCCGCGGATTTTCTCCACTTGCGCCATGGTCTTGCGTTCCATGGCCTCGTCGAACGACTTGCGCTTCGCCTGGTACTCGCGTTCAAGGACTTCTTTTTGCGATTCGGCGTGGCGCACGATGGCGGACGCGGCAGATTCTATCTCGGTCAATTTCTTTACAATAGAGTCCACGATGTAACCCCTCCCTTAGTATTTTTTCACCGACCTATATCATACTACTTTTTTTGAAAAATGCAAGAGCAAAATGCAACAGAAATTTATTTGTTGAAAGTTCAAATGACATGGGCTATACTTAATGAAGAAAACTTGTTACGGTTCGGCTTTGACTGAACGATGAAGAAAACGTGCCCATGGATCGCGACAATAATTATGAAGGTTCCATGGTTTGGCTTGCGTGCATGAAAAGGGGAAATCATGAGATTAAGGAACATACCGAGGGCGAACGGGGTGATTTCGTCCCATGCGGCGGTGGTAAACGCGCCGGGGGAAAAAAAGGGGCAATGGCGGGGCGTGTTTGGAAACGAGAACCCCGTCCATATTGAAATCGGGATGGGGAAGGGGCAGTTCCTGACGAAGATGGCGCAGACGCACCCGGAAATCAATTATGTGGGAATAGAGCGGTACTCGAGCGTCCTCTTGCGGGCGGTGGAGCGGTATGACGCGCTTGTGGCCGGGGTGGACGGAGCGACAGATGCGAGGGGGGTGGCCAGCGGGAAGAATTCGCCGGGGGAGACGGGCGTGACCAAAGATCCGGGCGGGATGCCGGCGACGGAAGCCCCGGGGGAGACGGGCGTGACCGAAGATCCGGGCGGGATGCCGGCGACGGAAGTCCCGGGGGAGACGGACGTGGCGAAGTTTCTCGGCAACGTCCGTTTTGTCTGCATGGACGCGGGCCGTTTGGCGGACGTGTTTGCCGGGGGCGAGGTGGAAAAAATTTACCTGAATTTTTCCGACCCGTGGCCGAAGGCCAAGCATGCCAGGCGGCGGTTGGTGTCCAAGGAATTCCTGGCGGTGTTTGGCAAAATTCTGGCGTCCGGCGGGACGGTGGAATTCAAGACGGACAACGTGGGGCTGTTCGATTTTTCCCTGCAGCAGGCAAAAGAGGCCGGGTGGGAAGTTTTGGCAGTGACCCGCGACCTGCACCACGACGGGGTGATGAACCGGGGGAACGTCATGAGCGAGTACGAGGAAAAATTTTCGGCCATGGGAAATGCCATCCATAAGGGGATTTTTGCCAAAAAATAGGGTGTATTTTCCATGTCAGGAACCAGATGGATGCCATCCGCATATGATAAGGGTGAAAGGGTGTTTCCGAGGCGTGTTTTCGGCGGACGTAAACCTGGGCATATGAAGGAAGATTGGCATGAGAAGACGAAAAACGTGGAAAAATTATATTTGTGAGACATTATATTGCAAGCCGGAACTGAACCGGAAGTTGCTGAAATTACAAAAGATATTTGCCGAAGTTTACCAGGCGCTCAACCCGGACGAACATTGTGGAAGAAAATAAAGAAAGATGATGGAGGAAGGTGCGAGGGTATGAAACAGAAAGTGACTTCGGCGAATTACACGCGCGAGGTGCTCATGGCAAAAAAGCCGGTACTGGTGGAATTTTATGCGGAATGGTGCGCCAAATGCGCGATGATGGAGGACGTGATGGAGGAACTGGCGCGGGAAAACGATTTCTGGATGAAAGTCTGCCAGATTAACATAGAAGAATCAAAGGACTTGTCAGATACGTTTGAGGTGGAAATCGTGCCGACTTACGTGGTGTTCTGGAAATCGAAGCCCATCGCGGCGGCAAACGGGGTGCGTGACAGGGAAACGTTGGAAGAAATGGTAAAAGAAGCGGTAATGGAAGAACAGCAGGGCGGGGCGAAAAAGTCGGAATACGAGCAGTAGCGCGGGAAAGGGAGGCAGTCTATGTGCACGGCGGCAACGTATATGACGAAAGATTTCTATTTTGGGCGTACGTTGGATCTTGATTTTTCTTATGGGGACGAAATCGTCATCATGCCACGCCGGTTTAGTTTCCATTTTCGTGAGATGGGCGCGATGCGCAGCCATTACGCGATGATTGGCATGGCCCATGTGGCGGATGGCGTTCCATTGTATTACGAGGCGGTGAACGAGAAGGGACTGGCAATTGCCGGCCTGAACTTTATAGGAAACGCGTATTATAACGAATCGGAGGATGGCAAGTATAACGTGGCTCCCTTTGAACTGATACCGTGGCTGTTGGGACAGTGTGCCACTGTGGGGGAAGCGGAGGGGTTGATAGAGAACCTCAATCTTGTCAACACTCCGTTTAACGCAGAACTGCCGCCGTCCGAACTGCATTGGATGATTGCGGATGGAGACGGGGCGGTGACTTTGGAATCGACCAGAAGCGGCATTCAGGTTTCTAAAAATGAAGTGGGAATATTGACGAACAACCCGACGTTTGGCGAGCAAATGTTCCAACTCAATAATTACATGTATTTGTCGATAGGGGAACCGCAGAATAATTTTTGCAGCAAATTGCCGTTAAAGACTTATAGCAACGGGATGGGGGCGATGGGACTTCCGGGGGACTGGTCGTCCCAGTCGCGCTTCGTCAAGGCGGCGTTCGCGAAGCTGAACTCGGTTTCAGGGGATTCGGAGTTGGAGAGCGTCAGCCAGTTTTTCCATATTCTCGGTTCCGTGGAGCAGCTTAGGGGATGTTGTTCCGTGGGGGAGGGAAAGTATGACATCACGCACTATACGTCGTGTTGTAACACGCAGAAGGGAATCTATTATTACACGACGTATGACAACCACCAGATTACGGCGGTCAATATGCACCATGTGGATTTGGACGGGGTTCGCTTAACGAAGTATCCGCCGATACAAAGGGAACAAGTGTGGATGCAGAATTAAGGGAGCATGAAATATTGACAAAATGCTTGTAGGAAATATACTTAGAAAAAGGAGTGTGGTTATCATGATAGCAACGAATTTTTCAAATGTGAGAAATAATTAAAAAAAGTATGCGGCCATGTCGTGCAGGATTCGGATATCGCGTCGAAGCTTTTGCGCGTCAATTTGAAAGACATCGCGGTCATCCACGGCAGCAAGCAAAGCATCGAGCAGCATAAGAGCTGCCTGGAGGCGCTCGCGGGCCGCCGTGAGGAGGAAGCGGTGAAAATCATGGTCAGGCATTATGACATGCTGGCAATCAGGCTGGGGGGAGTACTTGAAAGAAAAGAACAAAGAAAAAAAGTAACGGGAGGAGGAAGTTTTTTCTTTTTCCCCGCCTACTTGTCGGATGACCGATAAATTAATTGGGTTTTGAAACATTATGGATATGTCATGATAGATTTCATTGGCCATATTATAAGAGAAATGGATGTATGACAGATGAAAAAGGTAAGCAGGGAGTTTCAAATCAGGAAAATAAAGGATTTGCAGGAATTCGTGGAATGCCCCTCGAACACGGGCTGGAGTTTCCCGTCAGCGAGGACGTGAAGGCGCTGGGTGAGCTAATCAGGCTGCAAAGCGGGAAGGTCATTCCAAATTCCATGGGCATCCACTCGTTGGAAGAACAGCCCGAACCTTTACACGGCTAACACGTCCGTCGCGGATTATGTGTGGCTGCCGCTTAAGTTCGAGGGGGACAAGGTAAAGATTGAGTGGATGGATGAGTGGAAATTGGATTAAATTTTTCCCTATAAGACGAATCCGTATCTTTCTCGCGGTGGGGAAATATGATATTATAGCGTCGGTGTACACGTCAAAAGGTCATGTTTTTCAGATAGAATTGAAAGGCATGACCTTGATGCCGATGTGCGGGTAATTAAAGAAGAAATAAGGAAAAAGAAAGGTGCGTGCGGATATGGGAAAAGGAGTGACAAGCGGCGTGTTCCAGGTGGGCATCATGGTCAGCGACATTGACGAATGCCTGCGTTTGTTCTGTGACACGTTGGGAATGAAGGTCGTGTTTGAGGCGAGGAACCAGATTCAGCCGGCGAGCGGGCTGTCGGGGACGGACCACCAGCTGATGCATTGCCTGATGCTGCACGGGGAGGGCGGCGTGGATTTGGAAATCCACCAGTACGTGGATCCGCCGGCGAAGCCGTGCCCGCCGATGAACCATAATGACCTTGGCTCCATGCATTTCATGCTGCGGGTGGACGATATTTACGCGGTGGTGGAAAAGGTACAGAAGCTGGGGTATGAATTGATGAACCCGGTGGTGGAGAGCAAGACTCTCAAGGGATTTAAGTTTACTTATTTCCGCGGGCCGGACGGGGTCATGGTCGAGTTGCACGAGGGCGGCGAAGTGCGGATGCCCGCAAACATGGAAAACGCGTAAGAGGTAACGACGAGGCGGCGCGCGAGGGGAAAGCGTGAAACGGCGAGCGCAGGGAAGGCGTGAAGCGGCGAATGTGGAGAAGGCGTGTAACGGCGAGAGTGGGGAAGGCGTGAAGCGGCGAATGTGGAGAAGGCGTGTAACGGCGAGCGCGGGGAAGGCGTGAAGCGGCGAATGTGGAGAAGGCGTGTAACGGCGAATGTGGAGAAGGCGTGTAACGGCGAGCGTGAAGAAGGCGTGAAGCGGCGAGTATAGGAAAGGTATTCAGGAGGATTCGTGATGAGTATACAAAAAGCGTTTGACTTGACGGGGCGGGTGGCCCTGGTAACCGGCGGCGGCTCCGGGATTGGCAAGGGCTGCGCCCGCGTGCTGGCCGAGGCCGGCGCCAACGTGGTGGTCGTCGGGCGTCGGATGGCGAAGCTGGAGGAAGTGCAACGGGAAATACGGGACGCGGGCGGCGTTTGCGAGTGTTTTTCCGCCGATTTGATGGTGGAAGAAAATTGTAAGGCCATGGTTGATTTCTGCGTGGAGAAATTCGGGCGGCTCGACATCCTGATTAACAGTGCGGGCGGACGCGGGGCGCACGGAAAGCTGGAGGAGGAATTTGCCACGGAAAACCTTCGCGAGACGATGGCGATGGATTTTGATTCCACGTTCCTGGCGATAAAGTACGCCTATCCGCAATGTGAGAAGCACGGCGTCGGCAGCATTATCAATATCGCGTCGCTGGCGGCGCTTCGGGCCAGCGGGCCTATCGTTTACAGCGCGGCCAAGGGGGCGATTCGCAGCGTTTCCCGCACGCTGGCCAAGCGTCTGGGAGAAAAACGAGTCCGCGTCAATACCATTTATCCGGGCTTCATCGTGACGGAGATGACGGAGCGGATTCATGAAATGCCGGAGCAGGAGGCGAAGATGCGCGCGGACTCCGTGCTGGGGCTTTTGGGCGAGGTGGACGATATCGCGTATTGCGCCTTGTACCTGGCCTCCGACGCGGCAAGGTTCGTGACCGGGCAGGACTTCGTCGTGGACGGCGGGGCGATGTGCTGATTTTCCTTATGTCGTCCGGTTTCGGTAATCCGTGGGGGTCTGTCCCGTTATTTTACGGAACTGGGCGGAAAAATAGCTCGGCGAGTTGAACCCCAGCTCGTCGCTGATAGCCTGGACAGGCTTGTCCGTGTGCAAAAGCCACAGACAGGCTTGTTCTATTTTTCTGCGCAAAATATATTCGCTGGCGGGCATCCCGACTTCCCGCCGGAATTTGGTGGAAAGATAATTTTTGTTATAGCCAAGGGCGCGGGCCAGCTCGTCCAGGGTTACCTGGCGGTCGAGGTGCAGCTCCAGGTAGCCGGTGCATTCCAGGATTTCTTTGGAACGCCCTTGGTTTTGCTTGCATTTGTGGACGCGCCGCGTAAAGTCCTGGAATGCTTCGCGGGTATACTGGTAGACTTCCGCGACACTTTCAGAGGCTTCGCCCATTTGGATGTACCAGTCGGAGAGGGCGTAAGCCGTATCTTCCGAAAGTCCGCCGCGGATGGCGGCACGGGTAATCAGCGTCAGGCATACGACGAGTTCGTTTTTTGCGTGGCGGAGGGGATTCCCGCTGGCCAGGGAACCCGTTTCGCGGCTATAGATTTCCGCGGGATAGGTGTGGTTGATGTTGCCTTCCTCGACTGCGCGGAAAATTTGTTCTTCCAAGGCATAGGTACCGCTGCGGAAATGGACTTGTTTTTTGGCGGTGGGATGGTGTGGGGCGGGATGGCCGGGGGAAATGACCTGGAAATCGGCGGGTTCTAATTTGTCCCCGGTCAGGCACAAGTGAAGCATCAGGCCATATTGTATCAACATCGTATGGGGAACCACCGGTACCATGCGAAGAAGGGTACCGGTCCGATAGGACCATTCCGGGGGGGATGTTTAGTGCCTGCAGAGATTGAATCAGTGATTGCTCCGAGGTTTCCGAACCGAAAACGGGGCCGATGACATAAACGTCGGCCAGTACGCCGTTTACATGCCTGGGGCAGACCAGCCATAATAAGGCGGCATCAGAACAGAACCCCGGCATTTGGTTTTCCAGGCTATATTGGTGGAGTGTTTGTTTGTTGTCGCTGATGGCAAAAAGCGCTTGAAATAAATTGTCGCTTTCCGTGTTGGTGGAAAGCAGGGACATTTCCTTGTCAAAGTGCCAGAACGTGACATTGGCACAGCTTAGAAATTCCGCGAGCACCTCTAATTTTGTTGATAATTCCATTTGTGGTTCCTCCTCGCTAGCATTTTTACGAAGCCTGGTTTCGGTAATCCGTAGGGGGTTGCCCCGTTATTTTACGGAATTGCGCGGAAAAATAACTCGACGAACTGAATCCCAGCTCGTCGCTGATTTCCTGGACGGATTTGTCCGTGTGCAAAAGCCACAGACCGGCCTGTTTTATTTTTATCTGTAAATCATATTGATGGACGGTCATTCCCATTTCCCGGTAAAATTTGCCGCCCAGATAACTTTTATTATAGCCGAGGGTGCGGGCGAGTTCGTCCAAGGTCACATGGCGGTTCGGGTGGAGTTCCAGATAGCTGACGCATTCCTGGATTTCCTTGGAACGTCCGTGACCCGTCTTGTATTTGTGGACGCGCATGGTAAAATCATGGAACGCGTCCTGGATATATTGGTAAATTTCTGCCACGTTTTCTGATGCTTCCCCTGTCTGGACATACCAGTCAAAGAGCGCGTATGCCGTATCTTCCGGAAGCCCGCCACGGATGGCGGCACGGCTGATCAGCGTCAGGCATGAGACGAGTTCGTTTTTCGCGTGCCGGAGGGGGTTCCCTTTGGCCAGGAAACCGGTTTCCTGATTATAGGCTTCCATGGGATGGATATAGTTGACGTCGCCTTCTTCAACCGCACGGAAAATCTTTTGTTCCAGGGCATAGGTGCCATTCCGGGAAGGAACGTGCTTTTTAGTGGACGGCAGGCCAAAGGAGTGGGGGGCTGGAGAAATAATCTGGAAATCGGTATGTTCCAGCCGTTCGCCAGTCAGGCACAAGTGAAGCATTACCCCGTATTGTATCAGCAAGGCATGGGGAATTACCGGAATCGAGGAGCGCAGGCGCTCTGCCGTGCAGGACAATTCGGGAGGGAGGCGGAATGCCTGCAGGGCTTGCAGGAGTGATTGTTCCGAGGTTTTTGAACCGAAAACGGGGCCGATGGCATAAAGGTCGGCCAGCATGCCGTTTGCGTGTTTTGGAACGGCAAGCCACAGTAAGGTCGCCTTATCAGAATAAAGAGCGGGAACACGGTGTTGCAGGCCGTATTGGTAGAGCGTCTGTTCCCTGCCGCCGACGGCGAAAAATCGCGCGAGCAAATTCTGTTCGGTTTTTATTATATTGGTAGAAATTAAGGACATTTCCTTGTCAAAATGCCAGAACGAAATTCCGGCGCTTTTTAAAAATTCCGCAAGTACTTCTAACTTCGTGGATGGTTCCATCTGTCAAGCCCCCTTTTGATATTCATTATAGTTGTTTTTGCCTGGGCTTTCAACAGTTATCTTTTGATGACGTGAAAATACTGATAGAAAGCTAGAAAATTTAATGGCCTGGAATTGGAATTGTTGTTATAATAATGGAAAATTAAATATCAAATCGCTTCAAGAGAAGGAGGAAAAAGATGAAGAACAAGTTATGGAAGAAAATCTTGACGGTTGGTCTCGTGGCGGCGATGGCAGTCACCGTGGTTGCCGGCTGTGGCGGCAAAGGGGACTCGGGCGACAAGGAGAAGAACGGCACGGTCAGTGACGAAGGCGGGGGGACGGACGAATTCGCGGGCAAGAACGCGGAGTTCACATGGTGGATTTACAAAACCGACGGGGAAGGGGAATTTTATGAGAGATATGAGGATTGCGTGACGGCGCAGTGGATCCGGTCGCAGAGCTGGGACGTGCAAAATGGCGGTATCAGCGAGGAGGATACGGGCAGGAAGCTGGACTTTTCCTATCTGGTACCGATTGCCGGTTCGGAAAATGAAAACTTCAACACGATGATTGGTACCGGGGAATATCCGGAAATCATGGATTTGGTCGTTTCTTCCGAGAGTCCGCAGGCTATGTATGAGAACGGCGTGCTTATGGACATTACGGAGTATGTGGAAAAATACATGCCGAATTATGTGGCATATCTGGATGCCAATCCAGAACTGAAGCCGCTTGTCCAGGTGCAGGAGGAGGACGGAAGCGTCCATTACTATGCCATCTATGAACTGGTGGAAGGTATCGTTGAACCGTG
>Ga0073906_1003702_pt1 | contig 16772 bp, 18 predicted proteins | sample Inofromicrocosms_FD_65485 | JGI IMG/M metagenome (GOLD analysis project Ga0073906, IMG submission 65485) | Mouse cecum microbial communities from Vienna, Austria - Inoculum for glucosamine and mucus D2O microcosms | ecosystem: Host-associated > Mammals > Digestive system > Large intestine >... | reverse complement strand
GAGCTTTCCCGCCGCAGCCAAGGCCAAAGCTTCTATATCCTGGACGAGCCTACCACCGGCCTGCATATTGCGGATATTAAAAAGCTGCTGGAGGTGCTTAATCGGCTGGTGGAGGCCGGCAACACGGTGCTGGTGATTGAGCATAATCTGGACGTGATAAAATGCGCCGATCATATTATTGATTTGGGGCCGGAGGGCGGCGGCCGAGGCGGGCAGATTGTGGCCGTTGGCACGCCGGAGGAAATTGTGCAGGTGCCGGAGAGCTATACGGGGCAGTTTTTGGCGGCAAAGCTGCAATAGCGGCCCATCTGCTTCGTCGCAAAGCTGCGCAGGTCGTCGGCGTATATCAATACACCTGTTTCCTTTTGCAGCTTTGTTTCTCGCATCTGTACAACTCTTGCAACTTTGCTTAAAGGAAAATAGCCTATTATAATAAGGAAGTTTTATAACAAAATATTTTTAGTAAAACAAATTTAGGTAAAAATAATTTATGGCAAACCCAAAACAAAAAGAAAAATTAGCAGAACTTCCAGCCAGCCCGGGTGTTTATATTATGAAAAAAAATCTTATAGATTTTTCTCTATATTTTAGTAAAACAAATTTAGGTAAAAATAATTTATGGCAAACCCAAAATTAAAAGAAAAATTAGCAGAACTTCCAGCTAGTCCTGGCGTGTACATTATGCGTGACGCTGACGGTCAGGTGGTTTACGTGGGCAAGGCGAAATCCCTCAAGCAGCGAGTACGTTCTTACTTTCAGGACGAAAGCCGCCTGGCTCCCAAAACTGCCGCCCAAATGCGGGTGGTGGAGGAACTGGAGTGGATTGTGGTTTCCTCTGCGATGGAAGCCTTGGTGCTGGAAAGCAATCTGATTAAGGAGTACGCTCCCAAATATAACATTATGCTGCGGGATGATAAGCACTATCCCTATCTGGCGGTGACGCTGGGCGAGGAATACCCGCGGCTGATTGAGGTGCGCTCCGTTAAAAATGATAGTAGCCGCTATTTTGGCCCTTACGTCAGCGCGGGCGCAATGCACATTACCGAGAAGCTGCTGCGGGAGATTTTCCCGTTGCGCCGTTGCACCAACCGCAGTTTTCGGCAACAGAAACGCCCTTGTTTGAACTATCATATTGGCCGTTGCCTGGCCCCATGCACCGGCAAGGTGGATAAGGCGGCCTACCGGGAGATGTGCCGGCAGGTGGTGCAGTTTTTGGAGGGCAAAAGCAGCCGTATGCTGGCGGATTTGCAGGAACAAATGCACAAAGCCTCTGAGGAGCTGCGTTTTGAGGAGGCCGCCCAGCTGCGCGACCGGATTGCCGCAATTAAGCTGGTGCAGAGCAAGCAGTATATGGACGCGGGCAGCGATAATCGGGATATGCTGGCGGTGGCAATGGCGGAGGCTGAAAGTTTGGCGGCGGTGCAGGTTTTTTTTGTGCGCGAGGGCAAAGTGGTGGGCCGGGAGCACTTCTTTTTGGATAACCGAGGCGAAACCACGCCGGAGCGAGTGCTGACGGCGTTTATTTGCCAATATTACAGTGGGGTGGATTTTATTCCGCCGGAAATTTGTTTAAGCGAGCCGTTGGAGGATATGCAGACGGTGAACGACTGGCTGAACCAAAAGCGGGGCGGCCGAGTGAATTTGCTGGCCCCCAAAATTGGCGAGAAAAAGCGCTTGCTGGAGCTGGTGCGGCATAATGCGGAAATTGTGCTGAACCGGGAGCTGGAGGAGCAGGCCTACAAAAAGGCGGCCGGCGGCGAGGCTTTGGACGAGTTGCAGCGCGTTTTGCAGCTGCCGAAACCGCCATGGCGCATTGAATGTTTTGATAACAGCCATTGGCAGGGCACCTATACGGTGTCTGCGCTGGTCACTTTTTTGGGCGGTCAGCCGGCCAAGGCGCTTTACCGGCATATGCGCATTAAGGGGCAAACCAACGGCGATGATTATATGGCTATGCGGGAGGCGGTGGCCCGGCGGATGGGCTGGGGCCTCAGCCAGCGGGAGCAGCTCAAAAACGGCGAGCTGCGGCTGGAGGAAGCGCCGATGGCGGAATGGCCGGATTTGCTGCTGATTGACGGCGGCAAGGGCCAGCTGGCGGTGGCGGTGGATATTTTGGAAACGCTGGGCTTGTTGGATACTATTCCGGTGTTTGGCCTGGCCGAAAGCGATGAATGGTTGTATCGGCCGCATGATCCCGAGCCGATTATTTTGCCCAAAAGCAGCCATGGCTTGCAGCTTTTGCAGCGGGTGCGTGACGAAGCCCACCGTTTTGGCATAACCTATCAACGTAGACTGCGGGAAAAGGGCCAAAAGGCCAGCGCCCTGGATGATGTGCCGGGCATTGGGCCGGCCCGGCGGGCGGCTTTGCTGCGCGCTTTTGGCTCCTTGGAGCAGATTATGGCGGCCAGCGAGGATGAGTTGGCCCTGGTGGACACGATGAACCGGCGGGCGGCGGCCAGCCTTTACGAATATTTGCATAAACGGAGCGAATGAACATGGATTTGAAGATAGTTACGGGAATGAGCGGCGCTGGAAAAACCAACTTTGTGCAGGTTTTGGAGGATATGGGCTACTATTGTGTGGATAATCTGCCGCCTAACCTGTTCAGCAAGTTTGTGGAGCTGATTTTGCAGGTGCAATCGGATTACGACAAGGTGGCGTTGGTGGCCGATGTGCGCGGCGGCAAATTTTTTCAGGATGTAACCCGTGTTTTGCAGGAATTGAAGAATAAAGGCCTTAAATACGAAATAATATTTCTTGAGGCCTCTGATGATATTTTGGTACGGCGTTTTAAGGAAACCCGGCGGCGGCATCCGCTGGCCTACAAGCGCGGCCTGCTGGAAGGCATTCAGGAGGAGCGGCAGCGGTTGGCGGGTATCCGCGGGCAGGCGGATGTGATTATTGATAGCAGCGGCTTGAGGGTGCAGGATTTTAAGGAGCACGCGGCGGCGCTGCTGACCCAGGGCCAAACCGGGGAGCGTTTGCAGGTTCGGGTGCTTTCCTTTGGCTTTAAGTATGGCTTGCCGATTGACGTTGATTTGGTGATGGATGTGCGCTTTTTGCCTAACCCTTTTTATCTGCCGGAGCTAAAGCCGCTTTGCGGTCAGGATGAGCCGGTGCGGGATTTTGTGCTGGAGCGGCCGGTGACGCAGAGTTTTTTGCAGAAGTACACTGCGCTTTTGCAGGAGTTGCTGCCGCTTTATCTGGCGGAGGGCAAGCAATATCTGGCTATTGGTATTGGTTGCACCGGCGGGCGGCACCGTTCCGTGGCTATTGCGGAGGAGCTGGGCCGCCGGCTTTTGGCGGCCGGGCTGCCGGATGGTATCAGCGTGCGGGTGGGGCACCGAGATTTGAATAAGTAAATTAATTGGAATAAGTGATAAGTGTTAAGCTGAAAGACTAAACAGAGAGTGGGGTTTTGGATTTTGACTGAACATAGGGCCGCAGATGAACTGCGGATTGTGGCGATTGGCGGCGGCACGGGGCTTTCCAATCTGCTGCGGGTGTTGAAAGGACTGGGTTGCGCGCCTACTGCCGTGGTGGCGATGACCGATAACGGCGGCAGCAGCGGCAAGTTGCGGGCGGATTTTGGTATGTTGCCGCCGGGCGACGTGCGTAGTTGCCTGGTGGCGCTCAGTTGCAGCGAGCCGGATATGGAACGCCTGCTGTGCTATCGCTTCCCGGATGACAGCACTTTAAGCGGACATAATGTGGGTAATATTTTGCTGGCGGCGATTATGCAGGCTGAGGAGCTTGATTTTGCCGCGGCCACCGAACGCCTTTCCGCTCTGCTGGCTATTCAGGGGCGGGTTTTGCCCTCCACCACGGCTGATGTGGCTTTGGGTGCGCTGCTGGAGGATGGCACCTGCTTGCAGGGCGAAAGCCAGATTGCCGCGGATGAGCGGCAGATTAAGGAGGTTTTTCTGCTGCCCAGAGATGGGCGGGAAAAGCCGCAGGCTTGCCCCGACGTGTTGCAGGCCATTGCCGAGGCGGAGTATATTTTCATCGGGCCGGGTAGTATGTATTCCAGCTTGGTTGCCAATCTGCTGGTGCCGGGAGTGGCGGCGGCTATTAAGCAAAGCCCGGCTAAGGTTTACTATATTGCGAATATGGCCACGGAACCGGGCGAGATGCCGGCGGTGGATTTAAGCTGCTCTGTTGGAGTGCTGGAGCATTATTATCAGCGGGCGGCTCAGAATAGCTGCGGGCATTTGCTGGATAAGGTGATTGCCAACGTGGGCGAGTATGGCGCGCCGCTGCTGGCGGAGCTGGCCAAAGGGGGCTCTGCGCCGTTGCAATGCGACCAAGCCAAGCTGGCGGCCTTTGGCGTGGCTCTGCTGGAGGGCGATTTTGTGGACAGCCAGAATGTTTGGCAGCATAACCAGGCTAAGCTGGCGGCGATGTTGAAAGCGGAATTGCAGCTTTGAGGTGAGGAAGGATGTCATTTACAGCGGAGGTTAAGGAGCAGCTGCTGCGTATCAACACCAGCAAGCGTTGCTGCCGGGAGGCGGAGTTTTTGGCCTTTTTGCGTATGAGCGGCAACATCAGCTTGGCGGCCGGCGGCCAGGCCGGGATTTTGGCGGCCAGCGGTAACGCGGCCATTGCCCGACGCTACTTTAAGCTGGTTAAGGAACTTTGGCAGCTGCGGGCGGAAATTTTGATGCGCGATAGCCAGCATTTCAAGAAAAGCCGCATTTACACGCTGCGAATTCCGCCGCAGGAGGGTGTGCAACGTATTCTGCTGCGGATGGGCGGCATCCCGGACGGCAACCCCTGGAGCCTGAGCCAAAGCTTTAAGCCGGGCGGCCTGAGCGTGGCCGAGGCTTTGCCGGCGGAGTGCTGCCGGCGGGCTTATCTGCGCGGCGCTTTTTTGGGCAACGGTTTTGTCAGCGACCCTAAACGCAGCTATCATTTGGAGATTGTCTGCCAGGATATGACCCAGGCGCATTTTTTGTTGGCCTTGGCGGCGGAATATGCGCTGACCTTTAAGCTGGCTGAGCGCAAGGGCCGCTTTTTAACCTACTGTAAGGATAGCGCGCAAATTAGCGATTTTTTAAATGTTATTGGCGCGCACGGAGCTCTGTTGCAGCTGGAAAATGTGAAAATTATTAAGGACACCAGCAACAATGTAAACCGGGTTATCAACTGTGACACTGCCAACACGGACAAGACTATTGACGCGGCGCAGCGGCAGGTGCAGGCCATTCGCCGCCTGGCGGACAGCCCACAGGGATTGGCGGGGCTTTCCCCCAGCCTGCGGGAAACGGCCGCTCTGCGCCTTGAAAACCCGGAGCTTTCCCTGCTGGAACTGGCCCGCCTTTTTGCCAAACCAATCTCCAAGGCGGGGCTTTATCATCGTTTGCAAAAGCTGGAAAAGCTGGCGGAGGATTTGTAAGCCGGAATTTGTTGACAGCTTGTCCCCAAAGGCCAGTTCAGGCGGGCTTGATTTTTTGCTTAAAATATGCTATAATAAGGCTAGCTTGAGATGATTCACTCGCAGTAAAGCGAATAATCAGGCCAAAAAAAGCGGCCAGGCCGGAAATTTGTAAGCGTTTGGAACAATTTTGGTGAAAGTTTTGGTTTTTTGCCCGTCTGTTCCGGCTGAGCTGTGAAATGTAAGGGAGGCTTTATGTCAAACGAACATGTCTTGAATAATGAATCAGAAATGTTGGCTTCTGCCGAGGCTGCCCCGGCAGAAGCGGAAATGACAGAGGAAAATGCGCAGGAACCGGCCAAGGTTTCCGCAGCAGATTTGCAAGCGTTAAAGCAAACGCTATCACAACGGCCCAAGCTGTTGATTGCCGGCGGTGCTGCTTTGGCGGCTGTGGTGCTTTTGGCGGTGGCTCTTTCCTTTGCGCTGGCTGGTAACCCGGCGGCCATTTTGGTGAACGGCCAGCAAGTGGCAGCGATGAAAAACGAGGAGCAGGCCAATGCCGCTGTGGCGGCTTATCTGGCGGCGCAGACCAAGGAGATTGGCAACGAAGTGTTTTTTGCTGAACAGGTGACGGTTGTGCCGGAGGCCAGAGAGGGCTCTGAGGTGTTGAACCGTAGCAAGGCGTTGAATGCGTTGGCGTTGACTACCACGCTGAAAACTAACGGTGCGGCAATTTTGGTGGACGGGCAGCCGCTGGTTTTCACTGCCGACGAGCAAACGGCCAAGGAAGCTCTGGAGAATTTGAAGCTTACTTACTTGCCAGAGGATGACACCATGCAGGTGTTGGATGTTAAGTTTAAGCAGGAAATTAAGGTGCAGCCGCAGGAGGTTTTGGTGGCCGAGCTGAGCAATTTGGATGAGGCAAAGCTGGCTATGAAAGACACCAGCCTGACGGGGGAAGCCCCGGTGACGGTGCTGGTGGTTTTGGAAAAAACCAAGGTGGAGGAAGTTCCTTTTGACACCAGTTACGAGGTGGACGGCACCTTGCGTTACGGCCAAACCAAAGTTAAGCAGGCTGGTGTGAACGGCAGCCGTGAGGTGACAATTCAGTTGGCGCAGGCTAACGGCGAGGAGATTGCCCGACAGGAGATTAGCTCCAACACACTGGTTAAACCGGTGGAGGAGATTGTGTTGGAGGGCGCTGTGGTGCAAACTGCTTCCCGTTCCTTAACCCAGGCCACGGAGGCGGGCATGATTTGGCCCACCACGGCCACGCGCATCAGCTCCTACTACGGGCCGCGCAGTAGGGACAATCATTCTGGTTTGGATATTGACGGCGATTCGGGCGACCCGGTTTGGGCGGCCAAAGCGGGCACGGTGGTTTCCGCCGGTTATCACGGCACTTACGGCAATGAAGTGGTTATCAGCCACGGCGACGGTTTGCAGACCAGATATGCGCATATGCAGAGCATTTTGGTAAGCGAGGGCGACGAGGTGGAAATTGGTCAGCAGATTGGCTTGGAGGGCAGCACTGGCAGAAGCACTGGCAGTCATCTGCATTTTGAAGTTATTGTTAATGGTTCCACCACTGACCCGTTGCTGTATATCAAGTAAAGTATTTTAATAGAAGAAACTGATTGAGGGGGCTATGTTTGCATAGCTCCTTCATTTTTTTCCCAATTTCATAAGTGATTTTGCATTTTCATACGAATTAATAGGTGAAGATTAAAACGCGCGTAAATCTTCTAAAAAGATTTAAGATTTGTGGTAGGCTTCGCACACTACCGGGAGGCAACTATGCAGGAAGTTAGTAAAAATCTGAGCTTGCTTTGGTCGGCCGATCAGGGCTGGGCTGAGGCAAAATGCGAGGAGGCAGCTATGCAGGAAACAGATTATGAACAAGGCCTGTTGGGGCTGATTCAGCAACAGCCGGAGCAAGGCCTGGCCGAGGCCATTAAGCAATATGGCGGCTTGGTGCAGGCGGTTGTGCGCAGGGTGCTGGGCAATGAATGCCAGCAGGATGTGGAAGAGTGTACATCGGAGGTTTTTTGGCGGCTTTACCAAGCGGTGGGCCAGGAGGGAAGATTTGAGGCTGGGCGCAGCCTGAAAAGCTACTTGTGCGGCATTGCCCGTCATGTGGCCCTGGACCGTGGCCGGCGTTTAAGCCGCACGGTTTGGCAGGAGCTGCCGCCGGAGGATAAGGCCGGCGCTCCCGGGGCCGACCCAGCCGAACAGTTGGCGGACAAAGACCAAAAACAGTTGGTGCAGCAATGCGTTGACGCTATGCCCCAGCCAGACCGGGATATTTTCATCTTGCGTTACTATTTTGGCGAGCAGGTGAAAAACATAGCCGCCCGTTTGGGCCTGGAAACTAAAGCGGTGGAAAACCGTCTTTATCAAGGCCGGCGGCGTTTGAAAAAAACCTTAATGGAAAGAGGTGTCGAGCTGTGAGCGAAGTGAATAAAGTGAGCGATATGAACAACCCCGCTGATTACGATTTGGGGGCGGAGGAGATTTTACAAGAGGAAATTGCTATTCAACATTTGATGGAGGGATATATTATGCCAAACAATTTTAATACTGATTTGCTGGAACCGCAGGAGATTTCCGCAGTTGAGCAGCAGCGAATTTTGAACCAAACAATGCAGCATATGCAGAACGGACAGAATGGGCCAAGCCGCCAGAGCACGGCCAGAAGCCGGCGCAGTGGCGTGCCGCGCCGCAAATTGTGGGTTTTTGGCTTGGCGGCGGTGATGCTGCTGGCGATGAGCTCCTTGGCGGTGGCCGAATTTGCCCTGAATAAAGACTTTTTGGGCTTCTTCAATGCGGAAAGCGGCCAACTGCCGCAGCAATCCGGCCAGGAAATTAATATGCAGGACAGCAATGAAAACGGTACTCTGACGGTGGAACAGGTGGTTGGCGACAAGCAAAGCGTTTACGTGCTGCTGGATTTTGTGGCCCCGGAGGGCGTGGTGTTAGATGGGGATGGTTACCAGTGGGATAAGGCTCACGTTATGCTTTCCCAAAGCACCGGCGCTGGTTATTACTTTGAGGAGCTGCCGGACGACGACCCGGCCGACAATCATTTGCGTATGATGTTGTGCCTGCAAACGAACGTTTCCCTGAAAGGGCAGCGGATTGACCTGAATTTGGGCGGCTTGAAAGGCTATATCACTGAGGATATGGATTACACCCAACCGTTGCCGGGTGAATGGAAGCTGGGTTTTGTGTTGGATTACACGCCGACCAGCGATGTTTTGCCGCAGAATGTGGATATTAAGCTGGGCGAGGCAACCGCGCATGTGAGCTCCTTGGAGATTTCGCCTTTCACGATTATTGTGGATGTGGACGTGGACAATCCTGAGGGCTACATGCCGCCGGCGGGTTATGTTGAGCCGCAGGGCGGTTCGGTGGAGATTGCAGATGACGGCACGGAAAAAATGATTCCTTACAGCGAATCTCCGGTTGAGATTAAAATAAGCGATTTACTAGCAGATCTTGATCGCTTTGAGGTGACTTTGCAGGACGGTTCCGTGCTGCAAACCAGCGGGGGCGGCGGCAATGCGGAGCTTAACCATCATCAGATTATCTTCAGTTTTAATCAACTGCTAAATCTGGAGGATATTGCCAGCATTAAATATCAGGGGCAGGAATTGCAACTGCGCTAAAATAAAATGTTTCTTTCTTAAAGTGCTGTAAAATAAAAATAAGCAAACCCTCTCGGAAAATTCCGGGAGGGTTTGCGTTTTCTGTTTTGCCTCAAATTGACCTACCACACAAAATACCAACCGAGGCAATGCTCACACTTATTTGAATTGCGTCCAGTGGGACAGCCACAGGGCCGTTTGGTAAAAGTAAACCGGCAGGCTGGGGCTGGTTAGCCAAAGACTGGCTGGCGGAGCTGGCAAGTAAGCCATTTTGCCGGTTGCTGTATCACTTTGCGGATAGCAGTTGGTGCGACTGGCTTTGCCTGGGCTTTGATATGCGGCCAAGCCTTGCTGGTTTGCACTGTGTTCAGCGATTTGCGGCTCCGGCAGGGAGCGCATAGCGGTTTCCTGGGTTGGCTCGTTCGGTGCGTCAATGCTGCGACTGTTGGCCAACTGCGGTTGCTGCGCGGTGCGCAGGGTTGTCTGCTGATTTTCCGAAGGTTGGCCTAGCTGTAGGCTACCGACAACAACGCCGGTGAGCAGCAGGCAGATGGTGCAAAGGCTGACGGCCGCGGCGGGCAGCCGAAAGCGCCGGCTCCGCGTTGGGTTTGGGCGGCTGTTTAGGGCCGCAGTGGCAGCTAGCAGCTGTTCGCTGGGCTGTAGCTGGTCAAAAATGGCACGGTAATCTTCCTTAAAGGTCAAAGTATTCGGCGTCTCCTTTCATAATTTCCTGTAATTGACGGCGGGCCCGTGTTAGTTGTTGGCGCACGGTGCCTTCCCGGCGTTTCAGCAGCTGGGCGATTTGGGCGGTTGATAAATCCTCATAGTAAAAAAGATGAATCAACGTGCGATAATCGGCCGGCAGCTGGGCCAGGGCGGCAGCCAAATCAGCCCGGCTTTCGTGAGCCTCAAAGGGGTTGGTTGGGTCCGCCAGGGGCGCTTCCTCCAAGGGCTGCGTGTGTCGGCGAAAGGCAGAATCCCATAGGCTTTTGCTGCGGTTGATGGTGGCGCGAATAAACCAGGCTTTTTCGTGCTCGTCACTGGCGAAGTTGGGTTTGCGGGTGAGATAACGCAAAAAAACCTGTTGAAAGATGTCGTCAGCATCAGCCTCGTTGCCGCAGCGGGCAAAGGCCAGCTTATAAACCATTTCTGCGTTGCGTTTCAGCAATTTATCAAAATCCGATTCCTCGCCAGTGGCGCTTCCGGCAGCTGCAAAAAGCATTGAGTATCCTCCTTTCTGCTAATAATACCCGACAACGGACTAAAATGCCACAACAAAATCTAAAAAAATAAATTTTTTTGTAAGCGTTTTGGTTGACGGCGCGCTTTTCTACATATATAATAAACAATAGCGGAGTAAATGTGAAGTCCGCTTTTAAATTTTATTTTTTTGACATTTTACTTTTGTTTAGGAGGTATCTAACTATGAGAGATATGATTGCCTTTTGCGGGCTGGATTGTGAAAGGTGCGATGCTTATCTGGCAACGCTTAATGACGACCAAGCTTTGCGTGAGAAAACGGCAAAATTGTGGGCGGAATTAAATAATGCGCCCATTCTGCCTGAACATATCAACTGTGAGGGCTGTCGGGTTGATGGGATTAAAACGGTGTACTGTGATGACCTTTGCGCTATTCGCCAGTGTGCGCTGAAAAAGGAAGTGACGACGTGCGGCGATTGTGCCGATTTGGAAAAATGTTCCACGGTGGGAATGGTTATTTCAAACGACCCCACCGCTTTAGAAAATCTGAGAGGATAAATTTTTGATTTTGGAAAGGAGTTAATATCGTGGAAAAAATTTGGGACAAACTGAGCTTTTGGTTTAATAATGCGCGGCCGGTTGCCTTGCCGCAAAGTCTTTTGCCGGCTCTGTTGGCTTTGGCGCTGGCGGCCAGCGAGCAGCCGGCGAGCTTTAACCTGCTTTTGGGTTTGCTGGCGGTGCTGGGCGCGGAGCTGGCTCATCTGAGCTTGAACCTTTTTGACGATTATTTTGACTATCGCAAGCTGCAAAGCGGCTTTCGGGATCGTTTGGCGGCGGCTGGCCAAAAGGTGCGCACCGGCAAAACGCCGTATCTGACCAGCGGGCAGGCCAATGTGGGCCAACTTTTGGCGGCTTGCTTGTTCTTTGGCGCGGCGGCCTGTTTGTGCGGCCTGCCGGTGCTGATTTGCCGCGGTTGGGGTATTTTATGGCTGGTGGGCGCGGGCCTGCTGCTGGGTTTGTTTTACTCCGCGCCGCCGCTGCGTTTGAGTTATCACGGTTTGGGTGATGTGGTTATTGGCATTGTGTTTGGGCCGTTGCTGATGTTTGGCGTATATTTGGCGGCTTGCGGCACGCTCAGCTTTATGATTTGGCCGCTGGCGATTGCTATGGGGCTGCTGGTGGCTAATATCGGCTATGTTCACTCTCTGTTGGATGTGGCTCCGGACCGTTATGCGGATAAGAAAACCTTGGCCGATTTGTTGCCCACGGCAGACGCTAAACGTTGGGCCTGCTTTGTGCTGACCTTTGGCCCGTTTGCGATTATTGAGGTGTTGACGATTTTTCAGGTTATCTCCTCTGCCTGGCTGTTGCCGCTGCTTTCAATGCCGCTGGCGGCCGCCTGCTACGCCTCGGTTAAGGTGTGGCTGCGCAACCCCCGCTCAAGTTTCCCGCGGCTGTGGTGGTTTGGCCCGATGGGCAACTGGCAGGGCATTTGCGAGCGCAAGCTGGATTGGTTTATGGTGCGTTGGTATCTGGCCCGCAATTTGTCGGTGGCCTTTGCGTTGTGCTGCTTGCTGGCGGCTTATATTTCGCGGGCTTAGGGGGCTTGGGTTATGCTAAAGCAATTATTTTATCTGCCCTGGTGGTTTTTTAGGGCCCGCATTTTAGGCCAAAAGCGGCCTTTGCAGACGGTGCTTTTTGTTTCCAATATTTGTAATTTACGTTGTGCGCATTGTGCTGAGGGCACTCACGCTGGCGGTATCAGCAAAAGCTGGCAGCAAATTAAAGAGGAGCTGGAATATTCCCACCGTTTGGGCGCGCGTTTTGTGGATTTTGAGGGCGGCGAGCCCACCCTTTGGCGGGACGAGCAAGGCCGCGATTTGAACGACCTGCTGGATTTGAGTAAACAGCTGGGCTTTTACTCCGCCACCGTGACCACTAACGCTCAACGGCCTTTTGCCGGGCTGCGGGCAGATTCCATTTGGGTCAGCCTGGATGGCGTGGGCCATTGGCATGACAAAATTCGTGGCGAGGGCGCTTTTGCCCGGCTGGAGGAAAACCTGGCCGGTTGCGGCCACCCTAACCTTAGTGTTAATATGGCAATCAACGCTTTGAATTATCCGGCTGTGGCGGAAACCATTGAATATGCCAAGGCCAGCCCGTATATTCGGCAGATTTCCCTGAATTTCCACACGCCCTATCCTGGCACGGAGCATATGGCGTTGGCCTGGGAGGTGCGCCAACAGCTGATTGACCAAATCATTGATTATAAGCGGCGGGATTATCCGATTATGAACAGCATTTCCGGCTTGAAGCTTATGCGGCATAACCAATTTCCCAAGGACTGCTGGGTGAGCAATTTTATTCTGGCGGACGGCGCCCGGCTGCCGGAATGCCCTGGCAAGCAAGCTGGCGTTTGCGACCAGTGCGGTTTTTGTATGGCGGGGGAGATGAGGAGTGTGTTTACTTTTAAGCCGGACACGATATTGGCCGGATTGAAGCTGCGTTTGCCGAAAGAGCTGCAATAGCAGCGCATCTGTTTTGTCGTCGGCTTGTTCAAGTCGTCGGCGTACTATTAGTACGCCTGCCTCCTCTCACAAGCTGACTCCTCACATCTGCACCACTCTTGCAGCTCTTTATGCTTAGGATAATATAGGGGTGATGGTATGAGAAAAATTATAGTTGCGCTTATGGTTTTGTGCCTATTGCTGGCCGGTTGCGCTGAGAAAACAGAGTCTAAAATGGACTCTTATGGCAACATCTGGAACGACCCGCTGACTTTAGCTGCCGGAGAATTTAAGCCGCTGTTGGATTTAACGCCGGAAGCTGCCCATACAATAGAATTGACGGTGCTGTTGGACGAGCTGGTGGGCGATATAAAGTTGGTTTATATACCGCAGGAGGGCGAGGCTGCGGTGCTTTGGAGCAGTCAAGCCCCAGCTGAAAATGCCGAGCTGCTGGAAAAATGGCAGTTGGGTAGTAATTGGCTGGATAAGGTAGATATTACGGAGGATGCGTTGCTTTTCAGGCTGACCCTTGAGGTGCCGCCTGGCGAGGGTCATTTTGCTTGGCAGGCTGGCGAGGAGGGTGTGAGCGTTATACCTCGTGTGCTGTGGACGGGACTGTACGGGGCCGGTGTGACCACAGTTTATGCTTAATATGAAAGATAATGAGGTGATAGTATGAAAAAGGCAGTATTGTTGTTGGCGGTTTTGTGCTTGCTTTTGGCGGGCTGCGCTGAGCAGAGCGATAAATTTGCCCATGGTGAAGCCGGCAATTACTATAATGAATTTATCAGCGACGGCAGCCAGCCGGACAGCTATATTGTGACGGCGGAAGCGCACGTTGATGATGTTTTGTCGCTGCTATACATTAATACGGCGGCGGAAACCGGATTGGGATTTGAACTGAAGCTGGAAAGCTGCGATGGAGATATAATGTTATACCGCGTTGGCGAGGATGGCGCCGAATATCCTGTGGCGGGAACTACTGACAAGACAGGTATAAATATGCCATATACTTTTAGAACTGGTCTGACATTGCCAGAGGGGCAGAGCCGTTTGGAGTGGCGAAGTGAAAATGGCGCGGTTTTGCAATTTAAGTTGACGCTGAGCGGGGTTGAGGATATAGACATATCAATGAGTAATTGGGACGAGCTGCCGGAGGTTGACGATTTGCCGGAAATTAAGCCTGAGGATAAACCTGAAGATGAGCCGCAGACTGGCGGTCAGATTAATATGTAATACAAATTGGGAGGAATTACAATGGCAGAATATACAACACAAATGGACGCGGCCCGGCAGGGGCTGATTACGGAGAAAATGCGCCTGGCGGCGGAACACGAGGGCATTGCGCCGGAGGAGCTGCGGGCGCAGCTGGCGGAGGGCCGGGCGGCCTTGCCGGCCAACAAAGGGCACAAATGCCTAAAACCTTACGCCGTGGGCCGGCGGCTGAAAACCAAAATTAATGTGAATCTTGGCACCTCCCGCGATTGCCTGGATTTGGATGTGGAGCTGGCCAAGGTGCAGAGCGCCGTGCAGATGGGCGCGGAGGCGATTATGGATTTGAGCACCTTTGGCGATACCCGCAGCTTTCGGCGGCGGCTGGCGGCGGAATGCCCGGCGATGTTGGGCACCGTGCCAATTTACGACGCGCTGGTTTACTATAACAAGCCGCTGGCGGAGATTACCGCGCAGGAATGGCTGGCGGTGTTCCGTATGCACGCGGAGGACGGCGTGGATTTTATGACTATTCACTGCGGGATGAACCGGCAAACGGCGGAGCGTTTTCAGCGCAACCCGCGGCTGTTGAATATCGTTTCCCGCGGGGGCAGCCTGATGTTTGCCTGGATGAAAGCAACCGGGCAGGAGAACCCCTTTTTTGAGCATTTTGATGAGATTTTGGCTATTTGCCGGGAATATGACGTGACCTTGAGCCTGGGCGACGCTTGCCGGCCGGGCTGCCTGGCGGACGCTGGCGACGCTGCCCAGATTGAAGAGCTGATTACGCTGGGCGAGTTGACCAAGCGGGCCTGGGCGCAGGATGTGCAGGTGATGATTGAGGGGCCGGGGCATATGCAGCTGGACCAGATTGCCGCCAATATGCAGCTGGAGCAAACCCTGTGCCACGACGCGCCTTTTTACGTGCTGGGGCCGCTGGTGACAGATGTGGCTCCTGGCTACGACCATATTACGGCGGCGATTGGCGGTGCGCTGGCGGCGGCCTCCGGCGCGGCTTTTCTTTGCTATGTTACGCCGGCGGAGCACCTGCGCCTGCCGGATGTGGATGATGTGCGGGAGGGCATTGTGGCGGCTCGGATTGCTGCCCATGCGGCGGATTTGGCTAAGGGGATTCCTGGCGCACGGGCCTGGGACGACGCTATGGCGCGGGCCCGGCACCAGCTGGACTGGGAGGAACAGTTCCGTTTGGCTATTGACCCGGAAAAGCCTCGCCGTTATCGGGAAACCTCTCAGCCGGATTGCGACGAGGCCTGCACGATGTGTGGCAAAATGTGTGCCGTGCGGAATATGAACAAGGCGCTAAAAGGTGAAACCGTGGATATTATGGAGGATTAAGAGTTGCCATGAAAGAGTGTTTGCTGGTTGGGCTGGGCGGCGCGCTGGGGGCAATGCTGCGCTATCTGCTGAGCCTGTTGCCGGTGGGCGGTCATTTGCCGTTGATGACGCTGAGCATTAATGTGGTGGCCGCGCTGTTGATGGGCTTTTTCACCGGCTGCCTGGATTGGCATAGCTGGCTGGACCCACAGCTGGGCTTGCTGCTGCGGGCCGGTTTTTGCGGCGGCTTCTCCACCCTTTCCTTGCTGGCGTTGGAGCTGGTGGATTTGGCTCAGGCGCATTACTGGCTGCTGGCGGCGGCCTATGCCGCGCTGACGCTGGGGCTTTGCATAGGCGCTATTTTGTTGGGGCAGTGGCTGGCGCTTTGTCTGCTGCGCTCTGTGGCCTGAAAATAATATATAATAATATATAATAGTAGAAATTGGTTAACGGCGAAAGGTGCGTTTGTTCATGAATATGAACCTGCAAAAATATTTGGCTTTGCTGAAAGCGGTGGAGTACGGCAGTTTTACCAAGGCGGCGGCAGAGCTGAAGTGCTCGCAGTCTGGCATTAGCCGGATGATTGGCGATTTGGAGCGGGATTGGGGCCTGCCCCTTTTGGCGCGCGGCCGCGGCGGCGTGCAGCTGACAGCGGAGGGACAAAAGTTGCTGCCGCATGTGCAGGCGGTTTTGCAGCAATGCCAACGCCTGCAAACTGAGGTGGACGAGCTGAACGGCCTGCAAAGCGGTCTGTTGCGGATTGGCACCTTTTCCAGCGTGGCCACGCATTGGTTGCCGAATATTATTCGGGAATTTCAAAAAACTTACCCAAATGTGGAATATGAGGTTTTGCTGGGCGATTACGATGAGATTGAAAGCTGGATTTTGGAGGGCCGAGTGGATTGCGCCTTTTTGCGTCTGCCCGTCAGCCCGGAACTTGAAACCCTGCTGTTGGAGCGGGACAAGCACCTGGTGATATTGCCGGAGGGGCACCCGCTGGCCGATTGCGAGCGTTTTCCGCTGGCGGCCCTGGCGGAATATCCCTTTATGTTGCAGGAAAGCGGCGAATGCTCAGACGTGACGGAGATTTTGGCCCGGCATAAAATTCGCCCGCAGGTGCATTTTAGCACCTGGGACGATTACGTGATTATGTCGATGGTGGAAAGCGGGCTGGGGATTAGCATTTTGCCGCAGCTGATTTTGCAGCGCGTGCCGTATCGGATTGTGGCTAAGGAGCTGGAGGTGCCGGCCTGGCGGGATATTGTTTTTTGCCTGCGCAGCCGGGAAAGTGCGCCGTTGGCGGTGCGGAGGTTTAAGAAATATTTGGATTATCGGTGAAAAAAGTACGCCTCAACTGATTAGCTGGGGCGTACTTTTTTATTAAAATGTTTAGGACGCTTTTTCCTTTTGAATTTGCTTAACTTCTTCTATCGTCAGGCCGGAAAACTCAGCAATTTGTTCCAAGGTTAAAGTTCCGGCAGCCAGCATCCTAAAAGC
>Ga0073906_1003701_pt1 | contig 16773 bp, 21 predicted proteins | sample Inofromicrocosms_FD_65485 | JGI IMG/M metagenome (GOLD analysis project Ga0073906, IMG submission 65485) | Mouse cecum microbial communities from Vienna, Austria - Inoculum for glucosamine and mucus D2O microcosms | ecosystem: Host-associated > Mammals > Digestive system > Large intestine >... | reverse complement strand
ATACCGATTTTTTATCAGCAGTTTGAAGGCAGATATCGAATTATTTTCCAGGGCGGTACGTGGTCACTGGAGTGTGGAAAGTATGCACTGGCATCTCGATGTGACCTTCCGGGAGGACGCCAACCAGACCTTGGACCGTCTGGCTGCGCAGAATCTGAATATTATCCGCAAATGGTGCTTGAGCATTCTGAAAGTCTTGGAGTTATTCCGCCCTAATCTATCCATGAAAAAGAAACGCTTTATTATCAGCATGGATCCTCCCCAATTTTTAGTCGTGAACTCAAGAAAAATCCTATTGACAACAGCCGCGGAGTGTGCTATGATAACAAAGCTGACAATTTGTTGCTGTAGAATAATGCGAGCAGGTGGCTTATACGCGGGTGTAGCACAATGGCCAGGGCACCAGCCTTCCAAGCTGGGGATGCGAGTTCGATTCTCGTCACCCGCTCCAAATACGCGCCAGTAGCTCAGTTGGATAGAGCAACTGCCTTCTAAGCAGTAGGCCAGGGGTTCGAATCCCTTCTGGCGTGCCAATTTCGTTCTGGCGGATTGCCATCTTGTTTTGTAAATGTGGTGGGTGTAGCTCAGTTGGTTAGAGCACCGGATTGTGGTTCCGGGTGTCGAGGGTTCGAGTCCCTTTACCCACCCCAAATGGACAAGGGATTGGATTATACTCCAATCCCTTGTCCTCCCACTCAAAACGCCCAATACTGGGGTGTAGCCAAGTGGTAAGGCACGGGACTTTGACTCCCGCATCCGCTGGTTCGAGTCCAGCCATCCCAGCCATTTGACTCGTTAGCTCAGTCGGCAGAGCAACTGCCTTTTAAGCAGTGGGTCCGGGGTTCGAATCCCCGACGGGTCACCAGATAAATCCCTTGAGCCGCAACGGTTCTGGGGATTTTTTCTTTGTTCATCTTGCTCATATTGGCCTGAAAATGGAGCTGAAAAGGCCGGATTTTTCGGGCTGGACAAGTCAAAATACAGGTCAGCTGCCGCGCCCCCCGGAGCCGCAGTCCTCCTACCTTCACGCTGAGCGTAACATAAATCCGTATCGGCTGCCTCTTTTTGAGCCAGCCGCTGCTACTTTTGGGGCGGCTTTTTTGCAGCCCCTTGTGTCTCAGCACCTCACCCACCATTTTTTCCCCACCCCGCGAAAAACCAGTAGCGGAACGAAAGACATTGTGGTAAAATAGTCCTATCAAACCGAATAATATACCATTATTTACCAGGAGGACGACAATATGCGCAAGACAAAGATCATCTGCACCTTGGGCCCGGCGGTGGACAGCGAGGAAATGGTCCGCGCCCTGATCCGGGGCGGCATGAACGCTGCCCGCTTCAACTTCTCCCACGGCGACCACCCCAGCCACCTGGAGCGCCTTAACCGCCTGAAGGCCATCCGGGACTCCATGGGCCGCCCTGTGGCCACGATTCTGGACACCAAAGGCCCGGAAATCCGTATCAAGAGCTTTGAGGGCAAGAGCATCGAGCTGAAGGCCGGCGACCCCTTCACCCTCACCACCGAGGATGTGGTGGGCAACCAGGGCTGGGTCTCCGTCACCTACGACAGACTCCACGAGGAGGTGGGCCCCGGCCAGGAGATCCTTATCGACGATGGCCTGGTGGCTATCCGGGTGGACCGTATCGAGGGGAAGAACATCATCTGCACCGTGGAAAACGGCGGAACCCTGTCCGCCAACAAGTCCATCAACATCCCCGGCGTCCACATCAGCCTGCCCGCCCTGACAGAGCGGGACGCGGACGACATCCGCTTCGGCGTGGCCAATGACTTTGACTTTATCGCCGCCTCCTTTGTCCGCCGGGCGTCGGATGTGGAGGAAATCCGGAAGGTCCTCCACGAGTGCGGCGGCGACAATGTGAAGATCATCGCCAAGATCGAGAACCAGGAGGGCGTGGACAATGTGGAGAGCATCCTGGCGGCGGCGGACGGCATTATGGTGGCCCGGGGCGACCTGGGCGTGGAGATCCCGGCGGCCAAGGTGCCCGTGCTCCAGAAGCAGATGATCCAGGAGGGCATGAAGGAGGGCAAGGTGGTCATCACTGCCACCCAGATGCTGGACTCCATGATCCGCAATCCCCGCCCCACCAGGGCGGAGGTGTCCGACGTGGCCAACGCCGTGTTCGACGGCACCGGCTGCGTGATGCTCTCCGGCGAGACCGCCAGCGGCAAGTACCCGGTGGAGGCCCTGGAGACCATGGTGGGCATCGTGGAGGAGGCCGAGGCGGCCATCCACTACTGGCACCGCTTTATCCGCACCCAGTTGACCAATACCGCCAATATCAACGACGCCATCACCCACACCTGCTGCCTGACCGCCATGGACCTCAATGCCAAGGCCATTGTCACCGCCACCAACTCCGGCCATACCGCCCGGATGATCTCCCGCTTCCGGCCCGCCTGCCCGGTGGCGGCCCTGACCATGTATGAGAAGGTGCGGCGGCAGATGAGCCTGGACTGGGGCGTGATCCCCCTCCTGACCGGGGAGGTGAACTCCACAGACCGGATCTTCTCCCTGTGCGCGGAGGTGACGCTGAAGGAGGGGCTGGTGCAGAACAGGGACACCGTGGTCATTACCGCCGGCGTGCCCCTGGGCCGCACCGGGTCCACCAATCTGCTGAAAGCCCATGTCATCGATGTGGATGAGTGCCGATAACCTGAATAATTTAATATATTGCGGGGAAAATATACTGCTGACAGCTTCCCGTCTGTCTGCTATACTATAGGACAATGGGTCCCGGGCTCACAGCATAGGGCCCGGGACTTAAATATTGGATGAATATTGAGGTGTACTATGCCCGACAAAGTTGCGGAAATTCTCGCGTACTGCCAGGAACACGGCATCCGGCTGATCGATTTCAAAACCGTCGATCTCCAGGGCCGCTGGCACCACATCACCATCCCCGCCGAGCGCTTCTGCGCGGATACCCTGCTCTACGGCATCGGTTTTGACGGCTCCAACTTCGGCTACGCTTCGGTGGAAAAGAGCGACATGGTCTTTGTCCCCGACCCGGATACCGCCCATCTGGACCCCTTCACCACGCTGCCCACCCTGTCCATGACCGGCGACGTGCTGGTGATCGAGGAGGCGGAGAACCGCCGCTTCGGCCAGTACGCCCGGTCCGTCACCCAGCGGGCGGAGGAGTACATGCGGGAAACCGGCATTGCGGACCAGGCCATTTTCGGCCCGGAATTCGAGTTCTATGTCTTTGACAGCGTCTCCTTTTTCAACCGTCCCAACATGGGCGGCTTCCGGCTGGACACTGCGGAAGCAGACTGGAACACCGGTGCGCCCGACGGCAAGGGCTATCAAATCGCCCGCCACGACGGCTATCACGCCGCCCTGCCCCAGGACATCACCTATGACCTGCGCAACGACGTCTGCCTGAAAATGGACGACTGGGGCGTCAAGGTCAAGTACCACCACCATGAGGTGGGCGGTCCCGGCCAGCTGGAGATCGAGGTGGAGCCGGAGAGCATGACCGAGATGGCCGACAAGACCATGATTACCAAGTACATCATCAAGAACGCCGCCGCCCAGGCCGGGAAGACCGCCACCCTCATGCCCAAGCCCATCCACGGCGAGGCCGGCAATGGCATGCACGTACACATCTGGCTGCGCAAGGACGGCAAGCCCCTGTTCTACGACCCCAACGGATACTCCTGTCTCTCTGACACAGCGCTGCATTTCATCGGCGGGCTGCTCAAACACGCGGCCTCCCTGTGCGCCATCACCAACCCCTCCACCAACTCCTTCAAGCGCCTGGTGCCCGGCTTCGAGGCCCCGGTGACCATCGGCTACGCCACGGCCAACCGCTCCTCCATCATCCGTATCCCGGCCTACGCCAAGACGCCGGACCAGAAGCGCTTTGAGCTGCGCAACCCGGACGCCACCTGCAACCCCTACTACGCCTATGCCGCCATCCTCATGGCCGGCCTGGACGGCATCCGGAATAAGATCGATCCCCACGCCAACGGCTGGGGCCCCTACGATTTCAACCTCTTCAACCTCTCCGACGAGGACAAGAAGCGCATCCAGGGCCTGCCCAAATCCCTGGACGAGGCCCTGGACGCCCTGGAGCAGGACCACGACTACCTGACCGCCGGCGGCGTGTTCCCGGAGGAGCTGATCCAGAATTGGCTGAAGCTGAAGCGGGCGGAGGCGGAGGAGGTCTCCCGCATCCCCACCCCGGCGGAGTTCCAGCGGTATTACACACTGTAATTATTTTCGTCAAATTTCCTCTGCGTATAAAGCAGGGCTGTGCGGAACAGCCGGCAGCTGCTCTGCACAGTCCCCCTCTCGTCCATGACGCTCCGATGCGTCAGTCTTCCAAGGTGTTTTGCAGGTCCTTCATGATTGCCTCAATGAGCGCCTTGGACTTCTCAGGATCCTGCTCCTCAATCGCCGCCTTCATCCGCGCAATCATCATCCGGAGAAATCCGCAAAACAGCTTATCTGTCTGTCCCATATCGAATCTCCTTTCTGATTTTCTGTCCCCATTATAGCGTGGAAGCTCCGGCGGCGTCAAGCGTTTTGTCCTGCTTTCAGCCGATGAACATCTGCGTCCAGTAGTACCCGGCGGCATGGAAGCCCACGCCGATCTGGGTGTAGGCGCTGCTGAGGATATTGGCCCGGTGTCCGCTGGAGTTCATCCAGGCGTTGACCACGGCCTGGGGGGTCTGCTGGCCGTAGGCGATGTTCTCCCCCGCCGTGCGGTAGCTGATGCCGAAGGTCTGCATCATCTGGAAGGGGGAGCCGTAAGTAGGACTCTCGTGGGCGAAGTACCCCTTTTCCGCCATATCCTGGGACTTGTACCGGGCCACCTGGCACAGGTCCTGGTTGATGGTGAGGGCGGGCAGGCCGTACTGGGCGCGCGCGTCGTTGACCAGGCTGACGACCTCGCGCTCAAAGGCCAGGATGCCGTCCTCCGCGTCCGGCGTCTGGACGGGGGCGTCGGGCTGGTCTGTACCGGGCTGGCTGACGCCGGGTCGATTGCCGCCGGGCTGGCTGGGATTGGGCTTGAGGAGGCCGGACAGGCCGGGGCAGACGGCGCTGAGGTCGATGTTGACCGTCTCGCTGCCGCAGGACCGGTTCTGGAGCGCCTGCTTCAGCAGAGTATTGGCCAGGGCTTTGCCGCGGCAGGCGGCGGAGGCCGGGGCGGTCAGCAGCGAGACGGTGAGCAGCGCGGCGGCAGTAACGGACAAGATTTTTTTCATAGTGTTTTCCTTTCCCTGATAATCCTTTCAATTGAGTAAACAGCTGCCTGAAATGGTCATTCCTGCAAGAACAGCTTCATTGTAACTAATTTGTAACTATTTTGCAAATGTAATTTCTGGAAGAGGCGGCAAATTTATGATGCAGGGGCTCTGTCAGCCGCAGGCCGGCTGAGCGGGCGCTTCCCATAGCGTCTTCCGACAAAAAGCCGGGGAAATTTGTCCCCGGCTTGTGATATTTCCATGATTGACAAAAATTTCCCCCCTGCCTATAATAAAACCAACCATGAGGACGGGAGGTGTCTTGCGTGTACCAGATCGTACGGATCACCGATAAATCGGGCGCTGCCAAGGCTTCCCCTGCGGACAGGGAGCACCAGGGCTGCATCGGCGAGGCGAAAATGGAGGACGGCTGCGTCCTCATCCACTGCCGCTACGACCGCAGGGGCGACCCCTGTGACCGCTACATCCGGACCAGCCTGGTCCAGAACTGGCAGAAGGACAAGGAGACCGGGCGCATTGTGGTGGAGACCATGAACAGCGTCTACCATCTGGACCTGATCCGGATGGACTAGAAAAAAGCCGAAAAACCCCCGGGGAGGCGTCACAGCCCCCTGGGGGTTTCCGTCTATTCCAGTCAATCCAGCGTATACCGCGTCACACCGAACAGGCGGGCCAGCTGCAGCTTGGCCGCCAGACTCTCGTCGCTCTGATACCAGACCACGGCAGTCTGATAGGCGTTGGGCTGATAGATGGCATAGGCGCTCTGGTACCGCTCGGAGAAGTAGGTGTTCACATCCTCCCGCTCCAGCAGCCGCTCCACCTCTCCGGCTGTCAGCCGGTCGCTGGCCAGGATCTCCCCGCCGCTCACCAGCGTGCGCTGGCCGCCGGCCCGGAGGCACAGCGCCGCCCGGCTCATGTCCGCAGCCGTCTCCTTCATCTCCCGCAGCGCCTCATACAGCGCCGTCAGCGGCTCCAGAGGCGTGGTGGGCAGGGCGTCGTCCCGGTCCGCCTCCGGCGTCTCCACGGCGATCTGGCGGTAGGCGCCGGCGGAGCTGAGCTGCACCGGGCGGCTGGACAGGCAGTCGTATACCCGGACCAGCACCGCCGCGGCCTGCTCACGGGTGGCGTCGTCGTCGGGGGCGAAGCGCTCCTGTCCCACGCCGCTCATCAGGCCCATGTCATAGGCCACGGTAATGAACCCCTTGTTGGTGGACACGTCGCTGAAGGGGCAGGCGTACTCGCTCACATAGCCCGCCAGGGACGTATACCCCAGGGCCCGGACCAGCATGGCCGCCATTTCCCCCCGGGTGATGCTGTCCGTGGGCCGGAACTCCGGGTGGCCGGCGGCCAGGGCGCCGTTGGCGCAGGCGGTCTCCACCGCCGTATAGAACCAGCGCTCCGGCGTGACGTCGGAGAACAGGGAGCTCTCCGGCTCCACCTCCTCCCAGCCGAACAGCCGCACCAGGGCGGCGGCGAAGGCAGCCCGGCTCATGGGCTGCCCCCAGCCGAACTCCTCCTCCGTGACGCCCTGGAACAGGCCCAGGTCAATGGCCCGCTCCACGCTGGAGGAGCTCCAGTGTCCTTCCTGAACGTCCCGATAGCTTCTGTACGCCGCAGCTGCCGGAACCGCCAGCTGCAGACAGATGGTCAATGCCAGCACAAGTGTCAGCAGATGTTTTTTCATGAGGGAATCCTCTTTTCTTTTGATGGTATCCTGCGTATTGTAGCAGATTTTTCCCCTCCCGTCAATTTTTTCCTGCCCGGTTTTTTTATCGAAAACGGACAAATCCAGGCTGACCGGGCCGGATTTCCTGAGCAGATGCCCAAATTTCCCCCTTCAGGCGGGGATTTTGGCGCGCGGCGGTCAGTTGGCCTCCATGATCTTGATCTGGTCCACCGTGTAGTCCGTCTCGCTGAGGACGATGTCCTTGATCTTCGCCACGTCCTCGGTCTGCAGGCCGTCCTCGGCGGCGGAGACCACCACGCTGATGCTGTTCTCCCCCATGAAGGCCACGCAGTCCGCGTACCCCTTGGCCACCACCAGGTTCTCAATCTGCCCCTCCAGCATGGTGTACCCGGCCAGGGTCTGGATGGCCCGGTTGGCGTCCTCCAGCACCGTCTGCTCCACGTTCTCCTGGTCCGCCGCCTCCCGCAGCAGGCTCAGGGCGTTGTCCCGGGACTGCTGGCGGCTGAGGCGGGCGGTGTCAAAGTAGCTGCTGGCCGCGGCGGCCACGTGGTCCTCCTCCGACACCGTGGGCACGCCGCCCACCAGGGTGGCGTCGCCCAGCACCTTGGTGCTGCCGCCGTCCTCCTCCTGGGTGGCGGGCTCCGTCTCGCCGGTATCCGCCACGTTTCCGGCATAGCGCCAGTTGAGATACACCGCCGCGCACACAAACAGCAGCACAGTGGCCACCACGGCGTTCCGTTTCCATTGCTCTTTCATGAATGATTTCCTCCTTCAATTTGCTGTTCCGGCGTTGGCGCCGTCCCGCCATTTGACCACGGCGATGCGGTCGGAGCCCAGGCCCGTCAGCGCGCCGACCGCGTCGATGACCGCCAGGCGCACCCGGTCGCTGTTCCCGCCGTCGCACACCACCAGCGCCCCCCGGTACTGGGGGCAGATCTCCTGGCGGACCACCACGCCGCCGGCGGTGGTCACCGTGTCCGTGGACCGCTCGTAGCTGTCCGGCGATTGGGCGCTGCCGCTGTAGCGCAGGGCGGCGTCCTCCGCCAGCACCAGCTCGCCGCCGCTGTGGAGGGTGAGCATCACGTCCACCCGGCCCACGCCGCTGATCTCCGCCAGGATCGCCTCCATGGCCTCCTCCATCTCCCGGACCGCGCCGGCGCCGCTGTCCGGGGCCCTGCTGTCCGCGGTCTCCGGCGCGCCGGGGCCTGTGGGCCAGAGCAGCAGCGCCGCCCCCAACGCCGCCGCCAGCAGGACAAATTTATACCTGCTCAGGACCTCTAAGGGCTTTGTTCGCTTTCTCTCGTCCATGTCTCTTCCTCCAGCCAGATTTGTTTTTCGGGGGGGACCCCCACCTCCTCCTCTATGCACGCGGCCAGCGCCGCGCTGTAGCCGCCGCGGATGGTCACCGCGTCCGGCAGGGGAATCCCGCTCTCTCCCGCCGATACGGCCACCTCCACGGCGCACCGCAGCCCCAGCCGGTCCGCTTTGTCCAATATATATGCCTCCGTTTTCTCCGCTATGACAGCGGAAAGGGCCGCCTGCCCCTCCTGCCGGTAGCTCTCCGCCAGCGCCGCCTGGGCGGGACCGGGCCAGTCCCGCGCCGCCGCCGCCCACTCCAGCTCCGCCAGGGGCTCCAGGAGGGCCAGCGTCAGCAGCAGTCCGCACACCAGGCCCACCAGGGCCCGCTCCCGGCCCTTGGGGGCCAGCTGGCGGGCCAGCCCCCCGGCGAAGGCGGTGAGGACCACCCCCAGCAGCCACTGCCGCGCCCCCTGGATCATGGGACCACCGCCGTCAGCGATGACACAAGGGAGATCAGCAGCAGCAGCGCCGAGGCCGCCGTCATGGCCAGCACCAGACCGAAGGCGTCCCCCAGGGCGGTCAGCAGGCCGGTCAGCTTTTTCGGCCCCGCGGCGGCGGCGGCCAGGGACGCGCACTGGTACAGCAGGTACTGTCCTCCCAGCCGCAGGAAGGGGACCAGGCAGAAGCTCAGCACCGCCAGCGCCCCGAAGGCCCCCAGCAGCCCCCGCAGCAGCCCCGCCCCGGCCAGCATGCTCTCCGCCGCCTCCGAGAGGATGCCGCCCACCACCGGCACCGCCGCCGAGACGGCGGCCTTGGCCACCTTCACCGCCTGGGCGTCGGCGGTGCCGGCCACGGCCCCGCTGATGGTGAGAAAGGCGGTGAAGAGGGTCAGCAATCCCCCCAGCGCCCATCCGATCAGTTTTTTCAGCAGGCTCCCCACCCGCTCCATCAGCTCCCCCTCCAGCACCGCCCCCGCCGCCGCCGTGCCGATGTACAGATAGACGGCGGGCAGCAGCACCCGCTCAATGGCGGTCAGCAGGATATCCGAAAAAAACACCGCCGCCACCTGCCGGGCCGACGCGGCTGTGACACCGCCGGAGGCCGCCTCCGCCGCCGCCAGCACCGGCAGCAGCGCCTTGCTCAGCTGGGACAGGTCCACGATGGTCTGCTGTCCCAGGCCGATCAGCGCGTTCAGGTTCCCGGCGGATACCGCCGTGATCCACAGGGCGCCGGTGATGGACACATACTGCCCCAGGGTGTCCTTTCCCGCCGGGGCCGCGCTCTCCGCCACCCCCAGCAGGACCACCCCCGCCATAATGGCCGCGGTGGACCGGACGCCGGCCAGCAGGTACTCCCCGGCCTGCTCCCAGCCCTCCCGCCACAGCCGGCGGACGCCGGGCAGCAGGCCCTCTCCCCCGTCCGCCAGCGCCGCCGCCTCCGGCGCCAGCCGCTCCAGCTCCGGCGGCAGCTGTGCGGCCAGGGCCTGTCCGCACAGAAACAGCAGCGCGGCAACGAACAAACAGGCTGTCAGCCATTGCTTCATGGGCCACCTCCTATGTAAAATATCCCAGCAGCAGATCGGTCACCGCCCGCAGCAGCGGCAGGGCGATGAGCAGCACTGCCAGCGAGCCCGCCGTCTCCGCCGCCGTGGCCAGGGACTGGCTCCCGCCGTCCCGGCACAGGTCCGCGCACAGCCGGGTCACCAGCGCCGCCGCCGTGGTCCGCAGGAGGACAGAGATATACGCGGTCTCGATGCCCGCCCGCCCAAAGAGGGCGCGGACCTCCTCCAGCACCGGCGCGGCCAGACACAGGCACCGGGCCAGCGCCGCCGCCAGAATGGCCGTGGTCAGCAGCAGGGCCTGCTCCGGGGCGGTCCTCCGCAGCAGCGCCACCGGCAGCATGCACACCGCGCACAGCGCCGCCAATCGCATCAGCTCCATGGCTCAGAACCCGAAGAGGGTCTTGATGAGCTGGAACAGGTCGCTGATCTCCCGCACCAGCATCATCATCACCACCACCAGCCCGGCCAGGGTGGTCATCAGCGCCTGCTCCTCCCGCCCTGAGCGGACCAGCAGCTGGTTGAGCACCGCCACCACGATGCCTATGGCGGCTATTCGAAATATCAGGTCAATATTCATATCACATCAGCACCAGAATCAGCAGGCACGCCCCGGACAGGCACAGGGCCGCCGTGACCCGCCCCTGCTCCGCCTGCCGGGCCTTCTCCGCCCGCAGATATCCGGTCATCTCCTCCCTTGTTTCCTCAATGGCCGCCGCCAGCCGCTCCCCGCCGGCGGCCAGCAGGGGGCCCAGGGGCGCCAGGTACCCGTCCAGCGGCGGCGGCAGGCAGGCCGCCGCTCCGGCCCAGCAGTCCGGCAGGGTCCGGTCCGCCGGGTCCTGCAGGCAGCGGCCCAGCGGCTCCCACAGGAAACGGGCGCTCAGGCTGTCCGGCGAAAACCCTGCGCAGATCTCCGGCAGGGGCCGGCGGCAGACGCAGACCGCATAGCGCAGCACCGCCAGGTCTGCCAGCACCGCCTGTCCCACCCGCAGCGGCAGTGCGCTCTCCCGCCGCCGCAGGGCGCAGAGGAGGCCGGCCCCCCACAGCACCAGCGCCGCCCCCAGGGCCCTCATGGCAGCGGCTCCACCCGGCTGCGCCGGTCCGCCCCCAGCCCCTCGATGACGACCGCCCGCCGGAAGACGCCGCAGGCCAGCAGAGCCCGTCCCACCGGCCGGCCCTGCAGGTCCTGGAGGGAGGCGGCGTGTACGGTGGCCAGCAGGGTGACGCCGCAGTTGGCGGCGGCGCACACCGCCTCCACGTCCCCAGGCAGGGCCACCTCGTCCAGGGCGATGACCTGGGGCGTCATGGCCCGCAGCAGCATGGGCACCGCCAGGGCCTTGGGGCAGCCGTCCAGCACGTCCGTGTGGCAGCCCACCTCCAGCTGGGGCCGGCCCCGGTGGACCGCCGCCAGCTCCCCCCGCTCGTCCACCAGCGCTACCCGCCGGGGCTGGGCCAGCTCCGTGCCCTGGCTCAGCAGCCGCACCAGGTCCCGCAGCAGGGTGGTCTTGCCGCCGCCCGGCGGACTGAGCACCAGCGTACTCAGTGGCCGCCCGTCCTCCAGCAGCTCCGGGAGAATGGGACGGGCCGCCCCCTCCCGCACCCGGGGGATGCGGATGGCCAGGGAGCTGACGTCCCGGATGCCCTCGTTGCGGCCCCCCTGGGGCAGCGCCGTGCCGCACACGCCGATGCGGAACCCGCCCTGGGCGGTAACGTAGCCGTGACACAGGGTCTCCGCCGCCACGTAGCGGGAGTACTCCGTGGCCCGGTCCAGCACCTGCTCCAGGTCCCCCCGGATCACGCGGGTCTGCGGCAGGGGCAGCTCCGCGGCGGGCAGCGTGACGGACAGGGGCCGGCCAATCCGCAGGCGCAGCTCCTCCGCCTCCGCCTTCCGGCTCCGCTCCAGCAGCAGGGCCGCCGTGCGCAGCCGTGCCGGCAGCAGGGCGCAGGCGTCCTCGAACCGGGCCGCCGCATATTCTTCAGTCATTGGTGATTCCCTCCCCCGTTTTCTTCTGGTACACTCTATGTGGGCTCGTCCCAGTTTATGACCGGAGAGAGGGAGAAAGAGCGGCGCCGCCGCGGGAATAAAAAAACAGCCCTTCTCCGTGCGGAGGGGAGCTGTCTTTTTCTACCTGCAGCGGGGGGCGTCCGACCGGGCCGGGATCGGGGCAAAGGCTTGTAAATCCTCATGTTTTGACAAAATGCGACAAAAATGGAACCATAGGACCTGTCGGAACAATCTTCCTTCTTTTATGCTAAGGGAAAGGAGGTGAGCAGTGCATGCTGGCAAAATTTTGTGCAGAAAAATTCCATGATGCCCGCATAAAAAGAAACATGACCCAGGAGGAGCTCGCGGAGAAGGCGGGGATCTCTTCCCGATACCTGCGGGCGCTGGAGAGCGGACAGAAGAATAACCCGTCCGCATCCCTGCTTTGCCGGCTCGCCCTAGCGTTGGGGGTTCCCATGGACGCGCTGATGGACGTCTCAGGGGAGGAAACAGCGTCTTAATAAAATATACAGAGTAAAGGAGGGCATCGTCTTGGAAAATCCAGCAAATTTGGCGCGCTTAGTCAGGCGCGAAATCGATCTCTTGTGCGTACCGCCAACCATTCGAGGGCACCGTTACCTGTCATATATGGTGGAGCAGGTGGCAATGGACCCGGAGAGAGCAGCGTGGATCACAAAGGATCTGTACCGGGAAACAGCCCGCAGGTTTCGGACGACCTGGAGCGCGGTAGCACAGAGCTGCTGGGCCGCCATCACCTGCTGCTGGGGATGTGAGGCCGGACGGGAGCGGTTCGGCGTGGTGGCCGGACGCCGGCCTGCCGGACGGCCAGCGCCCACAGACTTTATCGAGGCTGTGGCCCGGTATGTTACCGGCCAGCACCGCCCCGGCTGACACGAGCCGGCCCGGACGGAGAGAGCTGCTCTCCGTCCGGGATTTTTATTGTACCATACTTCTGGAAGTAGAAAAATCCGCACATTCGACAAAAATATACTTCCAGAATTATACAATACTTCCAGGAGTATATACTATAATCACCACATCTATACTGGATGAGGTGGAACCATGGCATATACAGAGGCCCAGAGAGAGGCGACGGCGCGGTACAACAAAAAGGCCTATGACAGGATCGATCTTGTGGTGAAAAAGGGCCGGCGGGATGAGATCAAGCGCTTTGCCGCCGCCCTGGGCAAGAGCACGAATCAATTTATCAACGACGCCATCGACAGAGCTATGGCGGAGGCGGCGGACCAATAGCGGGCGGCTCTCCCCAGGCCCGCCCCAGGGCCTCCGCCAGGGCCGCTGTCTCCTGGTCCCGCAGGGAGGCGTAGCCCAGTACCACGGTGTTGGCCGGGCACCGCTCCGGCCGCTCCATATAGTACCGGCTCAGCCCCCGCAGGCCCACCCCGGCGGCCAGGGCCGACCGCTCCATCTCCGCCTCCCCCGGTCCGTCCGGCAGGGTCAGCAGCAGATGCAGCCCCGTGTGCCGGCCCTGCAGGCGGACGCCCGGCAGGCGCTCCTCCAGGGCCAGAGCCAGGGCCGTCATCCGGCTCTTGTAGGCGCTGCGCAGCCGGGCCAGGTGGCGGGTAAAGTATCCCTCCCGCAAAAACCGGCACAGGGTGTGCTGCTCAAAGCGGCTGACGGTGTTGGAATAGCTGCCGAAGGCCGCCCGGTACCGCCCCAGCAGGTCCTCCGGCAGCACCATACAGGCGATGCGGATGCTGGGGGCCAGGCTTTTGGAGAACGTACACAGGTACACCACCGGCCCGGCGGGCCCGGCCATGCCCTGGAGGCTGGGGATGGGCCGCATATCGAACCGGAACTCCGCGTCGTAGTCGTCCTCCAGGATGTACCGGCCCGGCGCTGCCGCCGCCCACCGCAGCAGCTGGGCCCGCCGGCCCGCCGGCATGGTCACGCCGGTGGGGAAGTGGTGGCTGGGGGTGACATAGCAGATGTTGGCCCCGCTCTCCTCCAGGCCCGGCACCGGCAGGCCGCTGCTGTCGATGTCCACGCACCGGCAGGGGACGCCGTTGTTGACCAGGATGGTCCGGGGGCGGTCATAGCCGGGGTTCTCGATGGCCGCCGCGCCGCCGCCTTCCCGCAGCAGCTGGGCCAGCAGCCCCAGCAGGTACTCCACCCCCGCCCCCACCACGATCTGCTCCGGCGAGCATACGACGCCCCGGTAGGCCCGCAGATAGACCGCCAGCTCCTCCCGCAGCTCCGCCTCCCCCTGCCGGTGGCCGTGGCTGAGCAGCTCCGGGCGGGCGTAGAGCAGCTCCTTTTGGATGCGGCCCCAGGTGCTGAAGGGGAAGAGGGCGGTGTCCACCGAGCCGGTGGACAGGTCGAAGCGCACAGGCGGCGGGGCCGGCACGGGCGGCACAAAGGGCGGGGTCTCCCCCTCCCGCTGGGGCAGCATGTCCGTGTACTCCAGGACGTAAAAGCCGCTTTTCGGGCGGGCCTCCAGATAGCCCTCCGCCACCAGCATCTGGTAGGCTGTGTCCACGGTGTTCACCGCCACGGCCAGCTGGGCGGCCAGACTCCGCTTGCCGGGGAGCCGGTCCCCCGCCCGCAGCTGGCCGCTTCTGATCTGCCGGGTCAGGCTGTCGTAGAGCTGCTGATAGAGGGGGCGCTTGTTGGCGGGGTCCAGGTATAAGTTCATCTCCAGCATGGCGAGCCTCCCAACTGATACCATAAAAAATTTATGTTCTGAGCGTTTCAATAGTGCCAGATACATGTATAATAGCATTATCAAACAGAGCTGTCAAGCAGACGGCTCGGAGGAGGGCAAATGCTATGGAGCAATCGAAAAATCATCAGGCGCTGTTGAAGCTCTGCGCCGCGTCCGTTATGACCGCCATTGTCTTCGTGGGGAACTATCTGCGGGTGACGATCCCCATCTCCCTGGGGGGCGTGACCAGCTTTACGCTGGCGAACATTCTCTGCGCGCTGTCCGGCATTCTGCTGGGGCCCTACTGGGGGTTTGTGGCGGCGGGCTGCGGGTCCGCGTTCTACGACATGACCAACCCCGCCTTTGCGTCCGAAGCGCCTATTACCCTGTGCACCAAGGGCATGTATGGTCTGGTGGCCGGACTGGTGCTCTACTATGTGTTCCGTAATGCCAAAGAGAGATATGGTTCCCAGGTGGTCGCGGCGGCCTGCGCGGCAGTGGGATATATGTTGGTCTATTCTGCCAAGGTGTTTTTCTATAATGGCATGGTGATCCAAGGCTTTACCGAGCCGGTGCAGTGCTGGGCGCTGGTCGTGTCGAAGCTGCCCGCTACCCTGTTCAACGGCGTTGTCGCCATCATCGGCGCGCCGATTCTGGGCATCGCTATTATGAAGGCGCTGCGGGCGGCCCATTTGGAAAAAATGCTGGCCTGACCTGCATAATGGACGCAATAACGGCGGTTTTGAGAAGTTGTCTCAAAACCGCCGTCTGTTTTGTTGGCGGTAAGCCCTCTTGGTCACGTTCACGAAGAATTTACAAAATCCTCTTGTGAAACAGATGTTTCTGTGGTACAATGAACAAATCTGATGTTCAATGGAGGCAGTATGGACGAGAAGAGACCGGCCAAAGCCGCCGGAAGTCCCCCGAAGGCGAAAAAGGAGAATATCCACGCGGGGCACCGGCAGCGGCTGCGGAAGAAATTCCTGCAGCTGGGCGCCGATTCCCTGGAACCCCACGAGCTGCTGGAGCTGCTGCTGTTCTACGCGGTGCCCAGGGCCAATACCAACCCCACCGCCCATGAGCTGCTCCGGCAGTTCGGCAGTCTGAAAAATGTGCTGACCGCCCCGGTGGAGGACCTGGTCCGGGTGGAGGGACTGGGCGAGAGCTCCGCCCTGCTGATCTCGCTGGTGGCGCGGCTGTACTGCCGCGCGATGGTCGAGAGCATGGAGGAGAGCCGGGATATCCTGGATACCACCGAGCGGCTGGGGAAATACTTTGTGGCGCTGCTGGCGGCGGAGTCCCGGGAGGTCATGTACCAGCTCAGTCTGGACGCCAAGGGGCGGCTGCTCAAGCGCTTCAAGGTCAACGAGGGCAGCGCAGCCGGGGTGGACTTCGACGTGCGCAAGATCGTGGTCAACGCCCTCAGCAGCAACGCCTCCATGGTCGTCCTGGCCCACAACCACCCCAGCGGCGTTGCCCTGCCCTCCGGCGCGGACTGCGCCGGAACGGAGGCGGTGCGGGAGGCCCTGGACGTGGTCAACATCGTCCTGGCCGACCACATCATCGTCGCGGACAACGACTATGTGTCGTTCCGCGAATCCCATTTACTGCGGCTATAAGGGAGGACCGCCATGCCTGATTTCCAAGTTGTTTCCGCGTATACGCCCTCCGGCGACCAGCCCCAGGCCATTGAAAAGCTGGCCCGCGGCCTCAGCGACGGCCTGCGGGAGCAGGTGCTGCTGGGCGTCACCGGCTCCGGCAAGACCTATACGATGGCCAAGGTCATTGAGGCCGTCCAGCGCCCGGCGCTGATCCTGGCCCACAACAAGACCCTGGCCGCCCAGCTGTGTGAGGAGTTCAAGGAGTTCTTTCCCAACAACGCGGTGGAGTACTTCGTGTCCTACTACGACTACTACCAGCCGGAGGCCTATATCGCCCACACGGATACCTTTATTGAGAAGGATGCGTCCATCAACGAGGAGATCGACCGCCTGCGCCTGAGCGCCACCGCGTCGCTGCTGGAGCGGCGGGACGTGATCGTGGTCTCCTCCGTCAGCTGCATCTACGGCCTGGGCGAGCCGGAGGATTTTGAGAACATGATGATTACCCTGCGCGTGGGGGCGAACATGGAGCGGGACGAGCTGCTGCGGCGTCTGGTGGACATCCGCTACGAGCGCAACGACATCGCCTTTGAACGGAATATGTTTCGGGTCCGCGGGGACACGGTGGAGCTGTGGCCGGCGTACTGGCGGGACAACGCGCTGCGGGTGGAGTTCTTCGGGAACGAGATTGACCGTATCAGCGAGGTCAACGGCGTCACAGG
>Ga0073906_1003700_pt1 | contig 16780 bp, 18 predicted proteins | sample Inofromicrocosms_FD_65485 | JGI IMG/M metagenome (GOLD analysis project Ga0073906, IMG submission 65485) | Mouse cecum microbial communities from Vienna, Austria - Inoculum for glucosamine and mucus D2O microcosms | ecosystem: Host-associated > Mammals > Digestive system > Large intestine >... | reverse complement strand
ATATCAATATCAAATTCATCTATGTAACGGAGATAATCCCTTAATATACTGTCAATATTGACTTCTGTATACCCATCCCATTCCTGCTCTAACAGGCCATTGTCGTTCTGACCCATCTCTTCTAAAAACAGCAGATACGCATATGGAATACTTCTTCCATGTTGTTTCAGCCCGGCTATTTCCTCCAAGGCATGGATTTGTTTTTGTGTTGCCGGCTCAACTTTTTCTGACCACTGTTTATCTATGGAGTTCATTGTTTTAAAAAGTCTTTCAATCATTGTTTCCAAAGAACCCGCTTCAAAAGAAAATTCTTTTAACATTACACTGCTGCTTCCTTTAAATGGATATGTATAGATTCGTTTTCCGTAAGTACACAATTTCGAAAAGAGAGAAATATAAAGACGGCGCCAGGTAACAGCACCGCCCATCTATGTCTCATTACTGCGCTCTCTTCAGTTGTTCGATCTCTGTGCTGTGCTGGCGTACGATTGCTTTCAGAAAATCGATATCTGTCTGTACGTCGGCCTTGAAATTCTCCAGGTCTTCCTTTTTGACCATCTGCTGGATAATCAGCGCATGACCAGCTGACAGGGCTTTCAGGTCCCCTCGCACTTCTACTTCAATCAAAGCCCTGATTTCATGACTGATTTCCGTTTTCAGTTCCTGCTTCATTGTGGTCAGCTTGGTATCCATCCTGCCGTCCAGCCGCTGCTCCATGGCGACTAGTTTTGCGTCCATCTTGCCGTCCAGCCGCTGTTCCATGGCGACCAGTTTTGCGTCCATCTTGTCGTCCAGCCGCTGTTCCATGGCGGCCAGTTTTGCGTCCATCTTGTCGTCCAGCCGCTGCTCCATGGCGACCAGTTTTGCGTCCATCTTGCCGTCCAGCCGCTGTTCCATGGCGACCAGTTTTGCGTCCATCTTGTCGTCCAGCCGCTGTTCCATGGCGACCAGTTTTGCGTCCATCTTGTCGTCCAGCCGCTGTTCCATGGCGACCAGTTTTGCGTCCATCCTGTCGTCCAGCCGCTGTTCCATGGCGACCAGTTTCTCGTCAAATTTCTGTTCCATAGCAGACAGCTTGGTATCGAGCTTTTCGTCCAGCTTCTTATCCAACTGCCTGTCCATCAACTGCGCGATTGCCTGCAAATCTCTTTCGTCCAACATTCTGCATCCCTCCTTGAAGCTATTATACGGTGCCGATGTGTGCTTGTCAAGGTGCGGCGTTCCATATCTCTTTCAGCTTACAACAGCGCGGACAATTACTTGCAGCGGATAACCGTCCGATCATTGGAAATTCGCGCCTCTTACCAGCGCAGCACACATTTGCCAGCAGCGCCTTTAAACTTCCAGTACAAATAATACCTGTTTTTCCCGTCCAAAGCGATTGTACCTGTAGAGGATTGCCGGTTCAGCTTCATTAACGGTTTCTTTTTTGCGTCCAGCAGGAGCACCTCTGCGTTTCCCTTTGACAACTGTGCATCAAGGGTAAATTTATATGTCCTGCTTTCAGAAAACCTTCCCATATGCCTGACCCAGCCGGTACAGGAGTCCAAAATCACTCTGTCTGCATCCCGGCAGGGGCGAAACACAAATAGAATTGCAGCAATGCTTTTTGATACAGCAATGCTCCGAAAATACTGCCATATGTTCAATGTCCTGATCCTCCAATTCAATTCCGCTTAGCGCTTTGATTATATAACAGATCATTTTCAGCGTCAACCGATGGCCAAAATCGTGAGCGAACAGCACGAAAGGCAAAAGAGTCCGTTCCGTTCTGCCAATCTGGTCATAGGATGGCAGTGAAGGAACAGCGCATCCGATACAGGCTCTTTCGGCGTACGGACGGGACTCTTGGAAGCGGCGTCTTTCTTTTGTGGAGAAAATACAAGAAGGTGCTTGACAGCGGTGTGAAATTGGTATACAATGACATCATACAACGGGGAAGAAAATCTGACAACACGCGGCGTGTCAGGAGGGATGCTGTCTTGAAAGCCTTCCATCGCATAACCATCGTCACCGGTCATTACGGCACCGGGAAGACGGAATTCGCCGTGAATCTCGCCCTGAAGCTGGCCAGGGAGGACGGGCCGGTGATGCTGGCGGATCTGGATATCGTGAATCCCTACTTCCGGTCCCGGGAACGCCGTCTGGAGCTGGAAGCGGCCGGGGTGCGGGTGATTTCCAGCTCACAGGCTTGTTCCGACGCTGACGTGCCCGCCCTGCCTGCCGAACTGCTGGCCATACTGGAGAACCGGGACGTGCGGGGGGTGCTGGATATCGGCGGGGACCCTGTAGGCGCAAGGGTGCTGGCCAGATTTCAGCCGAAGCTTATACAGGAGGACTGTCAGCTTCTGTACGTCCTCAACGCCAACCGACCGGAAGTACGGACCGCGGAAAGCGCCATCGCCTATCTCCGGGGCATTGAGCAGACCTGCGGCCTGACCTGCTCCGGGCTGGTGAACAATACCCACCTCTGCCGGGAGACAACAGCAGAGGAAATCCGGAAGGGCGCGGCGCTGGCGGAGGAAGTCGCTGAGAAAACAGGACTGCCTGTGCTGTGCCATACCGCGGAGACAAAATTTCTGCCCGCGCTTTCGGACCTGACGGTGTTTCCGTTGGAAATCTATATGAAAAAGCCTTGGGAATGACGGGAAAGGAGTGCCTTATGACCGCCAAAGTAACCTTCCGTTCCGACCGCTGCAAGGGCTGTGAACTCTGCGTCACCGTCTGCCCCAAAAAGATCATAGCCATAGACACGGCCGTGATTAACCGCAAGGGCTACCACCCGGCGGCGGTGACGGATATCAGTCAGTGTATCGCCTGCGCCAGCTGTGCGAAGATGTGCCCGGATTCCATTATTACCGTGGAAAAGTTCTGAAAGGAGGATGCCATATGGCCAAGGAACTTTGGAAAGGCAACGAAGCCATTGCGGAAGCCGCCATCCGGGGCGGGTGCGAGTGCTTCTTCGGATACCCCATTACCCCCCAGAGTGAAGTGCCGGAATATATGTCCGTCCATCTGCCTGCTGCCGGCGGCGTCTTCGTGCAGTCGGAGTCTGAGGTGGCCGCCATCAATATGGTCTACGGCGCGGCAGGTACCGGAAAGCGTACCATGACCTCGTCCTCCTCGCCTGGTATCAGCCTGAAGCAGGAGGGCATTACATACCTGGCCGCCGCGGAACTGCCCTGCGTGATCGTCAACTGTATGCGGGGCGGTCCGGGACTGGGGACCATACAGCCGGCGCAGGGGGATTACTTCCAGGCTACCCGGGGCGGAGGCAACGGCGATTACAGGACCGTGGTGCTGGCGCCGTCCAACGTGCAGGAGACGGTGGATTTTGTCCAGGAGGCTTTCGATATCGCCGACCTGTACCGGACTCCCGTAGTTGTCCTCTGCGACGGCCTGATCGGGCAGATGATGGAACCTATCGAGTGGCGCCCGATTCCCAAACGGGACCTGCCGCCGAAGGATTGGGCCGCCTGCGGGAAGAAGGGCCGGGACCATACCAACAACATCAATTCGCTGTACATGGACCCGGAGGCCTGCGATCAGCACAATGTGCGTCTGACGAAGAAATACGCCCTGATTGAGGAAAAGGAAGTCCGCTGGGCCGAGGAGAGCTGCGAGGATGCCGAGATTATCATCACAGCCTACGGCACCCCTGCCCGAATCGCCCTTTCCGCCATTGAGACGCTGCGGGAAGAAGGCTTGAAGGTGGGCCTGTTCCGCCCTGTCACCCTTTGGCCATACCCCACAAAGGCGCTGCGGGCTCTGGCGGAAAAGGACGGCGTGAAGGCGATTCTGGATGTGGAAATGAGCAGCACGGGCCAGATGCTGGACGATGTGCGCATAGCCGTGGAGGGCCGGAAGCCGGTGCGCTATCTGGGCCACGCCGGGGGCATGATTCCAACGGTGGAGGAAATGGCCGAAGCTGCAAGGGCCGCGCTGAAGGAGGGCGTTTGATATGGCGATCGTATACGAGAAGACGCCGGGCCTGACGGACAATGAGCTGCATTACTGCCCGGGATGTCACCATGGGATTATACATAAGCTGGTGGGGGAGTGTCTGACAGAACTGGGGCTTTTGGACGAGGCCATCGGCGTGTGTCCCGTGGGATGCTCTGTCTTTGCCTTCAACTATTTTAACTGCGATATGCTGGAGGCCGCTCATGGCCGCGCGCCTGCCGTGGCTACCGGAATCAAGCGGACCCATCCCGCACAGGCTGTCTTTACCTACCAGGGCGACGGAGACCTTGCCTCCATTGGCGCGGCGGAAATCGTCCATGCGGCCATGAGGGGTGAGAAGATTACCACTATTTTCGTCAACAACGCCATTTACGGCATGACCGGCGGACAGATGGCCCCCACAACGCTGATTGGACAGAGGGCCACCACCTGCCAGAGCGGACGGACCGTGGAGCAGGCGGGGATGCCCATCCGGGTCGCGGAGATGCTGGCGACGCTGGACGGCTGCGTCTATGCCGAGCGGGTCTGCGTGACCGATATCCCGAACCTGAACAAGGCGAAACGGGCCATTAAGAAAGCCTTTGAGAAGCAGATGAACCGAGAGGGCTTTACGTTTGTGGAAGTCCTGTCCACCTGCCCCACCAACTGGGGTATGACGCCGGTAAAGGCTGTGGAGTGGCTGAAAGAAAACATGATTCCTTACTATCCATTGGGCGTGATTAAGGACGCTGGTCTGAAGAAGGAGGCTTGACCACGATGAAGAAGGAGATTATTATTTCCGGTTTTGGCGGGCAGGGTGTCATGTCCATCGGCAAGAATCTGGTGGAGGCTGGCATGGCTGAGGGCTTCCACGTCACCTGGGCGCCCTCCTACGGACCCGAGATGCGCGGCGGCACGGCCAACTGCTCTGTCGTCATTTCCGACCGGCCCATCGGCTCCCCCGTCTTTACCTATTCCACTGAGCTGATTGCCATGAATGCGCCATCCATCGACAAGTTTGGTCCCCTGGTGCGTTCCGGCGGCCTGGTGCTTGTGAACAGCTCTGTGGTGACGGCGGAATTTGTTCGTCCCGGAATCAAGACCATCTATGTTCCCTGTGAGGGCATCGCGTATGAGATCGGCAATCCCAAGGTAGCCAATATGGTTATGCTGGGGGCGTATATTGCGGCTTCCGGGGCCCTTAAGCAGGAGACCATTGAGGAAATGATTGCCCAGATGTTTACCGGCAAAAAGGCGAAGCTGATCCCGCTGAATCTGGAGGCTCTGCATCGCGGTATGGCCTGCGCGGACCCGGAGCTGGACCCCATCCCGCAGTCTGCCTGAGTTTTCGGCCGGAAGCATGAGGGAAGAGATAAGAAATCATTTAAAAATCTGATCAGAATGGGGAGGTGTGACAGCCTTCCCACTTCTTTTTAGATATTGGACAAGAGATAAAAGATATAGATAAGGGAGGATTGAACGATTTCCTCAGAACGGGAAGATTTGACAATTTTTTTGGAAAACGGCATAAAAAAGAAGGACGGAAAGAAACCGCCCTCCTTTTATATCTTTTATCGCTGCTGTTATTTCTCCTCGACCTCTTCCAGCCGGTGGAGATAAGGACTGGTGGTGCAGCTAAGCTCCTCCGCGGCGTCCTTGAAGCGGGCAACGCTGGCGGTAGTCTCCCGTACTGGCCGGATGGTCCCCGCGCCAGCCACACAGCCGCCGGGACAGCCCATACCCTCCAGCAGATAGCCGTTGCGTTTTCCTGCCTTGGCCATGGCGAGCATTTTCCGGCATTCCTTCAGTCCGTCGCCGTACTCAATCTTTACCTCCCGGTCCGGGTCGATATGCCGGATGGCCTCCACCACGGCTGCCGCGACGCCTCCGCCGACTGCGAAACCGCGGCCCATTCCGGTGCCTTCGGTCATTTCGTCTTCCGGAGTGGTTTCCAGATTTGCGAAATTGATGTCCTTTGCGTCGAACATACCCTGCAATTCCTCAAAGGTCAGCACGAAGTCCACGTCCGAACGGATGGTTCTCCGGTTTGCCTCCAGCTTCTTTGCGGCGCAGGGCCCAATGAAGCAGATTTTGGCTTCCGGATGGTCCTTCTTCACCATACGGGCGGTAATCACCATCGGCGTCAGAGCCATGGAGATGCACTCGGTGAACTCCGGATAGAGCTTCTTTGCCATTACGGACCACGCCGGGCAGCAGCTTGTTCCCATCCAGGGCAGCTTTTCCGGCACTTCCTCCAGGAAATCGTGGGCCTCTTCCACGGTACAGAGATCCGCGCCGATGGCAACCTCTACCACGTCGCTGAATCCAAGAATCCGCATAGCGGCCTTGAGCTTCGCGGGGGTAGCGTCCTTTCCGAACTGCCCCACGAAAGCAGGCGCGACGCAGGCGACCACATTATCGTGCTTCTGCATGGCGTGGATCACCTGGAAAATCTGGCTCTTGTCGGCAATCGCGCCAAAGGGACAGTTGACCAGGCACATACCGCAGGAGACGCACTTATCATAATTGATTTTCGCCCGGCCCAGCTCGTCGGACTCGATGGCGTCCATACCGCAGGCGGCGGCGCAGGGGCGTTCGATTTTGCTGATGGCCCGGTAAGGACACTGGTTGAAGCACTTGCCGCACTTGATGCACTTGTCCTGGTCGATATGACAGTGCTTATCCTTGTCCAGGTAAATGGCGTCCTTGGGGCAGACGTTCATGCAGGGGTGGGAAATGCAGCCCTGGCAGCTGTCTGTGATCCGGATCTGTTTGGGCGGGCAGGCGTTGCAGGCAAAGGGAATGATATTGACCAAGGGATTTTCGAAATACTTCTTGTCGGTAGCGGCCTCGTCAATGGTAGCGGAAATGGGAAGCTGATCTCCCAGCATACTCATGCCCAGCGCCAGCCGGACACGCTCTTTGACGATGGCCCTTTCCAGGAACACGTCATGACGGTGAACGGCCACGTCGCCCTGAATCATTTTATAGGGAATCAGATTGACCCGAGTCAGGTCGCCGCCCTCGTAGGCCAGGGTTGCCACTTCCGTAAAGACTCTCCGGCGAATGTCGTCTACCGCGCTGTGTACACCTCTCATAAGCGTCTCCTCCAATAGCCGGGCGGTCGCATTCCGTCCGGAGATTTTGCAGTCCGTGATATTTCGGACAATCTTATTATAGCCGATTCTGTCAGGCATTGCAAGAGGCGGCTTCTGGGATTCTGTTTTCATTTTCCTCAAGGCAGTCAAGAAGCCGCTCTATCCCATATCTTTTTATAAACAATGTGAATCCATATGGCTTGATTTTGTTCAGCAATCCTCTTTTGCAGTCCTTTTCACAGACATAACAGCCTGAGAATCCCTTCTCGAAGGAGCATCTTCTGTTTTCGCACCGGGCATAGTCAGGACAGTTATCCGAATCACAGCCATTGCAGTCTGCATTTTCTGAACACAGACAGCAGGCAAGTCCACATCTGGCGATTCCCAATTCTCGTTTCATCATTTATTACCCCCACAAATTGCCCTTCATGGCACTAATGATAGCACAGCACGCGCCGCAAAACAAGAGACGGCAAAAAAAGGGGGCCGGTCCACGGGATTTCGTCCGCAGCCGGCCCAAAAAGAGGGAAAAGAAACAGAAAGAGAGGAAATCGTATCTCCTCCGGAGAGGATAGGCTTAGGATACCCGAAAAGCATAAAACCAACCTTGAAAAATTGTGAATATTTTTTGAACTTATTTTATCCCCGTTTTTGTTTGACGGCGGCAGGAAAACCCGCTATAATAACGGGATAACCTGGGGACCGCCGTCTGCTTTTCCGGAGGGCGTCCCGGGTGAGTTCAGATGTACAGATGCTAGGAGGCTTCTCTATGACTTGGAAACAACGGCGGACCAATACCATCCTTGCCTGCATCGCCGCGGGGATGTTCGCCCTTATTCTGATTCTCTCCGGGGCCCGCTACAGGGACAGCCGCGACGCCGTGCAGAACCCCAGGGCTTCCGCCGGACAGCCCGTATTTTCCGGGAAGAACGGCGAAGCCCCCGCCTGCACTGCCCTACAGTTTCAGAACAGCGTCGCCGCCCTGTCCTTCTCCCTGGACGAAAATGGCAAATGGGTCTGGGACGACGATCCGGAATTCCCTCTGGACGACGCCGCGCTGCTGGAGATGATCGAAATCCTGGGCGGACTCCACTTCCAGCAGACCCTTGACGCCACGGAGTCTATGGAGAGCTACGGCTTTACGGATTCCAACGCCAGCCTTGCCGTAACCGACGGGCAGGGAGTGAAGCGGACCCTGCTTTTCGGGAAAACCACCACCGACGGAAAAAGCCGATACCTCCAAATGAACGGCGATGAAACCACGGTCTATATCGTGGACGGCGGCATTTATCAGATGATACAGACCCCGATCTATGATATGTGCAGGCTCCCCGAACTGCCGGACCTGAGCGCGGACAAACTGCTGGAAATCGTCATTCAGGGTCCGGAGCCGGAGGCGGAAACCAGTGAGAGCGGCGAGCCGGAGGCAGTTCCCGAACCGCCTGCCGTCACCCTGGAGGCCCGGCAGTCTGACGGCGGGACGCTCTGGTTTCAGGGCAACGACAACGTGACAAACAACGCCCAGCTAAGCGCCATTCTGGAGGACCTGAACGCCATGAGCTTCGCCAGATGTCTGGACTACCGGCCCAGCGGCGAGGCGGCGGAAATCTGCGGCTTTGACCGTCCGGAGGCAGTCCTGAAGGCCGTCTATGGAACAAAGGGCAGCGAACAGACCGTCACCCTGACCGTAGGCGCGGCGATGGACAGTGACCGCTGCGTAAGGCTGAACGACAGCGAAACAATTTACTTACTGTCCGGCGAGTTCCTGGACCCCATGCTGACCGTGGCCAAGAACGGCCTGGGCGTCTGACGCGGAATGGAAGGAGGCGCTATGCGTGTATTGGTAATTGAAGACGAGGCACGGCTTGCCGCGACATTGCAGGACCTTCTGGAGCTGAACGGATACACCGCGGACGTGCGGAACGACGGGGAATCCGGCCTGGACGACGCCCTGACCGGCATTTACGACGTGGTGCTTCTGGACGTGATGCTCCCCAAGCTGGACGGCTTCACGGTTCTGCGACGCCTGCGGGAATCGGGAAGCGCCGTGCCCGTCCTGATGCTCACCGCCCGCTCCGAAATCTCCGACCGGGTGGAGGGCCTGGACCGGGGCGCGGATTACTACCTGACCAAGCCCTTTGACCCCAAAGAACTTCTGGCCTGTATCCGCGCCCTTACCCGACGTCAGCCGGAACTGCGCAATACCGACCTGCTGGAGTTCGGGGACCTGCGGCTGGAGAAGAACGCCTTTACCCTCTCCTGCGGCCAACGGTCCGTCCGGCTCAGCAGGAAGGAGTTCGACATGATGGAAATGCTTATGCTCAACCGCAACCTTGTTCTGACGAAAGAATCCATCCTGCTGAAAATCTGGGGCTACGAATCCGACGCCGAGGATAATAATGTGGAGGTCTATATTTCATTCCTCCGGAAAAAGCTGACCCATCTCCATTCTGCCGTGAAAATCCGTACCATCCGCATGGTGGGCTACTGTCTGGAGGAGCGCGGGGACGACAAATAGACCGAAATCAGAAAAATAACCGCCACAGTTAGGAGGGGTAATATGCAGCAAGATCATATCCGTAATTTTTCTATCATCGCCCATATCGACCACGGGAAATCCACCCTTGCGGACCGCCTGCTGGAGAAATGCAACGCCGTCTCTCAGCGGGAGATGGAAAGCCAGCTTCTGGACAACATGGACCTGGAGCGGGAGCGGGGGATTACCATCAAGGCCCGGGCGGTGCGTCTGAACTACAAGGCGGTCGACGGCGAAACCTATACCCTGAATCTCATCGACACCCCGGGACACGTGGACTTCAACTATGAGGTATCCCGTTCTCTTGCGGCCTGCGAGGGAGCGGTGCTGGTAGTGGATTCCACCCAGGGCGTGGAGGCTCAGACGCTGGCAAACACTTACCTTGCCATGGAGCATGACCTGGAGATTCTGCCGGTATTCAATAAAATCGACCTGCCCGCCGCGGACCCCGCCCGTGCAAAGCAGGAAGTCGAGGACATCATCGGCCTGCCCGCTCTGGACGCCCCGGAGATTTCCGCAAAAAACGGCATCAACATTGACGCGGTGCTGGAGGACATTGTGCAGAACGTCCCCGCGCCGTCAGGAGACCCGGAAGCGCCCTTGAAAGCCCTGATCTTTGACAGCCAGTACGACAGTTACCGGGGCGTGATCGTCTATATGCGTCTGATGGAGGGCAGCTTGCAGCCGGGACAGACCATAAAAATGATGGCGTCCGGGGCCAGCTATCAGGTCGTTGAATGCGGGCGCCTTCTGCCCCTGGGACTGGAACCCTGCCAGAAATTGCAGGCGGGGGAAGTGGGCTATTTTACCGCGTCCATCAAGAACGTCAAGGATACCCGGGTGGGCGATACCGTCACCAGCGCGGAGCGTCCGGCGACAGAGGCGCTTCCCGGTTACCGCCCTGTTCAGCCGATGGTCTACTGCGGCATTTACACCGAGGATGGTTCCAAATACCCCGACCTCCGGGACGCTCTGGAAAAATTGCGGCTCAACGACGCCTCCCTTTCCTTTGAACCGGAATCTTCTGTAGCGTTGGGCTTTGGCTTCCGCTGCGGCTTTTTGGGGATGCTCCATATGGAGGTTATTCAGGAACGCCTTGAACGGGAGTTTGATTTGGACTTGGTCACTACATTACCATCTGTTATTTATCATGTCTATAAAACGGATGGTAGTCTTGTGAAAGTGGACAACCCCCATAATTACCCCGACCCGGCTTCCATTGAGCGCGCCGAGGAACCCTTTGTGAAGGTCTCCGTAATCAGCCCCAATGAGTTTGTCGGCAACATCATGCCCATGTGCCAGGACCGCCGGGGTGAATTCAAGGATATGCAGTATCTGGACACCCATCTTGTGGAGCTCCATTACCAGATGCCCCTGAATGAGATCATCTACGACTTTTTCGACACCCTTAAGGCCAATACAAAAGGTTACGCGTCCCTGGACTACGAACTTTCCGGCTATCGTCCCAGCGAGCTTGTCAAGGTGGACCTGCTTCTGAACGGCGATCAGGTGGACGCCCTCAGCTTCATCGCCCACAAGGATAAAGCCTACCCCCGGGCACGGAAGCTCTGCGAAAAGCTCAAGGAGAACATTCCCCGTCAGCTCTTCGAGGTCCCGGTGCAGGCGGCCATCGGCGGAAGGGTCATTGCCCGGGAGACTGTCAAGGCCATGCGGAAGGACGTGCTGGCCAAGTGCTACGGCGGCGACATCACCCGAAAGAAAAAGCTGCTGGAAAAACAGAAAGAGGGCAAGAAGAAAATGCGGAGCCTGGGCAGTGTTCAGATTCCCACGGAGGCGTTTCTTGCGGTCCTCAAGCTGGACGAGTGACAAAAAACAAAAGGGCGGGAGTGCTTACCCGTCCTTTTCCTTTGCTTCCAGATTGCGAAGATAGTTGCGCAAAACCAAATTGATATAAGAAGAAAGCTGCCGGTCATCCTCTTCTGCAAGGATACGGAGTTTTTCGACCACTGCTGAATCTAACGAAACACTGATTTTTACTTTTAATGGCTTTTGCTCACACATATTACCACCTCAACGTATAGGATAGCACAAAGTCCGACAAATTATTGACTTTTGCTACCAAGTGTTATATATTCTTACTAAAGGATGGTGATATTATGATAAAAGACTTTGATACTGTATGGCAGATGTATGTAACGGTTTCCTGCGGAGCAAACGACGCGATAGAGCTTTTGATGGAAAATAAATGCGACGAGGCGGAAGTGGTTCTGATACGCGCTTTGCGGGAGGCGGAAAAGCTGTATATTTCCTGCGAACAGGCCGAGGATGAACTGGAAAAATACAGAAAACGATAGAGGTTTTTCAATAGGAGGAAGCATGGACCAGGATTTTGAAATCAAAGGCGGCAGGCTGATAAAATACACCGGCCCCGGCGGAGACGTAGCGGTTCCGGAGGGCGTAACGGACATTTCAGAGGACGCGTTCCAGGCCGGGCCCCGGGGCAACGAGCTGATTACCAGTGTTTACCTTCCGGAGGGCGTTGTACGGATTGCCCAGGGCGCGTTCCGGGGCTGCCGCCGTCTGATCCGCGTCCATCTGCCTGACAGCCTGCGGGAGATCGGCGGCAAACATATGCGGGGAGCCTTTGAGCATTGCGACAGTCTGCGGAGCATCCGGATTCCCGGCGGCGTGACTGTTCTGCCGGAGTATATCTTTGATTCCTGCGAAAATCTGCGGGAGGTCTATCTGCCCAAAAATATGTGGAGAATCAGCGGCGCGGCGTTCTATCGCTGCCATTCTCTGGAGTTCGTCAGACTGCCGGAAAATCTTGGGGTCATTGATATGTACGCCTTTTCCCAATGCACGTCCCTGGTGGATATACGGATTCCCAACAGCGTCCAGAAAATCGGTAATTCCGCCTTTCTGGGATGCTCCCGCCTGACCCATGTCGTCCTCCCGGAGGGCTTGCCGGAAATTGGCATGACCTGCTTCCGGGGATGTGCGTCTCTGCGGGAAATCCGGATTCCTGAAAGCGTGAACAGGCTGGCATTTGCGGCGTTCGAGAACTGTACCGGCCTCGAGTGCATTCACATTCCGGAGGGCGTGAAGGTCCTGGGGAATTATCTGTTCAACGGCTGTACTTCCCTCCGGACCGTGGACATCCCCGGAAGCGTGACGGAAATCCTTGACAATACCTTTGAAGACTGCGACAGCCTGGAGGAAATCACCATCCCCGCCGCTGTGACCGGAATCGGCGCGGAAGCCTTCCTGAACTGTTCCGGTTTGGAGACGGTCCGGATTCTTGGCAAAAGCGTGAAAATTTCCGCCAGCGCGTTCCATGGCACCGGGGCGGAAATCATCGTGGACGGCCTGACGCTGGGGAAGCTCCCGAAGGACGCCAGAGAAAACACCCTGAAAGCCTTTGCCCGCCGGGTCGCTGATGGAGAGGACATCCCTGACGGCCACCGGACCCAGTGCATGAAGTACATCCGGCGGGCGGGAGAAAAGCTGCTGCCATTGGCCGAAACCGAACCGGCTTTGATGGAACTGCTGGAAAAAGAAGGACTCCTGAAAGAAAACCCATAAGAAAAAAGCCTGCCGGGTGCAATGACCTGACAGGCTTCTTTGATTGCCCGATTATTCCTCTTTTTCCCCATTTTCCTGGAATTTCTCTACTTCAAATTCGGATTTCCATTGGAAGGTCACAGGAGTCGGTTCCGCGCCGGGAGCCTGGGGTTCCGGCTGGCTGTGGACCTTCGCTTCGGCTTCCGTCCAGGAGGTGGGGTCCATTTTCGGCGGGGGTTCGGAAGAGGACGGCGGCGTGTAGGGCTCGTCGTCTTCTATATGCGCCTTCGGGCCGCGGATAAACCAGAGTCCCAGGCCGAGAATCAGAACGCTGCCCAGAATCCGGGGCATATCCCAGACCAGCAGATCATAGAGCCATTCCATCCAGGGTAAAAAGTCCCGGAACAGGAAGGAGAAGAGCCGCCGGGCGGTAAGCTGATAAAGGCTGTAAACCCCCATCACCACCAGCGCCCAGCCAAGGAAGCTGTGCCGCCGGTTCAGGAGTTCCGCCAGCCGATGGGAATCCCAATCAGACAGACCAAAGAGATAGGAGTCCTCCGGCCCGTAGCCCTCCCGCAGGCATCGGCGGAGATTGTAGCTGTCAAAGAACGTGTACAGCCACAGGGGGGCAAGCAGAGTCATCAGAGCCTCTGCCTGAAGGAAGATCACCACCCCGCAGCCGAGAAAGAACATCACGCATTGGGACAGTCCCCGCTTCATGTAGCCCTGATACATCTGCCCGCAGCCGGGGACGCAGGAGAAGATAAAATGAAGAAGCCAGTGAATCAATCGCATAAGGGAAAACCTCCTTTAGGAATGGGACCGGAAGCCGCCGAGGAAATCCGACAGCTCTGTGATGGCCTGGGACAGGGTTTCGCCGATACGCTCCGTAATGGCGGGACGGTCCTCCGGAAACACTTCCCGCACGGTCTCCATCGGCGGGTTTCCCCAGACGACTGTCAGTGCAATGAAGACCGCCGCCGCAGCCGTTGCGTATCTGCTGGTGAACGCCTGGATTGCCCGGGCGCGGATTCTGGCCCAGAGACTTCTTTCGCAGGACCGGGCGGGCGTCAGAAGCGGCGCGGCGTCCAACAGCCTCGTGTACCGTTCCAGACACTCCCCGCAGAAGGCCAGATGTTCCGCGATTTCCAGCCGGGTCAGCTCTTCCGGCACGCCCTCCTGAATCAGAAGCAGCAGGGCTTCGTCCGTCAGGTGTCCGTCAGCGCGAAAGACTTCCATACGCTCCGCTCCTTTCCAATTCTTCCCGCAGCAGCCGTTTGCCGCGGGAAAGCTGTGTGTATACTGTCTTGACAGGCCGTCCCAGAGACAGGGCGGCTTCTTCGATGCTGCGCTCTTCCAGCAGGCACAAACGGCATACCGGACCGTAAGGCTCCCGCATTCGTCCGACAGCCTCCGCAATCTCCGCCGCCGCACCCCGCCGCAAAGCCACCTCCTCCGCCGCAGGCGCCAGCCCTACCGGGATCGCCTGCTCGCCGGGAAGCACCGTCTTCCGGTTCCAGGCGCTTTGCAGATGGTCTTTGGCCTTGTTCGCGGCAATCCGGCCCAGCCACTGCTGTTCGTAGCCCGCCGGCAGGCTCTCCTGATGCAGGTACGCCGAAAGAAACGTCTCCTGTGTCAGATCTTCCGCCGTTGCCGCATCCCGGACCAGCTGATAGCAGATGGTGTACACCAGACGCTCATATTGGACCACCAGCGCTGAGAAGTCCTCTCTTGTCATCGATGCACACCTCCCTTGCCTGATGATAATACGATACGGGAAGGTATTTTTCTTCAAATCTTACAAAAAAATAAAAAGATTTTTTATGCCGTGTTTTCCGGTATTTTCATGGGCTTCGCCGGAAACCGGGAGGGAAAATTCAGAAATGAATAGCCGTTATTCAAAATTGAATATCCCCCTTGGCCCTCTGTAACCAGACCGCGGATTTGTTAAGAAAAAACAGTCAAACGCCCTGAAATACCAATTGCTTTATCGGTTTTGCTGAAAAGCGCCTCCTGAAATTTGCTATTCAAAATTGAATAGACCGCAGGAAAGGATTTCCTGGGGTACTGTGGGAAGTCCACAAAGACGGGGCAGACTTTTTGTTTGAACCTCACAAAAATAGTGGGAAATGCAGGGGGAAACGGTCGCTGATTAGTTGGCACAAAAATTGCTTCAATAATCACGCGTCACTCAATGGATGGCTGGCAGAGTGACGCCAGCCTGAATCAGACATTCGAATGTTGTAAGGAGGACAAAAACCATGACAATCCGCTACGAGAAGAAAGACAGCATCGGCATTGCGACCATCAACCGGCCCGAGGCCCTGAACGCCCTGAACTCCACCGTCATCGCCGACCTGGAGCAGGTGATTTCCGAAGTAGAAAAGGACGCTGACCTGCGGGCCTTTATCCTCACCGGCGAGGGCCGCTCCTTTGTGGCCGGCGCGGACATCGGCGAGCAGAAGCCCATGGACGTTGCCGGCGGCCGGAAATGGGGTCAGCGCGGTTCCGCTCTCTTCCGCCGTATCGAGAAGCTGGAGATTCCCACCATCGCCGCGGTAAACGGCTTTGCTCTGGGCGGCGGCTGCGAAATCGCCATGGCCTGCGACATCATCCTTGCCGCCGGTCCCAACGCCGAGGGCAAGGGCGGCGCGAAGTTCGGACAGCCTGAAGTGGGTCTGGGCATCACCCCCGGATTCTCCGGCACCCAGCGTCTCCCCCGCCGCGTCGGTATCGCAAAGGCCAAGGAACTCATCTTCTCCGGCAAGGTCATCAGCGCCGCTGAAGCCAAGGCCATCGGTCTTGTCAACGAGGTCTACCCCGCCGAGGAGCTGATGGACGCCGCGGTCGCCATGGCAAAGTCCTTCACCGTCAACGCACCCATCGCCGTCAAGTATTCCAAGGCCTGCATTGACCGCGGAATGCAGATGGACATTGACGACGGCATCGCCCTGGAGAACGAGCTCTTCGCTATGTGCTTTGCTACCGAGGACCAGAAAGAGGGCATGAGCGCATTTCTGGAGAAGCGGAAAGAGAAGCACTTCCAGAACAAATAAGCGCGGCAGGGAGTCAGAAGGGAAAAATATCTCTTGTCTATTATCTCATAAAAAAGGGGAGTTTGTAAAGCATGAAGAAAGTTCGTGTGATCACTGCCGAGGAAGCGGCCCTGATGGTCAAAGACGGCGACACCGTGTCCACCGGCGGTTTCGTGAGCTGCGCCTGCCCGGAAGCGCTCACCAAGGCTCTGGAACAGCGCTTTGTGGAAACCGGCCATCCCCGTGACCTGACGCTGTTCTTCGCGGCGGGCCAGGGCCATCGGGACGGTACCGGCGGCGACCACTTCGGTCATGAGGGTATGTGCAGACGGGTCGTGGGCGGACATTGGGACCGTGCCGCAAAGCTGGGCGAACTGGCGCTGGCAAACAAGCTGGAAGCCTATAACCTGCCCCAGGGCGTAATCACCCATATGTACCGCGACATTGCCGCCCATAATATCGGAACCATTACCCACGTTGGCCTGTACACCTTCGTGGACCCCCGGAACGGCGGCGGCAAGCTCAACGACTGCACCAAGGAGGATCTGGTGAAGGTCGTGAACATCGAGGGCGAGGAACGGCTGCTCTATAAGCCCATTCCCATCAACGTCTGCTTGGTCCGGGGCAGCTACGCCGACGAGTAC
>Ga0073906_1003695_pt1 | contig 16788 bp, 12 predicted proteins | sample Inofromicrocosms_FD_65485 | JGI IMG/M metagenome (GOLD analysis project Ga0073906, IMG submission 65485) | Mouse cecum microbial communities from Vienna, Austria - Inoculum for glucosamine and mucus D2O microcosms | ecosystem: Host-associated > Mammals > Digestive system > Large intestine >... | reverse complement strand
CTGACCCGCGGCGCGGCCAGGGAAATTGCGGCGGGGCTGGAGGAAAAGCTGAACGCCGACACCAACACCCTGATTTCCATCTCCGGCAGGGACAGGGCCATGCGCCGCCTTGCCGGGGAGCTGAACACACATCTGAAGGAGCTCCAGAGGCGGCGGCGGCAGTATATCCAGGGAGACCTGGAGCTGAAAAACGCCGTCACCAACATCTCCCATGACCTGCGCACCCCCCTGACCGCCATCAGCGGCTACCTGGACCTTTTGGACAGGGAGGAGAAAAGCGAAACGGTACAGCGGTACATCCAGGTCATCCGAAACCGCACCGAGGCTATGACCCAGCTCACCGGTGAGCTGTTCAGCTATTCCGTGACCGTGGCCCAGGGGGAAGGGGAGCGGGACAAGACAGAAACCGTTGTGATAAACCGCGTCCTGGAGGAAAGCATCCTTGGATTTTACGCGGCGCTGGAGGAGCGGGAAATCACGCCGGAGATACACATAACAGAGAAAAAGGTAACGCGGAGGCTGGACCCCTCCGCGCTTTCCCGCGTGTTCGCCAACCTGCTGAGCAATGCCCTCAAGTACAGCGACGGGGACCTTTGGGTGGAAATGACCGAAAACGGGGAAATCACCTTTTCCAACACGGCCCCCGGCCTGGACGAGGTGCAGACAGAGCGGCTGTTTGACCGGTTCTACACACTGGAGAGCGCCAGGAAATCCACAGGCCTGGGGCTTTCCATCGCCAGGGTGCTGATGGAACGGATGGGCGGCACAATTGCCGCACAGTACTGGAAGGGGCGGCTGTACCTTCGCATCGCGCTTCCGGAGGAGGATGTCTGTTCCCAATAAAAAACAGCGGGAGACGCTGGGCATTTTGTCCGGCGTCTCCTGCGCTGCCTGGGTCTTTGGAATTAGGTCTCTATCAGTTCTCCGACGCCCTTTGCCAGGGCCGCCGCCAGCTCTTTGCTGTTGTGTATCTCCCCCGGAAAAATCATTCCGCCCCGCGCTACGTCTTCTGTTTCGTGGTAGTCGCTGCCGGAGGAAAAGAGCAGATGGTGCTCCTCCGCCCAGGCGCGGGCGCGGGGATTGTTGCTTTCGTGGCGGGGGTTTCCGTTGTAAACCTCTATCCCGTCCAGGAATTTGGGGTCGCGGGGAGAAAGCCCCGGACGGCAGGGATGGGCCTGGAACAGCAGCGCGCCGTACTCATGGCAGACGCGGTATGCCTCCTCCTGGGTGTATCGGTAAAAGGTGGGATTCGCGTAAATGAACTCTGTGTCAATCCCATAAACTAGGAAATCCTCCCGGCCCCCGGCAATACAGCTTTCCATCCCCAGGATGATCCTGAGTCCAGCCTTTTCCCCTGCCTCCTGCGCCCGACGAAAGCCCTCCAGATACTGCGTCACCCGCTCCCGCGGGGAACCAGAAAAGGCCTCTAACACATAGCTGTTGAAATGGTCGGTAATGGTAACGGCCTGATACCCCGCCTTTACATAAGCGTCTACCACATTTGCCGCCGGAACACAGGCGCAGGGGCTGACCTCCGAGGTGTGGGCATGCATTTCTATTTTCATCTGACGAATACCTCCTTAAAGCAGAATGACCTTGATTAGTTTGTTACCAATATTTTAAAGCGGACCGGGTAAAATGTCCATAGCTTCCTGTGAAAAATACGGATTTATGGGTTCTTTTCGGATAGGTGGTGCTCTGCCAAGAAATTTGCCAATTTTTTCTCCGGGTTGACGGGCTTTTATGCCATAAGGTATAATTTTATTAAAGAATATGCCGTAAAGTGACATAATTTGCTAATGGAGGAAACGCCAATGCCTAATCGAAAGTTACATATCCGCACCCTTGTTGCCATTCTGACACTGTCCCTGTCAGCATTCTCTCCGGTTTACGCTGGGGATACTGGGATTCCCGCTCCTCTGGGGCCTCCGGTCCTGCGGACCCTTCCGGCCTCCCAAAAAGAGGAGCCGATGGAGGCAGCGGAAACCACCGCCACATATCAACCCCAGCCCCTTGCGCCGGTAACCGGCTCTGTCTCCCTGGGGGAGAACTCCGCGGATGCCCTGAACGCGGAGCAGATCGCGCTGATTGAAGACTATTTTTTCTACTACTTTGCATCCCTGGCCCTGCTGGAGCCCCAGGATGTGTCGCTGCTGTTTGCGGAGGACGGGGCGTCCCAGGCCCAGGCCGCCATGCACACCGCCACCTTTGAGGTGCTGACCGAAACCCGGAAGATGCAGAGGACAGACCTGCGGCTGACCGGATGTACATATGAAATCGTCATCGGGGAACAGCGCCTGCGGGAGAACGGCGACCTGATGGTATACGCCACCGAAAGCAACACCCAAAATTTCGCCTGCCTGCCGGGGGTGGATTCCAAAACCCTGGCCATGGGCCATGCCTTTTATATGCGGGAGACAGAGGACGGCTGGCGGCTGACCAAGCACTGGCAGAACGAGGACTTCCATCTGCTGGTGTCCGACCTGTTCCGGTGGGGGGTGCGGGATGAAAACCTGGAGACGGATGTGGAGGCCTCCAAGGAGCTTTTGAGGGGGATTGTAGACCGGATTCTCAGGGAGTCCAGGACGAACCTGGCCCAAAGGGAGGGGGAAAGGCTGGACTATCGCGGCGAAACGGAGAACGTCCGCAGCTGGGACCGGGACTATGACCGGCAATCGGCCCTGGAGTACGCGGAAAAATGGATCGGGGTCCGCAGCCCCGATTGGCCCGCCTATGACATTTATGGAGGAAACTGCAACAACTTTGCCTCCCAGGTGCTGCTGGCAGGGGGGATCCCCATGGACACGGCGGGGAATGCCCAGTGGAAATGGTTTGGAGAGGCCCCAAACGAGGGGGGAGGGACCTGGGGACGGTCAGCGTCCTGGACGGGGGTCAACGAGTTCTACCAGTACGTGGAGGAAAACCAGGGATTCGGGCTGGTCTGCGACCTGACAGGCAGCTACTTTGACGGAAAACCAGGGGACCTGCTCCAGTTAGGGGCGCTGGGAGACTGGAAGCACACGGTTGTCATTTCCCAGGTAATCAGGGACCAGGAGGGCGAATTTGTGGATTACCTAATCCATTCCAATACGGCGGACAGGCTCAACTATCCGGCGGCGGCTTACCCGTATACCTCCCACCGGCTGATCCAGGTGCTGGGGTGGTCGAAATGAAAGGGGCTGTCCCCAAGCGGCGGAACCGCAGGCAATTTGATGTAAAGTCCGAATACAATAGGGAGGCGCAAAAGGCAAAAGGCGTTTCTGCTTTTATGTAATATTCGCCATATTCCCCTTTATAAACGCCGAAAAATAGGAAATATATCAATTTTCTCCAAATGAACTTTGGATAACTTGTACAAATAATCCATTTTACCGATATTGCGTTTTTATGGATTTGGGGCTTGTGCATTTATGAAATTCAGGGTATAATAAAGGAACGAAATTTTGATTTTGAGAAAAGGAAAACTACAGGCCGCGCCGAAATGCAAAAGGGAAATTTCCTTCAAAGGCGGATTTCCGGCGCACTGTACGGACAAGAAAACAAGTGGCAAGGGAGAATGGGAAAATGGCGGAAATTGCCAATTGTGCGGTACAAGCGGAAAGCAGGCTTTTTTATCATATCTGTAAGCGGATTATGGATGTTGTGTGTTCGGCGGCGGCGCTGGCAGTGCTGTCCCCTATCTTTTTGGCGGTGGCTGTCGCAATCAAGCTGGAGGATAAGGGGCCGGTTATCTTCACCCAGAACCGCACCGGAAAGGACGGAAGGGTTTTCCGAATGTATAAATTCCGCAGTATGTATGTAGACGCGGAAAAACGGCGCAGCGAGCTGCTGGCGCGGAACGAGGCCGACGGCCCTCTGTTCAAGATAGCGGACGATCCCCGTGTCACCAAGGTGGGACGTTTTATCCGCAGAACCAGCATTGATGAGCTTCCCCAGCTTGTGAATATTCTCAAGGGGGAGATGAGCATTGTCGGGCCCAGGCCCTTGGTTACATACGAACAGAACCAGTGCACCGAATATCAGGCCCAGCGGCTGCTGGTAAAGCCGGGGCTCACCTGTATCTGGCAGGTATCGGGGCGCAGCGACACCTCCTTTGACGAACTGATTGAGATGGACCTGGAGTACATCAGGAACCAGTCCCTGTGGCTGGATATCAAGCTCATTCTCAAGACGGTGGTTGTTGTCTTCACACATAAGGGCGCATATTGATGCGGTTCGGGGATATTTTAAAAAGAGGCTTTCCTGCGCGGCTGAAGGCTGCGGAGGAAGGCCCCTTTTGATGATTGGGCGCCTCCCACGGCCCTGCCTATATTTGCCGTTCAATCAGATTTTTTCATTTTTCCATATCTTTTTTGCTCCCTGCTGCGCCCTTTGAACTTTTCTGCGGAAATTCAAGAAAATACCCTATTGACGGACTGTGGATTTTTGTTTATTATATTAGAGAGAAAGAAGAGGAAGCTTTTGGCAGGCTCTTATTTATTTGAAAGGAGATTGGCTTTATGCAGTCAAAAAAATTATGCCGGTTTACGGCGGCTTTTATCGGGTTTTTGTTACTCGCATTAGGCGTCTTTGCTCTGCCGGTTAGCGCGGTGGACACCTTTGGGGAGGATTCTTCGTTGGGGGGGGTATACCAGGTCAGGGCGGTGTTGAAGCCAGTACAGACTTAGTTGATATGGGCTCGCTTGCTGAGACAGACATTACAAGTAAAACATCAGGCGAGTTTACCATCGCAAATGCTGCTGGAGTACGCCTTGATTTCATCAATGTCCAGCATCGGGAATCAGGCACGAAGGATTATACAGACACAGAAAATAACTCAAATTACTTTTATGGGAAGTATTTCAAGGTCCATGGAGCACTTTTCCTAAACAGTGGTGAAGAATTTCCATATTATATTGTACCATTTACCAGTGGAAATGAAAAATTAACCGCCAGGGATGAACCTTATGTTGAGGACTTTCGGCTTGTCTTTGCGGATTCCAGCGGCAATGAATATACAGCTGATGTTTCCGTTTCCTTAACTGTTACACAAGAGGGGCAGCATCTAGCCAGAATTACCGCCATCAACGGACACATTTACACATATATGAGCGAAACGATCTACGCAACGGATGAAGCTTTAAGGGCGATTAGGCCTGAAGACTTTGAGATTACAGCTACAGACGAAGACGGAGAACCGGTTGATCTTCAGGGGCTGAGAATAGAATCCTATGATGTAGCCGAAAATTCTGTGATATTTGTCTTCAGCGATATTCAGTCTGAAGCTCCAAAAACAATCATTGTATCCGTCAAGCATAAGGACGACACAGCCTCCAAGACAGCGCAGTTTGATACAGAGGGAAACAGTTCGGAAAGCAACATCCCAGAAAGCGGAAATGTTGTCATTAAGGTTGTGGACAATGAAACGAAGCAGCCTGTGTCCGGCGCGTCCGTCGAATTGCTCTGCGCCGGTTCCAAGGCTATTACTGCTACAACAGACAGCCAGGGCTATGCCCGGTTCAGCAAGCTTCAGCCCGGCATATATTCTATTTCCGTCCGTGCGGCGGGCTATGGGGACGTTGCTATGCAGGAAATGGATTTAAGCGCCCCTGAGGTAGTCGTAAATCTCGCCCGCCCCGGCGACCTGGGGGAGGGCGAGGCATCCAATATTCAGATTATTGTAAAAAACCAGTACGGCGAGCCGGTGAAGGATGCGACAGTTCAGTTTTTCTGCGCTGCCAACAACGGCAAAGGCGCCGCCCAGACCAATGCCCAGGGTGTGGCCACCTTCCACCTGACTGCCAATAACTACGAAATTACCGTGACCAAGAGCGGCCACTTCCCCTCTGGCAGCAAGGTCCTGTCCGTTGCCAACAAAGAGGAATCGCTGGAGATCACCCTGGAGCAGCGCTTTATGTGCAGCGTTATGACAACTGTCGTAGACGAAAACGACCGTCCGGTCAGCGGCGCTGAGGTCTACTATACCTGCCCCACCGATAACGACGTGGGCCGTTCCAAAACCAACAGCCAGGGCAAAACCTCCGAGTGGATCTCCATCCGCGCCAACGATTATATTCTGACCGTCTCCAAGGCAGGTTTTGAAACCTATGAGAGAAGGGTCAGGGTGAGCGAGTCCAATTCTGAGTTCACCGTTACCCTGGAACGTGTCCGTTCCATAGAGGACGACAGCGATGACGATGACGACGATAACGACAGCTCTTCTTCCAGCTCCGGCGGCTCCGGCTCTGTCACCATTGGCGGCAGCAGCTCTGAAAACGGGGCGAAGGTCAACTCTAAAAACCAGGTGGTAGCCTCTGAGGTCAACCGCCAGATTCAACAGGGCATCCGCGAAGCAGCGGCTGCAGGCAAAACCGCTTCCGCGGAGGTCAAGGTCAAAAATGCCGGTTCCATTACCCCGGAGGCACTGCGGTCCATGCGCCTGACCACCGAGGCCTCCAAGGGCAAGGCGAAGCTTCTGGCAGACTCCACCTCCCCCGACGGAAAAATAGCCGCCCGCCTCTATATCGACCCAGAGAAATCCTTCTATGTAGATAAGGAGATCAAGCTGGGCGTTTCCATGGAGCAGAAGGACACCCAAAAAACCCAGTCTACCTTTGAGCGGTACTTTGACAACAAGGTCTCTGTCGTCCACTTTGACCACGAAGGGGCCTTTGGCATGAACATTGACGCCGCCGTAAAGGTGGATCTGACGGGGATGAACACCAAAAACCTCCTCTTCTACTCCTACAACTCCAAAACCAACCGTTACACTCCCATCACCAACGCAGACGCTTATATGGACGAAAACGGTTTCCTCCACTTTACCACCAATATGGGCGGGGATCTGGTGATCACCGACAAACCCCTGACTCCCCGGTCCTGATTCAATCTAGCTATAAAATCCCGGATTTCTTATTGTCTTTCCAGTAATTCATGCTATAATGGATGAAGGGGACTCATCCCCTGTATCCCTTATCTGTTTTAGGAGGAAAAGTTTATGGGACCTGAAAAACGTTCACCCGGCGTGGTGATCCTTTTGAGCATCGTCACCTGCGGCATCTACCTCTATTATTGGATCTACTGCGTCTCCAAAGAGACAAAGGAATTCCTGGGAAACGACCAGATCAACCCCGGCATGGAGGTACTGCTGAGCGTTATCACCTGCGGCATCTACCTGATTTACTGGTTCTATAAGTACGGCAAGCTCCAAGCTGAAATGTGCCAGCGGGCACAGATGGTGGTCACGGACAACAGCGTTGTCTACCTTGTCCTCGCCATCTTCGGGCTGTCTATCATCGCCGTCGCCATCATGCAGAGCCAGTTTAATACAATTTGGGATAATACCTATTATAAGTCGTAAACATAAGGGTTCTCAGGGGGGACTGCCGGGCTTCGGCGGTCCCCCTTTTTCGCTGTCCTTTCTTTTTTGTAAATAAATTGTGAAACCCCTTGACAAATCCATTTAACCATGGTAAACTTTCGTTAGCACTCATGGATAATGAGTGCTAACAGAACAAAAGCCTTAAAAGAGGGTGTTGGATGTTGTCAAGAATGGATTTGGACCAGCGGAAAAGAAGAATCCTTACCGCCATTACGGAAACCTATATCCGCACAGGCGAACCGGTTGGTTCCAAGCTGTTATCGTATTATCCCAACATCCAGGTATCCCCGGCAACCATCCGCAACGATATGGCAATCCTATTTGACCAGGGACTGCTGGAGCAGCCCCACACCTCCGCCGGACGCGTTCCTTCTCACCTGGGATATCGGGTTTATATCGACCAGCTTATGGAATGCGAACCCCTTACCCCCGCCGAACGCTCGGAAATCGACGCACTCTTCAACATCAAGTACCCCGACCCCAACCGCCTGCTGGCGGACGCGGCAAAGTCCCTGGCGGCCTACACAGGCTGCGCAACCATCTCCACCACCATCACCCGCTCGGATGTGTCTGTGCGGAAGATTCAGCTGATTGCGGTGGGCGTGCGGACGATGGTAATCCTGCTGGTGACCTCCAGCGGAGAGATACGCAACAAGGTGTGCCGGGTGGATTTCGCCGTCACCCCGGAAATTGTCCGGTTCTTCAACCAGTTTGCCTCCGGGTGGCTGTCCAACCGCTCCATTGAGGAGATCACCAACGCCTACATCGGCTCCGCCGCCGTGGCGTTGGGGGAGTACTCCAGGGTCTTTACCCCGGTACTGGGGGCCATCTATGAGCTGTGCAAGGAAATCCACGACGGCGCCTATTATGTCAACGGCCTGAGCAACCTGCTGGCCTACCCCGAACTGCGGGAGGGCGCCCACGAGCTGTTCACCTTCCTGGAAAACCGCGACCAGACCCGGCGGATGCTGGCAATGATTACCCAGCGGACCAATGTGACGGTGGGCAGGGAAAACCCCAATCAGGAGCTGACAAGCGCCTCGGTGCTGGTGTCCCGGTACGACATCGGGCGGGAGAAGAACAGCGGGATGATCGCCCTGGTAGGGCCGGTGCGGATCAATTACGCCAGGCTGATTCCCCACCTGGAATACTTTGCCCAAACCATGGGAAAACTTCTCACCGAGACCATCGAGCAGGCCCCGCTGGACGAAAGCGGGCTGACCATGTAAAAAATAACCCGTTTGAATAAGGGATGATGCAGATAGATTATGTTAAGACGAAAAAGAAGAAAGGAGGGTCGTTCTGTGGAACAGAATATGGACTCTGTCAAGGAGGAAGCAAAACGGCCGGAGGACATGGGGGAGGAGACTGAAAAGGAGCTCCCCGGCGAGGAGACCACGACCGGCGGGGAGACCGGACAGCCGGAGGATGCCGAGGGTACAGAGAGTACAGAGGAACAGCCTGAGGAGTTCTCCGACGGGGAAAATCTGGAGCAGCTTCAGGCCGATTACAATACGCTCCGGACCACCTACGACACCCTGACCGACAAATACCTCCGCCTGACCGTTGAGTACGAGAACTTCCGCAAGCGCTCCCAAAGGGAAAAGGAGGCCGTCTACCCCGACGCGGTGGCCGCAACCGTGGAGAAATTCCTTCAGGTAGTGGACAACTTTGAAAGGGCCATGGCCTGTGAAACCCAGGATAAGGAGTATAAGAAGGGGGTAGACCTCATCTATTCCTCCCTTCTGGATACACTCCAAAAGCTCCAGGTGGAGGCTTACGCCCAGGTGGGTGATTCCTTTGAGCCGGAGCTGCACAACGCCGTGATGCACGTTGAGGATGAGAACTTTGGAGAAAATGTAATCTCCGCTGTTTTCCAGAAGGGTTATAAAATAGGCGAACGGGTTATCCGCCACGCCATGGTTCAAGTGGCCAACTGACGGCCTTTATATAAAAACAAACACACAAACCGATTGATAAAAATTGGAGGGTAAATATTATGGGAAAGATTATTGGTATTGACCTGGGAACTACTAACTCCTGCGTAGCCGTTATGGAAGGCGGCGAGCCCGTTGTAATCGCCAACGCCGAGGGCTCCAGAACCACCCCTTCGGTAGTGGCTTTCTCCAAAACCAACGAGAGAATTGTGGGACAGGTCGCGAAGCGTCAGTCCATTACCAACCCGGACCGCACCGTTATGTCCATCAAACGCCATATGGGCAGCGATTTCAAGGTACACATTGACAGCGACACCTACACCCCCCAGCAGATTTCCGCCATGGTGCTGCAAAAGATGAAGAGCGAGGCGGAGGCCTATCTTGGCCAGCCTGTCACCGAGGCGGTTATCACTGTTCCCGCCTACTTCAGCGACGCCCAGCGCCAGGCCACCAAGGACGCGGGCCGCATCGCGGGGCTGGAGGTAAAGAGAATTATTAACGAGCCCACCGCCGCTGCTTTGGCCTACGGCATCGACAAGGAAAACGACCAGAAGATTATGGTATACGACCTGGGCGGCGGCACCTTCGACGTCTCCATCATCGAGATGGGCGACGGCGTTCAGGAAGTCCGCGCCACCGCCGGCAACAACCGCCTGGGCGGCGACGACTTTGACGAGAGAATCATCCAGTACCTGGCCAGTGAATTTAAAAAAGACAGCGGCATTGACCTGTCCGGGGACAAGATGGCCATGCAGCGCCTGAAGGAGGCGGCGGAAAAGGCCAAGATAGAGCTTTCCGGCATGACCACCGCCAACGTCAACCTGCCCTTTATCACCGCCGACGCCACCGGCCCCAAACACCTGGATGTCACCCTGACCCGCGCCAAGTTCAACGAGCTGACCAGCGACCTGGTGGAGGCCACCATGGGCCCGGTGCGTCAGGCGCTGAGCGATTCCGGCCTCAAGCCCTCTGACCTGGACAAAATCCTTCTGGTAGGCGGTTCCACCAGAATCCCCGCCGTACAGGAAGCAGTTAAGAACATCACCGGCAAGGAGCCCTTCAAGGGCATCAATCCCGACGAATGCGTCGCCATCGGCGCGGCCATTGAGGGCGCTATCCTCAACCGGGAGATGGATGACCGCAGCATCCTGCTGGTAGACGTCACCCCCCTGTCCCTAGGCATTGAGACCCTGGGCGGCGTCTCCACCAAGATTATAGATAGAAACACCAAGATTCCCGCCAGAAAGTCCCAGGTGTTCTCCACCGCCGCCGACGGCCAGACCTCCGTTGAGGTCCATGTGCTCCAGGGCGAGCGCGAGATGGCCGCGGACAACAAGACCCTGGGCATGTTCCGCCTGGAGGGCATCCCCGCCGCACCCAGAGGCGTGCCCCAAATTGAAGTCACCTTCGATATCGACGCCAACGGCATCGTCCATGTTTCCGCCAAGGACCTGGGCACCGGCAAGGAGCAGAACATCACCATCACCGCCTCCACCAACATGTCCAAGGAGGACATCGACAAGGCGGTCCGGGACGCGGAGCAGTACGCCGCTGAGGATAAAAAGCGCCGGGAAGGCATCGACATGCGCAACAACGCCGATCAGCTGGTTTACCAGTGTGAAAAGGGCCTGACCGACGCGGGCGACAAGGTCCCCGAAGCCGACAAGGAAGAGGTCCGGGGCAAGCTGGAGGCCCTGAAGGAAGCCCTGAAGGGCACCGACAACGACCAGATCAAGGCCAAGATGGAGGACCTGCAGAAGAGCTTCTACGCCATGTCCACCAAGCTGTATGAAGCGGCCCAGGCTGCCCAGCAGCAGGCGGGCGGCCAGCCCAGCGCCGACAACGGCGGCGCGGCCAACGGCGATTATGTAGACGCCGACTATGTGGACGCCGACGACAACAACGGCCAGCAGCAATAAGCCAGCAAAACGGTAAAAAATTGACAATTGAAACGGGTCAACCATAACGAGCCGTATTTCACCAGGGGAAGCTGTCCGCAACTACGGCGCAGTTTCCCTATGGTGTTGTTGGCGGAAGGGCATAGGTGATAAGCTTGGCAGAAAAAAGAGATTATTATGAGGTGCTTGGGGTAAACAAGGGCTGTACGGAGGAAGAACTGAAAAAGGCGTACCGCAAACTGGCAAAGCAATATCACCCCGACCTGAACCCCGACGATAAGGACGCGGAGGAGAAATTCAAAGAGGTGGGGGAGGCCTATGAGGTCCTCTCCGATAAAGAAAAGCGGGCCAAGTACGACCAGTTCGGCCATGCGGGGGTAGACCCCTCCTACGGCGCGGGAGCGGGCGGCTTCGGCGGAGGCTTTGGAGGCGGCGGCTTCGGCGGCTTTGATGTGGGGGACATATTTGAGAGCTTCTTCGGGGGCGGCTTCGGCGGCTCCGCCCGCACCCGCAACCCCAATGCCCCCATCAAGGGCAACAACATCTCCGCTCAGCTCAACCTCAGCTTTATGGAGGCCGCCAAGGGCTGCGCCAAGGAGATCAACATCCAGCGGTTGGAGCGCTGCGCCTCCTGCAACGGCTCCGGGGCCGCCCCCGGCACCACCACCGAAACCTGCTCCGCCTGTAACGGCGCAGGACAGGTGCGGGTTCAGCAGCGCACCCCCTTCGGGGTGATTCAGTCCTCCAGGCCCTGTGACCGCTGCGGCGGCAAGGGTAAGATTATCAAAACCCCGTGCAGCGCCTGCCGCGGCCTTGGCCGGGTGCGCCGCTCGGTAAAGACCACCGTCAACGTTCCGGCGGGCATCGACGACGGGCAAACCTTTGTCCTTTCCGGCCAGGGGGACAACGGCGTCAACGGGGGCCCCTCCGGGGACCTGAACATCACAGTGTCCATCCGTCCGGACCCCATCTTTGAGCGGGACGGCTACGACGTGTGGTGCGAAATCCCCGTGACCTTTGCCCAGGCGGCCCTTGGCGACGAGCTGACGGTGCCAACCATAGACGGTAAGGTAAAATACAGCATCCCGGAGGGCACCCAGCCGGGGACGACCTTCCGGCTGCGGGGCAAGGGAATCAACTACGTCAACGGCAGGGGCAGGGGAGACCAGTATGTAAAGGTTGTGGTGGAAATCCCCAAAAACCTGAACAGCAAGCAGAAGGAAGCGCTGAAGCACTTTGACTCCCTGGGTTCCGAGAAGAACTACGAAAAGCGCAAGAGCTTTTTCGACAAGCTGAAGGACCTGGTAAATCGGGATTCCCAGTAGGATTAGTTTTCAGAGAATCTACAGCCTGTGTTCATAGAACCGTCACGCAGGGGCGGTAATATAATAGCGAACCGGAGTTTGGCTTCTCCCAGCCGTCCTCCTCCGGTTCGCGGGGATGAGTACCCTTCCGTCTCCGTTCTATCGTCTCGGCAGCAAAAATAAGGCCGCGTCTGTTCCCCAGGCGCGGTCTTATTTTTTATGATTGCGGCAGCCTGTGCCGCGGGGGATTATTTGGCTTCAGACTTCTTTTGCAGAAGCTTGAGGAGTCCCAGGCCCATCAGAGAAAACGCCGCCAGCAGATACCAGACAGCATCCTCATTGCCGGTGGGCAGACCTCCCGCCAGGGGAACGTCGTCATCAAAGATGTCGATAAGATCGTCCTGGGGCTGTTCCATCAGGGGAACAGGGGCATCGGGAATGTCAACCAGGGGCGTGGGTTCGTCGGGGATTTCTACTGTGGGGTCTTCGGGGTCAGGGTCGGGATCAGGATTGTCAGGAACCTCAGGTTCGTCAGGAATCTCAGGCTCATCAGGAACCTCCGGTTGTTCGGGAAGTTCCAGTTCATAGGAGCTATAAGTGATGTTGGTTTCTCTTGTCCAATCCCTCTGTTCTGTTGTCTCCTCGGTTTCAGTCGTTTTTACCTCAACGCCGTTGACATTCAGCTGTAGATCGAAGCTCAAGTCTACATCACGAGAGCCTTCTTCTATGCCCACGAAAGTCTGTGATTCACCTATTCCTGTCTGTGCGGTAATCAGGTAAGCGCCTTTTTTTACTTCCTGAGAGCCGCTGAGCTTGATGTTGATTTTCTGCCCATTTGCGAGCATAAGACCATCAATGGTATAAGTGATTCCATTTTCGCCTACTTTTTTGCCAGCAGCAGTGACACCTTCTGCATCATTGGAGCCATCACCCTCCAGACGGCGGGTCGTAAGAACTTCACCGGTTTCGGAGTCATAAACGTTTACAACCAGATCACCATTCAGACGGTCAGGTTCAACGGTCAGAACGAAGCTTACATCAGCCTCATACTTCGTTACTGTTTCGTTGCTGTTCGGATCTTTCTCCTCAATGGCGTTCTTGACGTTGGTCACAGCCTCTACAATGTCGGAGGGCTGGATCAGGTCGGTGGTCGTATCCTCCTTGTTGATATCAAGGCCACACAGGTAGTTGTAGATGGCTGTGGCCATCTGGTTCTCGTAGCTGTCTTTTTTCTCTCCGTAAATCAACGTGTGGAGCGAACTGGGTCCGTTAAGCCACCCGTCGGGGATCAACTTCATATATGCCTTGATGAAATTGGGATAGGTTACCATGGTAATGCTTCCGTTCTCGTCGCGTTTGACAGAAATCATCTCAGACAGGTCCAGTCCTGGAGGCACGGTCATCGTCCACGTATCGGTCTTAGTAACCTTGTCGCCCGTCTCCGGGTCGATGGTCTCGGTGACTTTGGTAAACGTATGAGTCTCCTCATCGTAAGTCAGCCCGCTGCTGTCCGTGACTAACTTCTGTATATTGCTCCACCACAGTTCAGTCGAATTCATGCTGTTGCCGTAGCGCCAGATAGCGGCCTGGGTGGCGGACAGGGCCAGATCAGGTGTCAAAGCCCGGATCTCGTCCTCGGTCAGGTTCTCCAAGGCAGAGTTGCCAGCCGCCTTAGCTGCCAGAAGGTCGTCAATCATCTTGCTCAGGCTGCCGGTGCCGCTCTCAGTGCCCCAATAGCCATTGGTGGCAATCTCGCGGATATGAGCGCCGCCATCGGGATCCAAAAGGTCGTTTTTACCGGGGCCATGGTTCGCGCTGTTGGTGTAATAGGCCGCGTCCTCTGTATTGGTCAGATAGTATTCGATATCCGCATCAATGGGCGTGGACATGTCTGCGCAATAGACCACATGAGTATTGCCGGACTTATCCGTCACAACATACTGGGTAGCGTACAAGGATGCCTTACTGTTCATGGAATTGACATTCGTACCCCATATGACCGCCAACTCGTGCTTGGACTTCACGCCCAGTCCGGAGACAAACACTAAATCATCGTCGCCCAACTGATCCAAGTCGATCTTGTCGTTGGGCGTGAATCCCTCCATCGGCACGTCCGGGCCATGGGTATTGATATTGCCGTGCCCATCACCAGCGGTCACCTCGCCCATAGTCACCTTGATTTCAGTGGTCGCGTTAGGGTCAACGATCTGGGTCTTGGTGTTCGTGGTGGTAGTGGTCGTGGTGGATTCGCCGGAGTAGATTACTTGCATGGTGGTGCTGGAAAGCAGAGTTCCATTTCCGTCCCTTAGTTCGGTGACTTCTGTGTAGCCAATAACATTGTCTCCTTCCCTTACCAGGGTAACTGTGGTTACACTGCCATCAGCATTGGTGGTTTCACTTTCTTCCGGCACATCAAAAGGAACGGGTTCCGTTCTTTCGGTGGTAGTGACAGTACTTGTTGTGTAAACGTCGTTTCCGTCTTCATCCTTTGTTTTGCTTACGGTGGTGGTTGTTTTAGAACCATCCTCGTTTGTTTCGGTTTTGCTCTTGGAACCATCTTCCTCGTTTTCAACCCATTCTTCACCGCTGGTATCCGGTACCAAACTTGCAGAGATGTCATCAATGGTATTTTTTCCAACGGTTTCATCTTCACCTTCGCCGGGGGCCTTTGTAACAATCTCTGCACCGCCTTCACCGAAGATAATTTCAGTGGATTCGTTGGTGATAGGACCGGTAGTAGAGGTCTCGGAGCCGGTCTCCTTTTCGCTTTCCGTAAGAACATTTCCTTCAGCATCTGTTGTTACGGAAGTTTCTGTGGTGATTTCACCTTCTGTGGTAACATCATCTTCCGTAGTGGGACCATAGACTTCCTTTGTTGTGTTCGTTTCTGTGGTGGTGCCGTCTCCGTTATCCACAATAACAGGTTCTTCGGCCAAAGGAGCAATAGGATTGCTGGTAGAAGTCTCAGAGTCGGTCTCCTTTTCGCTTTCCGTAAGGACTTTTTCTTCTGCCTCTGTTGTTACGGATGTTACAGAAACTTCTGTGTCAACACCATCTTCAGCGATAGCACCGTAGACTTCCTCTGTGATGTTTGTCACTATGGCCGTGCTGCTGTCGTTATCCGCAACAGGTTCTTCAGCAAAAACAACAGAGGGAAGCATTCCCGCGCACATTGCAGTGGCAACCAGCGCGGAAAGAATGCGCTTAAATAGGGATTTGCGTTTGCTTGTGTTTTTCATCATATTCTTCCTTTCTTTGCATAAGCTTGTATGCTCGGACGCAAAGAGAATCCGGTAGCCGAACGAGCGTAGCACACATACCGCGCATTAGCCTCTGGCTTTGCGTCCTGCCGTTTCCGGCAGTTTGCCAACTTGCAACCGAACGAGCGTTGCGCACAAAGACGCGCTTTAGCCTCTGGCTTTGCGTCCCGCTGTTTCCAACGGTTTGCCGATGGTCCCTCTTCCCCTCCCTTCCATGCCGGACAGGACCTTTCCGGCGACGGTGAAACAGTAGCGCTTATATTGGCAGCCCCGGTTGTAACCCGGTTATAACCTGGTTGTAACCGAAGCTCCGTGAAAACCAGCCGCTTGCCGCCCCCTTCAGGGCGCTTCCCGGCCGGATTCCGGCAAAAGTGAATTTTCGGAGGGGGCAGAAAAGCTTTCCACAAAACAGTCGTGGTATTTCTTTTCCCCTTCCTTCCGCGCCAGAACCGCGTCCTCAAACCGCTTGTAGCTGCCCAGGTAATGGCGCTTTCCCTTAAAGCAGATGGTAGCCCTCCAGCTCTTTTTGGCCGCAAGCCAACCCACCCCCGGTACGCCGCTGGTGTTGTTGCTCCGGACCGTCTTGGCCCGCAGCATCTCAATGCAGGTACCGTCTACATAGGTCAGGCAGGAGAGCTTTTCGCCGGGGAAGCTCTTCTTCCCCCAGCATCCGCAGCTGGCAGTGTGCCCGCTCCGCAGGCGGTGGCTTTGGACCACTATGGTCCGCCCGCAGTCGCAGCCGCATTTCCAGGCGGTTCTGCCGCCCACGTTTTCCGCTGCTTCCAATACGGCAAGCCTTCCGTACCGCTGGCCGGTTAGGTCCATTTTTTGAGTCGAATGCGCCGGCACTGCCGCATCCCTCCTGTTCCTGGTGGTTTGTGTTTTGCACCCCTTACAATATATGAAAACTGTCAAAAGGTGTACTTTTTGACAGACACGACATTATGAGCAAGAATCACGAAAAACTTTAAAAACTTCAGGAAAATGGTATTGTTTTTTGCAAGTTTTTATTGTATTATATGAGTAAGG
>Ga0073906_1003693_pt1 | contig 16791 bp, 18 predicted proteins | sample Inofromicrocosms_FD_65485 | JGI IMG/M metagenome (GOLD analysis project Ga0073906, IMG submission 65485) | Mouse cecum microbial communities from Vienna, Austria - Inoculum for glucosamine and mucus D2O microcosms | ecosystem: Host-associated > Mammals > Digestive system > Large intestine >... | reverse complement strand
AATAAGCTGTAATTTATCTCTATCGTTAGCGCTGATTTTATAGCCGGACACGCCGGTTTCCTGTTCCTCGCCGACAATTTCCCAGCCCATTTTATTAGCAAACTCGTGGCAGGCTTTACGCTGCATAGGAATATCTGCGTTGTTTTTATCGTCGTGGTCTACCTGTTTGGCAGAGGAAACTCTGTATAAACAATATACTCTTTCAGCCATTTTATCCGTCCTCTCTTGATTAAATTTAGCTTATGTGAGAGGGCAGACTTCCATATTCACTTGTCAAAGATCCCGACTTTTAAGGTCAAGCATATTATGCCACATCGTCCTCTCAAAAGCTATTACAATTCTCAAACAGTTGGCATTTAAGCAACTTTAATTGGTTTGGTGTATGTGTTTAACAGAGTTTGCTTAATCTGTTCTGTCACGCAAGGATTGGCTTTGTCTGTAAATATAAGCACAACCTTGTGGCCTTGTATTGTTGTTGTAATTTTCTGTGTTTTCTTTTTCTCCATTTGCACCTCCTCAATTTGTTTTCAATATAAACAGTTACAGTGATAGCCCAGAGTTTTTGCCGTTTTACCTCGAATCAGTTCCTGCCCCTCGAAGATATTCCAGCAGCGTTTTCTTCCTCCGGCTAGCTCGTCCAGATATTCTGGGGTCTTGGCCTGCTCCATAGAGGAGTATCACTTCAAGACGGTCATTCAGATTGTCAAAGAACGTAAGAGGGGATATAGGTGTTTTCAAAAAATGTTCATATCCCTCCTATACTCCCTCCCGGATAAAAGTGGAGTGGTTAACACTTTTTGAAATGTTTTTTGCATTTTTTTAAATACATTCACATTCTTAAAAATACTTATATTCCTCTATAACTCACTCCCGAATACATAGTAGTTGAATACCTACAAAAGAAAAATTTTAAATAAAAACCTATAAAACCTATTGACTTGCTATGCAATAGGTGCTATAATGTTTTCCATTCAATAAAAAAGATAAGAGTATTCTATTTAAGGAGAAAAAATGATTTATGTAGATAATGCAGCCACCACTAAGATGAGCCAGGCAGCATTGGCGGAAATGCAAACTTGCTTTGAAGATGTTTGGGGCAACCCATCCAGCCTATATGCTGTTGGGCAAAAGGCGGCCGAGGCATTGTGGCTGGCTAGAGAGAGAATTGCGGCCTGCATTGGCGCTTCGCCAAAAGAAATTTATTTTACCTCCGGCGGTAGCGAGTCTGATAATCAGGCCATTATATCGGCTGCTACAAATGGTGAACGCAAAGGCAAAAAGCATATAATTTCAACAATGATTGAGCACCATGCTGTTTTGCATACTCTACGCAAGCTGGCTAAACAGGGGTTTGAGGTGGAATTGCTTCAGCCGTTGTCAAACGGCTTAATTACAGCGGAGCAGGTGGCGGCGGCTATTCGGGAGGATACTTGTCTGGTATCAATTATGTATGCCAACAATGAGATTGGCACTATTATGCCGATAGCAGAAATTGGTGCGGTTTGCCGGGCGCACAAGGTGCCGTTGCATACGGACGCCGTGCAGGCGGCAGGGCATTTGCCGATTGACGTTAAGACCCAGAACATTGACTTGCTGGCCTTGTCCGCCCACAAATTTAACGGCCCCAAGGGCATTGGCGCACTCTATGCCGCTAAGAGTCAGCCGCTGGTTAGCCTTATCGAGGGCGGCGCCCAGGAACGCAGCAAACGAGCCGGCACGGAAAACGTGGCGGCGGCGGTGGGAATGGCTGCCGCCCTGGAGGAAGCTTGCCAAAATATGCCGGCGGAAACCGACAGGCTGCGCAAGCTACAAAAACGCTTGATTGAGGGTTTGGCCCAAATACCGCACAGCGCCTTAAACGGCGATTGGCAAAACCGTTTGCCGGGCAACGTCAATTTTTGTTTTGAGGGCATAGAGGGAGAAAGCTTGCTGCTGCTTTTGGATGATAAAGGCATTTGCGCTTCGTCCGGCTCAGCCTGTACCTCCGGTTCGCTGGAACCCAGCCATGTGCTGTTGGCTATCGGCCGCCCACATGAGGTGGCTCATGGCTCGCTGAGGCTGAGTTTGGGCCGGGATAACACAGAAAAGGAGGTCGATTATATTCTGCAAGCAGTGCCGGAGGTGGTGGCCTATTTAAGAAAAATGTCGCCGCTTTGGCAGGACAAGCTGAATGGCAAAAAGGGATTTATTTTAAACTAAAAAGGAGGGATAATCAATGGCATTGTATAGTGAAAAGGTTATGGAGCATTTCCGGCATCCCAGAAACGTCGGTTGTATTGAAAATGCTGATGGTGTTGGCGAGGTTGGCAATGGCAAATGCGGCGATATTATGAAGATATACCTCAAAATTGATAATGATGTGGTATCTGACGTCAAATTTGAAACATTTGGTTGCGGCTCCGCCATTGCCTCCAGTTCCATGGCCACGGAATTGATTAAAGGCAAGCCGCTTGCCGAGGTTTTGCAGTTGACCAACAAGGCTGTTACCGAGGCGCTGGACGGTTTGCCAGCCTACAAGCTGCATTGTTCTGTTTTGGCTGAGGAGGCCATCCGAGCCGCCGTTAAGGATTATTACGACAAACAGGGAATAGCTTATGATCCGGCTGCTTTGGCAAAGTGTAGCAGCTGTTCCGCCTGTTGCGTCTAAATTATAAACACCAATTAAATAAAATTAAGAGAGGACTGTATTATTATGAAAAAATTTACTATTAACTATTTGACATTTCCGAAACTTTTGGCGTTGGTTGCATTGGCGGCGTTGGTGCTTGCCTTTGGCGGTTGCACAAAACAGCAACAGGCTGAACAGCCGAACAATGGCCCGCAGACGGCGCAAATTGTTATGAATACCAACAACGCTCCTTACACCTATCAGGATGCGGCGGGCAATCCGGCCGGCTATGATTATGAGGTGCTGAAGCTGGTTGATGAGTATCTGACGGATTGGCAGTTTGAATACACCAACATTGATTATGAAACTGCGCTGGCCGGCGTGCAGAGCGGTAAATACGATTTGGTTTCCGGCTGCTATTTTCGCACGCCGGCGCGAGAGGAATCCTATCTGGTTTCGGAGCCGTATAACTTCTTTTTCCTGAATTTGGTGGTGAAGAACGATAGCGGCATAACCTCGCTGGAGGATATGTCCGGCAAAAGTATTGCCCCGATTGTGGCCACCGACGGCCGGGCGGTTACTTTGAACGACTGGATTGTTACCCACCCGGAGGTGGCGGTGGAGTTTGAGCCTTTGGCCTCCAGCGGTGCAATGGCTGATGAGATTACGCAGGTGGAAGATGGCGTTTATGACGCCGCCTATCTTTCCGCCGAACAGGCGCAGGCCATTTTGGCGGAAACTAATTACACTGATTTAACAATCACCGATGTGATTGGTGGGCGCGATACGGTGTTTTTATACAACAAACAAAACGCCGAGCTGCAAACGGCCGTCAACGAGGCTATTGAGGCTCTGACTGCGGACGGCACTCTTGGTGAATTGACGCAGCAGTGGTTTGACCAGGATAACTTTGCCAAGGCGGCGGAACTGGGCTTGAGATAGCCCGGCCCACTTCAACCGGAGGAGGGGATGGAGATGTGGAGCGGCTCCGAGCTTTTTGCCGAGGCCTTGCCGCAGCTGGCGGCTTACATACCGATAACGCTGCTTTGCTTTGCGGTTCCTAGTTTGGTGGCGTTGTTTATGGGCAGCCTTATCTGTTATATCAGAGTTGGCAAAAAAAATCTGCTGTATTATCTGGCCAGCTTGTTTGTGTCCTTTTTCCGCGGCACGCCTGGGCTTATTCAGATATATTTGTTCTTCTTCGGTCTGCCTAAGCTGGTGGCTGTTTTTGGCATTGATATAAACCGCTGGGACGCCTTGATTTTTTTCATTCTGTCAACCTGCTGCAATTTTTCCAGCTTTGTTTCCGAGGCGTTTCGCAGTGCTTATTTGGCATTGGATAAGGGGCAGATTGAAGCCGGCTATTCCATTGGCTTCAACCGTTGGCAATGCTTTGCCCAGATAATCGCTCCGCAGGCTTTGCAAATTGCCTTGCCCAATCTGAAAAATCTGGAGATTGATTTGCTGAAAGGCACTGCGGTGGCCTATGTTATCGGTGCAATGGACGTTATGGGTAAGGCGCAGTACATTATTTCTATGCACCGCGGCTTTGGCCAGATTTGGGTGCTGCTGGCCGCCGCAGTGATCTATTTTCTGATTACGGTGGGCCTTGAGCTGCTGTTTAATTTCCTAACCAAACGGTTTAGCCGGCATGAGGGGGTGGCGGCATGAGCCTGAATTATGCTTTTATGGTGCAGGATATTCCGGTGGTGCTGGCTGCTCTGCCCCGCACCCTGGGCTTTGCCCTTTGCGCTTATATGGGGGCCATTTTGTTGGCTTTCCTGGCCGGGATTTGCATATTAAGGAATATTCCGCTTTTGAAACAGCTAGTGATTGCCCTGAATACGCTGCTTAAAGGCGTGCCTTTGATGGTTCAACTGTTGCTGTGTTTTTATGCTATTCCCTATCTTTTGCAGGGCTTGGACGGTTTTCTGGGTTATGCTTATAACCCCAAAAATCCCTCTTATTTTGCTTTTGCGTTGGTGGCGTTTGCTTTCAATTACGGCGCATATATGACGGACGTGGTGCTGTCGTCCTATCGGGCGGTGGACAAGGGCCAGCTGGAAGCGGCTTATTCAGTGGGAATGTCCGCCTGGCAGGGTTTGGCGCATATTGTGCTGCCTCAGGCGTTGGTGATTGCCATTCCTAATCTCACCAATTACTTCATCTGGCTGTTTAAAGCCAGCAGCCTGGCCTCGCTGGTTAATGTGTTTGAGCTTTTGGCCACGGCCAGAATGTCCACCGCTAACAATTACGCCATTCTGGAGGGCTATATCGTGGCTGCCGGAATTTACTGGCTGGTGTGTGTGCTAGCGGAAAAAGGTTTTGCGTTGCTGGATAAAAAAATGAACAAATTTCGCCACGATTTACCGACTGCTTAAATCAACAAAGGAGCTGATATTGGTGCCAATTTTAGAGTTGAAGCAAATCCGCAAGCGTTTGGGCGGGCAATCGGTGCTTAAAGGCGTCGATTTAAGCCTGGAGGAGGGCGAGGTGGTGGTTATTTTGGGGCCGTCCGGTTCCGGCAAAACCACCTTGCTGCGCACCATAAATTTCTTAAATCCGGCCGATAGCGGCACGGTTACTATAGATGGTCTGAGCGTTGACGCTGCCCAACATCATCAGCGCCGCCTGGTGCAGCAGCTGCGTCAAAAAACGGCTATGGTGTTTCAAAATTACTGCCTGTTTAAGAACAAAACCGTTTTGCAAAATATTACCGATGGTTTGACGATTGTTCATAAAGTGAAAAAAGCGGCAGCTGAGCAGCAAGCGTTGGCCCTTTTAAGCAAAGTTAATTTGGCGGAAAAGGCCGGCGCCTATCCGGCGGAGCTTTCCGGCGGCCAACAGCAGCGGGTGGGCATTTGCCGGGCCTTGGCCTTGCACCCCAAAGTGATTTTGTTTGACGAACCCACCTCTGCGCTTGACCCTGAGCTGGTGGGCGAGGTGCTGAAAACGATGAAAGCGGTGGCCCAAACCGGCATCACAATGCTGGTGGTGACGCATGAAATTGCTTTTGCCAGGGAAGCGGCCGACCGCGTTATCTATATGGAGGGCGGTCAAATTGTCGAGCAAGGCACGCCCCAGGAGGTTATTGATCACCCCAGGCAGGAGCAAACCTTGCGTTTTTTACGCACGATACTGGAAGATAAAATTGATTATATGATTTGATTATTAAATTGGGAAAGGATGATTTTATTATGGCGTTTGAGGGTAACAAGGAGCATATTAAAACGCGAGCCGCCTTGGCCGGCCGGGAAATCAGCGAGCGTCGGGCCGCTACAATATCTAATATGCTGGATGAGGCGGCCGTCGAGGGCCTGAACGATGGCTTTGCTCGCCGGGCAATCGCCAGATACGGGGCGGACAACGCCCAGGCAATGCGGGCGGCAATGCAAGACCCGGATGATTTTGCCGAGTTTGCGGCAACCTTTGGCCAGGGGGCCAGCCGGGAAATTTTTGAGATGGAAGTTGTGGAGCAAACGCCGGACAGTCTGGCGATAGATTTTCACTATTGCCCTTATGTGGCCGCCTGGCAAAAACAGGGCCACAGCCCGGAGGAAATTGCCTGCCTGTGCGACGTAACGATGGAGGGCGACCGAGAATTTGCCAAGCAGTTCCCGCAGTTGGCTTTTGAATTGCAAGGAACGATTGCCGACGGCCTGCCGGTTTGCCGTCTGCGTTTCCGGAAAAGGGGTTGAAAATGACGATGTTTGAAACAACCGACATGCAATTTGAAACCAGGCTTATTCATAGCAAGCTAACCGAGGATGAACTGACCGGCGCAGTGAACGTGCCGATTTATCAAACCTCAACTTATCGGCAGCAAAGCCTAGGAGAAAACCAGGGCTACGAATATTCGCGCACCGCGAACCCCACCAGAGCGGCACTGGAGGCCCTAATTGCCGATTTGGAGCAAGGCCCGGCCGGTTTTGCCTTTGCTTCCGGTATGGCGGCTATTACCGCAGTGCTTAGTTTATTCTCGGCCGGCGATAAGCTTTTGCTGGGTGGGAATGTTTATGGTGGCACTTTCCGGGTGTTGGCTCAAGTGTTTAGCCGCTTTAATATTAACTATGCCTTTGCGGATATGAGCGACGGGGCTTCCTTACAAGCGGCTATCACTCCGGAGGTTAAAGCGATAATATTGGAAAGCCCAACCAATCCACTGCTTTCCGTTACGGATTTAGCGGCTGTGGCCAAAACAGCGCATCAAAACGGGGTTCTGGTTATTGTCGATAATACTTTTATGACGCCTTATTTGCAGCAGCCGTTGCTTTTGGGTGCGGATATTGTTATTCACAGCGCAACCAAATATTTGGGCGGCCACAGCGATTTAATTGCCGGCCTGGTGGTGGTAAACTCCACTGAACTGGCTGAGCGTTTGGCTTTTATCCAAAATGCCACCGGCGGCATTTTGCAGCCCTTTGATTCCTTTTTGTTGATTAGGGGAATCAAAACGCTGGCGGTGCGTATGGACAGGCATGTGGCCAATGCGGAAGCCGTGGTGCGCTATCTTGCCGAGCACCCGGCGGTTAAGCGGCTTTATTATCCGGGGCTGCCGTCTGACCGCAATTACGAAGTAAATAGACGGCAGGCCAAAAACGGCGGCGCAATGTTGGCCTTTGAATTACAGCAAAATTACGATATTCGACTATTTTTCCGTTCTCTGCGAACGATTGCTCTGGCAGAGAGCCTGGGCGGCGTAGAAACCTTGGCCTGCCATCCGGCTAGCATGACGCATGCTTCCATTCCGGCCGACTTGCGACAACAGCTGGGAATAAGTGATAATTTAGTTCGCCTTTCCGTTGGTATTGAAAATGAGCGGGATATTATTGCTGATTTGGTTCAAGCAATTACCGCAAGCAAACGGTCAGTCGATTAAGGGAAAGGAATATTATGAGCTATTATGAATCAATGCAGGATTTGATTGGCAACACGCCCTTGGTTAAACTGGGGCATTTAAACTTGCCGCCGGGCGTGAACATATTTGCTAAACTGGAGCTTTACAATCCTGCCGGCAGCGTTAAGGACAGGGTTGGCCAAGCAATGCTAAACAGAGCTGAAGCCTCCGGAGAATTGCAGCCAGGAGTAACTATTGTTATGGGTACGGCAGGCAACACCGGGCTAGGGCTGGCTTTTGCCGCCTTAAACAAAGGTTACCGGCTGATTTTTGTGGTGCCAACCAAGTTCTCACAGGAAAAGCAGACCCTTATGCGGGCCTTAGGCGCAGAAATTGTTAATACTCCCAGAGCCGAGGGAATGTTGGGTGCGGCCCAAAAGGCCGAGGAAATTAAAGCTTCTATTCCAAGGGCGATAACTTTCAATCAGTTTGCAGATATGAGCAATCCGGAGGTTCATTATCAGACCACAGGCCCGGAAATTTACTGGGATTTGTCAGGCGCTGTAGATTATCTGGTGGCCGGGGCAGGCAGCGGCGGCACTTTTAGCGGCACTGTTCGCTATCTGAAAGAGCAAAATCCCCAAATCAAGGCGGTGCTGGCCGACCCAATCGGCTCCATCTTGGGCGGCGGTGCGGAGCATAAGGATTACGCAATAGAAGGCATTGGCGCGGATTTTATTGCCGACACAATGGATATGAGCCTGATTGATCAGGCAATAAAGGTTCCTGATACGGAGGCATTTTCCTGGGTACATCGTTTGGCGGCCTGTGAAGGCATTTTTGCCGGTTCATCTTCCGGAGCGGCGTTGGCGGCGGCAATGCAGCTTATAAAAAATGGAGCTAAAGGAAATATGGTTGTAATTTTACCGGATCGTGGAGATAGATATTTTAGCTCACATTTGTATGAATAATAATTGCAAGAGGACATCTGAAACATATATAAAAAAACTTTTTCATCGTCCATAAGGGCGACATCTGGGGATTGGGGAGCTACGCTTCCCAACAAAGCGGCTGGAGATATCTCCAGCCCATGCTTGCCCGACCTTGGCGGCTCAAAACTCAGCTTGGCACACCGATTTTACTCTCGCATTCATCTCCCAAGCTGCTTTTCAATACAGGGTTACCCCCATACCAAAGACTACTTTCCAAACAAAGTTACATCAATATATGACCGCAATACTGCTCAAAACCTGTCAAAAAGCCTATTCCCAAACAGAAGTTTCAGAATTGTTCGGGGGGTCTAATGAACCTCTAAATCTTTTTTCAGCCAAACAACGGGTTCATTGAACCCCCAATTAAGGACTCTTTTGTTTAAATATGAAGTTGGTTTATGTTTTGTATCTGCTTTTGCTGAATAGCAAGGGTGAATGAATGCGCATTGACTTGCTTAATTAGCAAGATTTATGTGTATTCATTCCCCCAATTCTAATATAAAATCCCAGCTAAACATAGTGATTGTTGCTATTTGATTTTCCGGCAATCTTGCCCAAGACGATATTTTGTGGACATTTGTTCTTGAGATAAGCACGCTTTGGATGATTTTGTACGAACTGGTCTAATTATAGTAAACAAAAATTTAAACTTAAGCAATCATTTAAGCAGTTTTATATTTAGCGGATTTTGTACATTGAGCTATTTTGGCAATATTGCCGAAGATCCACTTTAGCAAAATAAAGTAGTATAGCTGAACATCTTTTTCTTCCTGACACTTCTGTCAAAAGGTTGTACGAAATCGTACAACCTTTGTTTTCTAAACATCTGGTATGAATTCACCCAAAAGTATCACAAGATATTGTGTCGAAAGCTTTGGCAATTTTGCCGACCCATAGAATAAAAAACAGGAACGCGATCTTGCAATCGCACTCCTGTTTTGGCTTAATAATCAATGCGTTCAATTTTGAAGATCACCGGTCTGGTGCCGTCCGAACAGCAAGTAATCATCGTATTTTCTTCTTTCATCCAGCCTTTCATAATGGAGCCGCCCTGCAAGCCGGTGTAAATATATCTGGCGATGGCGTCCCACGCTTCCGAACAGTGGGGGAGCTTAGGTCCTCCGGCAACCAAGTCTGGGTCAGCGTCGGTTTGGGTCAGCGTGTTCAAGCCCAGATGCCAGAAATCGTCCTTATCGCCGTCGCGCTCAAAAATGAACTCGTCGCCAACGTTATAGCAGGGACAAGCCCCGGAGTTGGGGTCGGCGCAGTATTGCTGCTGAAGCTCTGGGTATAACTTTTTATCTATTACCGTTACTTTTACCTTATGTTTCACAGTAATTCCTCCTTAAAATGATAGTTTGAAGTAGGGAAGTCCGCCCCCATCTTGCATATAGTAAAAGCTCTTACAGTTTTAACTGTAAGAGCTTTTTGTGGTGGAGATAAGCGGGATCGAACCGCTGACCTCTTGAATGCCATTCAAGCGCTCTCCCAGCTGAGCTATACCCCCATGTTGCTGAAACCTCAAAATCCGCAAGGTTTCTGACTTTATGAAATTTTTTTGTCTTTCAGGGTGGCATACCTGCTGGTTTACTCTCCCAGCTGAGCTATACCCCCCCCAAGACTTTTATTATTCTATCATAAATTTTTAATAAAATCAATAGCTAAAATAAAAAAAGTTTAATTAATTTTGCACAAATTAAAAAACTGGACAATTTTAATGATTATGCCAGTCGCACGAGGTGAAATTTTCGTCAAAACGGTCGTAGGCACATTCGTAAAGCTCAGCGCCCCAGGCGTCGGAAAACTGGAATTCCATAAAACGGCCGCTGAAAACAATGCCCTCCGGGATGATTGACTGAAAAAGGCCGTCAAAATTAAACATCGGGTAAGCTTCACGCAGGCGGGCTTCCACGTCTGGCTTGGGCACGGTGCCATTGTTGGGCCGGTTATAAAAAGCATTACCCCACTTGTAAATATATTCCGGTTGGTCGTAAACAATATTCTCCAGTTCGTCAGGGTCGTAGCCATCGAGGGAATCAGGGATAATAGCCTCCGGGATTTCCCAAAAAGGGTAGGCGCAATTTTCCAGGTTGTCGAAAAGCTGATAAAGCAAGCAATCATTAATTTCCTTGATGTGCTGTTGGGCTTCTCGTTCCTTTTGATTGTAGTAAACCGCCAGGCCGGTGGCAATTTGCTGCTCAGTAGGACTTTCCGCTGTTTTTAGATAGGGAAAAAGCGGCTGGTAACGCCAGGAATCTGGCCTGCTTAATTCCTTGCTGATGTAGTCGTAATCATTGCTGAACTGTATCATTGTGTCGTCAAATGTGTTATTGGTGAAAGTGCCGGCCAAGCCCAGGGCAAAACTACCTTTGGCCAAAAGTTTACCGTCACGATAAATTACTTCAATCATTTTATTTGTCCTTTGCTAATTAAAGTTTCAAAATATATTTTTGTAATGGTTGTATGAAGTAGATTGTTATGTAAACGGATTTTGCTCAATCTATCTTCAGCCAAAATGCCGGACGGATACAGCTGTCTGTTTCTTCTACACCTTGTGCAGCATATTCAATGTGACCGTCAAAATTAACACAACTCATAAAATTGTATTTTCCCTCTTCATTGTAAGAATGGCCATAATATCGTAACCACCAACAGCCCTTGTTATCGTCCTCGCAATTCTCATCAAGAAACCAAGCGCCTTGTTGACGTGCAAAAGGGGTTGTCATTGCTTCACGTTCGTCATAATCAACCCAATCTTCAATTTCATCGTCAAAAAGATCTTCCACCTCGTCGGCGCTCAACAAGAAGATGTAGTCTTGAGTATTTTGGGTCGGGTTTATGATATTAGAAAGGAGAATTTTTTCTCGTTCTTCAACAGAAAAAGCAGATAAGAGAAATTCATTATTAAGCCAGTGTCTTAAACTACAATTTTGCCATATTATATTTTCAGAAATATTGTGATATGGTTTACAATCCAGCAGATACTTGCTGATACATAGACAGCGATGTTCTTCTTCTTTTAGAACAAGCCATTCAATAGGTTCCTTTTTAAGCCCGCGGTTTTGCGGATACGCACCCATAATAATTATAATTTTGTTCATAATTCTTCATCCACATTTAGATTTAAAAAGCAACGGCATTTCCTTATGAAAACGCCGTTGCTTTTTTGGTCGGGATGACAGGATTCGAACCTGCGGCCCTCTGGTCCCAAACCAGATGCGCTACCAAACTGCGCTACATCCCGGTAAACTCAATTAAATATTATAGGCAAAAAAATGCTGTTTGTCAATCTGTTTGAGCAGATTTTTTCAAATTTTTTTGCGCCAACATATTGTTTAATGCCAAATTATGCTATATAATAAGTACATTACTTATTGAATTGTATAAAAGCAGGAGTTGAAGCAAATGAATATGCAGAAATATCTCAAGCCGCAAGTGGCCGCTATTCAGCCGTCGGTCATTCGCAAGTTTTTCGATTTGGCCGCCAAAATGGAGGGTGTGGTGTCGTTGGGTATTGGCGAGCCTGATTTTAGCACGCCGCTACCTTTTTGCGAGGCCGGCTGGCGGAGTATGCAGCAGGGCAAAACCGGTTACAGCCCCAATCCTGGCCTGTTGGAGCTGCGCCAGGCCATCAGCGCTTATTTGCAGCAGCTTTTGGGGCTTACTTACCGGCCGGAGGATCAAATTGTGGTGACGGTGGGCGGTTCCGAGGCTATTGACGCCACTTGTCGGGCTTTGCTTTGTCCTGGTGACGAGGTGCTGATTCCTGAGCCGGCTTTTGTGTCTTATGCGCCGTGTGTGGAGCTGTGCGGCGCGCTGGCGGTGCCGTTGCCGACCTGCGCGGCGGATGGCTTCAAGCTGACCCCGCAGCAGCTGGAGGCAGCCATAACGCCCAAAACCAAGGCCGTGGTGGTAAATTTCCCCAGCAATCCCACAGGCGTGGTGATGAGCCAAGCTGAACTGGACGCGCTGGCGGCGGTGTTGCTGCGTCATGAGGTGCTGGCTATCTCCGATGAAATCTATGCGGAACTGATTTACGACGGCCTTAGCCACGCTTCTATTGCCAAGGCGCCGGGTATGCAGGATATGACCATTTTAATCAGCGGTTGCTCCAAATCGTTGGCGATGACCGGCTGGCGTATTGGCTATGTTTGCGCTCACCCAGATATTTTAAGCGGTATCTACAAAATTCATCAATTCTCCTTGTCTTGCGCCAGCACCACCGGTCAGTATGTGGCGTTGGAGGGCTTAAAAAACGGTCAGGCGGAAACTCGCCGAATGGTGGCGGAATATGACCGGCGGCGGCAGTTTATTGCGCAGCGTTTGGCGGAAATTGGTCTGCCGTTGTGTCAGCCGCAGGGAGCTTTTTATGCCTTTCCCAGCATTGCGGGCACCGGTCTTTCCTCCACTCAGTTCTGCGAGCAGCTTTTGCAGGAGGAAAAAGTTGCCTGTGTGCCGGGCAATGCTTTTGGGGCCAGCGGCGAGGGCTTTATTCGCTGTTCATACGCCACTTCAATGGAAAATATCGCTAAGGCCTGCGACGGCATTGAACGCTTTGTGAATCGGCACGCCGGCCGGGCGGCTGAATAGGAGGTGCGGGGATGATTATTGAAACCGAGGAGGATTTGCTCAAGCTGCAAAGGATTGGCCGCATTTGCGCCAATGTGCTGCGGGATATGCGGGCTGCTGCCCGGCCTGGTATCACCACCGGGGAGCTGGATGAGCTGGGCGGGCGGCTGCTTAAAGCTTACGGAGCTAATTCCGGCCCGATGGCGGAGGGCTTCCCGGCTTACACCTGTATCAGTGTTAATGAGGAGATTGCCCACGGGATTCCCGGCAGGCGGATTTTGCAAAGTGGAGATTTGGTGAATATTGACGTTTCGGCGGAGTTGGACGGTTATTATGGCGACACGGGGGCCTCGTTTCTGCTGGGTAAAGGGGACAAAATGGCTCAACGCCTGTTGAAGGCTTCCAAGGAGGCTTTAGCCAACGCTATTACGGCGGCGGTGGCTGGGCGGCCGGTTAATCATATTGGCCGGGCGGTGGAGAACACGGCGCGCCGCCATGGCTTGCGGATTATTAAAAACCTGTGCGGACACGGTGTGGGACACACTTTGCACGATGAGCCGGAAATGATTGATAACAATTATGAGCCTAAAAACCGGATGCGATTGGAAAAGGGGATGGTGATTGCCATTGAGCCATTCATCAGCGAGGCGGAAATGGTGGTTGTCCAAAGCAAGCGCGACGGCTGGACGCTTTACACGCCGCACCGCACGCGGGCGGCTCAGTTTGAACACACGCTGGTGGTGACGGAAAAGCGGCCGCTGATTTTGACGACGCCTGGCCCGGATATTTAAGCCGGTTTTAACATATTGTATAGAGAACGAATAATGAGGAGGTTTTGGGTTTTATGAGCTTTAAGCAAGTGAAAATTGAGGATTTGCAGCTGAACCCCTGGCAGACGATTGGCCAGGATTGGTTGCTGGTGACGGCGGGCGACGAGCAAAAGGCTAACACGATGACGGCCAGCTGGGGCGGCCTGGGCGTGCTTTGGCATGAGAACGTGGCGTTTGTGTTCATCCGGCCGCAGCGTTATACCAAAGAGTTTGTGGACGCGCAGCCCCGTTTTTCTCTCTCCTTTTTTGAGGGGCGCAAAAAGGAGCTAAGCCTGCTTGGTTCCGTTTCCGGCCGGGAGCGGGATAAGATTGCCGAGGCCGGCTTGCACCTGACGTTTTTAGACGGCGTGCCCACTTTTGAGGAGGCCCGACTGGTGCTGCTGGTGCAAAAGCTTTACGCCGACGAGCTGCGCCCGCAGGGCTTTATTCTGCCGGAGCTGGACGGCAAAAACTATGCTCAGCAGGATTATCACACGATGTATGTGGCAAAAATAGAAAAGGTTTATCTGTCGGAGTAAGGCTGCACAACAACAAAGGCATAGCCACAAGGGAGGATGGCTATGCCTTTATGTTAAAATGCAGATTATTTAAGGGCGGAAATTGTTGCGGGCCCGGCGGGCCAATTCCTGCTCCAGCTCCCGTTGCTGTTGCATCATTTGACGATGTTCCAGCTGGCGTTGGCGGCGTTGTTCCTGAGCCTGACGCTTTTTTTTGATTGATTTGTTAATCAAATAGGGCACCAGGGAAAGCACAAAACCACCGGCGGCCGCGGCAAAAGTGAGCAAAATTTTCAGCAGGAGCATTTTTAGCTTAATTTCCTGCCAGGAAAACAGGTGCAGAGAAATCAACAGGCTGAGGCCTAAAAACACGCCGCAGATAAACAGGCTGGGCTTCAGGCTGCGCCGTTTAACCACGGCGGCCGCCCAAAAGCTGCCGGCAAACACGGCCAGGCAGTACATAAAAGTGCTGGCCTGCACGTTGGTATCGCCGGGGAGAGTGCGAGAATAACAGTAAAAACCCCAAATACCAGTTTCCGCCAGCAGCACAATGGCCGCAAAAATCAGGCCGGAAATGGTGGCGGTAACAACCTTTGGCTGTTTAGCTTTGCCCGGCTGCGCGGCGGCTTGCCTGGTTTTGCTGGCCGATCGCTTTTTGCCAAATTGAGGCAGTTGCAGCTTGGGCAAGTGAAAACGCTGCGGGGGGCGGCCTGAGCGTTCCCTCGGCCTGCTGGAGCGCGGACGGCGGCTGACTGGCCGCCGGGCCGGCATCTCTCCGCCGTTGGTTAACCATTGGTCCACATCTTGGGTAGTTTTAAATTTGTTTGGGGCATTATTCATAGACAAATTCCGTTTCTTTAGATTATAACCTACTTATATTCTATTTTTGTTTTCATTTTTCCTGCTAAGCGGACAAATATTGGAGCGGATATAGTTATTTTGTCGAGAGGGATTGAGGGGGTAGATTAGTATTTATGAGCAATATGTTGGTTTTGTTGGAGCCTTTGCTGAAGGATGAGGTTTTGCTGGCCTTGCATTTTTATGAGCAAGAGGCGCGGGTCAACCTGCTTTTGGCCCCAAGGTTGGCTGATGTGACGTTGCGGCCAGGGGAAAATGCGGCGGCGGTTTATCTGTTGCCCAAAATTTTGGCTTGCGATAGCTTTTTTAGCCGGCGGGCTGCGGCTGGTTTGCTGACGGAGCCGCTTTTACAGGCGATGGCGGCGGAAATTCAGCTGTTGCAGGACTGGGTATCGGCTTACCAAACGCCGGAATGGATGTATTCTCCGGTGGGGTCTGGCTTGGCCGGGCAAGCCCCGGAGCTGGCCGAGTTTGCCGATTGGTTGCACCGGCCGGCGGCGGAATTGGCGGAGGCTTTGGCGGAATTTCATCGTCAAAACGGCTTTGGCTCGCTGGCCCTGCACCGGGTTTGGCGTTGGGAGGGCCGCCTGCTGCCTGTTGCGCAATATGACAATATTTGTCTGGATGATTTGGTGGGCTACCAAAGCCAAAAGGACGAGGTGCTGGCCAATTTGCGGCTTTTTGCGCAGGAGGGACGGGGCAATAATATGCTGCTTTACGGCGCGCGCGGCACGGGTAAATCGTCTTTGGTGAAAGCGGCGGCCAACGCTTTGGCGGCGGAGGGGCTTTGTCTGGTGGAATTGCCGCTGGAGCAGATGACCAGCCTGCCGCAACTTTTGGCTCTGTTGCAGCCGCAGCCCCGGCGTTATCTGCTGTTTATTGACGACCTTTCCTTTGAGCGGGCCGACCAAAGCTATAAAATCACCAAAGCGGTGTTGGAGGGCAGCGTCACCACGCTGGGGCAAAATGTGTTGATTTGCGCCACCTCCAATCGGCGGCATTTGATTGTGGAAAATTGGCAGGACCGCGAGGGTGTTGAGCACTTGGGCGGCGAGGTGCGGGCTAGCGATAGCATGAGCGAAAAGCTCTCCCTGGCCGACCGCTTTGGGCTGACGGTGTTGTTCAGCGTGCCGCGGCAGGAGGAATATTTGCAGATTGTGCAGGCTTTGGCTGCGGCGGACGGCATTGAGTTGCCGGAGGCGGAGCTGCGCCGCCGGGCTTTGCAATGGGCGATGTGGCAAAAGCACAACGGCCATTCCGGCCGCACGGCCCGCCAGTTTGTAAACAGTCTTTCCGCTGCTTTGGAGGAGGTAAATGATGAGCTTTAATTGGGACGCTCTGCTGCTGGGCGCGGCCAGCTTTTTGATTATCGGTCTGTTTCATCCGTTGGTTATCAAGGGTGAATATTATTTTGGTAAGGGCATTTGGCCTTGGTTTTTGGCGGCCGGTTTGGGCTTTCTGCTGGCGGCGGCCGTGTGTCCTTGGTCTTTTGTCGCGGTGCTGCTGGCTCTGGTGGCCTTTTCCTGCTTTTGGAGTATCAAGGAGCTTTTTGAACAGGAGCAGCGGGTGAAGCGCGGTTGGTTTCCGGCGAACCCTAAGC
>Ga0073906_1003684_pt1 | contig 16817 bp, 12 predicted proteins | sample Inofromicrocosms_FD_65485 | JGI IMG/M metagenome (GOLD analysis project Ga0073906, IMG submission 65485) | Mouse cecum microbial communities from Vienna, Austria - Inoculum for glucosamine and mucus D2O microcosms | ecosystem: Host-associated > Mammals > Digestive system > Large intestine >... | reverse complement strand
TCTTCCTCAGCGTAAGGTCGTAAAGGAGCACTAAGGCGGCAAAAATGACGCAGGCGGTGAGGAAGATGTTTACAAAATGGCCGAAGGCATTTCCGGCGAGCAGGGTGATGGTGATGGCCGTCATCTGGTACGCTGCGGAAAATAAAGTCATTCCCGCCAGGTGCCTTTTTTGCTTTCGGAGCAACTCCTCGTCAAGGCTCTTGATGCGGTTTCGCACCAGTTTGTGGCATAAGAAATTTTTGATGCAGAGGTACAAGGGGACTTCCACGACGATGATGTTGGAAAAAATATTTTCCACGAATTCATCGGGTTTGGATTTTCCAAAAAAGAGGAAGCTAAGTTCCAGCGCGATAAACAGGGTGAAAATGGCGAAAAACAAGGCGACGCCGTTCAGCCTGCGTTTCGTGTACACGTCAAAAAGCGTGCGCAAATGCCGCGACTCATCCGTGTCGCGTTCGTCTGGAAAATTCGTGCCTGCCGCGTTCTCTATCCGAATGACTTTGCGGTAAACAAAGGCTCCTCCGATAAAAAGCGCGCCCGCGTAAAGCAGGACCCACGGCGCCTGGGAAGGGGCGGCAAATAAGTCATAGATGAACCAGGCCAGTTCAACCATGGCCGCCGTGGCCAGGAATGAAGCGATATATATTCTTCGAAACTGTTTCTTGAGAATCCGTTTTTCCATTTCAACCTAAATTCCTCCTGAAATTCATGTTTAAAAGTTTAAACGAAAAGAGATAAAAAAGCAATATGATATGTGCGTTTGGTTAAAATGGATGTTTGTTTGGTATTTGCTAATGGAATTTTTGTGTGCCATGGGAAATTTTTATGAAATCAATCCTAAGTCTAAGGTTCGCTTAAGGTAGGGATGCTATGATGAACCTCGCCAAGTTGCAGGTAACTACATTCGCACGTAGGCACTCAAAGTACGAGTGCCAAGTGCTGATAAAGAAGAGGTTACGCTGCACTAGGCTCGAAAAGACCTCGCCAAGTTGCAGGTAACTACATTCGCACGTAGGCACTCAAAGTACGAGTGCCAAGTGCTCATAGTAAGGGAGGTGTGTGAAATGCGTTTTCGCCACGAAGTGAAGCATCGGATAATTTATGCGGATTTATTGGCCCTGCGTTCGCGCTTGTCGTCCGTCCTTGCGCGGGACGCCCATGCCGTGGGCGGGCGCTATGAGGTTCGCAGTCTGTATTTTGACAATGTGGAAGACAAGGCGTTGAGGGAAAAGCTGGACGGCGTAAATTGCCGGGAAAAATTTCGCATCCGCTATTATAATGGTGACACGTCGCTAATTTTGTTGGAGAAAAAAAGCAAGATTAACGGGCTTTGCAGCAAGGCGCAGGCACGGATTGGCCGGGGAGAAGCGCGGGCCATCGCAATCGGTGATTTCGCGCGGGAGGGATTTGAAATCGCGGGGAGGGAGTTGCTCTGGGAACTGTGTTGCAAGATGGATTTGCAGGGATTACGGCCGAGAACCATCGTGGATTACACAAGGGAGGCGTTTGTCTACGCGCCGGGAAACGTGCGGGTCACGTTGGACTATGACATTCGGACCGGCATGGATTGCACGGATTTTTTGAATCCCGGTTGTGTCACGGTTCCGGTTCGGGACGGACCGATTATTCTGGAGGTCAAATGGGATGAGTTTTTGCCATCCGTGGTTGCCGATCTCGTGCAGACCCCGGCCACGCGCACGGCGGCATTTTCAAAATACGCGGCGTGCCGCATATATAATTAGCATATACGCCGAGGCACAAATGTCCGTCACGCTTTAATCAAAAATTGACGTGCCAGTACCGTGGTTTTACGATGCGGACGAAGGCATGATTGTAGAAAGAGGAAGGTGATTTTATTATGACATTTCAAGACATTTTTAAATCCAGTTTTTTAGAAAATGTGAACAGTATTTCCGTTTTGGACATGGCGATTGCCATTGTTCTCGCCTTTGGCATCGGCATGTTTATTTTCTTTGTTTATAAAAAGACGTTTGCGGGCGTCATGTATTCGTCGGGCTTCGGGGTGACGCTGATTGCCTTGACCATGATTTCCACGTTCGTCATTTTGGCGGTCACGTCCAACGTGGTGCTGTCGCTGGGCATGGTGGGCGCGCTTTCCATCGTCCGCTTCCGTACCGCCATCAAGGAACCGCTTGACATCGCGTTTTTGTTTTGGGCGATTGCCGCGGGCATCGTGCTAGCTGCGGGGATGGTTCCCCTGGCGGTGTTCGGGAGCGTCGGAATCGGAGCCGTGTTGCTTCTGTTTGCCAATAGGAAGCCGCATGTGAGGCCCTATATCGTCGTGCTTCGCTGTGAAGGGCATGAGAGCGAGAAAGCCGCCATGGATTTTTTGAAAAAGCAGGTGCAAAAACATGTTGTTAAGAGTAAGACCGCCCAGAAGGGGTTCGTGGAGCTGAATGTTGAAATCCGCATGAAAAACGACGACACGGATTTTATAAACGCCCTTTCCGGCATGCCGGGCGTGGGCAGCGCGGTATTGGTCAGTTATAACGGGGAATATATGTCGTAAAAAGCGGCCGCGAAGAACGCCGGTGGCGTTCCTGATTTGATTGTAGTCGGTTCTGGCCGGGATAAATTGGAGGTAGATAATGTCAACGCATAAATACATAGACAAAATTTGTTGCGTGGCGCTTGTTTTTTCCGTGGTTTTGACCGTGGTGTTCATGAACGGGGAGAGTCTGGGCATTGTGAAGGCGTCAAGGGAAATGGGTTATGAAACGCGTTTGTTTGACACGTCCAAGGTACATGCCATTGACATCGTGATAGACGACTGGGAAGGGTTCCTTGACACTTGCAAGTCGGAGCAATATGCGCTTTGTTCGGTTGTCATCGACAACGAGGCGTGCAAAAACGTCGGTATCCGCGCCAAGGGCAACACGTCGTTGACGCAGGTGGAAAGGTACGGGAATGACCGCTATAGTTTTAAAATTGAGTTTGACCACTATGACGGCGCACAAAATTATTATGGCCTGGATAAATTGAGCCTTAATAATATAATTCAGGATAACACGTATATGAAGGACTATCTCACGTATCAAATGATGCGATATTTCGACGTGGCCGCCCCGCTTTGCAGTTACGTTTACCTTACGGTCAACGGCGAAGACTGGGGATTGTATCTGGCCGTCGAGGGCGTGGAGGAAAGTTTCCTGAAGCGTAATTATGGCGCGAATTATGGGGAACTGTACAAGCCGGACAGCCAAAGTTTGGGCGGCGGCAGGGGCGCAGGCGCAAGGTTTGACATGGGCGAGTGGCAGCAGGAGGGGAGCGCGGGGCAGGAGGAAAATGCCGAGAGTGGAGAAAATGTAAAGAGAGGGGAAAACGACGAAAAAGAAGAAGACGCGGGAATGAATGAAAATGCCGGACGCGAATTGCCGGAGATGTCGGGAAATGGTCAGGAGCCGCCGCGGATGCCAGAAGGGCAGCAGATGCCGGACGACCAGCAAATGCCGGATGGCCAGCAATTTCCAGAAGGGCAGCAGATGCCAAACGGCCAGCAAACGCCGGATGGCCAGCAATTTCCAGGTGGGCAGCAGACGCCAAACGGCCAGCAAACGCCGGATGGCCAGCAATTTCCAGGTGGGCAGCAGATGCCAAACGACCGGCAAACGCCGGATGGCCAGCAATTTCCAGGTGGGCAGCAGACACCAAACGGCCAGCAAACGCCGGATGGCCAGCAGATGCCGGGGGATGGGAATGGTTTTGAAAATGTATTCGAGGCCGGCTTCATGGATGGAAGCATGGGAAGCGGTGACACGTCCCTGATTTATTTGGATGACGAGTATTCCAGCTATCAGAACATTTTTGACAATGCCAAGACGGACGTTTCCGACGCGGACAAGGATCGTTTGATTGCTTCGTTGAAACAAATGAACGAGCAGGAAAATATAGAGGAAGTCGTGGATGTGGACGGGGTAATCCGTTATTTCGTGGTACATAATTTTGTATGCAATTTTGACAGCTATACGGGGATGATGGTCCACAATTATTATCTCTATGAAGAGGATGGAAAAATGTCCATGATTCCATGGGATTACAACCTCGCGTTCGGGGGATTCCAGGGTGCGCAGGACGCGACGGCACTTGTGAATGATCCCATCGATACTCCGGTATCCGGCGGGACGACAAAGTCCCGGCCGATGCTTTCCTGGATTTTCTCTAATGAGGAATATGTGCAAATATATCATGAGTATTTTGCCGAATTCATTGTCGAATATTTTGACAGCGGTTATTTTGCCACGATGATAGACGAGGTGAAGGAACTGATTTCGCCTTATGTCGAGAAAGACCCGACGAAATTTTGCACGTATGAGGAATTCGAGACCGGGATTGACACGCTGAGGGAATTCTGTCTGCTGCGTGCGGAAAGCGTGGCGGGGCAGTTGGATGGAAGCATCGCGTCCACGTCGGATGGGCAGGCGCAAAACAAGGAAAGTTTTATCGATGCGTCGGACATCACCATATCTGACATGGGGACGATGAATGGCAGTATTGGACTGCCTGGTGGAAGTTATAAGAAGTAGATAATAGATAAATGTGCACGATACATTGCACAAACAGAACAAAAACGGAGAAAATGATTTTTTGATTGAAAAGTGTTGAGGAAAGGGGAATCTTGTTAAAATGGAATTTCCGCCAATGGAAGATGCCACTGGTTCTATGGTTTACCGAGATGACGGGCACGGCAAAGATTACGGACGGTTTCAACAGGGAAGGTTTGCTGGAACATTATAGACAAAAAATTGATGGCTCCGTATTGCTTGCGGATGAAATTAATTGATTGCATCCGATTGAGAGAAAAAGTTGTGCAGATTCCAGTTCTTCCCGTTTGATTTCCCTATCCTTAAAATAATAAAACACCTCAAGCCGGTTCATTCTTTACATGCTTTGACAAAGGCGTCAAATAATGCCTGCTGTGCGGTGTCTCGTGCGCTCATGTGCTCGGGATGCCACTGCACGCCGGCGCAGAAGCGGTAATCTTTTAATTCGATGCCCTCCACGAAGCCGTCCGTGCTTTTGGCCGAGACAACCAGGCCGTCCCCGAGCTTGTCAATCGCCTGGTGGTGGATGCTGTTGACGGCGATTTTGGCAGAGGCCGTACCGGGCTTCCATGCCCCGGCATCGTTCATACAGTCGAACAATTTCGTGCCGGTGATGATTTCCACCGGATGGCAGGAGCGCGCGCGGGAAAAGAAATCGGAGTGTTTGTAGGTTTGCTTGTCCTTGATATCCTGGAAAAGCGTGCCGCCAAAAGAAACGTTCATCATCTGGACGCCGCGGCAGATTCCCAAGACGGGTTTCCCCATGTCGAGGAAGGCGGCGAGAAGCTTCGGCTCCGCCCGGTCGCGGACGGCGTTCGGCCTGCCGGTCTTGTCGGAGCGGGTTTGCCCATATAAGGAGGGCTCGACATCTGCGCCGCCCGGCAGTAACAGTCCGTCGCAGGAGGCTGCCAAACGAACCGCCTCGTCTGGATTTTCAAGCTCAATCCAGCATACGTCGGCACCGGAGCGGCGTAAGCTTTGGACATATTTTCCTTTCATGTATCTGCGAAACAAGTCGTTTCCCATCTGCGGCATGGCAATCGTAATTTGGCTCATCGCTGTAATCCTCCGGGATATGTCTAAATTCGTTTTCTTGTAACTGCGAGGACTCTGGGCAGTTACATTTCCTGATTTTATTCTAAGACGGTTTCGCAATAAAATCAAGATGGAATTTCGCCTTGAAATAGGATGGATAATATGGTATAAATATCTATAGGGCACGAGTGTGAAAAAGCGTGCATTTTGAGAGGATAATAAAAAGTATGGTTTATAGGTGGAAGCTATGATATGTGTGGAAAGAGGTTATTTGGAGCCGCGTTATGAAAATGCGGTTTGGGAGTTGCTTGTCTCGTCGGACAAAGAGTTCGTGCCGCCACTTTCCGCCCGTGGCAGTACAAGGCAGAAAGAGCTAGGCCCGGGCGCGGTCCCGGGAACGGACGTTCCCAAGGCATACTTTGAAGACATCAAAAAACAAAGCATGATTGTCGCGGTTGAGGACGCACAAAGTAATCGGGTTCTTGGCTTTCTTTCGTATATTGAGGACTTTACGCTCCCGTTTCTTTACGAGGGGCGCGAGATTTCCGTCAATTACGTGTCGACGATTATCGTGAATCCGGCGTTTCGTAATATGGGGATTACCGGAGAGATGTACGAGAAGTTGATTGGAAAAAAGGTTCCCGTCGCCACCAGGACGTGGTCTACGAACCATGCGCACATTCATATCCTTGAACGGTTGCATTTTAAATCGGTACATGTCATAAAGAATGACCGGGGGGCCGGCATTGACACTTGTTATTTTATGAAAATACCAGGGTTCCAAGGTCATGTATGACATATTTGCATGTCAATACATGACCTTGGAACCCGCAAAACACTGAAAAGTAACCATTTTTCGGAGAAAAGTGAGCGGATTTGAGGTGTTTTAGAGTTGCGGGAGCACGTAGTGCGGAGCAACTCGTGGGTATCATGGGGTCAAAAAACATTCTGATTCCGATATCATCTGAAGGAAGCCTGACGGTTCGCGATTTGCGTCGGCGCTTCGCGAATTGTAATGGTTTTGTTTACAAAAGGGGAAAAGGCCATGGATATGAAGCTTTCGTTTTGGAACAAGATAAAAGCGTACCGCTTGAGAAACAACGTCATCGTTCTTATGTTTTTGTCTGCCGTGTTTGTCACGTCCATTATTGTTTATTTTCAGCCCGCGTTACACGGAAACGAGCTGATTTCGGAGGTCGCCCTGGCATTTTTCACTTCTCTTTTGGCGACGATTTTTGCCATGTGCGCGGAGCTATACGTCCAGTACAAGACACATGAAAACGACCAGTTCTTGGAGGACATTCATATTTTTGGAATTGCAAATCTGAATAATGACAAAGAATCCCTTCTTCGCGAATTTCTTGCCGATTGTGATAAGACAATTTGGATTTCCGGTTACCGTTTGATTATGACGAATCATTTGAAATCGGACATTGCACAAGCGGTCAAGCGCGGGGCGGTGGTAACCACGCTCGTCTGCCCGCCCTGGTGCGAAGGGTTTCAGCTCGTGTATGGAAAAAACGAGAAGGTCATGGACAATTATTTTGAGGTGTTCCATGCGATTAGCGCCGCCAGAACGCACAAGAGCAAGGATTTCCCGGTTTTATTTACGAAAAAGCCGCTGTTTTCCGATACTTACAAGGTCGACCAGCGTTTGGTGACGGGACCGTACATGCATAACAAGGACGATGAATATCACCGTATCATGGCAAAGGATTTCTTCTCCTATAACTTGGTCAAAAAGAGTAAGTTGTATGACCTTGTCGAGAGTGAATATCGGGTTTTGTGCGCCGAATCCTATCTTAAACTAAATTGGGACCGGTTTGACGAGGCATATCGGCAATATTGCGAAAGTGACTGGCGGGAGGAGGAAAAAATCAAGGCGTTCCAGGATGCGTGTGATTTTTATGAAGGAGAGGTGGTTCTTTTATGAAGTACGATTTTACGACAATTGTTGACCGTTCAGGTTGCGGTTCGTCAAAATGGGACGCGGTGAAGGGCGCGTCCACGGAGTGGGTGCCGTTGTCGGTGGCGGACATGGAGTTTGTGACGGCTCCACCCATCCGGGAGGCGCTAAGGCGCGTGGCCGACGAGTATGTCCTAGGCTACACGCGGCCGACGGACGCGTATTACGAGGCGGTCTGTTCGTGGATGAGGCGGCGGCACGACTTCGAGGTGAAGAAGGAGTGGATTGTCAACACGCCGGGCGTGGTCAACGCGCTGGCGGTATTGATTGACGCCAACACGAAGCCGGGGGAGTCGGTGCTGGTCCTGACTCCGGTGTATTACCCGTTTGACATCACGGTGGTATCAAAAAGCAGGAAAATCGTGTACAGCCGTCTCAAGAACCATGACGGACATTACGAGATTGATTTCGTGGATTTGGAACGGAAGGCCAAAAGGAAGGACGTGACGGCTATTCTGTTCTGCAACCCGCACAACCCGGTGGGGCGCGTGTGGACGAGGGAAGAGCTTAGGCGCGTGGCGGACATTTGCTGTGACAACGGCGTGTTCATCATTGACGACGAGATTCACAACGACCTGATCATGCCGGGCCACGAGCACACGGTGATGGCGAATGTAAGCGACAAGGTCAAGGACAACATTGCGGTCTGTACCGCGCCCAGCAAGACGTTTAATTTGGCCGGGCTGCAATGCTCCAACATCATCATCCCGAACGGGGCCGCGCGGACGAAGACATGGCTGTGCGCGATGTGGAACATGGACACGTCGTTAAATATTTTTGCCTACACGGCGTGCATGGCGGCTTACAATGAATGCGAGGAATGGCTTGAGGAATTAATTGGCGTCGTGCATGAGAACGCAAAGCTGGTCAAGGACTTCATGGCCGAGTATTTCCCATGCGTGCGGGTGAGCCCGTTGGAAGGGACGTACCTGATTTGGCTGGACATGCGCCGTCTGGGATTGACGCACGTGGAGATGCGCAAAATGTTGGAGAAGCACGGTATTTTCCTTGATAACGGGGAAGTGTTCGGCATTGCCGGAAGAGGGTTCCAGCGGATTAACCTGGCATGCCCGAAGACCACGCTGTTGAAAGCGTTGGAGCGATTCAAGGAGGGCATGGAGGAGGTTTATGCCGACTGGAAGGAGCATGGCAGACCATACCACAAGACGCTGAAAAAGGGGGACAGGCTGGAGGGCTTTGTCTATGATTCCGCTTACGGGACGGGCAGGGAGCTGACGGAAGCCACGAGCGGGGGCAAGTCCACGCTGCTTGTGTTTTCAAGGTATTATGGATGCGACATCGCCGTCCTGATGCTGAAATTGATGAAGGTGGCCGCGCCGGTGCTTGAAAAGGCGGGATGCCGGGTGAAATTCATCTTGCAGACGGACGCGGAAGTCCTGAAGGAAGTACAGAAAGACTATTCGTTTGAATTGATTGGCGACCCGCGGGCAAAGCTTTATGACCGCTACAACGTGTTCGAGGCGAAGGACACGTTAGGGCTGGTCGTCGGGGACAAGTTGTTTGACAAGCTGGTAGGGAAGGACATCAAGAAACTGTTACATATCAAGGGATTCGAAAAGTTTGCCGGTTCGCTGGTGAGCTCGGACGCGGAGAATGTCCCGCAGTCGGGAGCCAGGCAGAACCAGTTGCCGGCCTACGTCATCGTGAATGACAAGATGGAGGTCACGTACGTGCATTATAGCAGGACGATAGCCGACCTGCCGGACACGAGGGCGTTGCTGAGGGGGATAAAGGGATAATGGAAGAAGGAAAGAAGAAGTTATTGGGCGTGCCGGAGCTGACGTGCTATGGCATCGGCAACAGCATCGGTTCGGGAATTTTCGTGTCCATGGGCGTGAGCATTGGCTACACGGGGCATTCCATCACGCTGGCGTTGGCCCTGGCCTGCGTCGTGGTGCTGTTCGCTTATGCGTACAAGACGGTCATGGCGGGCATGTTCGTGCTGCCGGGCGGGAGGTATTCGCAGGCCGCGCTCTTGCAACCGCCGCTTTTGGTCGGCGCGTCGGCGCTCACGACCGCGTTTTCGGGACTGGCGTTCGCCATGTACGCCATTTCCATCGTGGAATATGCGGCCACCGTGGTTCCTCAGCTCGCGGAGTACGATAAAATTATTGAAATCGCGATATTGACCTTGTTTTTTGTCACGACGTTTTTCGGCGACAAGTTCATGGGACGGTTCAACTTAATCATGGTGGTCGTCCTGATTTTCGCGTTGCTGGTGTACACGTTCGTCGGGCTTGGGCGGGTGGACTGGTCGACGGTGAACCCGGCTTCCGAGAATTATTTCAGCGGCGGGGTGGCGGGACTTTTCATGGCGGTGGCCACGATGAGCTTTGCCTGCCAGGGTTCCACGCTGCCGATTGACATGGCGGGGCAGTCGAGGAACCCTAAGCGGAGCCTGCCGATTGCCATCATGTTGTCATCGCTGATTATCTTGGTGGTGTATTGCCTGATTGGCATCGTGTCCGCGGGAATCCTGCCGATAGAGGACGTGGCGGACAAGAACCTGGGAGTCGTTGCCAAGGCCATTTTCCCCTATCCGGTGTTCGTCATCTTTATCATTGGCGGGGCCTGCTTCGCCATCGCGACTTCGCTTTACAGCACGATGGCCGGCGTCCGTTACCCGATTCTGGCCACGGTGGACGACGGGTGGCTGCCGAAATTTTTGGGAAAACGGACGGAGAAGGGGTATCCGTGGGTGATGATGTTGCTTTTGTACGCGACGTCCATCCTTTCCATTTTCGTGGACCTGGGATTGCAGGATTTAATTTCGGTGATGATGATTCCGACCATGATATTGAACACGATTAACAATATCCTGGTAGTGGGGCTGGCCCGCAAGTATCCAAAGGCCTGGGAGAAGAGCTTTTTCCACATGCCGATGGCGGCGTTTCGGGTGGTGATGGGTTTCGCCACGTTTTGTTCGTTGTTAATCACGGCGGCGCTTTTTACCACGATGGATACCAAGGGGCAGATTTTGATCGTGGTGCTGATGGTTGCCGTGTTTGGTTACTGCGCGTACCGGCTGAAGGCGGACAAGGTCAACCTGACGGACATCGGGCGGGCGAAGGCCGAGGCCGAGAAGGCGGCGATGGAAGCGTGAAAAAAGGGGGCGGGGAGTGCATTCCTGCCCTCGAACTCAAAAAAATGCAAAAAAATGAAAAAAGTACTTGCATTTTCTCCCAAGATTGGATATAATACCATTTGTGCCAAGCAATTGAACAAGGCGAGCGCGATTAGCTCAGTTGGTAGAGCACCTGACTCTTAATCAGGGTGTCCAGGGTTCGAGCCCCTGATCGCGCACTTGAAATCACTGTTTTTGAAACCGCGGGTTTCGGGGACGGTGGTTTTTATATTGCCATAGGAAACTTTTTGCTTAATAAAAAGGAGGAGCTCGAAGCTTGAAAGACTACAAAAGAATTCCGTTTCCACATTTGGTCAATTGCCGCGACTTGGGCGGTTACGCTTGCGCGGATGGAAAGTTTTTTGCTTATCACAAAATTTACCGTGCCGATGCGCCGGCTGCCCTGAACGAGGAAGAGTGGCGCTATCTTAAGGAGGAGATGGGCGTGCGTACTATCATCGACCTGCGTTCGACGGGCGAGCAGCGGATGACCCCGTACCAGGTGCCGGAAGGCATTTTGCGGATTTCGTGCCCGATGATGGCAGAGGAGAACTGGTCGGGCGAGAACGATTTGTCGAAGATGGTGGATGGGCAAGGGGCAGGCATGGGAGGTGTCGCGGCGGGAGGTGCCGGTGCGGGTTCCATGGGGGTACGTAAGGCTCCCGCTTCCATGACAATGGAGGATTTGGCGAAGATTCGTGAAATGTTGCGTGAAAAAATTGCTTCTGCTCCAAATGACGGGTTTATGAAAAGTTTGTCACGACAGTACGAGGAGATGCTCGAAGAATCCCCGAAGCGGGCGGCTACCGTCTTAAACCACGTCGGAGAGCATATTTCCGAGGGGGCCGTGCTATACCACTGTTCCGTGGGCAAGGACCGGACGGGCGTGACGTCGGCTTTGATTTATCTGTTGTGCGGCGTGGCCGAGGCGGATATTTTGGCCGATTACCAAGTGTCGGGGGACTATCTGAGACAAAATGAATTCATTTTTGCGTCCATGCCGGAGGAAATGCACTGCATGATGGAGTCGAAGGCTGAAACGATGCGGCATTTCTTAAAATTGGCAAAGGAGCGCGATTACATGGGCGTGCTATACGCGAACGGGCTGAGAGAGTCCGCTGCCGCGGCAATCAGGGAAGCCGTGATGGAGGCGTGACCCGCGAAGGACAAACATGCCTGGGCATGTGGGTTCGTGGTTTCAAGGCGATACATGACGCATGAACGATTTCCTCTCTTCTTCATATAGTATACCAGGAGTTTAAAGACGTCACGTCTTCCACCGCGCACGGTGGATGGCGCGACGGTCGGGACGCTTGGGATTCTATGGGAAGGGAGGATTTTCATTTTGTATGGGAAGTGGTTTTTCGTATGTTTGATTCTGACATTGTTGCTTTTGGCGGGAATCACGATAGACCTCTTGTACCTTCGCCGCAAAAAGGCAAAGGAAAAGGTGAAAAGCCGCAGTGATTCGAGGAAGCTTCAGGAGATTAACGAGGCCTTGCGGCCGTTTGGCTTTTGTTATGACGTGAAGAAAGACATTTTTTATTCCTTGCGGGACGCGTGGCAGAGGTCGGTGGGATATGGGAAGATTTATGACGAGATGGCTCCCGTCATGAACATGGTGATTGACTGCGAGCCGATTTATTTTGAATATGACGGTCGCAGGTGGATGGTTGAGCTGTGGAAGGGACAGTATGGCATCACTTCGGGGGCCGAGGTGGGGATTTACGTGGAATCCGGGGAGAACCGGGAGGAAGCGGCCGAGGACGTGTTTTATCAGGCGGTGTCCGAGGATGAGGAAGTGCGCATGTCGATGGCCTTGTACAAGGACGGGAAAATGTTGTTCCAAAGGGAGGAACGGCATTGGTGGCTGACGGGTTTTCGGCTGGGTGAATTTTCCAAGCCGGGCGAGCTGATGTTGCGCGCGTCTATTCTTTTCCCTAACCAGGAAATGATGCATGCCTTTTTGGAGGGCTGCCGCCGGGCTGGGTATCGCTTTGGGGACATTTATGTTCGGTATAATGGCGTGGCCATTAATTTCGCCCGGCCCAAAACGGCACAACCGGCGCTTTTTGGAAAATGCCACTGTCGGTTCATCCAATGGCAGAATCGTTGTAATTGCAAGTTGTACCTTTATTTGACGAGGCCTTTTGACAGGACGCTTGACAGGCTGGATTACCTGATGATGGAATACCCGCTGATATTTCACATGGTGACGGGTCTTGGAAGAATCGGGCGGATGCAGGAAAAAATGGGACGAAAGGGAAGAAGGTACGCGCGATTAAAAAACGCGGCGGGACGAAAAGGGCGAAGCGCCGAACGGGTCGGGGATGAGTGGAATGCGGCGGGACGCGGGGGACGGCGAAGATGAGCCGTGTCATGGAAAGGCTGGACCAGGCGTATGAGAATGCCCTATGCCTTCCGTTGGATTGCCGGAGCAAAATTGTCCTGATGAGTGATTGTCATAGGGGTGTCGGGAACTGGGGGGACAATTTTCAATCAAACCAGAACTTGTTCTTTGCCGCGCTTCAATATTATGACAGGCGAAAATTTACCTATATCGAGCTGGGGGACGGAGACGAACTTTGGGAAAACCGCAATTTGCAGGAAATCATCCGGACGCACAGCAACCAGTTTTGGATCATGTCGGAATTTTACCGGGACGGGCGTTTTTACATGCTGTATGGCAACCATGACAGGAAGAAGGAGCGGGACGGTTTTTGCCAGGCAAATTGCCATTCTTATTTTTGCGAGTCCGAAGGGCGGTGCAGGGATTTGTTCCCGGGGTTGAAGGCCTGGGAGGCAATCCGGCTCCAGGATTGCTGCCACCATTACGAAATTTTGCTCGTCCATGGCCACCAGGGGGATTTTTGGAATGACACCGTGTGGCGGCTTAGCCGTTTCCTGGTGCGTTATGTCTGGAGACCGCTGGAGCTTATGGGATGTAACGATCCTACCAGCGCGGCAAAGAATTACAAGAAAAAGGAAAAGACGGAAAAGCGGCTTGCGGAGTGGGCGAACGTGCATGGGACGATATTGGTCGCGGGGCACACGCACCGTTCGGTGTTCCCGGAGCCGGGGAAGGGCTATTACTTTAATGACGGGAGTTGCGTGCATCCAAGGTGCGTAACGGCGCTGGAGATTGAGCAAGGCGGCATTTCCCTTGTGAAATGGAGTTCCAAGGTGCGGGAGGACAACGTGGTATACATAGGACGGGACGTGCTGGCCGGGCCGACGCGGATTGAGAATTATGCCAAGGGGTAAAACCATTTTTACCCCTTGGCAGTTTTTTTGATTTGTGGTAAGATAATGATGATACCGGGGGCAAAGGGTCATGTATGGCATACCCGCATGTCAACACATGACTTTGGAACCCGATCGTGGCGGAGATGGCAGGAGCACGAAGTGCGTGGCAATCCGTGGGTATCATGGGACAAGCGGACATTTTTAACCAAAGGAGGAGCAATACGATGTTAAGAATTGGCATGTTGACAAGCGGTGGTGACTGTCAGGCGCTGAACGCGGCGATGCGCGGCGTGGTGAAGGGCATTTGTTCCAAAGTGGAGGACGTGGAGATATTCGGTTTCCAGGATGGTTACAAGGGGCTGATTTACGGGGATTTCAAGATGCTCACGTCGAGGGACTTTTCTGGCATTTTGACGCGCGGCGGCACGATCCTGGGGACTTCCAGGCAGCCGTTCAAGCTGATGCGGGTGCCGGACAAGGACGGTTTGGACAAGGTGGCGGCGATGAAGCATACATACCACAAGCTGAGTCTGGACTGCCTGGTCATCCTTGGGGGAAATGGTACGCAGAAGACGGCCAACCTGCTCCGCGAGGAGGGATTGAACGTTATCGGCCTGCCGAAGACGATTGACAACGACTTGTGGGGGACGGAGATGACGTTCGGGTTCCAGAGCGCGGTGGACATCGCGACCGACACGATTGACCGCATCCACACGACGGCGACCTCCCACAGCAGGGTGTTCATTATAGAGGTCATGGGACACAAGGTGGGACACGTCACGTTGCACGCGGGAATAGCGGGCGGCGCGGACATCATCCTCCTGCCGGAGATTCCGTACGACATTGACGCCATCGTGGACATCATCGACAAGCGTGACAAGGCCGGAAAGTCGTTCACGATCCTGGCCGTGGCGGAGGGCGCGATTTCCAAGAAGGATGCGAAGCTGTCCAAGAAGGAGTACAAGGAAAAGCAGGAGAAGGACAAGAAGAAATATCCGTCCATTTCTTACAAGCTGGCAGAGGAAATCCAGCAAAAGACCGATAAGGAAGTGCGCATTACCGTGCCGGGACATACGCAGCGCGGCGGTTCTCCGTGTCCATATGACCGCGTGTTTTCCACCAGGGTCGGCGCGAAAGCGGCGGAGATGATCATGAAAGGCCAGTTCGGTTACATGGTGGCGATGCAGAACGGCGAGACGACGAAGGTTCCGTTGCAGGACATCGCCGGCAAGCTGAAATACGTGGATCCGAAGTGCAAACTGATTAAGGAAGCGAAACTGACGGGAATCAGCTTCGGCACCTTGGATTAGGAAGGGGGACTTGGCCAGGCTCGGAAGGACCTCGCCAAGGCGCGCGGAGTGCATTCGTACGTAAGTTTAGGGAGAGGAAACTCCGCTTGGCCAGGCTCGGAAGAACCTTGCCAAGGCGCGCGGAGTGCATTCACACTAGGCTCGTATGGAACCTCGCCAAGTGTTCATTGCAAGTGTTCATTGCAAGTGTTTATTGCAGGAGGTTTTTAGTCGTGTCTTATACGGCATTATATAGGAAGTTCCGCCCGACCGAGTTTGAGGACGTGAAGGGGCAGGAACATATTATTACAACTTTACAGAACCAGATTAAGGCGAACCGTATCGGGCACGCGTATTTGTTCTGCGGAACGCGCGGGACGGGTAAGACGACCGTGGCGAAGATATTTGCCAAGGCCGTGAACTGCGAGCATCCGGTTGGCGGGAGTCCTTGTGGGGAATGCGCGATGTGCCGGGCAATCGCGGCGGGGGCTTCCATGAACGTAATCGAGATTGACGCGGCTTCCAACAACGGCGTGGACAACGTGCGCGAGATTCGCGAGGAGGTGACTTACCGCCCGACGGAAGGGCGGTTCAAGGTATACATCATAGATGAGGTGCACATGTTATCCATCGGGGCGTTCAATGCCTTGTTAAAGACGCTTGAGGAGCCGCCGGAGTATGTCATTTTTATTTTGGCGACGACCGAGGTGCATAAGATTCCGGTTACGATTTTGTCCAGGTGCCAACATTATGATTTTCACCGTATCACGATTGAGACGATTACCGCGCGTATGCAGGAGCTGCTTCGCGCGGAGCAGGTCGAGGCCGAAGAAAAAGCGTTGCGCTATATCGCGAAGGCGGCGGACGGCTCCATGCGTGACGCGCTGAGCCTTCTTGACCAGTGCATCGCCTTTTACCTGGGGCAGAAGTTGACGTACGAGCACGTACTCGAGGTGTTGGGGGCGGTGGACACGGACGTGTTCAGCCGCTTGTTGCGCAGGGTCGTCGAGCGGAACGTGCCACAAGTGCTGAATATCGTGGAGGAGCTGGTGATGCAGGGACGGGAACTGTCGCAGATGGTGGCGGATTTTACATGGTACCTGCGCAACTTGCTCTTGGTGCAGACTTCGGACGGGATTGAGGATGTCTTGGACGTGTCGGCGGAGAATTTGCGGCAACTGCAGGAAGAGGCTCGGATGGTCGAACCGGACAGGCTGCTCCGTGACATCCGTATTTTTTCCGAGTTGTCGGGAAAGATGAAATATGCGACGCAAAAGCGGGTGCTTTTGGAGGTGGCGTTGATTAAGCTTTGCACTCCGGCCATGGAGTCGAATACGGACACGCTGTTAGATCGTTTGCGGGTTATGGAAGCGGAGATGGAGAAGGTGAAGGCCGCGGCGGAGGGGGGATTTTTGGCCGGGGGCTTTGCGGACGGAATGCATGGCGGATTTGCGGACAGTGCGGCAGGAGCAAATGGCGTTGCCGGAGATAATTTCATGGGTGGCGTGAACGGACCTGCGGGCCGCCATGGCGGCGCGAATGGTTTTGTAGGCGGAACGGGTGGCTATGGAGGC
>Ga0073906_1003683_pt1 | contig 16818 bp, 16 predicted proteins | sample Inofromicrocosms_FD_65485 | JGI IMG/M metagenome (GOLD analysis project Ga0073906, IMG submission 65485) | Mouse cecum microbial communities from Vienna, Austria - Inoculum for glucosamine and mucus D2O microcosms | ecosystem: Host-associated > Mammals > Digestive system > Large intestine >... | reverse complement strand
TGCAATTCACTGCCGAGAAAGATCTTAGCATATCATACACCAGATGAAATCTTTGAAAGAGAATTAGATCACATCTATCAAGCAGCTTAAGTGTTCAATTTATTATTGCAATTTACGAAATAAAAAGAATTACTTAACCTGTTATCTTCTTTTTCTAAAGTCATTAGGCTTTGACCAACCCATTCCTCAGGAACCGTGGTCTGATTATGATAAAACCATGCTCCTCCACCAACGAAAAGCAATAATGCTACAAAAGTAGCCACAAATAGTTTTTTATTTTTCATAGCTCACTTTTCCTATCTAGAAATATTTACACAAATAATAAATTTATTTTTATCATTTGTTGTTTATAATTATCACAGCTTTTTTCAGTTTTTATTCATTATGTTGTGCTATACACAACTAAATTTGCCAATATTCCATACATTCTTGATATCCACATTTCATCAGCAATTTTTTTATTTGAACTGCTTCTTCTGTATTTCCACTAAATAAATTAAAATACAACTCATGACAAATTCGATAAAGCAAAAAATGAGTAGTCGTTTCTAAGCTCGCTAAATAATCTAATGCAGCTTCAATATTATCTCCGTCTAATTTTTGCTTATAGCAATAGCAAAGATAATTATTACAAATAATTGCTACTCTTTCCCTCATACTTTCAGAACAAGAATTCTTTTGATAATGTTTTAATAATTGACCAAGAAAATAGTCCACTTGCTCTAAAGAAAATATTTTCATACAATCAGAAAATAATTGTAATGCACCGATATTTTCCACCCAATTTTCATGTTCTGAAAATCTAGTAACTATTTTATTTTTAAAGGCTAAACTTAAGTCAGATAAGCTATTTTCTAAAGAAGCAATAGCAATTATTGTTCGATATTTAAAAAGTTGATGCTCTTTTAAATCTAGGATTTCATTTAAATAAATTCCTACTTTTTCCCTTTGATTGTTATTAAAAGCATGCAACATCTTTTGCTTCAATTCTTCAGCTTTTTTATCTTCAGACGTATAGTAATCATACTTAACTTTATTAAAAAAATCACTGATATCAATATGGTGTTTCAAAATAATTCTAAATAAAGTATCAATTGAAATATTTTCTAATCCACGCTCTATTTTTGAATAATGACCCTTGTTAATAATGCCCTTTATCATCTGTTCCTGAGTTAAGCCTAATTTTTGACGTTCTTCTTTTAACGCCTGTCCAATTTTCATAATCTCATCTCCTTATTTGCTTTTATTTATTTTTTGTTAATTTTATAACAAAAAAAGAATTCAGAAAACTGAATTCTTTACCTAGATGATTCATTTGACTCGTGTTAATTAGTTACTTTTGGTTGTTAATGCCTCTATATCTCTGGTTTAAAACCAATCCTAAGTTTCTATCTAATTTTTCAAAACTTGTGTTTCCTTCTGTCCCTCACGATTTACCAAATAATCATTAGCCTTAGCCAAAATTGCTGACAAGTCTTCAGATCTAAATTCCTTAAAGTTTTGCTTACTAATTCTTTCTTGAGCAGCTTGATAATTTAACCAGTCAGTCGACCTAATTTCACTTTCTTGACGTTTTATTTTTTGATCAGCTTTATATTTTGCTAAAAATAGAGTTACTGTTTTTTCAATTTCGCTAGTGACCTTGTATGAATAACTCTCCTGAAAATCAAATTTAGGCTTTAATCCTACTTCTTCAAAGACTTCCCTCCTTGCAGCATCCCGTTCTGTCTCACCTGCTTCAAAAGGACCGTATTGTCCAAAGTCTGAAATTGAAGCAAAAATCAATTTAGGATACTTTTTGACCATTTCTTCAGGATCAAAACCTAAACGAGTCATTACGCCAGGACGGAAATTCTCAACTACTACATCAGCTTTAGCAATCATCTTTTCTGCCAAAGCATGATCTTGGGCGTTCTTTAAATCTAAGGCAATCGATTCTTTACCAGTATTGCAAATTCTAAAGTATTCACTAGAACCGTCAGCAAGATAAGGTCCCATGTGACGTGTATCATCGCCAGTTTTTCTTTCAACATGGATAACGCGAGCTCCAGCATCGGCGAGCATTCTACTACAAGTTGGACCGGATAAGACATGGGTAAAATCTATTACCAAGATTCCAGCTAACGGATAAGGCTTATTTTTATCTAGATGTGGATAATTTGGTTCTGATATTTTTACTTACACTTTCTGTAATATCTGTCTTCAAATTTATTTTAGTTAAAAATAGCAAAAACAAAAAGTCATCCTATCCAAATAGTAATATCATTAACTTAAGACATTAAATATGGAATTTGACCCTTTTTTATTTTTATCTTGTCGCACACCCCTAAATTATTAATCAGCCATCAAATATTCTTTAATTTTTCTTTTTGCACTAAATGCAAATTGAATTTCTTCACCAGTAGGAAAGAGAATCAATCTCTTCTTCAAATTTATACTTGTAATATTTTTCATATTAACTAAATAAGATTGAGAAACTTTAATAAAACTGGGTATTTTATCTTGTATATTCTTAATATCACCCGTAAATTCACTAATCTCATTTTTAGCAATAATTTTCAATCTATGCGGAAATGGCGTAGTAGAAATATAATAAATGTCGTCTGTATTTACTCTATAAAAATTATTACCTATTTGATAAGTAAAAATATTATTTTTCTTTTCAAGAAATTCTTCTAATTTATAAGCTGATTTTTCTAAATCTTGTGTTATTTTAGTTTGAATTTTAGCTTCTTCATTACTTTTTACAATATAATCCAATGCTTCTATTTGATATTCAAAAGTTAATAAGGTTAATTCATCATGAGTAGTTATAAATATAATCTGTGCGGTCTTCTGCTTGTTACGTATTAAATTTGCTAATTCAATTCCATTTTTATCATCTGGTTTCGAACTCAATTGAATATCTAAAAAATAAATGTCAGGAAGTTTAGAGCTAGAATTAATAAACTGAAATATTGACTCATAGGAATAAAAAGTGTTACTTATCTCAAATTTTTGATGTTCACTAGATAAAAATATACATGATTTTTTAATCATATAATTGATATGTTCATTTTGATCTCTATCATCTTCACAAATAGCGATTTTAAAAGTTCTCATCTATTCATCTACTCCAACTATATTTAAAGTAAAAATAAACCAATTATTATTTATTCGATAATTTACAAATAATGTAGGATATTTTTGTTTTAATTGATTAATATTTGAAAGTCCTAATCCTTGATGATTCTTCTTAGTAGAAAAACCAGTTTGTTGAATTTTAGACAGTTGAGGAATATTTTTTATTTTATTTCTAATCTCAAAAGTAAATGTTTTTCCATTTTGAAATATATATGCATTTATTTCACCAATTTGATTATTTTTACTTTCCTCAATTGCATTATCAAAAGCAATTCCAATAATTCTACTTAAATCAAAAGGATTAACTAGTTTATCTAAATTATCAATCTTAGTGGCACATTCAAAACTAAATTTTATATTATTTCTATCAATTTCATTTATTTTGCTAATCAAAATACTTTTAACTTGCAGATCCTTTACTCTTATCAAATCTTTGTATTCTTCAAAATTTTCTTGATCTAATTCATTTTCTGAATATCTGTCTAACTTATTAATTAATATATCATTATCATCTTCTTTAATAGCATTACGTAAGCTTATTAACATATTTCGATAATCATGTTTAAATCTGCGTAATTTTTCTTCACTATATTCCAAGTTTTTCAAATATGACTTGAGGTTATTTTCTCTTTCTTTATTAAGTCTATCCTCTAATCGTCTATCAAATAACTTATTCTGAATATAGAATGCATATATCATAAACAAAAATTGAATAAATAAAAGGAGCGCAGTAATTAAAATTCCAGTTAAATCTTGATTTGCTTTCATACTTATTAAGCCAATTATATGGAGCGCTATAAATGCATAAACAATTAATCCAAGAAGAAGATAGTTTTTTTCTTTAATGAATAATTGGTATAATTTTACTCTTTTAATTAAAAAATAAACCAAAACATAATAAGTAACTGCTATTGGCACAAAATACGATGTAATTATTGGAAATGACAGTCCAATTAATCGTATAAACAAATCAGCCGCATAAGTAATCAAATTAGCAAATAAAATTGTACTAACTATTTTACTTAACTGACTTTTCTTACTATAAAAAAATATTACTAAAATCAAAAAAATAGCTTGCCCAATTATAAAATCTAGAATCATTATACTAATCACTAAAATTATTATAATTTTTAGTATATCCTTTATACTACCTAGTCTATATTGATTTAATTTATAAAATATTAATAACTGATAACTATAGGAAAATAGAAATAGCAAATAAGTGAAAATAGCAAACATTATAACTACTCAAACTTTCTAAAATAAATCTTAGGATATCATCTATTTTTTCAATAGAAAAGAGGATGATTATTTTCATCCTCTCTTTTTACCACGTTCCAAACGAAGGGACATAGGCCCAATTAATATCCATATAAATTTTACTATTTCTATGAGTATTATTATATGATTCTAATTTCCATGCTACTGCTATACAAAACATGGAAATATGTAGAAGAATACGAATTTTCTACATATCAGAAAGATATATTTTTCCTTTAAAAGATTATTATTTTTAATACTATTGTTTACACTCTCAATTTCTTGTCGTGCCATTTGTACTTTTTCAGAAGAAATATTAGAATTTTCAGGAACATTTAGTACAAATGTATTATTTTCTACACTAACATATTTATCTAATTCATTTATATCAGTTTGAGATAGATTATTATTTACTGATTGTTGATTAGTTGGTGGCATTTCATCCGCTTAAACCTGATTAGAATAAATTAAAGATAATCCTAAACTAGCAGCTGCAATGACAAGATAATTTTTTATTTTCATTATTTTTTACTCCTTCTTTTAACTAAAAAAATAATTAAAAATATTAAACCAAAAATCAAACTATAAAAACTGATTGCATATAAAGCTAAATCCCAATTATCTTTTGAAAAGTAGACTAACATAAAATTTGCTATACTAAATCCCATAAAAATAATTGCTAGCAAGAGCCAAATTCGTTGTGGCCGTTTTTTACTTATTAACAAAATAATGCCCAATATTATTAGGATTAGCACTATATCTATCATCATTTTTTCTCATCTCCGTTTTGGTTTTATAAGTACTATATATTTCTTATCATTAAGCCTCTATTTATATTCAAATTCATTAACATTCTATTCAAATTCATTTATCTATATAAAAAATTTTAATTTTAACAAAAATAAAAAGTCGTTCAATCAAAACGACTTTTTATTCATGTTCAAGCAAATAAGTATTAGCCTTAGCCAAAATTGCTGACAAGTCTTCAGATCTAAACTCCTTAAAGTTTTGCTCTCTAATTCTTTCCTGAGCAGCGTGATAATTTAACCATTCAGTCGACCTGATCTCACTTTCTTGACACTTTATTTTTTGACCAGCTTTATATTCTGCTAAAAATAGAGTTACTGTCTTTTCAATTTCGCTAGTGACCTTGTATGAATAACTCTCATGAAAATCAAAATCAAATTCAGGCTTTAATCCTACTTCTTCAAAGACTTCTCTCTTTGCAGCATCCCGTTCTGTCTCACCTGCTTCAAGATGTCCCTTAGAAAATGCCCAAGCACTCTTGAATTGTTTATAAGGTTGACTTTGAATTAGTAAATATTGGATTTCTTCATTATTTTTACGCCAGATAATTGCACCAGCAGAGTATTCTTGTTTCATAATTGCTATCCTTTTCTACTCCAATTCTTCCTTGAATCCACTTCTTGCCCATAGCCAAAGAGCAGCCTGAAAATCAATGGGTACATATTCTGTATCGCTTAAAGCATCAATCCAAGCCTCTATTACATAATCTTGTACTTTCGAACTCTTTAATTCTTCATCTGTAATTAGGCCTAACCGATGTGTAGCTCTAATAATATGTCGATCAGTTGCAATGTAAATATTATCAGTATTAATCAAAGGTAAATTCGTATATTGATACATCACATATAGCCAATAATTGCACAATTTTTTACCTGATAAGTACGGAAAATCTTTTTTCTTTTCAACCTGCATGTAGTGCCGTATCTTTTGAATGTCATTATCAAAATATGCAAAAAAATCAGTTACTCTTCCATTAAAGTTATTAACTAAAGTCTGACATAATTTGATCCAAATTTGTGTCTGCTTATTTTTTTGCAAAGCCAGATTATATTTAGTTAAGGCCTCCTGTACTTCAGTAAACTCTTTCTTTACTACTTCTTGTGGATTAAATACAAACTTAGTCTCATTATTTTCAAAAGTTGCTGTAGCACTTTTCCATAAGGTATTGGAATTTCTTTGATAATCCAGAGCTGTTGGTAAAGTATAGAAGATAGCATTTTCTTCAGAATTAGGATCTAACTTTTTAGGACGTGTATCTTCTGGTAGTTCACTTCCCCAATGTCCATTTCTATAGAGCTTATTTAAATATTCCAGTTTCTTTAAAATTTCTTTCTTCATACTTTTCCCTTATCCCAAACAAAAAACGCCTTGTCAGACACAATTATATCTAACAAAACGTTCTTACTTCTATCTTAATCTAAGCCGCACTTTTCAAAAATTTCATCAACATGCTTCAAGTGATAGTGATAATCAAAAGCATCGTCTAGATCTTCTTCAGACAAGTAATCCATAACTTCACTGTCTTCAATTAACTTTCTAAATGAAGTTTGTTCTTGCCAAGACTTATTAGCAAGCTTTTGCACCATGTCATAGGCCTTTTCACGAGATAAACCTGCTTCATCAATTAACTTCAAAAGCACACGTTGTGAATAGATCAAACCATAAGTGCGATCCATATTCTTGAGCATTGTTTCTGGGAAAACATCCAAGTTGGTTAAGATGCGGTTGAAGCGGTTTAACATGTAGTCAATTCCAATGGTTGCATCAGGTAAAATTACACGTTCAGCACTTGAATGAGAAATATCTCTCTCATGCCATAAAGCTACATCTTCATAAGCTGGTACCATGTAGCCACGCATTACTCTAGCCATACCGGATAAGTTCTCAGAACCAATTGGATTGTGCTTATGAGGCATTGCAGAAGAGCCTTTTTGACCAGCTCTAAAGTGTTCTTCAACTTCGTGAATTTCACTTCTTTGCAGTCCACGAATTTCAGTAGCCCAGTTCTCAATACTGGTTGCAATTAAAGCAATAGTAGCAATATAGTAAGCGTGTAAGTCTCTTGGCAAAACTTGACTAGTTACAGGTTGTTGAGTTAAACCTAACTGCTTTAAAACGCTAGTTTCAACTGCTGGTGGCACATTTGCAAAAGTACCAACGGCACCAGAAATCTTACCAGATTCTACATCTTTAGCTGCTGCTTTAAAGCGTTCAATATCACGGTTAATCTCAGCATACCAGCGAGCAAGCTTCAAACCAAAAGTAGTTGGTTCTGCTTGAACACCGTGAGTACGGCCCATTTCAACAGTGTATTTGTATTTTCTAGCCTTGTCTGCAATAGTTTCTTTTAAAGCCTCTAAGTCTTTCAAAATGATCTCATTAGCTTGCTTTAAGATATAACCTTGTGCAGTATCAACAACATCAGTTGAAGTTAAACCGAAGTGAACCCACTTCTTCTCTTCACCTAAGCTTTCAGAAACTGTTCTAGTAAAAGCAACCACATCATGGTGGGTAATGGCTTCAAGTTCTGAAACACGCTCAACAGTAAAAGAAGCATTGTCTGCAATCTTCTTAGCATCAGCTTCTGGCACTTCGCCAAGTTCTGCCCATGCGTTAGTTGCAGCGATTTCTACCTTTAACCAAGCAGCGTATTTATTTTCTAAGGACCAAATTTTGCCCATTTCTGGACGAGTATAACGTTCTAACATAAATTATTTTTCCCAAGGATTCTTCAAAACAATAGTTTGTTCACGATCAGGACCAACTGAAACAGTAACTAAAGGAACACCTACTAATTCAGAAACGCGGTTCAAGAACTTCTTAGCATTTTCTGGTAAATCTTCCCAAGTCTTTACATTGGTAATATCTTCTTCCCATGCAGGAAGTTCTTCGTAAACTGGCTTACATCTGTATAATTCCTTCAAACTTGCTGGGTAGTAGTCAATCTTTTCACCATCAAGTTCATAAGCAGTAGCAATCTTAATCTTGTCAAAACCAGAAAAGACGTCTAATAAGTTCAAACTTAAGGCGTTGATACCAGCAACACGCTTAGCGTGACGAAGAGCAACTGAATCAAACCAACCAACACGACGTGGACGACCAGTAACAGTACCGTATTCATGAGCAGTTTCACGAATGCGATCACCAACTTCATCTAATAATTCAGTTGGGAATGGTCCTTCACCAACACGAGTAGTGTAAGCCTTGCAGACACCAATAACAGTATCTAAGCGGTTAGCGCCCATACCGATACCAGAAGCAATTCCACCTGAAATAGTGTTTGAAGAAGTTACGTATGGATAAGTACCTTCATCAATATCAAGCATTACTCCTTGTGCACCTTCAAAAAGAACTTTTTCGTCGTTATCTAAAGCATCGTTTACAACTACTGAAGTATCAGTAACGTATTTCTTCATCTTTTGACCGTATTCAAGGTACTTTTCAAAGATGTCTTCAAATTTAAGTTCAGGCTTACCGTAAACCTTAGTGAATAAAGCATTCTTTTCAGCTAAATTAGTACGTAACTTCTCTTCAAAAGTATCTCTTTCAAGTAAATCGCAAACACGGATACCAGTTCTTGAAGCCTTGTCCATGTAACAAGGACCGATACCATTCTTGGTAGTTCCGATCTTCTTGTCACCCTTTGCTTCTTCTTGATAAGTATCTTGTAAAATGTGGTAAGGCATAATAATGTGTGCGCGGTTAGAAATCTTCAAGCCGCTGATGTCGATACCTTCTTTTTCAAGGTTATCTAATTCTCCGAACATTACTTCTGGATTGATAACTACACCATTACCAATTATAGCACCCTTCTTAGCAGCAAAAATTCCAGATGGAATTAGGCGCATTTTGAAAGTCTTATCACCGATTTCAATTGTATGGCCGGCATTATTACCACCATTTGAACGAACAGCCATTGCTGCTTCTTTACTTAAGAAATCAGTAATTTTACCCTTTCCTTCGTCGCCCCATTGACTACCTACAACTGCTATTGCTGTCATTTGATTTCACCTCATAAAAATCATTTTCTTAAAACCGAAGACTAGTTTAACAATCTATATCTTAATAGTCAATTGATTTCCGAACATTTTTAATAATCGATAAAATAAATATTCATTTTTATTCTTGACTTTGACTAACTTCACCCGTATATTAACTCATGTAGTTTTTAAAGAGCACGAGGTAAATTAAATGAGTAATTATTTTAGTATGGAAGCTTTCGATTATGATGACATCCAACTTGTACCTAATAAATGTATTATTAAGAGCCGCAGCGAGGCTGATACAGGAGTTAAATTTGGAAGTCGAACATTTAAAATCCCAGTTGTTCCTGCAAACATGGAAAGTGTTATTGACGAGGATTTAGCCATTTGGCTTGCAGAAAATGGCTACTATTATGTTATGCACCGTTTTTACCCAGAAAAACGTGCTGACTTCATTAAGATGATGCATGATAAGGGACTATTTGCTTCAATTTCAGTTGGAATTAAGGATAGCGAATACGACTTTATCGACTATCTTGCTAAGGAAAACATTATTCCAGAATATACAACAATTGATGTAGCACATGGTCATTCCGACTATGTAATTAAAATGATCAAGTATATTAAGGAAAAATTACCTGATACCTTCTTAACGGCTGGTAATATTGCTACACCTGAAGCAGTTCGTGAATTAGAAAATGCCGGAGCTGACGCAACTAAGGTTGGTGTGGGACCTGGTAGAGCCTGCATTACAAAGCTTAAGACCGGCTTTGGTACTGGTGGCTGGCAATTAGCAGCACTTAGAATGTGTTCTAAAGCTGCTAGAAAGCCTTTAATTGCTGACGGCGGAATTCGCCATAATGGTGACATCGCTAAGTCTGTTCGCTTTGGTGCTTCAATGGTTATGATTGGCTCACTTTTTGCTGGTCATGAGGAATCCCCTGGTAACTTAATTACTATTGATGGTAAACGTTATAAGCAATACTGGGGCTCAGCTTCTGAAGTTCAAAAAGGTGCCTACCGCAATGTCGAAGGTAAGCAAATGTTAGTTCCATACCGCGGCTCAATTAAAGATACCTTACGTGAGATGCAAGAAGATCTCCAGTCTTCAATTTCTTATGCTGGTGGAAAAGATCTAAGTGCAATCAGAGTAGTAGACTATGTTATTGTTAAATCTTCTATTTTTGATGGAGATAAGTAATAAAACTAAGATAGACCACAAAATATTAATATTCAGAAATAACGATAGTAAAACGCTATCGTTATTTTTATTTTGGGCTTATTAATTTGATGTAAACTAGGCTTATCACAACCTTTAGAAAGCTGGCAGAAAATGATTAAAACGGCCAAACAAGTTTTAGCCAAACCATTTACATCAAATTTTTTCTTTATCTTTTTGCAAGGAATTATCATTGGATTAATTACTGGCCTAATTGTTGGGACTTTCCGATGGATTATTGACCACACAATGAAATTTCTATTTTTTATCTATCCTTTAATGCGTCAAAAGCCGATCTATCTTGTTCCTTACCTGCTTGGGACCGTGATAATTTGTCTGATTCTTGCTCAAGTTATTAAACCAGTCCTCAACAATATTACTGGTTCAGGTGTTCCTCAAGTTGAAGCCATCATGCTTGATGAAAATAAAATGAATTGGTGGAGCATCTTGTGGCGTAAGTTTGTTGGGGGGCTTTTAGCAATTTGTCCGGGACTTTTTCTTGGACGAGAAGGTCCTTGTATTCAAATGGGCGCTATGGTTGGACAAGCTTTTGGTCAGAATCTTTTTCATGCCGATGATGAAGATCTTAAGAGACTCCAGGGATGCGGGATTGCTGCTGGCTTAAGTGCAGCTTTCTCAGCTCCATTAGCTGGGGTCTTCTTCTTAGTAGAAGAAATAACCTTTAGTTTTGATCCGAAAGAATGCCTAACTGCTCTAGCTGCTGCAATGACATCTGACCTAATGACATTATGCTTTTTTGGCACTACTCCCTGCCTTTATCTTCCCTTAGATAGGTCTTTACCTTTAACTTCTTATTGGTTTGTAATCTTAATGGGAGGTCTTTTGGGCTTACTTGCTTATTTCTACCAATACTGCCTCTTAAGCCTTAAACCCATTTATTCAAAACTTACTATCATCCCTAAAATCTACCACAGTATTATTCCGCTAATCTTAGTAATTCCAATTGGCCTTTGGAATGCGAAGCTGCTTGGCGGTTCTCACGATTTTATCTCTGGTCTTTTTGAACCAACCTTTATGAAAAATATCCAAACTGGGATGCTAAGTCTAACTTTGTTGCCACTTATTTGGTTTATTGTTCGCTTTATTTTTTCAATGATCTCATATGGTGCCTCAGTTCCTGGTGGTATTTTTATGCCAATTCTTGTTTTAGGAGCCTTACTAGGTGTTATCTTCGCCGTGATTATGATTCACTCCGGAATTGCTCCAAAGCGTTGCTATGGCATTATTATTGTTACCTCCATGTGTGCTTACTTTGGTGCTATTGAAAAAGCACCCTTTACTGCTTTAACCCTGCTAACAGAAATGGTTGGCTCAGTTGAACAGATCTTTCCAATGCTCGTGGCAACTTTTATTGCTTATTTCGTTTTAGATCTCTTAGGTGGAAAACCAATCTACGAGGCCTTAAGAATTCAAATGGATTTTCAGAAGTTATATGCTCCCAAACGTTAAAAATACAACTGACAAATAACCCTCACAACAAAAAAGATGTCGTTAATCTTCGCACTACGCGTTGATTAAACGACATCTTTTTTGTTTAATATTTCTACAAGTTGATCATAATGCTGAAGGCTAAGCCCCAAATAATAGCATAGATGACAACAATCATTACTAGGTAAATTACTGCACCCCAGAATGGATCGTGGATCATCTTTTCGGTTCCTGGATCAGGACAAACAACCAGTAAGAATGAACCTAAAGAAAACAGTGCATAGAAGATCCAGACTAAGGCTTCTCCAAATCCGAGCAAGCCTGAACTTAAGCTTAGGATTAAGAAGAAGAATGCACAAATTACAATCCAGAAATTCCAGTTAGTTACTTGTGCAACCTTGTTGACATACTGCCAAAAGCCACCGGTACTACCAAACACGAACAAGTGACCAACCATGGAACAAAGAATCGTAATAATTTGAACACAGAACAGAATTACGATTGACCAGAAGGTAAAACCTGATGCATGATGGATCAGCGTAATATCAAACATATTAGCAATATAATTACTAGTAATAGCTAAACCAATGAATAATACAATATCTTCACCTAATAAGGTAACGACTCCGTACCACTTTTCCCCTAGGTTGTGGCCGAGAGGATAGCGCCATGACTCTACTAGCCAACGCCAATAAGTGTTAGGAGTTTCCTCTTGTGGAGCTTGAACTTCATCTTTCATAATAAATTTCCTCCTCAAGATTATTGATCTTTCACTTATTATTATAACAATAATCCTTATTTATAGGCAGAATAAGGTCTTTTTTGTTATTAAACACAAAAAACAAGCAACCATTTCAGTTGCTTGTTTTCGATGAAAAATGTTAAACGATATTTTATGTAAAAATAAAATAAAAGATAAGTTGATTAGAGCTTTCACCCTAATTAAAAAATCAAACTGTTATTTATTTATTCTTTGGAGTTAACAGCCTATTTCCATTTTAGACTGTTCAAATCACCTCCTTTAAAGAAGGTGCGATAATCATCTACCGTGTTTTCGGGTTTCAAAACTGACTTTGAATCCTCTTCTGCGTAATCGCAATTAGGAATGAAGACGTGGAAAGAAATTGCATCCTCATCAGGTGCTACGATATATTTATCATTTTCTTTTTCAATTTTGACAATTTTAATTCTTGTTCCAATAGGAACCTTGTCATCAAAATTAGCGAAGATAGCTTCTGCTTCATAGTAAATTGGCGTATCTTTATGCTTGCCAATTAAATGTTCAAAGTACAACTGACCATGATCATTTTTAGCATTTTCATTTGCACGCTTAAATTGAGGATAAATATCAACGTTATTGACGTTTTGCTCATCCCCTAGGAATTGTTCAATTTGTGAAAGTAAATTGCTAAACTTGCCTAAGATATGACCTCGATCAATTTTTAATCTACTTAAACCAGCTTCTTGCTCTTTTTCATCTATTAAAACTGTCGCTTTTTTACCAAGCATTAGTCTATCAATAGATGAAACATTGTTCTCATCAGATTTTACGCTGATCCATGATTGGTTATGACGTAAATCTGATTTACTCTTAGTCTCATTCTTATTTGAACTATTAGAGTTAATATTTAAAAGTGCACGCCAACCACTTATAATTACTCGGCCATAAACACTGTAATAGAAAATTGGCATAAATTGCTGAGTATCGGATAAGCGATTCAAAGAATTCTGTACTGCTGTTTTATTCTTTTCTACCAGATCAAAATAGTCATCAACGTAGTTAAGCTCATAATTCTTTAACTGATCTACTGCTTGTAATGATGCTTCATCTTTAAAGCCTAGCTTTTTTAGAACCTCTTTCTTGTCCATCGGCTTAGTTACGCTTTCTCTTCTTGTCGCCTACTAAAGAGCCTAGGCCTAGGGATGCTAAAGACAATCCTGCTAAAGCAGCAAATACGCTAAGCTTATCGTTAGCACCAGTTTGTGGTAATGAATTCTTAGATGCATTAGCTTGGGCAACTAACTTCTTAGTTTGAGGGCTTAAAACAGATGCATTATTTGATCTTACTACAGTATTAGTTAAGACCTCACTTCTTTGAGTAGTAGATACAGCAGCTTCTGGAGCTACTGAGCTAGAAGTGCCAGCTTGAACACTAGTAGTTGTAGTAGCAGCATGCTTAGGAGCTGAAACATTATCTAGAGCTTTGTTGATTTGAACATCAAGAGCAGCACGTTTTTGGTCTGCCTTTTGCTTGTTGATTGTAGTATTTAATTGCTTGATCTTAGATTCATAGTTAGTAATTGCTGTTGATAAGTCTTCAATATAATTGTTTAACTTAGTCAATTCATCTTGAGCTGCTTGGTATTCCTTATCAGTCTTAGCAGCATCTTCTTTTGCTTCGTTATAGGCTTTAGTCTTATCTGCTAATTCAGAATTTGCCTTGTTCAAGTTATCAATTACATCTTTATGGGTGCTTACATATTCATCATATGCAGCTTTAGCCTTAGCTAAGTTAGCATCAGCTTGTTCTTTAGTAGTTTTAGCAGTTGATAACTTAGCATTTAATTCATCTAAACGAGAAGAAATAGCTGATAATTCACTTGTTGCCTTGTCTAAGTTAGCTTTGCTTTCTGCTACTGCACTTTCGGCCTTACTCTTTGCACTGTTAAGATCATTTAACTTAGCTGTTAACTTATCTAAGTTAGATTTAGCAGCGTTAAATTGAGCAAGAAGATCTTTATTCTTAGCTTGGTAAGTAGCCAAATCAGCTTCTGCCTTAGATTGAGCTTTATCTAGGGATGCTTGTTTATCCTTTAATTCTTGAACGCGACCTGGTAGAACTGTAATCTTCTTGTCTGCATCTGCCTTAGTTGCTTTTGCGTCTGCAAGAGTCTTGTTACTGTCACTAATTGATTTAGTCAAATCACTAATGCGAGTATTAAGTCCTTTAATATCGTTAGTTAAGCCGTTAATTTGGTTGTCTAAGTTAGCTTTCTTAGGAGTTAACGTGTTTACTAAAACTAAGTTATCAGTGTATTGCTTTTTCAACTCGCTCTTGTCATCAGTTAATGGAATATTTGCATTCACATTGAAAACCTTTGAATCCAGCACATATGATTCCGGAATATTAATGAAATGTAATTGCAAATCGTCATCACCCCAACGATTTTTCGTTGGTTTCGCACTAAAACTAATTGCTGCATAGTTTTTACCTTTTGCGGTATCACTAAACATTTCTTGCGATAAGATACTCTCAGCGTGTAGCCACTCATTGTAACTGAATGCAAAACGTTTCACTGCGTTATATACTTGGTTCTTCAAATGATCCATATCATCTAAACGATTATTATAATCGTCTTGTGAGTGACTATACGTATTATGCATATCGTATGCTAATTGCTGATCACTATAATGATATGGATTTCCAAATTTATCTGCATTGGCTTTTGCTTGTTCGAATGGGATTTCTGTTTGTCCAAATAAATCAGTCATTAGATTTTCATAATATTGACTATCCTTACCATATGTACCATCTTTACGCGAAACAGTATAACGTAATCCGTATTGATGTGCTAGTTCATTAATCGCTGCACTATCATGACCATCTTTGTCTGAATCCCAATCATCTTTCACATATCTATCTGCAATTGCATTGGCAAAATCTAAGGCTGATTCATTAAAAGTCCATGGGTCTACTCCAATTTGGGTTCTTAATTGATTAATCAAATCAATGCCAAACTTATTCAATTCAATCTGATCAGCTTTAGACATATGCTTCAAATCAACCATGTGATTCTTTTCAGCTTCGTTATGTTTGTATTCGTTTTGAGTCCAGCCAAGCCAACTTGCTGCAGCCATCTCTTTTTCATATTGATCCATATCGGATTGTTTGCTTAAGTCTTTACCACTCCATTTTTTCATGGTATCCTTGTAAACTTGTGGCATGACCATTGTATTGACTACTGCATCTTTATCTGCATCTAATTCTGCTTTTGCAGTGTTCATCTTGGTTTGTGCAGTTTGTAAATCTTTAGCTACTTGATCTCTTTGACTGGTTAAGTCATTAGATTGTTTTTGCTTGTTGCTTAATTCACTCTTTGCACTGTTTAAGGCTTCAGTATCACTATTTAATTTTGCTTGTGCATTATTAATAGTTTCGGCTGCTTTATTTACTGTATCTTGTGCAGTATTTAATTCATTTTGTGCTTGAGTTAATTCCTTAGCATTTTCTTGTGCAGCCTTTTGTGCATCTTGCGCTTCTTTTGCTTGCTTATCTAATTCTACCTTGACAGGTTGATATTCCTTATTAACAGCATCATAAGTCTTTTGGGCTTGTTCAACTTGACCTTGAGTTTTACTAATTTCTTCATTAGTCCTATTCAAAGTTTCAGTATTAGTCTTCAAAGCATCTTCTTGACCTTGACGATTATTTAAAGCTTCTGCTTGTTTAGTATTTTGAACATTAATTTGTTCTTGTGTACTTTGAACATCAGCATTTGCTTTATTCACATCGTTTTGTGCAGACTTGACATTATTTTCGTAAGAAACATCATAATTTGCTTGAGCTTTAGCTTGTGCATCTTGAGCAGTCTTTAATTGATCTTGAGCGTTAGTTAAAACATTTTGAGCTGATTGATTGTTTGAATCGGCAGTTAAAACATTTGCTTGCGCATCTGGAACTTTACGAACAGCGTCATCGCGATCAGCTTGAGCTTTATTTAATTGATCTTGAGTTTGAGTTAAATCTTTTTGATTTTGATCAATTGTCTTTTGTGCTGCATTCTTATCAGCTTGCTTTTGAACTTCAGCCGCATGAGCATTTTGAGTATTAACGCCAGCTACTGCACCAGCAGCAAGTACTGCAGCGGAGACATACATTAACTTACTATTTTTACTTTTCATTCTTACTCCTCCGAATAAAATTAAATAACTGGTTTCGATCTAAAAGGTAGATACAAGCCTAGTTTACCCCCCCC
>Ga0073906_1003676_pt1 | contig 16833 bp, 19 predicted proteins | sample Inofromicrocosms_FD_65485 | JGI IMG/M metagenome (GOLD analysis project Ga0073906, IMG submission 65485) | Mouse cecum microbial communities from Vienna, Austria - Inoculum for glucosamine and mucus D2O microcosms | ecosystem: Host-associated > Mammals > Digestive system > Large intestine >... | reverse complement strand
AGTTTGCTGAATCTTCCCGTGGTTAAGTATAGCAACATTTTTACGCGATGGCACCTCGTCGTTTCATTACCTCGTCGGTGCCTTTCGCAGAAAGGCGATTTATATATATGGATATTATTGAACTGGGCGAGCGTGAAGCCCAGGAGGTTTTCCATGAGCTGAAATACCGGCTGGAGAACACGGGCTACCTTCCCGACGAATATTTTTTGATGGATTCCCATTGGGCAAATGGCCGGACGATTCCCAAAGGTGCGAACATTTTCTGCACCACCGACTACGGCGCCAGCGAAGGGGTGTACCTGGACGTGTACCTCAAGTGGTACGAAAACCAGCAGCCTGTCACCAAGTCCTTTATCACCGGCAAAACGCTGGGGGAGAACGGAAACGACCTCGACAGGATGTTCCTGATCTCCTCCGCCATCACGAAAGCCTTCCACGGCGACCATGCCACCCATACCCGGTTCCAGAAGATAGGCGGCGTGGAAGATGACACTGGCGGCTCCATTGTGCATCTCAGCCAGCAGGAGCAGCGCACCATCATCAACGCCCTGGTAGAACAGCGGGAGCGGCAGGAGGAAGCCATGACCCAGACCGAGCAGCTCCTCCGCCGTATGACCGGCAGCATCACGGCCTACATCAACGAGGTGGGCATGAAGCCCCTGCGGATGTGCGACTACGACAAAGCGGTGCTGGCGATCCGGGACGGCGAGATGGCGGCGTTTACAGAGTGCGCTGCTAAAGTTCCGGAGCACGCGGACGCGCTGCTGGTCGAGGCAGCGGGCCGCCCCGGTCTCGTGGGCAGGAATATGACCGCTATGCTTCTGAACGGCAGGACGGATGTGGACTACTTGTCCTACTGTGCCGCCTGCAAGAAGGCCATTGACAGACGAGGATGGGAATGAATACGAGGCGGAGGAGAGTTACACGGTGGCGGTCCCCATAGACGATCTGGCGGAGGTCTACCGGAATCTGGATACGCTGCTGGGCAGCGAGATTACAGCGGAGCAGAAGGATAACGTGGACAGCGTGTACAACCTGATCTGCTACGGCTCCACCGGCGGAGTTGGCGGCGGCGGGATTGGCGGTACGGACCCGCCCTTCGTGGGAGCGGATGGGTTCTGCTCCCCGGTAGGCGATGGCTGGCGGGAGAAGGTGACCTCGGAGTTTGGCTGCCGCAAGGACCCGTTCACCGGTAAGACCAAAGGCCACAGCGGAATGGACATCGCCGTACCCACCGGCACCTCCGTCCGCGCCGCCCTGCCGGGGACCGTGACCGTGTCCAAATACAATGCGGGCGGCTATGGGTACTACGTCATGATCGACCACGGCGGCGGATTGGTCACGCTCTATGGCCACTGCTCTAAATTGTTGGCAACAGTCGGACAGACTGTCCTGGCAGGCGATGTGATTGCGCTGTCCGGCTCCACTGGCCGGTCTACCGGGCCGCACCTCCACTTTGAGGTCCGCGTCAACGGGGAGCGGACCAATCCCAGATCTTATTTGCCGTAGTAAGAGAGGAGGATTTTATGCGCAAGGTAACGATCAGCATCCAAGTGGACGCTGAAAAGCTGCGGGCAATCCAGTTCTACGTGGGGAAGAAGGATTCCACGCTGGAGTCGGAACTGGAGGACTGCATCGCAAAAATTTATGAGAAGTTTGTCCCCGCCCAGACACGGGAGTACATCGAGTGCATCTCCGCGCCGGAGCGTCCGCCTAGATCTAGCCGGTCTGTGCAGAGGACAGAGGAGGCGGACGGTGAACGATAGAAAGATAGCCCTCTGGGTGGATGAGCGGTGGTATCAGGCGCTGAGCAAAATCATGGGCCGGAAATGGCGATGTAACGGGGCAGCGGGCTGTCCGAGAGGCCCTCCCAGCCCATTCCCCGCTGTTTGCCCCTGTGAGGCCTTGTGTGTGGGTTTTCCAGACCGGGTGGCTCTGTATCCCTCCCAGCCACGAAAACCGCCGTGTCGCGGCCTGTGGGCCTGTTGTGTGGAGAGGGCTGCGGGACAATGGGACCGTTGGGACACAGGGGTTGCGGGGGACGAAAACGGTGCAGGATAAAGGAGTGGCGCCTGGCGGCGCCACTCCGGTCCACACCAGCCCGCAACGCGGACTGGGGAAACGAAAGCGGGAAGAATTACGCATTTTTTGAGCCGGTTTCAGAGGGCGGCAGTGGCTCCACCTTTTCAGGGGTGGCTCCTCTTTCGGCTCCTGAGCTGGCGAAAACTCCTGTGCCAGAGCCAGATGCGGATTATTTTCAAGTGCCCGCATATCAAAGGCGGCACGGGGAAAGCCTCTGCCCATCTGGAAAACTATGTCTCCTATGTAGCGACGCGGGAAGGCGTACAAAAAGTACCTGAGAACAAAACCAATCTTCCCGCCACTAAAAAGCAGCGGCAGATCATTGCACAGCTGATCCGGGACTTTCCGCTGAGCAAGGGGTTGTTTGAATACGATGATTTCCAGTCCGCGCCCACGCAGGGGAATGCCTCCGAGTTTATCGCGCGGGCGCTGGAAGACAACTTGGATCAGGTCGCCAAAAAGGAAAACTATCTGGAATATATTGCCCAGCGCCCCCGTGCGCAAAAGGTTGGGGCCCACGGTCTGTTCTCAAACAGCGACGAGCCGATAGTGCTGTCCCAAATTGCTGATGCGGTGGCCCATCATCCCGGCACCGTATGGCTGCCCATTATTTCCCTGCGCCGGGAGGATGCTGCACGGCTGGGGTACGATAACGCGGAACAGTGGAAAACACTGCTCACATCCTATACTGCGGATATGGCACGGGCAATGAAAATACCTGTGGAGGACTTTCGCTGGTATGCCGCTGTTCACGATGTCATCAGGGAAGAAGCGCGCCGGGAATTTCTGCTCCAGTCCGTTACCCGGCTGCTGCATCATATGAGCCGTATCTTTCAGGAACAGGCCCCGGCACCGGGGAAGGGAATACGCTTCACGGACAAAAAACTGCGGCAGAAAATCCGTGAAAAGAAAATGGCTCAAGGCCATAAAGCGGATGACCATGAGCCTGAGATGTCGATGTGATTGATCTATAGGTCAATTCGGTTCGGAACTGTATCCCGCAGTTCTGATTGCTTGGCATAGTTCCAATCCATTGGTTCGCCGATACAGTACCCGCCCATCTTCCGCAGTTCGCGGAAACGGTGGCGGGTGTAGTGGACATCCACGTATTCCCCCTGCACATCCAGAAACAATTTCTCGATGAGTCCGATGGGACATCTGGCCGTTACCTGTTTGATGTATACATCCTGCTCAGCCTCGGTCAGCGTCCCATTCAATACAACAATCTGCATAAATACTCTCCCTGCCTATTGAATGATGTACGCCTTTACGATCTGCCCATAGTAGGCGATATGGTAATCCCGGTTCGCCATTGGGTTGGAACTGTCCACATGCTCCGGGTACATGCTTGCCCGGATAGATTCCGGAATGGCCTCCCTATCTTGCAATTGTTTGTACAGCACTTTGCATTCCAGGGTTAACGGCAGCTCCCGGATACCAGGAGCCTTCACAAGATCGGACTCAATCAGTGTAAGGTTCAAATCTTTTATTTTATCAGTATTCCTGCCTGTTTTGCTGCCGCAATAGCCGAGTATTTTTTTATCAGCTGCTCCATAGGGAATGTTGACGGTGAACTCCATACTTGCGTCCAGCTGCTCTCTGGTAAACCGTCCTTCGCGGACAAAGGCCACAAAAATAGGCAGTCCCCACTCAACGCCTAATGTACCCCAGCCAATCGTCATAGCGTTTACTTTACTGCCGTTTTTCGTGGTCAGCAGAACGCCGTGGGGGATTGCGCTGACGATTTCCTTTGCGTAGTCAAATACTTCAATTTCCTGTTTCATGTCGTGTGACTCCTCCTGAAATAGCGGTATAGCGTGCTGTCTCTGAGGGGCCATTATACAAAAATATCAGGAGGAAATCAAGGAAAGAGGTGGTAGAAAATTTCTTACATATATTTTACAGACGAGCAGAAACACCGTGCCAATCATGTGGATTTGGAGCAGTTTCTGCTCCGTCAGGGGGAGAAACTGCTCCCTTCCGGACGTGAAAAGCGTCTGGCCAGTGATCACAGCGTGACGGTCCATGGGAACCGCTGGTATGACCACGCTGCTGAAAAAGGCGGCGGGCCGGTCTCGTTCCTGCAGAGGTTTTATCATCTGAGTTATCCGGAAGCCGTCACACGCCTGAGGTGCTGGATACCTTCGTCAAAGAAAAGCTGATCTATGAGAGTGCGGAGCCGTCCAAAGATGGCAAAGAATATCACAATGCCGTGTTCGTCGGGAAAGATGAACACGGCATTGCCCGTCATGCCCATAAACGCGGACTGTATACGCTCGGCCCAGGTTTCAAACGGAATGTTGCTGGCTGCGATCCGAAATATAGTTTTCACCACATCGGAAGCAGCGACCGGCTCTATGTGTTTGAAGCGCCTATCGACCTGCTGTCCTTTGCAACGATTTATCCGCGTGATTGGCAACAGCACAGCTATGTGGCGCTCTGCGGGACATCCAGCCATGCGATGCTTTGGATGCTGGAACAGAATCCGGCGCTGCAAAAGGTGCTGCTCTGTTTGGATCACGATGAAGCTGGGATCGAAGCTACCGGGCGTCTGCTTGACATCCTGCATGGGAAGGAGTATTCCGCCTGGCCCCGTCCGCCTGACTGGAAGGACTGGAACGAAACATTGAAGGCACACCATGGCATGGATGCTGAACCGACTGAGGATCATCCGCAGCTTATTGTTGCCGGTCCAATCTGTGCGGAGATTGGAGAACGCTGCATGACAACCAATCCGGAAAAAGCACCGCGGCAAATATCCACGCTCCTGCAGAATTACCGGGACAATCTCCACTGGGGACACTTCGATGAGGCAATGTCGCAGATAATGTATGCGGCATCCCTGGCTCTCGCTGCAGCGATGAGAGAATACCAGCAGCTAGGAGAAGATACTTCGTCCCAGCACATGGTAAAGCTGCTGCAGCATCGCATTCACCCGCACCAGAACAGAAGCGCGCTGCAGCATCGCGCTGCGGAAATCAGTGCAGAATTGCAGAACGTGCTGACAAAGAATAATGCTGCCGGTATCCGCACCAGAGAGGAGAAACAGCAGTTGGCCGATGCCTGGCTGGACTTGGCGGCATCCTGTGCGAAAGTGTCCGTCAAATATGAAGCGGAACAGATAAAACAGCAGCAGGGGCAAGAGAAATCCTTGACAATGACAATGGGGGTGATATGACAATGCAGCCGCAGATAATCCTTCTGATTCTCATAGCAGGTTCGGTCCTTTTGATGATTGGTGTCGTGACGGTATTCTCAAATCAGAAAGCGTTAGACGGCATCAAAAGCAAAACAGTTGGCGACGGTCAACATGGTACTGCTCGTTGGGCTACGCCGAAGGAAATACAGAAAATCTATACCCACGTTCCCTTCCGGCCTGCGGAATGGCGGGAGGGAAAAAATCTTCCGAAAGCGCAGGGACTGGTGTTGGGATCGCAGGGAGCGAAGAATAAAGTTACCGCATTAGTGGACAGTGATGACATCCACTGCCTGATGATTGGCGCCAGCGGTGTCGGCAAGACAGCGTTCTTCTTGTACCCTAATTTGGAGTATGCTTGTGCCAGCGGTATGAGTTACCTGGCATTGGATACGAAGGGTGATCTCGCACGAAATTATGGAACCATCGCTAAAAATTGCTACGGCTATCAGGTGTCCGTGATTGACTTGAGAAACCCGACAAGGTCCGATGGGAATAATTTTCTGGCTCTGGTCAACCGGTATATGGACATCACCAGGAAAGAGCCCGCCAATGTTGCAGCCAGGGCAAAGGCTGAAAAATATGCAAAAATCCTATCCAAAACGATTATCAATCCCAGCGGTGATGATGCCAATTATGGACAAAATGCGTTCTTCTACGATGCCGCCGAGGGCCTGCTGACCTCTGTGATACTTCTGCTGGCGGAGTTCCTTCCACCGAAGGAAGTTGACGGACAGATGCAGGAAAGTTGGAGGCCGCCATCGTCCAGCAGTACCAGCCTGACCCGGAGGATACAGCATCACATACGGTCGCCGGTATGCGCCGTAACGCTGCTCTCCGGCGTGATGATCCACAGGGCACTGACTTCCGTAAAGCAGCCGTCCAGCCTTAACAGCGAGGTGGTCTTATGGGTTATTTTGATTCAATTTATGACTCTGATCTGAATCATCGGGCGCGGGCTGTCTATATGTATCTGAAAGACCATGCAGACAGTAAAGGCCAGTGCTGGCCGGGAGTCAAAACGATTGCTGCTGACCTAGACCTCTCCTGTTCTACCATCAGACGGGCGCTGAATGACCTGTGCAGAGCGGGGGTTGTCTCCAAAACGCACCGCTGGCGGGAGAATGGCAGCTATTCCTCTAATCTCTATCAGCTTCTATAGCAGAGCGTAAGTTTGAAGCAGACGCACTCCGCCAAGAGGAGAGTGCGTCTGCTCCTTGATAGTAGGGTACTGTCGTGGTGCAACCTCCAGAAGTACCCACTTTAAGAATTTTATCTCAGAGGAAGAAACGGAGATGTACCAGACAAGGAAAAAAGAATCTAGCTAAATCAATCCCATGCAGGTTTCAGCACATACGACACGATCAGCCTGACTGTCGTGCCGCTGGACGCATAATTGCGGCTGGCTGTCCCTCCCAATTAAACGGGTTTGCGGGAAGCCTGAAGGTGCCTCCTGCCGCCATGTCGGCCATTACCGGCGCGGTGCCGGTGCCGCCGTTGGGCAGGAAAGTCACGCAATAGGTCACTGAGATGCGATTGCTTTTTATAGTAAAACCGCTTAAAAACCGTACGCCTCTGTTATTCAACTCCGTGTAAACTGCTGCAGAGATGTGAACAACGCACTGTTATTCCTCGCAAACAGATAGACCGGTTTACCGCTGATACCATAGAGACGGACAGTCAGGGATGCCATGCCGTCAATGTAGAAAATCCCCACAGATCCCTCCTGGATGTAGGTGAAGGGATAGGTTTCTCCCGGCTGCAAATCCACATCTGTTTCGGTAATCAAAGTGTCACCTTCGTTGAACCAGAGTTGGAGCTTGTTTTCAGCGGGGTTGATGGTGATGAACTTGTTCAATCCGGGATCACCGTTGAAGTCGAAGCTCAGGCCGAAGGTTCCCTCTCTTTCATAGCTGAACATGCCGCGCAGCAGGAAACTCCCATAGCAGGTGAAGGCATCGGTATAGGCATATGCATCCTGCGCATCCACTGTGACCTCGTCTTTGGACAGCATCTGCGGAGTGGAGAACCCTGCAGCGATGGCCTCCACCGGCAGAAGAACCAGATCCCCGTTTTCCTTCTGCGCGATCTTCTGCACAGCCAAATTCCCCGCCCAATCAGTGACGCCCACTGTAGAGGACATGGATGACGACCGCCGCGCCCAACCAACCATATAGGCGTTTTCACCGTCCTCCACATGCTTGGCGGCATAGAACAGCTTGCCGTCTATGCGCTTCGCTTCGCCGTAGGGGCCATAGGGGGCGCTGGAGCTGGCAAACCAGAGCGTATCATCCTGGCCTGAATAGGTGATATACCAGGTGTCTCCCATGCGGAAGGTATCGCTGCACTCCAGATTCCAGAACGATTTTGTTGGGTCAGAGAATATGATTCCATCATAAACCGCATTTTCCAGATCGGCGCTCAACGTAAATTTCAAAATCCGCGCCACCCCGTCCTGGGCGGCGGTTACGGTCAGGACAATGCTGCCGGTCTCAGGGTCATAGTACGCCTGCGGGTCACGGAAATCCCGTTTTTGTCCCAGCTCGTCGGGGGGAAGCAGTTCCCAGTCCGGTATCTTTGTAAATGCCAGCGGGCTCTCGCCCACCGCGACCATGACTTTTTCCTTATACTCCATTGGCCCGTCGGTGTGACCGGTATAGAAGAGATAGTATTTCCCATCCACATTTACCACCGAACCGGTGCCGATCCAGTCGTCCTGGGCGCCTGAGGTGGATTCCAGCACCACGTCATCGTACTCGGTATAGTTCACAAAATCCGTGGTAGTTGCCAGATAGATCGAATGGTTGCGGGAATCGCCCCCTTCCTTGAGATAGTAGATGTAATAGACGCCGTCCTCATAGAAGGGCATGGTGTCCCCCACATAGGGCTGGTCGGAGCCGTCCATAGCGGGACGGAAATATGCCTGGTAGCTGCAGGCGGCCTCCTGTTCCTCCGGCGAAGGCATATCCACAGGCTCCTGATTGCCGGCGGGTTCCTGCTGGCCGCAGCCGGCCAGCGGAAGAAACGCCAAACACACGGACATAACGTTACCTTTTCCGTTCATCATATCTCATTCCCTGTATAGCGGTCCAGCAGCCTTTCTACATCCGCTCTCTCCGGCATGGATCGGATTGCGCCCTTTCTGGTGGTGACAATATAGGCGGCAGCATTGGCGAAGCGCAGCATGGCGGACAGAGCGTCCCCGGTCAGTCCGTCTATACCGTGTTCCAGCACAAAGTTCAGGACGCAGGCGCAGAAGGTGTCTCCCGCGCCAGTAGTCTCAATTGTGCCGCCCAGCCTGACGGCGGGGACGAAGACGCGCTTTCCTTCATAGTAAGAATAGCTGCCGTCAGCCCCGGCGGTCACGTTCAGCAGGCGGATATTGGGATACTGCTTTTGAAGAATAGCGGCGCCTTTGTCAAAGTCTGTCTGCCCAGTCATGAACTCCAGCTCATTGTCGGCAATTTTCAACACATCACACTGACCCAGCCCCCAGGAAATCTGCGTCTTGGCGTCCTCCGGATCTTTCCACAAAGGTGGGCGGAGATTGGGGTCAAAGGATACCAGCACGCTGGCGCTTTTCGCGCAGGCCACGGCCTTTTTCGTGGCCTCCCGCACATCGGGATGCGTCATGGACAGGGTGCCGAAGTGAAAAATGCGGCACCGGGCGATATTATCCGCAGGCACCTCGTCCGCCGTAAGCAGCATATCTGCGCCAGGGTCCCGGTAGAAGGAAAAATCCCGGTCGCCGTTGGCAAAAGTCTGGACAAAAGCCAGTGTGGTATGGGCGGCGGGGTCCATCACCAGATGGGTCAGGTCAATACCGGCTGCCCCTGCCACCTCCCGGAGTTGGCGGCCAAACATATCATCACCCACCTTGCCCACAAAGGCGGTGGACTTGCCCAGCTTTTGCAGCATAGCCAGCACATTGCAGGGCGCACCGCCGGGATTGACCTCCAGCAGCGGGTTCCCCTGTTCGCTGACGCCGTTCTGCGTGAAGTCAATAAGAAGCTCTCCCAGCGCGATCACGTCAAATTTTTGATCCATTACGTTCCCCTATTCTCGGTCTGCATCCAGATCGTATTTCTCAACATCAACAGAAACTTTTCCGTCCGCGAAGAATTTGAAGCCGTCCGCTGCCTGCTCCGTGTACATGGTGGCCGAAAGGGTCTGTGCGCCGTCGTTGACAAAAATCTCCACGCTGAAGCGGTCCAAAATCATGCGGAAGGTAATGCAGCCGCCACTTTGCGGCACCTGACATCTCCGCTGGTGGATAATGGCCCGCCGGGAGCCGGAGAATTTCCGGTCGATTTTCAGCACGGATTCATAGGGCCGGAAGCTGACCGCCGTGTGATACGCCTCGTTCTGCCCGAACCAGACGGCGAACTTTTTGTAGATATGCTGCGGGTCGCCGGGGCGCAGTGTAATGGTCACATCCACTTTTCGGCCCTGGACGCCCACCATGGTCAACTCGCCCTCGAACGTGACATTATCATAGAAAACAGGATTGCTGCGCAATGCCTCCAGCTCCCGGACCGGCCACTGGTACAGCCGTCCGTTCCGGATGGACAGCTCTCTTGGAACGCTCATCTGACCAAACCAGGGAGCTTTCAGCGACGCGATAGACAGCGTATCCCAGTTCTGCATCCAGGCGATCATGATGCGCCTGCCGTCCGGGGCCAGCACGGTCTGGGGGGCGTAGAAGTCAATGCCGTAGTCAATGGACTGATCGTGTTCCTCCTGAAAAGTCTTGCCGTCGAAGTCGCCGATCAGACACAGTGTCCCGTTGCCGTTGTGGTACTCAAACCCGCTGGGCAGCATATCCTGGGGGCTTGTGAGCAGGACGTATTTCTCGTCCAGCTCAAAAAAGTCCGGGCACTCCCACATCAGTCCGAAACGGTTCTTATTTTCCGCCAGGACGCTCTCGAACTTCCAACGGAACCCGTCTTCACTGGAATAGTACAGGATCTGTCCGCTGCCGTCCGCCGGGCGGTTGCCCACCACGCAGCGGTAGGTCCCGTCCTTCTCCCGCCACATCTTGGGGTCCCGGAAATCAAATGGGCTGCCGCCTTCCGGCAGGTCTGCGGCGGTCAGCACCGGGTTGCCCCCATACTTCTCGTAGTCCACGCCGTCGCCCGCCGCGAGGCACTGGGTCTGGGTGTCCTTGCTGGTCTTGTCCAAAAGCTTCGGGCCGCTGACAACGCCAGTGTACATCAGCAGCTGCCTGCCATCGGGAAGCTCCACGGCGCTGCCGGAGAAGCAGCCGTCCCGGTCCGGAAGGGTATCCGGGGCCAGAGCGGCGGGCAGATGGGTCCAATGGAGCAGGTCCTCGCTGACGGCGTGGCCCCAGTGCATGGGACCCCATTTGGACGTGTAGGGATAGTACTGATAAAACAGGTGGTACTTGCCCTGATAGAAAGAAAAGCCGTTTGGATCGTTCATCCATCCGGTGCGGGGCGAGAGATGGAAAGCAGGGCGATCCCCATCCGGGATCGTCTGCCCGGCCAGCTCCTCATATATCCGCGCTTCTCTTAAAATGTTGCTGATCATACAACCTCCATATTCTACTGAAAGCGTCCCCGCCCCCTCCGGGGCGGGGACTGGTTTAACAGGATGAGATTGCTATGCAGGGATAGGGGGGATTACTGGTTGGCCAGGTAAGCGTCGAAGTACTTCTGGTACAGAGCCACGTACTCGTCCAGCTTATAGGCCTGCAGGTCAGCCTGGAACTGGTCCCAATCAGCGTCGGTGAAGCCCTCCAGGACGGAGCGGGACTTGAACTCGTTGATGCATTTGCCGATGTCAGCGCCCAGGTTGGAGTCGGTTGTGGTATCCTCCTGCGTCATGAAGAAGTTAGGCAGGCAGTATTTGGCGTGGCAGTCAGGCGTATAAATATCCTCGATCCATTTCAGACGGTAAGCGGCGTCATCGGGAAGGGTGACATACACGCCGTAGTAGCTGTCGAGGATGGCCAGGGGGCCGTTGACGCTCTCGGCCTCGCGGACCTCCACGGGGGACTTGTCGCCCAGGGGCGCGTGCTGGAGCATGGGATCGCCGTTGGAGTTGGTGCCCATCGTGAAGATATCAAAGCCGTCGTCCTCGCCGTAGGTACCCCAGTTGTTCTGGGGGGACTGGATGGGAACATACATCTGATCCAGCCAGGAGCAGACCAGAGCGGGGTTCTCCGCCACAGAGGTCACGACGCAGCGGCCGCGGTTGAAGCCGGAGGTGTAAGCGGCGGTGTCGGGGGTGATGGTCTTCACGTCAGCCTTCAGCATGGGCAGCGGTTCCCAGCCTTCCAGGGAGGGGGCAATGTTGCCGATGTCCCAGCTGAAGCAGACGCCGTAGCGGCCGCTCTTGCCCTTGGCCACATAGGTGGACCAGTCCTGGGTAAAGGCTTCCACGTCGATCAGATTCTGCTCATACAGCTTGTGCAGCCACTCGGTGCCCTTCTTGAAGCCCTCGCTGGTGGCGTCGCAGACGACCTTGCCGTCGTCGGTCACGACCATGTGCTTCCAGGTATCGGGATCGCCGTAGCCCTCGCCGAAGCCATTGATGAGGATGTAGGGGTCCTGGCCGCCGTCGTTCATAATGCAGGACATGGGGATGATGTCGCCGTCGATACCGAACTCAGCTTTCAGAGCGGCGGCGTTGTCGCGGAAAGCAATGAGGACCTGCTCGAACTCATCGACAGTGGTGGGCATCTCCAGCTTCAGGAAGTCCAGCCATGCCGTGTTGATAAAGGGCATGTTATCCAGTAGCTGAATAGCGGTCTTCTGGTAGCCCAGCTGCTCGATCCAGGGCAGGGCCCAGATGTGGCCGTCAACGTCCATGCACATGGCCTTGTACTCGGGGGCCTGCTCGAAGACCTTCTTCAGGTTGGGCATATACTTGTCAATGTACTCCTCCACGGGGATAATGACGCCGTTTTTAGCGTACTTGAGCAGGTCGGCCTCGCCAAAGCCGGCGTCGAAAACGAAGTCCGGCAGGGTCTTGGCGTTGGACATTTCCAGCTGAATCTTGTCGCCCCACTGGTCGCTCTGGATGGTGCGCCACTCAACATGGACGTTGGTCTGCTCCTCCAGGCGCTTGAAGATGGTGCGGTTGTTGGGCTCGGACTCGGTGTTGGCGGGGAACCTGGTCAGGCCCTTGATGGTGGCCTTCTCCGCCAGGGGCATTGCCACTTCGGCGGGGTCCACCTCCAGACCCTTGCTGTTTCCGCCGCCGACTCCTCCGCCGCCGCAGCCGGCTAGCAGCGCCGCTGTCATCACGAGAGCCAGGACAAGAGAGATGATTCTGCGTTTGTTCATGTCAGTACTCCTTTTCATCATTTAGTTGTTGCCGCAGGCAGATTGCCTGAAAAAGCACATGCGTTTAACCTTTGACGGCGCCGGCCATAATGCCGCTGTCGAAATACTTCTGGAAGAAGGGATACATGATCATCAGGGGAAGGCTGGAGATAATGATCGTTGCGTATTTGAGCAGCTCAGCCAGCTGGGCGCGCTCCGCGGTACTCTGCATATCGGAGACCATGCCGGGTTCCGGCTGGCTCTGGATCAGGATCGCGCGGAGGACCAGCTGCAGGGGCTGCTTGGCCGGGTCATTGAGGTAGATCATGGCGTCGAAGTAGCTGTTCCACATACCCACGAAGTTCCACATGGAGATGGTGGCGATGATGGGGGTACAGACGGGCAGCAGGATCTTGAAGAAGTAGTCCATCTCCGTCGCGCCGTCGATGTCAGCCGCTTCCTGCAGGTCCCGGGGAATGCCCTGGTAGTATGTACGGGCAATAATCATATTCCAGACGTTGAACGCGCAGGGAACCACGATTGCCAGCGGGCTGTCCAGCCAGCCGAGGTTGTTGATCAGCAGGTAGGTCGGGATCAGACCGCCGCCAAAGAACATCGTGATCAGAAAGATGACGTTAAAGAAGCCTTTTCCGCGGAAGTCAGGCCGGGACATGGGGTAGGCCGCCAGCAACGTGATCACGCCGCCCAGAATGGTAGCCACAATGGAGTAGATCAGCGCGTTTTTAAAGCCCACCCAGATCTGAGCGTTGCTCATCACGCGCTCATACGCCGTCAGGGTCCACTGGCTGAAGTCGAAAGTCACGCCCTTGTTCTGGAGGGTAACGGGGTCAATGAAGGATGAAAGGATGATGTAGATGATGGGGAAAACAATAGCAATGACAAACGCGCCAAGTATGCAGTAGCAGATGACCAAAAGGATCTTGTCACCGGTGGTCTGCTTGGCAAATTCACTTTTTTTCTTCGGTTGCATACGTTCTCGCTCCTCTCCTGTTAATAGATGCCCTTGCCTTCGTTCATCTTCTTGACGATGGAGTTCATAGAGATCAAGAGGATGACGTTGATGACGGTGTTGAAGAGGCCGACAGCGGTAGAAAAGCCGTAGTCGCCGTCGATCAGACCTTTTTTGTACACGTAGGTCGAGATGATTTCGGAAGACGCCATGTTCAGGTCGGTCTGCAGCGCGTAAGCCTTTTCAAAGCCGATGCTCATGATATTACCAACAGCCATGATGAACTGGATCATGACGGTGTCCTTAATAGCGGGCCACTCCACCGTCTTGATCTGCTGGAAGATGTTGGCGCCGTCGATGACAGCGGCTTCAATCAAATCTTTGCTGGCGTTGGAGAGGGCGGCCGTGTAGATGATAGAACCCCAGCCGGCGCCCTGCCAGATGCCGCTGGCGATGTAGATGGTGCGGAACGCCTGGGGCATGGTCATGAAGTTGTAGTTTGTGCCCAGAAGCATATTGACCATACCGGTGGGCGAGAGGAGGATGCGCACAATACCGCAGAGCACGATCACAGAGATGAAGTTGGGCATGTACAGGACCAGCTGGATCTTCTGCTTGGTCTTCTTGTTCAGGATGCGGTTGAGCAGGAAAGCCAGCAGGATCGGCGCCGGGAAGCCCCACAACAGCCCGAATACGCTCAGCTTGAGGGTATTGGCCAGATAGCTGAGGAAGTCCGGCGAGGACAGGAACCGCTGGAAGTGGGAAAAGCCGACCCATTCGCTCCCGAAGACGCCCACGAAGGGGTTGTAGTTCTCGAATGCGATCAGGACGCCGCCCATGGGGATATAGCGGAAGACAATCGTCAGCACAAATGCCGGCAACATGAACAGCAGGTACAGCTGCCAGTGCTGCCGCACATACACGAGGGTGTTATGCATTTTGCTGCTTCCGCTCCTGGGCGCGAGGGTGTTTGCCGATGGTTTACTCATATGTCTCCTCCTTTTCTTTTCCGGAAAATATGCAAATGCATGATTCAGCGATCAGTGAATTTGCAATATTTTCCGGATTTGATAAAACAAGTGTAACACTTTGTTCACAGTTTGTCAATATCTATTTTGATCATTTGTATATTATAACCGATTTTTGCATCAATTCTGAGTTTTGATAGATGGATTCTTACAAAAATACCGCAATTCCCCGAGCGATTCCTTTGCACTGATCCGCAAATAAAGATGTTGACATTTGCACACACCTGTGGTAGCATGTGTTGTGTAAAACCCAAAGAGGGCATCTGCCGGAGCAGTTTATTGACATTTGCACAATCCTGTGGTAACATTATCCTAAATCCTAAGCACAAACGGAGGATAACGCGGGTTATGAAAAAAGTTACCATCCAGGACATTGCCGATGCGCTGGGAATCTCCCGGAATACCGTATCAAAAGCGATCAATAATGCTGACGGCCTGGCGGACGCCACCAGAGAAAAAATTCTCAAGAAGGCCGTAGAAATGGAATATAAACAATTTTCTTATGTCGCCGCCCTGTCAGGGGGGACGTCCACCTCCGCCGCGCTGCCAGAGGGTCCCAGGAGCTCCGGGGAAATCTCCCTGTTTACCAGCAGGATCTTCCATATGACCAACCACTTTGCCGCGCTGATGCTGGACCGGTTCCGGCAGGAACTGGCACAGCTTGGCTATTCGCTGAACATCCATATCGTAGACCGCGAGGACATGGCCCGGTGCGCCCTGCCCGCCACGTTTATCCGGGAACGGTGCAGCGGTATTCTGTGTGTGGAGATGTTTGACAGGGCCTATGACGAAATGCTCTGCCAGCTGGGTCTGCCTACTCTGTTTGTGGACGGACCCAACAAGGGACGGGGGAACTCCTTGCCCTCCGACCAGATCTATATGGAAAACACGGCGGCAATTACCAGGCTGGTCAATGACATGCTGGAGAGGGGCAAGCGGCGGATTGGCTTTCTAGGCGACTATGAGCATTGTCAGTCCTTCTATGAGCGGTATACCGCCTACCGCTGCGCGATGCTGATGGCCGGCGTGGATGTGGACGAGCGGTTTATCATCCGGGGAAACAGGCTGCAGGCGCTGGAGGCTCCGCTGGCCGCGCTGCCGGAGCTGCCGGACCTGTTCCTGTGCGCCAATGATTTTGTGGCGGTGGACGCCATTCAGATTCTGCGCCGTCTGGGGAAATCCGTCCCCGGGGACGTGATGCTGGCCGGCTTTGACGACGCGCCGGAGTCCCGGATCATTACGCCGCCGCTGACGACCGTCCATATCCACACGGACATTATGGCCTTTACCGCCGTACATCTTCTGATGACGCGGATCAAGGAGCCCGATCTGGACTACCGGGTGGTCCACACGGAGACAGAGCTGATTTACAGAGATTCCACCCCATGTTAACCGTCAGGAGGTGCGCGCCGTGCCGTTTTTTTCCTACGACAGTAAATTCAGTCAGATTCTTCTGCGGCTGTGCAAGAGCTGCTGCCTGAACCTGCTCTGGTTCATCTGCTCCATCCCCATTGTCACCATCGGCGCCTCCACCACGGCGCTGTATTATGTCTCGTTCAAGATCGTCAAGGACGAGGACAACTCCCTGACGCGGCTGTTCTTCCGTGCCTTTCGGGAGAATTTCCGTCAGGCCACCGTCCTCTGGCTGATCCTTCTGGCCGTCGGTGCGCTGCTGGCGGGGGACGGATATCTCCTCTACCGCCTGTGTACGCATTCCAGCGGCAGGGACGCTATGATCTTTACGCTGATGGCAGCATTTGTTATCGCGGCGGCGGTTGTGTACGTCATTGTCCTGCTCTATGTCTTCCCGCTGACGGCCAGCGTGTCCAACACCAATTTCGCGATGCTGAAAAATTCCTTTCTCATCGGCATCCGCTATCTGTTCTGCACCATTGTGGTCTTTGCCATCCACTTTGCCATGTTCTTTGTGGTGGTTGCCTTTTTTACGCCACTGATTCTCTTCGGCGAGGGACTGTGCGCCCTGCTCAGCGCCTACCTGCTGTCCAACGTGATCCGCCTGTGTTCCTACGATCCGGACGCGGAAGAGGGCGGAGACAGCGTATGAGACTGACGCGGGAAGAACGCGCCGCCAGGAGAACTGCCTTCCGGCAGATGAATCTGGCGGACAAGGCGGACTATCTCTTCACCTACTACAAGCTGCCCATCACGCTGGCCGCCCTGGCGCTGGCGCTTGTGCTGTCCGGCGTATACCGGCAGGCGACCAAAAAGGATGTTGTTCTCTATGCCGCCTATCTGAATCTCTCGGTT
>Ga0073906_1003675_pt1 | contig 16837 bp, 16 predicted proteins | sample Inofromicrocosms_FD_65485 | JGI IMG/M metagenome (GOLD analysis project Ga0073906, IMG submission 65485) | Mouse cecum microbial communities from Vienna, Austria - Inoculum for glucosamine and mucus D2O microcosms | ecosystem: Host-associated > Mammals > Digestive system > Large intestine >... | reverse complement strand
TTCTCGACCATAAGATTGTCGGTGGCTACATACGCCACAAGACGGGCCCGGGCCCCGACGATTTCAGCGAGCCTTTCGCCGTGGAATACGAGCCTGTGGATACCACCCTGCATATAGGCTACAAGGGGCGCCCCGTGCTGGTGCTCACCAACCGCAGCTGCTACTCGGCGGCCAATGATTTCGTGTCGGTGATGAAGGAGCTGCCGAATGTCAGGATAGTAGGGGCGCGCACCGGTGGTGGCGGCGGTCTCCCATTCAGCTCACAGCTCCCCATAGGCTGGAGCATCCGGTTCTCTTCATGTCCCGTCAACGACGCTCACGACCGCATCACCGAGTTTGGAATAGACCCCGACGTGGAAGTTCACTGCACTCCCCAGCAATTCGCCGACGGCATCGACAACATCCTCGACACTGCCTTCTCAATAATCCTCAAATAGAAAAAAGCCGCTCTCGCGAGTGGCTTTCTTCTAACTTAATGAACAAAATCTATCTTCTAACTGTCTATATAACAATCCGGCTCCCCGAATTGTTCTGACACCATCAAAAAATTTTTCTGCCCCCCCCGATAGGAACGCGCTCTTAGAATCACAGAACTGACCGAAACTGCACCGAGAGTTCTGATTCTGTTCTGTGATTCAGAAAAATTAAGTTACATGCCGGCATATTCGCGGACTGTGGGCGATTCCACATCCACACCATATTCGGCGGCGAATTTAAGGATGTTGCGTGCAAGCTCCGGTTTGAGCTCTTCGGGGCAATATCTGAAATAGGCCTCTGCGGCGCGAACATGGGCCGCGTCAGGCATCGGATATTCGCGGCGCCCGGGAAGTCCGAACACGTTATCCGGCAATTCTTTTCTCTCTTCGGTATCAAGTCTGTCGTTCATAGCATTAGTGTTTTAGACTGGAGGGCAGACATACGGCCATCCAATAAAAAAACAACCGACTGAGGCCGATTGTTTGTCAATGAGGAGTATGTGAGAGGTATCAGGGGATTTCGAGATAACGGTGTGTCTGCAGCGAGAGGGTCCATCGCGGGTCGTCGAGGATACGTCGAACTGTACGCAGCCGGTTGTCGCGGAACTCCTGCTCATCGGGCACATAGCATGGCTGCAGATACATCAGTGTCGACTTCTGCCGCCATGGAGAGCTGAAATAAGGCTCAAGCTCCTGGCCGCAGTCCACAACCTTTATCTCGTCGGCCTTGCGCTCGCCGGGCTGCTGCCCGCAGCCCTCGGCAAGTCCCTCTTTCGGGCTTACCGTCACCCAGTCGATATTGGCCGGTACCGGTCGGCTGCCGTTGGTCTCTATGGCCACCTTCTTCCCCGTGGCCCGACGAAGAAGATGCACGAACTCCTCGTCAATCTGCAGCGTAGGCTCGCCCCCGGTAAGCACTACCCAGTCGGCCTTGTACAGATTCACGGCGCGTATCAGATCCTCGTCGCTCATCTGTATCCCGTCGCCATGGCGCGTGTCGCAGAAAGGACAATGCATGTTGCACCCAGAAAAACGGATGAACACCGACGGATAGCCGCTATGATGCCCTTCCCCCTGCAGCGAATAGAATATCTCGTTAACCCTCCTCATTCAAAATTCAAAATTCAACATTCCAAATTCTCATAGATTGCTTCGTTGCCTTCCGATTCCTGGACGGTGCAGCGGTAGCAGTGGGGAGTGTTGTCCACAATCCAGCGTGCCAGATTCTCGGCCGTGGGGTTGAAGTCCACAACATCATTGAGCACTTTATGGTCGAGAGCCTCGATGATGTTCTTTTTGATCTCCGTGAAGTCGGCTACCATCCCGTTGTGGTTAAGTTCTTTAGCGCGGCATTCCACGGTGATGATCCAGTTGTGGCCATGCAGCTGCGAGCACTTCGACTCATAATCGAGGCACAGGGAATGGGCGGCGCTCACTTCGATGCGTTTCTTTACGTAGTACATATCAGCAGTCGTAGATTGTAGGGTCGGGCACGCCGGCAGTTCTGAAGGCTTCGCGGCGCTCGGTGCAGGTGCCGCACTTGCCGCAATGGTGCACGCCACCCTTGTAACAGGAATACGTGTCGGCATAATCCACGCCGAGGCGTGCGCCACGGGCCACTATCGCACTCTTGTCGATGTCGGTATAAGGAGCCAGGATGTCGGTGCGGGTGTAGGTGCCCTCCTCCATGGCCTGCGACATGGCCTCCACAAAGGGACGCCGACAGTCGGGATAGATGGCATGGTCGCCGAAATGATTGGCTATGAGCACATGTTTCAGCCCGCGGCTCTCGGCAAGCCCGCAAGCCACCGACAGCATGATGCCGTTGCGGAAGGGTACCACAGTCGACTTCATGTTCTCGTCGTCATAGTTGCCTTCGGGGATGGCGTCGGCGCCCTCAAGCAACGACGAATTGAAATATTCGCCGATGAACTTCAGGGGTATCACCAGATGGGGAATTCCGAGCCGACGGCATTGCCGGCGTGCGCATTCTATCTCGGCGGCATTATGGTTGCTGCCATAATCGAAAGTCACGGCAAGGGCAATCCGCTCCCTGTACTCATGCATGAGCGTCACCGAATCGACGCCCCCGCTAACTACCATTATCGAATCCTGCATTTTTTTTATTTAAGGTCAGTAAGGTCTTTAAGGTCTTTAAGGTCGTTAAGGACTTTAAGGACCTTAAGGACCTTATTGACCTTATTGACCTTAAGTCAAGAGGGCTTTATCGCGGCGGCGGGCGGCGAGGTCGGCGTGAGCCGCGTCGGCGCGGTTGGCGAAGGGGTGGATGCTGATGCCGCCTCGCGGCATGAATCGTCCCTCAACCTCCAGATAGCGCGGCCGCATCAATGCCCACAGGTCGTCGAGGATGATGTTCACCACATCCTCGTGGAAGTCGCCATGGTTGCGGAACGAGAAGAGATAGAGCTTAAGACTCTTGCTCTCCACCATCTCCACATCCGGAATGTAGCGTATGAATATGTGGCCGAAGTCGGGCTGTCCCGTCTTGGGACAGAGAGTGGTGAACTCCGGGCAGTCGAGCCGCACGACATAGTCGCGGTCCTGATGCTTGTTGACGAAACTCTCCAGCAGTCGCGGGTCGTAATCGGTGGGATAGGCCACGCCCTGGTTGCCCAAGAGCGTTACCCCTTCAAGCTCCTTCTCGCTCCTCATAACACGTAGGTCTCTATCAGTTTCATTTTTTTGTCGGGAAGTATTGAGAGTCCTTTGGCGGAAGCCGACACGAGGATGGTGTCGCCCTGACGCACCTCCATCACCGTAGGTACATTGCTCACGGCATCTGGTCCGCAGTGAAGCGTGCCCGAACCTTCGGTGACTATCAGCACCACAAAGGAGTCAAGTTCGGCATAGTCACGCATTACCTCCTCGTCGACGGTCATCACATTGGTGGTGAAATAGGGGCAACGTACCACATTCACCGGTATGTCGGGGCGGTCGGCATACGTCAGCCGCGCCCCGTCGGTGTCGTTGAAGTTTATGGCCTTTTTTGCCAGCTCCGTGTGCAGCTGCCGTTCCTTGCCGTCGGGACCCTTGCGGTGATAGTCGTAGAGACGGTAAGTGGCGTCGCTGGTCTGCTGTATCTCGGCCACGAAAGCGCCGGAGCCTATGGAGTGGACACGCCCCGCAGGGATGAAGTACACATCCCCCGGCTTGATGTTCTCGTAGTTGAGAACCTTCTCTATGTCGCCGGTCTCTACCAGACGCTCATAGTCGGCGGGGTCCACGGGGGCCTTGAAGCCGTTGGCCAGCCGTGACCCGTGGTCCGCAGCCACCACATACCACATCTCCGTCTTGCCGTTGCACTCGCCAAGACTCTCGGCAAGCTTGTCGTCGGGATGAACCTGCACCGACAGGTCGGCCTTCGCGTCGATGAACTTGATGAGCAGCGGGAAACGGTTGCCGTACTTCCTGTAGTTGCGTTCACCCATGATAGCGGGTCCGAACTTGTCGAGGAGTTCGGGGAGGCTCATGCCATCCTAGGGAACGCCGCTGACTATCGACTCACTGCCTTCAACACCGCTGAGCTCCCAGGTCTCGCCGATGTTGTCGCCGGCCGACGACATCCCCTTGAAGGACGCTATGCGCTCGCCTCCCCAGATTGTCGTCTTGAATATCGGTGCAAATTTCCACATGTTATTTAGCGCTTTTCTTTGCTCTGGCGCGGGTCTTGACGGGAGCGGGTGCGGGAGTCTCCTCCACGCCGGCGAGCTGCGCGTCGATCATGATACGCCCGCAGTATTCGCAGACAATCACCTTCTTGTGCATCTTGATTTCGAGCTGGCGCTGCGGGGGGATACGGTTGAAGCATCCGCCGCAGGCGTCGCGCTGAACGGTCACGATACCAAGCCCGTTGCGTGCGTTCTTGCGTATACGCTTGAAAGCGGCAAGTGTATAGTCGTCGATCACATGTTCCAGGTCTTTGGCCTGCTTCATGATCGACTCCTCCTCGGCGCGTGTCTCCGATACAATCTCCTCAAGCTCCTTCTTCTTCGTGTCGAGGATATGGCAGTGGTCCTCAAGCTCCACCTTGTCGCGGGTCAGGGCTTCCTCCTCCATGTTGATCTTCTCCTTGGCGTCGCGGATCTTCTTCTCGTTGAGCTCTATCTCGAGAGTCTGGTATTCGCGCTCCTTCTCCAGAAAGGCATATTCACGATTGTTGCGCACATTGTTGATCTGCTCGTTGTAGCGGTCCACCTTCATGCGGCACTCGTCGATGGCGCCGTTGAGCTGGCGGATGCTGTCGCCGAGCATCGCTATCTCATCGTTATGTTTGGCGATGCGGAGCTTGTAACGCTCGATCTCGTCCTCGCAGTCCTTTACCTCGTTGGGTAGCTCCCCGCGCAACGTCTTGATCTTGTCAACCTCCGACAGCAACGTCTGTAGCTGGTAAAGCGCCTGTAACCGCTCTTCCACACTGTGCTCTTTCTCGCTTTTCTTTGTCTCTGTTGTCATATATATATAACGTATATAGCTGTTCTGTTTGTTTGGGTGGAATCTCACATGAATTTCACCGGGTTCGACTCCGACTCGGGGAAGTATACCACCATGTCGGGGAACGACTCGCGGATTATGCGGCTGAAGATACGCTCCGAGCATAATTCCGACTCGAAATGTCCTATGTCGCAGAGGAGTATGCGGTTGCCGTTGCCGGTGAAGTCGTGGTATTTGATGTCGCCGGTTATGAAAATATCGGCGCCGGCGTCAATGGCATTGTCGATGAATGAGGCACCGGAGCCGCCGCAGAGGGCCACGCGCTTCACCACCAGCGAGTTGCGTCCCTGGCTGTAGCGCACGCACTTCACGTTGAATTTCTCCTTGATTTTGCGGAGGAACTCGAGTTTGGGTAGCGGCGTTATGTCGCCGATCACGCCGAGGCCTGTCATGGCATCGGGTGCCGTGGGCACCAGCGGGCGCGCATTGGCCACGCCCAACATTGATGCCATCTCGTAGCTCACGCCGGCGAATGCCGAGTCAAGGTTGGTATGCGCCGAGTATACGGCAATGCCGTCGCGCAGTGCCCCGAGCACCAGCCGCTGCGTCTCGTCGGCACCCGTCAGACTCTTCAATCCCCTGAAAATCAGCGGATGATGGCTCACAACCATCGAGCAGTGACGCCGCTTGGCCTCCGCAAGTATATCCTCGGTGACATCGAGGCACAGCAGCACCGCCGACACCTCTGCCTCGGGGTCGCCTACCTGCAGCCCCGCATTGTCGTAGCTCTCCTGCAGCTGCAGCGACGCGAAGGCCTCTATGGCCGCGCTTATTTCTCTGACTTTGGGCATAGTTCAAGCTGGAGCTCGTCGAGTTGTGCCGGGTCTATCGGGCTGGGGCTTTCGTTCATCACGTCGCGGCCCGAGTTGTTCTTCGGGAAGGCTATCACGTCGCGTATCGAGTCGAGGCCGGCAAGTATCGACACGAATCTGTCGAAGCCGAGGGCGAGGCCCCCGTGAGGCGGTGCACCATATTTGAAGGCGTTCATCAGGAAGCCGAACTGCTCTCTGGCCCTCTCGGGCGTAAAGCCCAACAGCTCGAACATCGTGTCCTGGAGCTTGGCGTCGTGGATTCGTATCGAGCCGCCGCCCAGCTCGGTGCCATTCACTACTATGTCGTAGGCCGTGGCGCGTACCTTACCCGTGTCGCTGTGAAGCAGCGGTATGTCTTCGGGGTTGGGGCTCGTGAAGGGATGATGCATGGCATAGTAGCGCTGCGTCTCCTCGTCCCATTCGAAGAGGGGGAAGTCGATCACCCAGAGGGGAGCGAACACGTTTTTGTCGCGGATGCCGAGGCGGTTGCCCATTTCGAGGCGCAGCTCGCAGAGCTGTTTGCGCGTCTTCATGGCATCGCCGGCCATCACGAGCAGAAGGTCGCCCTCCTTGGCACCGGCACGCTCGCCCCACGCCTTCAGGTCGTCGTCGCTGTAGAACTTGCCCACGGAGCTCTTAACCTTACCGTCGGCTTCATATTTCACCCACATGAGGCCGGAGGCTCCCACCTGCGGACGCTTCACGAAATCTATCAGCTCGTCGGTCTGCTTGCGGCTGTAGCCGGCGCAGCCCGGAACTGCTATGCCCACTACCAGCTCCGATCCGTCGGCTACCGGGAAGCCATGTCCCTTGGCAAGGTCGGTAAGGTCGTTGAACTCCATTCCGAAACGCAGGTCGGGCTTGTCGCTGCCATATTTCTCCATGGCATCCTGCCATGTCATCCGCGGGAAGGGCTCTGTGAAGTCGATACCCTTGACATATTTGAAGATATGTTTCACGAGACCTTCGAACATGTCGATCACGTCTTCCTGCTCCACAAACGACATCTCGCAGTCAATCTGAGTGAACTCGGGCTGACGGTCGGCGCGGAGGTCTTCGTCGCGGAAACATTTGGCGATCTGGAAGTAGCGGTCGTAGCCCGACACCATGAGGAGCTGCTTGAAGAGCTGAGGGCTCTGGGGGAGGGCATAGAACTCGCCGGGGTTCATGCGGGAGGGTACTATGAAGTCGCGTGCACCCTCGGGGGTTGACTTCACGAGGATAGGCGTCTCGATCTCGAGGAAGCCGTTTGCGTCGAGGTAACGGCGTATTTCGAAGGCCATGCGGTGGCGCAGCTCAAGGTTGCGGCGCAGGTTGGGACGTCGAAGGTCCATATAGCGGTATTTCATACGGAGGTCGTCGCCGCCGTCGGTGTCTTCCTCGATGGTGAAGGGGGGTATCTCGCTGCGGTTCAGAATCTTAAGGCTGTCGGCTATCACCTCGATGTCGCCGGTGGGCAGCTTGGGATTCTTCGACTGTCGCTCGGCAACGGTGCCGTGTACCTGTATCACATATTCACGTCCCAGATGTGAGGCATCCGAGGCCAGCTCCGCATTGTTGTCGTCGCTGAAAACTATCTGCGTAATGCCATAACGGTCGCGGAGGTCAATGAATGTCATGCCTCCCATCTTGCGTACCCGCTGCACCCAGCCTGCCAATGTGACGCTCTTGCCAGCGTCGCCGGTCCGCAGCTCTCCGCATGTCGTATCTCTATACATGTTTCGAAATATATTTCTGTCGCGCTCTGCTTTGCGCCGCGCTCTGCTTATCGCAATAACGCGCAAAGTTAGTAAATTTCGGCGACAATCGCAAGATTTTCCCGACAGGAGAAGTTTATTTTTTGACGGGAGAATTTTATTTTTTGACAGGAGAACAGGAGAACAGGAGAGTCCGGTACCAGCAAAAAAGCCGCAGACGGGAGTCTGCGGCTTTCGTATGGGAGTCAGGGGGGTTGATCAGAACATCACTTTCTGTGACTTCTTGCCCTGTACGCGGATGAAGATACCGTTGGAGGGGTTCTCGACGCGTACGCCCTGAAGGTTGTAGTAGTATACGGGAGCGTCGGCCTCGTTGTCGATGATAGTCTCGACAGCCGTGGAGAGGTCGTAATATACCGTGGCGGAAAGAATGCTTACGGTACCACCGCTGTTAGCCTGGCCGTTGAATACAACTTCGCGAACCTCCTGGTCTTCGGGTGCTACCCATGTCATGACGCCATTGCCGTCCTCACCCTTGGCGGTGGTTGCGGAGGTATTCACAGGATAGACGGTACCTTTGACTTTAATCTCAATCTTATTGATTTTGTGTCTGTTGTCAACGGCTACAGTGTAAGCGCTGGGGTTCGTCTTGTTTTTTGCAAGCTTGAAGATGCGGAATGTGGTGGAAGCTGCATTATCTTTTCCGCGATAGAGACGGCAGGGGGTACCTGCTTCGTTCTGGGTACCGGTGAATGTTACTTCGCCGGCCTTGAAGGCCACGTCATTGACAGCTACGAGTTCATTACCGGTATTGCCGTCAGCTGTCCATGTGTAATCAGCGGCATTGGGGGTATAGGTCTTATAGTCGCCATAGACGATAGTAGCTTTGTTGGGCTGAGGAACAACTTCCTTCTCAGTGAGAGTGAGCTTCATGTTCTTGAGGTCAAGAACGAAGGTGAAGGTCTTGTCGGCAGCAACTTTGAAAGAGTTTTCGCCGGCGGCAACGTCGCAAGTAGCTACTTTGTCGGTGAAGACGGGTTTGAAGTCCTTCGAAGCGGCACCGTAACGGGCACCCATCTTGCTCCATTCGGTATCGGCGGCGGAAGCGCCAAGTTTCTCGGCAAAGCCGAAGTAGCCATAGCCGGAGAGCATTTCATTGCCAATGAGAGCCTCGCCGGTGAACACGCCCTCTTCGGTAGAGGTCATGGCGATACCATTGTTGGGAGCAAAACCGCCTTCGTTGACATTACCGATGATGTACATCGTTTCGGGATATTTTGCACCACCTGCCTCTGTCATGCTGACTGAGCCTGTGCCAAGGTTGAATTCGATGACATACGACTTGCCTTGCTCGCATACATAGCTGGGGTTAGTGCTTCCTCCTACAGCTACAGTGATGTTTTTGCCTACTTCGAGAGTCTGGGCACCGGCTCCGCCTAACCATGCGGTCTGTTGGCCATTGGTGTTCTTCCTGATGCCGAAGGAACCCTCAAGCACAGTGGGGGTGAATGCATCTGTAGTCCATACGTCCTTTGATGTCTCTTTCATATCAATGCTGCTCCATCCAGCGTTGAGGAACTGGCCATGTACCGCATAGGTGACCACATCCTCACCAGCCTGGCCTGTTGCCTTGAGGGTTTTTGTGGCGAGATTGAATGTTACAGTGACATTCTGCCAGTTGCCTACAGGAGTCATATCACCGCTGGTTGCGCTTGTGACCAATGTATACTCCTTGTCCATTTCAATTTCTCCGGCTGATGCCAATCCGAAGTTGCAGGTTGCAGTCCAGTTTTTGTCGGAAATCTTGAAGTTCCCATTGAGCTTATCAAGTTTCAAGGTGTAGACACCATTGTTTTCCGTAAACTTGTTGGCAGCTGTGCAGTTGTTGGCTTCCCATCCGAATTGTGCACCGCGAATGTACAACTCAGGATTGGCGGCATTGGCCATTCCCGTACTCAGCAGCGTTGCAGCTGCCAATGCGAGTAATCCTTTTTTCATCTCGTTTTTTTTGATTTTTTTATGGTTAATTATTCAGTATCTGTTTGTAAGGAGGTGCCCCCGGTATTACAGAGGCATCTCCTGTCGTATCAGTAGATTCTTACTTTCCGGGCTTTCTTGCCCTGCACGCGGATGAAGATTCCGTTGGCGGGATTCTCCACGCGGACGCCCTGGAGGTTGAACCATACGGGAGCGGCGTCGGTGTCGTCGTCAACGAGTTCCACGCCGGTGGGAGTGGTTACGGTCAGGGTCATGGCCTTCGGGTCGAAGATGAACTTGTATTTGCCGGGAGCAACGTTCCAGCTGTAGGCCGAGGAGGCGTTGACGCCGGCGGTAAACTTCTGGACGCTCATGGGCTTGTCGAGAGTGGTGGCGGCATCCTTCTCGGCGGCACCGTAGCGGTCGGTGCTGTTGATGCCGGGGGTGGTGTCGTCGCCGTCCCAGTCGCTGGCGTTGTTGGTGACGATGCTGTAATAGCCCAGTCCCTTGCCGCCGTCGGTAATCTCCTTCTCAACGGTGAATTTGCCGTTTTCGGGCATCATCTTCACCTGTGAGCCGGCCACCCATGCAGGGTTGGTGGCGTCGAAATGGCCGAGCAGGTAGTAGTCGCCCTGGGGCTGCGGGTCGTCACCGCCACCTTCGCTGTATACGCCGAGGTCTTCGGTGGGAGAGTAGAGGTGGTTGTTGACAGCCGTGAAGTCTTTCGTCTTTGTGGCGTCGCCGTCACCGGCGTTGAAGAGGATGTCCGTGGTGCCGGCCGGACAGGTGTACTTCCATACGTTGTCCTTATGCTTTGTCATGGCTACACCAGGCCAGTTGCTCTCTGTGCTGCCCCAGTAATGGATGTGGGGTGTTGCCCAGCTCTTGTCGTTGCGGAAATAGATGGTCACGGTCTTTGTGGGGTCAATCACTGGGCCGCCCTGGGTGGTGGTCCATATCTCATAGCCGTTGCCCGATGCTTTCTTGGTATAATTGCTGCCGGCGGTCTTGGAGCTGTTGCCGAGCTTTATCCAGAGCTTGCCTTTGGAGCCGGTGACTTCGGCCACATAGCAGTTGCCGTTGACTTCGAGCACCTTGACGGGAGAGTTGTTGTGGATACCGGCGCCGTTGCGGGCGTCAATCATGGCCTGTATCTGGCTCTTGTACTGGGTGTAGTGAGGCCAGAACACGCAGGGGGTACCGGGGCAGGAGAGCATGAAGGCGTTGGCCTGGAGCACGTCGCCGGTCATCTTCGAGCCGTCGCGGTAGGTGTCGTGGTTGTCAAGGAATGTCACGGCATACTGTGAATAGCCGAAGTGAATCATTCCGGCGGGCTGGTCGGTGGTGCCGTTGGCTTTCCATACAAGCTCGGTGTAGTTGTGGGCGCCCCCGTTGAAACATTTGTTCACCGCATATTTGAAGGGGAAGTCGAAGGCTGCCGACTCCTTGCCGGTTCCGTCGATCCATCCTTTCACGGCGTCATAGCTGCCGTCCCAGTATTCGCCAACGGAGTATTTCACGTTGTTGGCCTGGTTATACATCTTGTTGTACTGGGCGGCATACCCTTTGACGAAGTCATAGCGCACGCCGGCATATCCGAAGTCGGTAAGCAGACACTTTATATAGTCCTTGCAGTTGGCCTGCACGTTGGCATTGGTATGGTCGAGGTCGCGGGCGCCGTCCCAGTTCTCGCCGGTGTCGGCGTTGCCTGTGGGCTTGGCCTGCCCTGAGGCATTTCTTACCTCGTCGCCGGAGCATATCCCTTCCGGACCTATCTGGTAGGTCTTGCCGTTCCATGTCTCCACTGGGAAATCTGTCCAGTTGCTCTTGCCGTTGCGGTGGTTGATGATCACGTCGGCAATCATACCGGTGCCCTTCTCCTTGAAGGTCTTGATCATGGTGCGCAGTTCGGCTTCCGTACCGAAAGGAGTGTTATGGTTGGTGAACCAGTAGACAGGATGATAACCCATGCCGCCTTCCGATTTCGCGGAGTTAGGTATCCAGATGAGTTTGAAATACTTGGAAAGTTCATCGGACTGGCTGGTGAGCTGCGACCAGCTTGTGGCCTTGTAGGAGTCCCAATAGAAACCCTGAAGCATCACGCCCTCATAGTTTGCCGGCCATCCTGATGCTTTTAAGCCAAACGCGCCCATTAGGACGCATGAAAGAGCAAGGATAAGCTTTTTCATGTCAGAAATTAGAGTTTTTTGGTTGTTTAGTTGTTTTAAAGGTTGCTATCTGAAATGCTGTTAGAGTTGATCTATGATGCCGTGCCATAGTGCCGACAATCATTAGATGGCGGTTAACGGAGTTATCAGGTAAACAATTTGAGCGGTAAACGGGATTCGAACCCGCGACCCTCAGCTTGGGAAGCTGATGCTCTACCAACTGAGCTATTACCGCAAGTCGCTGCAAAGTTATAAAAAATTCCGAACATACGAAAAAAGAACTTAATTTTTCTTTTTCGACGGGAGAAAATTTTTATTTTTTGACGGAAGAAGGGGAGAACAGGAGAGACGGTACTCCCGTTCTCCCGTCAAAAAATATTGGTTCTTCTGTCGAAAAATATTAGTGCTTCTGTCGAAAAAATAGGTTATTTGGTCGGTTAGAGGAGGGATTGGTATACGGCCATGTGGGCGTCGGCGGTGTGCTGCCAGGAGAAAAGGCGGGAGCGTTGGCGTCCACGGGCGATGAGGCTGTCTCGGTAGGCGGTGTCGTCGAGGATACCCGACATGGTTGTGGCAATGCTGTCGATGCTCTCCGGCTCGAAATAGGCGCCGGCATCCCCGGCAATCTCCGGGAAACAGCTCGCATCGGCAAGTGCTACCGGACACCCGTTGACCATAGCCTCCAGTATAGGCATGCCGAATCCCTCGTACAGCGACGGGAATACAAACATCTCGGCATCGCGGTAAAGCCTGTTGAGGGTCTCTTCGGGAGCCTCTACAACTTCCATCCTCTCCTCGATTCCCAGCTTGCGGAAGAATTCCCGCTCCTCGGCAGAGAAGCCATAGCGTGTGCACACCACCTTCAGCCCGGGATACTTAGGGGCCATTAGGGCGAAAGCTTCGGCAAACCGCCTGAAATTCTTGAACATGTGGCGCATACCCACAAAAAGGATATATGGATACTCGCATACTCGATCGGCTGTGGCGTAATAAGGGGCGTCTATGCCATGATGTATTACCGTCACCTTTGCCGGGTCCACAAAGCTGAAATATTCCAGCAGATCCTTTCGCGTATTCTCGCTGACGGCCACGACATGATCGGCACGTCGCAGCGACCTGGTCTGCAGCCGTATCATACGCTCGTTTCTGTTGAACCCCGTGAGAAAATTCACGTCGTGATACGTCGTCACCATCGGCTTCCGCAGGAAAGTGTCGGAATAATAATGGAAGTTGGTCTGGTGGAACACATCGAAATCATTTCTGACGATATCCACGATGCTTACCGGCATCCCCAGGTAATTGAGAATCCTTCCTTTGCCGGGGAAGTCGCGCTTAATTGGGAAGGGATGTGTGCGAGCCAGGCCGAACTCCTCGAGATAATGATTGTCGGAGAAGGCGTTGGAGATCTTCCAGCTGCCGGCGGGCATCCGCCGTATCACCTCCGCGAAGTATTTCGACACGCCGCCATATCTCTGCTGCGCGAATATCTGATGGTCAAAAAGCACTTTCATAGCGGTAGCGTTATCAGTTCTTTCTGTCGGCCTGTTTCAATGCCTTGCGGGCCTGCGATGCCGATGTCTTGTACGACACCTTGTCCCAGAGAATGTTCTGATACTGGGCTCCCGGCGCAGAACCGGTGGCATATACCTTCATCACTACCAGTAGCGCTATCGCATACTTCATCAACTTGCGATACTTATAGCGCAGCGACAGAACTTTGGGATAGAGTATCCAGTAGGAATAGATGAACAGGTAGGGTATACGGTCCACAAACACCTCCACTTCATAGAAGATGGTGATTGAGATATAATAGAAGAAATAGGAATTGTAGAAGAAATTGTTTCGCTTGTCGGCCTTGACAAGTTTGCCGCGCAGGAGCGTGAAGAGCACTATGGCGAAGAGTCGTTCCAGATAGCCGAACGACAGACCGTATTCCTGTTTTTTCGCCACATAACCCGAAATCTTCTCATACATCTCCAGGTTCTGTATGAAGGGTATGTATGAGATCACGTTGCTCACGATATGAATCTGGGCCAGGAAAATGAGGTTGCTCACAATAACCATGGTCCATATGAAATAATTGTTGAGCTTCAGGTTGAATATGAAATATAGCGGCAGATAGAGTATTGACGAGTTGTGGAACATTATGCCGAGAAGATTCAACAGCATGTAAGGCCAAATCTTCCTGTCGAGGAGGAAAGGCACCGACAGGAGGAAGCAGTCGAGGCCCTTGACGTTGCGGTAGAGATTGAACTCAATGAGCAGGCCGTTGAATGCGAAGAAGAATATCAGGGCGAGAATTACCGACGGTGAATATTTCCTGAAGAACCAGAAGAGTACCACCATGTCGATGAGGGTGTTGATGAACACCCAGCCGTAATAATCGAAACCGAGGGTCTTGATGAAAGAGGAATAAATGAAGAATGCCGGTTCCACGGCATACATTCCCGTAAAGTTGTTGAAGAATGTATCTAACGTGGGGAGGTGGTTATACCGCGGATAATAAAGTATGAAGTCCGACATGATATGCCCGCGCAGCCCTATGAACACCAGAATGAGCAGAAAAGCCGCCCATATGGCATATTTCGGCTTCACATACTTGATTTTCCTCTGCTCACTCCGATAGAGGATGAACAGCAGGAAGAGTACTATGAGATAAGGCAGGGAGTTCATTTAAGCATATTCGTATTACGATACTTCAACGAAGCCTTGAATCCTTCGCGAAGTCCTTTCAGTTCGGCTTTCCAGAGAGGCTTCTCCATAGTCCATCGGTGCAGGAGGGAGAATGTCAGCGTCCGGTAGAGAAGCATGGTGAGGAAAACCGGCATGTTCCTGTTTTTCTTTATGAAATAGAGCTGATTGCGGGCCAGATAGTAGTGCTTGAAGGGGCTTCCCTTGCCGGTGCACACACTTTCGTTATGAAGCAACATCGTGGCCGGGGTGTATACTATTTTCGCCCCGCTTTTCCATGCACGGTACATGAAGTCGGTATCGTCGTAATATACGAAATACCACTCATCCATAATTCCGATTTTGCGGAATAGGGAAGTCTTGATCATAGCGAAGCAGGTGGGAGTATACCTTATCACCTTTTCCTCTTCACACTGGCCGCGGTCTATTTCATCGCGGCCATAGTGAAGTGTACAGGTATCGAGCATAGTATAATCGCCGCCTGCCGCCCATATGCGGTTGCTCTCCGCGTAATAGTTGATCTTAGGGCATAGAATGTCAATGTCGGAGCCAGTCATCTTGTCGACCATAATCCGCAGCGTGTCCGGGTCGTTGAGCACCACATCGTTGTTCGACAGCAGAATAAGTTCGCAGCCATCATTCATGGCAGCCTCTATGCCCAGGTTGTTACCCTTGGCTACGCCCCAGTTCTCCGGCTGAGGCATCGTCACGCATGGGAATGATACCTGTCTCGACAATCTTTCAGCCTCCCGCAGCGAGCCGTCGGGCGATGCATTGTCTATCACATACAGTGTGAAATCCCTGAAAGTCTGTCGGTCAAGACTCTCAAAAAATTCTTTCAGCACCTTCTCGCTGTTATACAGCACGGTTACTATTCCCAGCTTCGGCATGCCAATCAATTATTATTTTTTAGGATTTTGTCAATCTTTGTGGTGTCGCCGTAAACGCATGGGGAGTCGTAAGGGCGGTCGGGGAATGCGCCATATTCCAGCTTGATGCCGAGGCCGCGTTCCTTGATGAAAGCCTCTACACGGTCGGCAAGGCTTACCGGCTTGCCCGTGCAGCAGTTGATGACGCCGGCCACTTCCGTCTGGGTGATGGCGGCGGCTATCAACTCGGCAAGGTCTTCAAGCTCTATGAAGTCGTATTTGTTCTTGCCCGACGTGAAGGGGAAGGTTTTCTTTCCCTCTTCGTCAGCTTTTATCAGTTTGCTGAATATTGAATTGCTCTGCTTGTCATCGCCGAGTATGTAGTATCCCCTTAGCCATTGGAGCACCACGTCATGCTGGGCGCAGTAGAGGGTCATGGCTCTTCTGAGGGCATCCTTGGCGACGCCGTAGAGCGACAGAGGATTGCAAGGAGTGTTCTCGTCGATGGCCCCTTCCCAATATCCTACCTCATGCATGGAACCCATCACGGCAAGATGCCGGAGACCTCCGTCAATCAACGCTTTAAGGAAGAGGAAATGCGACGACAGGTCGCCCATCTGGCTGTCGGCATTATGTACGAATCCATTGCGCCATGCCATATGCAGACATACATCGGGCGAACCGAGCTTAATGTATAATTTCGGGTCGATGGAGCCGAACAGATCCATGTCGATACGAGTGGCACGCGGGTCAACCCTGTCGGTGTTGAGGTCGCACGCTATCACTTCATGGTCCTTTGCCAACAGAGCCTCTATCACATGACGCCCTATATATCCATTAGCTCCTGTTATCAGTATTTTCATTTTCTTTTCAATCATTTAAATGTACCGTCCGGGTTCGTTTTCCGCCAACATCCGGCTTCGAAGTCATATCTTTTTATAATCTTTGCCGGAATACCGACAGCTACACAAAAGTCAGGGATTTCTTTGGTGACCACTGCATTTGCACCAATAACACAGTGTTTGCCTATCGAGGCTCCGACAACCGCCACGCCTACACCCAGCCATGATCCTTCCCCTATACGAACTTCATCTCCATTTTGCACTATTGGTTGACGGACAATCGGGATATTTGGATTTTCATATCCATGAAGATTATCGGAAATATATACTCTGTCGGCTGTAAGCACATCTTTCTCGAGAATTATGCGTTTGGTAGCATATATCTCATTGAAATTCCCTATGACGCAGCCATCCTGAATTTCCAGATAAGCCTCCTTTTCTCCTGTCAGAGGCCTTGCTTCAAGCCATGTCTTATATTGTATATAAACATTGTCGCCTATGAAGATATTTTCTCCTTCAATTCTTAAAGGTTTTACAATTATTGATTTCCCGAAATGAGAAAGACGTGACTTCCAATAAATCCTATTGAAAACCACTTTAATTCCTCCGAAATATCGGGAACATATATTATGTATGACCGTGCTAATCTTCATAGTCGTTCAATAAGAAACCAACATTGCCGACCTTGAAAGTGTTCAGGTTTTCTGCGAGCCATTCTGGAGATTTCGTCCACCATTCTGATTTCAGCAATGCTTCTATCGTCTCGGGGGAGTGGCGGTATCTGATGATTTTC
>Ga0073906_1003673_pt1 | contig 16845 bp, 9 predicted proteins | sample Inofromicrocosms_FD_65485 | JGI IMG/M metagenome (GOLD analysis project Ga0073906, IMG submission 65485) | Mouse cecum microbial communities from Vienna, Austria - Inoculum for glucosamine and mucus D2O microcosms | ecosystem: Host-associated > Mammals > Digestive system > Large intestine > Cecum... | reverse complement strand
ATCTCCATGCAGGTGAACTCGGGGTTGTGGGTGCGGTCCATGCCCTCGTTGCGGAAGTTCTTGCCGAACTCGTACACGCCGTCGAAGCCGCCCACAATCAAACGCTTGAGATAGAGCTCGCTGGCGATTCGCATGTAGAAATCTATGTCGAGCGCGTTGTGGTGCGTGATGAACGGACGCGCCGAGGCGCCGCCCGGGATGGGTTGCAGGATGGGGGTCTCCACCTCCACGTAACCGCGCGCGTTGAAGAACTCGCGCATGGCGGTCATGATCTTGGCGCGCTTCACGAAGACCTCGCGCACCTGAGGATTCACGGCCAGATCGACGTAACGCTGGCGGTAGCGCACTTCGGGGTCGGTCAGGGCGTCGAACTGCTTGCCGTCCTTCTCCTTCACGATGGGCAGGGGTCGGATCGACTTCGATATGACGGTCAGCTTGCGGCAGTGAACCGACTTCTCGCCCGTGTTGGTGATGAACGCGAAGCCCTCCACGCCCACGAAGTCGCCTATGTCGAGCAGCTTTTTGAATACGGTGTTGTAGAGCGTCGGATCGCCCTCGGGACAAATGTCGTCGCGGCGTATGTAGACCTGAATGCGGCCCGTGTGGTCCTGCAATTCGAAGAACGACGCGCTGCCCATTATTCGGCGGCTCATGATTCGGCCCGCGATGCGCACCTCGGCGAATTCGTCGGCCGTCTGGGGCGTGAGGCCCTCGGCTATCGCGGCCGCCGTGGCCGTAACATCGTATCGGGCTGCGGGATAAGGATCTATTCCCAATTCGCGCAGGGCGCCGAGCGATCGGCGGCGCAACTGTTCTTGTTCGCTGAGTTCTAAGCTCATGGTATTTAGTATTTTTATTTCTTTTGCTTTTGCTCGCAAAGTTAATAATTTATACGCTTATCCGCAAAACAACGGACTTCGGTCGAGCGGCCTGCAATATATTACGGTATGGCGACTCACCCGATAGCGTTACAGCTTCACCAACTTGGCGAACTTCGCCAGCAGGGTCTTTTCGCCGTACTGTCCGAAGTCGACCACCAGTTTGTGGTCGGTCGCCATGCTCTCGATGCGGACTATGACGCCCGCGCCGAATTTGGGATGTTCGACCCGATCGCCCGTCGAATAGGCGCACGGCGCGGCGGGCGCGGCGTCGTTGCGCTGCACGGTCGGAATGCGGCGCATGCCCTCGGTGTTGCGGGGCTGCGGCGGCTGCGCCACCAGTCGCGGATCGGGAGCCTTGCGCTCGCCGCCGCTCGCCGCCTGCTCGCGTTTCTGTTGGAACCGCACGTCGAAACGGCGGCGCAGCTCCTCGATGGCGGTGCGCCCGTCGCGCCGTTCCGCGCTTCGGTCGGAGCCGTATGCGCTTCGCTGACCGCCATAGCCGCTTCGGGAACCTCCGTAACCGCTTCGCGCGGCATATCCTCCGCGCGCGGGGTCGCCGAAGATGCGGCCGCCCGTTCGGCCGTCGGCCGATCCGAATCCGTCGGAGTCGCCCGAAGGTCGTCCGCCCGAGGCGCGAGGCGACAGATCCTCGTCGGTCTCGACATATTGCGGGTCGATCTCGCGCAGGAAACGGCTCGGCTGCGAGAACTCCATGTTGCCCCACTTGAAACGCATCTCGCAATAGGACAGCATCGCCTCCTGCTTGGCGCGGGTGAGGGCCACGTAAAACAGACGCCGCTCCTCCTCCAGACCGTCGGCGGTCTCCATCGCGCGCTGCGAGGGGAAGAGGTTCTCCTCCATGCCTACTATATAGACGTATTTGTATTCCAGACCCTTGGCCGAGTGGACGGTCATAAGGGTCACTCTATTGTTATCATCATTATTTTTTTCATCCATGTCCGTCAGGAGCATAATGTTTTGCATCCATCCGTCAATAGTTGGCTTGTCTTCGTCGGGGAGTTCTCCGTTACGTATTTCGGCTTCACGTTGCTCGCTAAATTCTTTCATTGAATTTAGCAAACTCTCTATGTTGGAGATTGCCGCTTTGCCATCTTTTACTTCATCCAGATCTTTACTAACTGCCTTTTCATTATACAATCCAAGAATTCCGGATTTCGACACGACCTCCAATCCGAAGTCATATAAATCTTTGCTATGTTGCACTTCGGAAAAATAACGAATCAAATTAACGAATTCTGCTACCTTGCGGACAATTGTTTTTAGCATGGGATCGGTTAAAGAGATTGTATCTTTAACCAGATAATCAACAGTATCCCACATTGACATTCCACGATCGTTGGCCAATTGTTCTATACGTTTCACGGTCGTATCGCCAATACCGCGCATAGGGTAATTGACGACTCGTTTAAACGCTTCGTCGTCATGACGATTGACAATCAAACGCATATAAGCTAAAACATCCTTTATTTCTTTACTTTCATAAAAAGAACGACCCTTATAAATCAAATACGGTATTCGATACAGATTCAGGGCATCTTCAAGATCTTTAGATTGTTCGTTGTTGCGGTATAGAATTGCAACTTCTCCAAATTTATCATCAGTCCCTTGCAGTCGCGTTTTAATTGAATTTGCTATAACTTTACTCTCTTCTCTGGGAGTAGAACATTGTATGACTTTAATTAGTTCGCCCGCGTCGCCGTCGGAGAAGCACTTCTTGTCCATGCGGCGCGAGTTGCGCTCGATCACCGAGTTGGCGGCGTTGACTATGGTGCGGGTCGAACGGTAGTTCTGCTCCAACTTGAACACCTGCGCCGTGGGATAGTCGTTGCGGAACGAGAGGATGTTTTCGATCTTCGCGCCGCGGAACGAATAGATGCTCTGCGCGTCGTCGCCCACCACGCACACCCGCGAATGAAGTTGCGAGAGGCGGCGGATGATGATGTACTGCGCATAATTGGTGTCTTGATACTCGTCGACCAAGATGTATTGGAACAGCTCCTGATAGCGGGCCAGCACGTCGGGACAGTCGCGCAGCAGGAAATTGGTCTGCAACAGCAGGTCGTCGAAATCCATCGCGCCGTTCTGCTTGGCGCGGCGGCAGTAGGTGTCGTATATCTCGCCGAAACGGGGCATCTGCATCTGACGGTCCTCGGCCGCATAGGACGCGTTGGCGGCGTACGCCGCGGGGGTGACGAGGCAGTTTTTGGCGAACGAGATGCGCGAAAGCACCTTGTTGGGCTTATACTTGTCGTCGGCGAGGTTCATCTCCTTGCAGATGGTCTTTATGAGGTTCTTGCAGTCCGAGGGCTCGTAGATGGTGAAGCTCTGCGGATAGCCTATGCGGTCGGCGTTCTCGCGCAGGATGCGCGAAAAGACCGAGTGGAACGTGCCCATGCGTATGCGGCGGCTCGACGCGCCCCCCACCATCTGCTCGATACGGGTGCGCATCTGCTCGGCCGCCTTGTTGGTAAAGGTCAGGGCCAGAATGTTGTGCGGCTGCACCCCCTGCTCCAGCATGTAGGCTATGCGCGAGGTGAGCACGCGGGTCTTGCCCGATCCCGCTCCCGCTATGATGAGCGACGGAGTATCGTAATTGACCACGGCGTCGTATTGCGCCTTGTTGAGTCCCTTCAGTATTTCGGATTCCATAAGTCTCTGTCAGGTAAGTTTCGGACGCGGCGGCGACGATCCGCCGCGCATGCAAGCGCAAAATTAGGGAATAATCGCGAAAGTGAGCGCATAGGCCGAAGAATAACGTTAGGATAATGAAATTTTTCAGTATCTTTGGCTGCGCCTTAAGTACTCCGCCTCGGCAAAACCGCAAATAAATTTGCTTTTGCCCTCGGCTTAACCGTACTTTTGGCTGCGCCTTAGATACTTTCGCTCGGCAAAATACAAGTAAACTTGTTTTTGCCCTCGCTTATACGTATCTTTGCCCGTACGGAACGCGCCTTGCGGCGCACAATGCAAACGGATAGTTACATATTAATATATACATAAAATCTTAGAGCTATGTTCGCAATCGACAATTATGATTTCACGGGCAAACGTGCGATCATCCGCGTTGACTTCAACGTGCCTCTCAACGCAGAGGGTCAGGTAACCGACGACACGCGCATCCGCGCCGCCATCCCCACCATCAAGAAGGTGCTCGAAAAGGGAGGAGCCGTAATCCTCATGTCGCATCTGGGCCGTCCCAAGAAGAATCCCGATCCCAAGTTCTCGTTAGAGCAGATCATCCCCGCCATCGAGGCTCGTCTGGGCCGCAAGGTGATGTTCGCCGGCGACTGCATGGGCGAGAAGGCCGCCGAAATGGCCAAGAACCTCAAGGCGGGCGAGGTGATGCTGCTCGAAAACCTGCGTTTCTACGCCGAGGAGGAGGGCAAGCCCCGCGGTTTGGCCGAGGACGCCACCGACGAGGAGAAGAAAGCGGCCAAGAAGGCCCTGAAAGAGGGTCCGCAGAAGGAGTTCGTGAAGAAGCTGGCTTCGTACGCCGACTGCTACATCAACGACGCGTTCGGCACCGCGCACCGCGCGCACTCGTCGACCGCGCTGATCGCCGACTACTTCCCCCACGACAAGATGTTCGGCTACGTGATGGAGAACGAGTTGAAGGCCATCGACGGCGTGATGCAGAACCCGCAGCGTCCCTTCGTCGCCATCGTGGGCGGTTCGAAGGTGTCGACCAAGATCACCATCATCGAGAAGCTGATGGAGAAGTGCGACAAGATCATCATCGGCGGCGGCATGACCTACACCTTCGCAGGCGCGCAGGGCGGCAAGGTCGGCAAGTCGATCTGCGAGCCCGACATGTTCCCCGTGGCTCTGGAGATTCTCAAGAAAGCCGAGGAGAAGGGCATCAAGATCGTCACCTCGCCCGACGCGCTCATAGCCGACGACTTCTCGGCCGACGCCAACACCGCCGAGGCCGCTGCCAACAACATCCCCGACGAGTGGGAGGGTGTCGACATCGGCGAGCAGGGCAAGAAGCTCTTCCGCGAGGAGATTCTCGACTGCAAGACCATCCTCTGGAACGGCCCCGTGGGCGTGTTCGAGATCGACAAGTTCGCGACGGGCTCGAAAGCCGTGGCCGAGGCCATCGCCGACGCTACCGCCAACGGTGCGTTCTCGCTCATCGGCGGCGGCGATTCGGTCGCCTGCATCAACAAGTTCGGCTTGGCCGACAAGGTGTCGTACGTGTCGACGGGCGGCGGCGCGCTGCTCGAGTACATGGAGGGCAAGGAGTTGCCGGGCGTGGCTGCTATCCGCAAGTAGCGGTTATCGGAATTCGGACGGCGAATCGCCCGTATCGCATCGCGATGCGCGAAGGCGCCGTCGACCGAGAATACATAAAAACTCCCGCTTCGGCGGCGAAATCAAGGGCCGAAAAGAGACTCGGCCCTTTTTTTGCCCCGAAACCTCGGGACCCGACGAGACAATTAAAACAGAAAATATCCGTTCGTAAAAGGGTGCGCTCGGTCGGCTGTTCGCCGACAGCGGAGGGCGGCACGAGCCTTCGGGCGAGTTGCAGTCCGCCGCGCGGGGTGGCGGCGAACTGCCGACATTGCCCCGCAATGTCGAAACAGCGGTCCGAAACCTGTTTTTACGAATGGATTCAGAAACCGAAAAAGATATGAAACGATTGATTTTATTTTTATCCACTATTGCGATTATGACCGGTTGCGATCAGAAGAAGACGGCATCCGTTCCCGCCATCGACCGTTCGAATTTCGACGAGACGACGGCGCCGAACGAGGACTTTTATCAATACGCCACGGGCGGATGGCAGAAGAAGAATCCGCTCAAGCCCGAGTTTGCCCGTTACGGCACCTTCGACGCTCTGCGCGAGAACAACGAGGTGCGTATCAACGATCTCTTCGCCGAGATGACCAAGACCGAGGCCGAGAAAGGCAGCGTCGAGCAGAAAATCGCCGACCTCTACACCATGGGACTCGATTCGACGCGTCTCAACGCCGAGGCTCTGACTCCCGTCGAGGCCGATCTGGCCGCCATCATGGCCGCCGAGGGCAAGGAGAGTCTTTCGGCCCTGCTGGCCGACATACATACCCATGCGGGTAATCCTCTGTTCGGCACGGGCGTGGGCGCCGATCTGATGAACAGCGACATGAACGCCCTCTATGTCGAGCAGTCGGGACTGGGCATGGGCAACCGCGACTACTATCTCGACGCCGAGAACGCCGACAAGCGCGAGGGTTACGTGAAGTGGCTCACCGAGGCCTTCACCCTCTGCGGCATGGAGAACCCCGTCGAGGCGGCCGCTTCGGTGCTGGCGTTCGAGACCAAGATGGCCGAGGCGTTCCGCTCGAACGTCGAGTTGCGCGACATAGCGTCGAATTACAACCCCATGAGCCGCGCCGACTTCGTGAAGCGTTACGACGCCATCGACTGGGACGTCTATTTCAAGGGCATGGGCATCGGCGACTTCGAGACCCTCATCGTGGGCCAGCCCGCGACGCTCGACGCGGTTAACGCCCTCGTGAAGAACGAGTCGCCCGCGACGATCGGCACCTATCTGGTCGCCAACTATCTCTCGAGCGCCGCGCCCTATCTGAGCGACGACATATATGCCGCCTACTTCGACTTCTTCGGCCGCAAGATGTCGGGCCAGCAGGAGATGCGCCCGCGCTGGAAACGCGCCATGAACGTCCCGAACGGATTGCTGGGCGAGGCCGTGGGCGAGATCTATGTGGGCAAGTATTTCCCCGAGAGCGACAAGCAGCGCATGACCGAATTGGTCAGGAACCTGCAAACGGCCCTCGGCGAGCATATCGACGCGCTCGACTGGATGTCGGACGCCACCAAGGCCAAGGCGCGCGAGAAGCTGGCGGCCTTCACCGTGAAGATCGGCTACCCCGACAAGTGGAAGGATTACTCGTCGCTCGAGATCGATCCCTCGGTGTCGTACTGGGAGAACCTGAAGCGCGCCAACGAGTGGTACAACCGCGACAACATGTCGAAGCTCGGCAAGGAGGTCGACCGCGACGAATGGTTCATGACCCCGCAGACGGTGAACGCGTACTATAACCCCACCACCAACGAGATCTGTTTCCCCGCGGCGATCCTCCAGCCGCCGTTCTATAACTCGGATGCCGACGACGCGGTGAATTACGGCGCCATCGGAGTGGTCATAGGCCACGAGATGACGCACGGATTCGACGATCAGGGCCGCCAGTTCGACAAGGACGGCAACATGAACAACTGGTGGACCGACGAGGATGCCGCCGCGTTCAAGGCCAAGACCGAGAAGCTGGTGGAGCAGTTCGACGCAGTGGAGGTGCTGCCCGCAGAGGGCGAGCGCGCGGCTCTGTACGCCGACGGCAAGCTGTCGCTGGGCGAGAACATCGCCGATCAGGGCGGTCTGCGCGTGGCCTATACGGCTCTGCGCAACTCGTTCGCGGGCAACGAGCCCGAGCCCGTCGACGGACTGAGCGCCGACAAGCGTTTCTATCTGGCCTACGCCACGCTGTGGGGCCAGAACATCCGCGACGAGGAGATCGCACGCCTCACCAAGATCGACGTGCACTCGCTGGGCAAGAACCGCGTGAACGTCACGCTGCGCAACATCGACAGTTTCCTCGAGGCATTCGGTATCGAGGAGGGCGCCATGTTCCGCCCCGAGGCCGAGCGAATAATAATATGGTAACTCGTTTGCCGACGGAAACCGTGCCGTCCCGCTTTGCGGGGCGGCTTTTTTTGTCCGCCCTGCCGTCTGCGGCGCGGCGCGGGGCCGAAATGTCGTTTTTTGTCGCGTCGTGGGGCGCGACCCGAAAAAAACATTAACTTTGCGCAACGGCCCCAATGCGCCGAACAAGATGATTATGGCAACGATCCGACTTACAAAAGAGTTTTCGTTCGAAGCGGCACACTCGCTCGAAGGTTACGACGGCGCATGCCGCGAGATACACGGCCACTCCTACCGACTGTTCGTCACGATCAAGGGCGAACCCTCGGTCGATCCGTACGACCCCAAGCAGGGGATGGTGATGGATTTCGGATTGCTGAAAAGGATCGTCGACGAACAGATCGTATCGCGGCTCGACCACGCTTTCGTGGTGCGACGCTCGGAGCAGGGAGCGCAACTGCGCGACATGCTGGCCGACCGCTACTCCAACATCGTCTTGGTCGACTACCAGCCCACGTGCGAAAACATGCTGGCCGACTTCGCCGAGCGGCTTCTGGAGTCGCTGCCCGACGAAGTGGAGCTCTACTCGCTGCGTCTGCACGAGACGGCGGCGTCGTTCGCCGAGTGGTTCGCCGAAGATAATTTTTGACGGAACGCCGGCCGTTTCGCCCTCGCATCCCCTTCGCGCGCTTATCCTCGGCGGCTGCGGGGGTCGCGCGAAGCGCGAGCCGCCGAGGATAGTAATGCCTGACGGCATTACGAATCGACAAACACCTTAAGAAAACAAACCCCGCACCCGATATGAAACGACTCTTTCTGATCGACGCCTATGCGCTCGTATTCAAGTACTACTATGCCTTCATGGGGCGGCCGATGCGCAACCGCTTCGGCATGAACACCTCGATCCTCTTCGGATTCACCAAGTTTCTGCGCGACATCATGAAGCGCGAGTCGCCCGACATGCTCGGCGTCGCGCTCGATCCCAAGGGCGGGTCGTTCCGCAGCGAACGTTTCGCCGACTACAAGGCCAACCGTCCCGCCACGCCCGAGGATATCATCGCCTCGGTGCCCTACCTATGCCGTCTGCTCGAAGCCATGCGCATCCCCGTGTTCGAGGTCGAGGGTTACGAGGCCGACGACGTGATCGGCACGCTCGCCTACCGCGCCTCGGAGGCGGGTTACGACGTATATATGGTCACCCCGGACAAGGATTACGGCCAGCTGGTGGGGCCGCGCCGCCACATCTACAAACAGAAGGGCGACGGCATCGAGATCGTCGACGCCGCGGCCGTATGCGCCAAGTACGGTATCGACGATCCCGTTCTGGTGCGCGACATTCTGGCGTTGTGGGGCGACGCGTCGGACAACATCCCGGGCGTCCCGGGCATAGGCGAGAAGGGGGCGTGCAAGCTGGTGGCCGAGTGGGGCGCGGTGGAGAACATCCTCGCCAACGTCGACAAGATAAAGGGCAAGCAGGGGGAGAAGATCGCCGCGTGGGGCGACCGCCTGCTGCTGGCGAAGGATCTGACCACCATCCGCACCGACGTGCCCGTGGAGTTCTCGCCCGACGATCTGGCGATCTGCCCGCCCAACATCGACGAGCTGAAGGCGCTCTATGCCGAACTCGATTTCACCTCGTTCCTGCGCGACGTCTACAATATGGCTCCCGCCGAGGAGTCGGACGCGCCCCGACAGGATCCGCAGCGGCAGCTGGCCGAGATGGCCCGCGCCAAGTCGGAGGCGGCCAAGCGGAACGCGCTGGCGGGTCAGGGCGATCTCTTCGCCGCGCCCGCGGAGACTCCGCAGAGCGTCGAGGCGCCCGCGGCCGAGAGCCTTCGGGCGCCCCTCGAAACGGCCGATGATTCGCCGCTTCTCGCCACGGCGGCCACCACGCCCCACGACTATCGTCTGGTGACCGAGGCCGATGATCTGGCGCGTCTGGTCGGGGAGCTGTCGGCCGAAAAGGAGATATGCTTCGACACCGAGACCACGGGATTCGACATCTTCAACGACCGCATCGTGGGCCTCTCGCTCGCCGTGCGGCCGCACGAGGCGTGGTACGTGTCGTTCACGCCCGAGAACCGCGATACGTTCGCCGCGCTGCTGCGTCCGCTCTTCGAGAACGACAGGATAACCAAGGTGGCGCAGAACATGAAGTTCGACATCATGGTGCTGTCGCGACTGGGCATCGAGGTGCGCGGCCGCAAGATCGACACCATGATCGTGCACTATCTGCTCGACCCCGAGGCGCGGCACAACATGAACTATTTGGCCGAACGCTACCTCGACTACTCGCCCATCCGCATCGAGACCCTGATCGGACGCGGCACGCGGCAGCTCACGATGGACCAAGTCAACCTCCACAGCGTGAAGGAGTACGCCGCCGAGGATGCCGACATAACGCTGCGGCTCAAACACGTGCTGTGGCACGAGTTGGAGGAGGCGGGGCTCGCGGATCTGTACTCGCGCGTCGAGGAGCCCATGATCGACGTTCTGGCGCGCATGGAGACGGCGGGCGTGAAGGTCGACTGCTCGCTGTTAGACGAGTACGCCGTGGAGTTGAACGCCCGTCTCGCCGAGCTGGAGCGCGAGGTGCGGGCCGAGGCGGGCGAGCCGACGCTCAACATCAACTCGGCGCGTCAGTTGGGCGAGGTGCTCTTCGCCAAGATGCGCATCGCCGAGAAGCCCAAGATGACCAAGACGCGCCAGTTCAGCACCGACGAGGAGTATTTGCAGGGCTTCGCGGGCAAACACCGCATCGTCGACCTCATATTGCAGTACCGCGGCGTGAAAAAGCTGCTGTCGACCTATGTCGAGGCTCTGCCGCAACTGGTCAACCGCGCGACGGGACGCATCCACACCTCGTTCAATCAGGCCGTCACGGCCACGGGACGCCTCTCGTCGACCAACCCCAATCTGCAAAACATACCCGTGCGCGACGACATGGGCCGCCGCATACGCGAAGCGTTCGTGCCCTCCGACGACGACCATCTGCTGCTCTCGGCCGATTACAGTCAGGTCGAGCTGCGCCTGATGGCCCACCTGAGCGGCGACGAGTCGTTGATCGCGGCGTTCCTCCACGACGAGGACGTGCACGCCGCCACGGCCGCCAAACTCTTTCACAAACGTATCGACGAGGTGACGCCCGACGAGCGGCGCAAGGCCAAGACGGCCAATTTCGGCATCATTTACGGCATATCCGCTTTCGGCTTGAGCCAGCGGCTCGACATCCCGCGCAAGGAGGCCAAGGAGCTTATCGACGGCTATTTCGCGTCGTATCCCAAGGTGAAGGAGTATATGGACGGGGCGATCGCCGCGGCCCGCGAGACGGGTTGCGTGACCACCGTATTCGGCCGCCGCCGCATCCTGCGCGACATCGACTCGCGCAACGCCGTGGCGCGCGGCGTGGCCGAACGCAACGCCATCAACGCGCCCATTCAGGGCAGCGCGGCCGACATAATGAAGCTGGCGATGATAGAGATCGACCGTCGGTTCCGCGAGGAGGGGATCCGCTCGCGCATGATCCTGCAAGTGCACGACGAAGTGATAGTCGACATGCTCCGCTCGGAGAGCGACCGCGTGACGGCCATCGTCCGCGAGGCGATGGAGGGGGCTGCTTCGCTGCGCGTGCCCCTCATTTCCGACGCGGGCGAGGGCGAAAACTGGTTGCAGGCGCATTAGGTTCCGCGCGACTTCCGAGTCGCGCGGGCCGCAGCCCGAATAAGGTATGTATAAAAAAAAGAGCCTATCCCGGAAGGATAGGCTCCGTCACGCGCGGCGTTAAAGAGTTAAAGTCGTCTGAACAACCCTTAATCAGGACTAAAGCATATTGTTTTCCGCGCGCTTGGCTTTACGAATTCCGCTCGGGAGGGCGACTTGCGCCCCTCCCGAATCGGAATCCCACAGCACCGACTACTTGGTAGCCGACAGAGTTACGGGGATCTCGCACTCCACTACCGACAGATCGTCGAACGTAACGGTGGCGATGACCGTCAGGTTGTAGTTCCGCATCAGAGTGGCGCCCTCGTTGTTCCATGTAACTACACCCGTCGAGGCGTCCACGTCGAGGGTCGAACCCTTCGAAAGGTTATCCATCACGGTCTTGTAGTCGCCGGCCTCCTCGTCGAACGCGTAAGCCACGCTGACGTTGGCCGCAACCACCTTGTAATCGCCCGTGGCCTTGTCGCTCAACACGAGCGATCGGGTCGCGGCGTCGTAAGTATAGATGGCGTCGTTGTCCTTGTCGATCACGCGCACCTCGGGCTCGACGTCCACCGTCTGCGCGCCGATGCCGTTGCCGTAGATCTTAAGCGCGTTCGAGTTGCCCGCAACGAACGGGTTGACGAACACGATGTCGTAGTCGTACGAGCACTTCTCGCCGTTCACGAGGTTCTGCGTCAGTCTCATGGCCTTGACCAGATACTCGCTCGTCATGGCGCCGTCGAGAGCCACTTCGAAGTCGGCGGTCTGAGCCGTGGTCGGAGTAACATCCTTGACGGGGTTCTCTACCCATGCGAATCCTATGCTCGCCACCTTGGGAACATCGGCGTCGTTGGCGCAATAGCCGAAGATGTCGACGTTGTTCTTGTTGATGAAGTGTTCGCTTACCACCGAAGACATAACCCATGAGTTCAGCGCGGCGTCAACCTGACCCTTCACGACGATGATGTCGTCGTTCTTCACGCCTGCGATGCTGCCGTATGCGCTACTCTTGTCGGCATGGTAGAGCGGGTTGAAGGTGTAGTGGGGGCAGTCGTCGGTTACGGTGAACTCCTGAGTGAGGATGAAATCGCCGTGAGACTTCTTGTCGTTCGACAGAACGGTAACCTCCACCTTGTACTTGGCGCCGCCGTTGCCGTAAGTGTGATCGGTGAGGATGTTATCGTCGACCGATACCTTCACGTGCGAGGTGGTCTGCGCGTCGTCGTTGAGGTTGACCTGCACGCGGACGCCCGAAGCCTTGGTGTCGAACGCGTTGCCCGAAGTCACGTTCTGGTCGATGAGGACGTCGCTCTTGGCCGCGCCCGAAACGCTCACCTTCACGTTGTAGGTCTTGTTCGCGCCGCCGTAGTGGTTCCAGAAATCGGCCGAAGTCAGACCCTCGATGTCGTAAACCTCCTTGCTGATACGCTCCCAAGGCATGTCGGCGATCTTCATGTCGGCGGCGCCCTGCTCGTAAGCTATGTCGCGGTACGACACGTTCAACGCCTCGCTTATCTTGATCTGGTTGGCAGCCTTATCCTCGGCCGAGGGATCGTTGCGGTCGATAGAGAGCTTGATGTAAGCCGAAGCCACCAGAACCTTCGCGCCCGTGTTGCTCGTCATGTAGGCGTCGGCGCGAACGACGGGGGTGCGGCCGATGGCCGAGGTGTTGTACTCGCTGTTTACCGAAACCACGCCGTCCTCCAGCGAGATGTAAGCCTGCTGGTTGGTCTTCTTGTCGTCGTCGGCCTTATACTCGGCGGGCTTGACGAATTCGTAGCTCATACCCGTGAAACCGATCTCGGTCAGGTACTTCTTCACGTTGTTGGTGTAGAGGCCCGCCAGAGGCTTCAGGTCGATCGAACCGTCGTATTTGAAGCCGAAGTGAGCCGCGGTAGCGTCCACGTCGCCTGCGAACTCCTTGACGAAAGCGTCGGTCTCGCCGCTCTTGACCGACTTGGTGCGGTTGTAGAACTCCACGGCGGTGCTGCCCGAAACGGTCTGCTTGGCGTTGGCCAGCACGGGGTTGATCGCCTCGGTGGCGATGTGGATGTAATCCGACGTCACGGGATTCTGACCCGCCCAGATCTGAAGCGCGGCGATGTTGATATCCTTGCTCAGGGCGCGGGGATTCACCGTCGACAGCAGGGTCGCGTCGCCCGCAGCGCCGAACTTGAACGACTCGTCGACGATGTTGAGCAGATCGCTCTCGTCGGCGAACGCCGCGGCGCGGGTCGTCACGTCGCGGTTGATGAAGGCCGCCTGCGCGCCCTTGACGTATGCGTCGGTGGGGTTGAGACGGTATACCATAGCCACCTCGTTAGACTTGTCCCAATCGTTCTGCGGGATGAAGGTGCGGTCGGCCGCGAACTTCTCCTCCGAAACGTAAGTCGCTATGTGATAGAACTTGTCGGTCGTGGTGGGATAAGCCACCGCCGAGCTCATGACCTCGGGAACGAACTCCACCGAACCGAGCTGCGCGCCCAGCGTGATAACCACGTCCTGCTCGGCGCCGCTGACGTTGCCCAAACGGAGCGTATTGCCCTCCAGAACCGCGCTCACGCCTGCCGACAGAGTCCAGCTGATGTCGCTCTGCTCGACGAACTCGCCGCCTTTGTAGATGTCGAAAAGGCCCGTCTTGGTGTTGGGGACATAGTAGATGCCGTCTTCGCCGTCGTTGCCGTCGCTGCCGGCCTCTCCCTTGTCGCCCTGATCGCCTTTGTCGCCTTGGTCTCCCTTATCGCCTTTGTCGCCCTTGGCTCCGTCGATGCCGATGGCCTTGTAGTCGGTCTTGGCATTGTCCTTGTACCAGTATCCGTCGTCGCCGATGGTCCAGACTACCGCGTCCTGACCCTTCTCGCCGTTGGTGAGAGTGTATGACGAACCGTCGCTCAGCTTGACGGTCACGCCGTTATCGGTCTTTTCGACCGAGGTGATGACCGAACCGGCGTCGATCATGCCGCGCAGCTCGGCTATCGAGGCCACCGCTTGATCGACCCTGTTGTTCAAATCCTGAATGTCGTCGTCGTAATCCTTACAACCGACACTCGCGAGCATCGTTCCGCTTAAAAACAGACACAATGCCTTGTGCAGAAATTTGTTCTTCATTGTAATAAAATTGAAAAAAGTTGTTAATGTAAAAAGTAATGTACCTTTATATTATATATCGTCGCAAAATCGCCTCACTATGTAATATTTAGGCATTTTGTCACTCCGTCCAAAATGTATCATTTATGATACGCATGATGCAAAGATATGTAGAAATATTTGCACCGCAAAATTTTCACAAAAAAAATTAACCATGCAAATAGACTACAACGATGAAATCAAGCGGATAGCCCTCAAAATAAAGCAATTGAGAAAGGATCGCAAACTTACGGTGCAGGAGTTGGCCTACCGTTGCGACATGGAACGGTCGAATCTGAGCCGCCTCGAAGCGGGGCGTTCCAACCCCACGATCAAGACACTGTGCATCATCTGCAACGCCCTCGACGTCGCAATCGGCCGACTTTTCGAATAGACGGGGATATTTCCGCTTTTTTAAGTTTATCAGGCGAAACAGCGAATAAAATTCGTTTTTGCGCTCGACCCGATCGTATTTTCAGCTGCGCCTCGGATTCTTCGCTCGGCAAAATGCGGCTAAACTTGCTTTTACCCTTGCTTATTGCTATCTTTGCCTCTCAAAAACCAAACAGTATGGCAGATAATTCGATACTTACGCGCCTCGACGGACTGAAGCTCAAGTACGAGGAGACGGGACAGAAACTCACCGACCCCGAGGTGATCGCCGACGTGAAGCAGTTCGTGCAGCTCACCAAGGAGTACAAGGAGCTGGAGCCCATAATCGAGACCTCGGAGCGTTACCGCACCGCGCTGGCCAATCTGGCCGAGGCGAAGGACGTGCTGGCGAACGACAAGGACGAGGAGATGCGCGAGATGGCCCGCATGGAGATCGCCGAGCTGGAACCCGCGCTGGAGAAGATGGAGGAGGATATAAAGCTGCTCCTCATCCCCAAGGATCCGCAGGACGAGAAGAATGCCATTCTGGAGATCCGCGGAGGCACGGGCGGCGACGAGGCCGCCATCTTCGCCGGCGACCTGCTGCGCATGTACACCAAATACATCGAGTCGAAGGGGTGGCGCTACGAGATCACGTCGTTCTCCGACGGCGCCGCGGGCGGTTACAAGGAGGTCGTGCTCAAAGTCTCGGGACAGAGCGTTTACGGCACCCTGAAATACGAGTCGGGCGTGCACCGCGTGCAGCGCGTGCCGCAGACCGAAACGCAGGGCCGCGTGCATACGTCGGCCGCTTCGGTGGCCGTGCTCCCCGAAGCCGAGGAGTTCGACGTCGACATCTCGATGAACGACATCCGCAAGGATATCTTCTGCGCCTCGGGCCCGGGCGGACAGTCGGTCAACACCACCTACTCGGCCATACGACTCACCCACATCCCCACGGGCATAGTGGTGCAGTGTCAGGACCAGAAATCGCAGTTGAAGAACTTCGACAAGGCTTTCGAGGAGTTGCGCACGCGCGTGTTCAACCTCGAATACTCGAAGTATCTGGACGAGATAGCGTCCAAGCGCAAGACGATGGTGTCGACGGGCGACCGTTCGGCCAAGATCCGCACCTACAACTATCCGCAGGGCCGAATCACCGACCACCGCATCAACTACACCATATATAATCTCTCGGCCTTCATGGACGGCGACATTCAGGACTGCATCGACCACTTGATCGTGGCCGAGAACGCCGAACGTCTCAAAGAGAGCGAATTGTAAAGGCATGAAACCCGAACTCGTCATCTTCGACCTCGACGGCACGCTGCTCGACACGATAGGCGATCTGGCCGTGAGCTGCAACCACATGCTCCGCTTGCGCGACCTGCCGCAACACGGTTACGACGACTATTGCCGCTTCGTCGGCAACGGGATCATGCGACTCGTGGAGCGCGCCCTGCCCGAGGAGCTGCGCACGGCGGAGTACGTCAAAGCCGCGCGCAAGGATTTTCTGGAGCATTACATCGACCACATCGATATCGAGACGCGCCCCTACGAGGGCATCCCGCAGGCGGTGGAGACGCTCTATCGCAGCGGGGTGAAGCTTGCCGTGGCGTCGAACAAGTTTCAGGCGGGCACCGAGAAGCTGATACGCGAATATTTCCCCCGAATAGAGTTCGTCGCCGTGCGCGGCAACCGCGACGGGGTGCCTCTGAAACCCGACACGGCGATGATCGACCCGATAATAGCCGCGGCGGGCGTCGCGCGCGACAGATGCGTGATGGTGGGCGACTCGGCCGTCGACATGCAGACGGCGCACAACGCGGGGATAGGATCGATAGGCGTGAGCTGGGGCTTCCGCGACCGCGCCGAGCTGGAGGAGAATCGCGCCGACTACATCGTCGACACCCCCGACGAGCTGCTTAAGGTCATCGCTTCGATGCGGTAGCCGCTCGCTCGGCGCTGCGGCCCACGGCCAAAATCAATAATGGTTCGTATTCGAGATCGAGTGCGGCCGCGACGGCTTCGCGCTCGAAATTCTCTATGCGCATACCGTTCAAACCCATCTCGACGGCCTGAAGCAGCATGCTCTGCGCC
>Ga0073906_1003665_pt1 | contig 16870 bp, 16 predicted proteins | sample Inofromicrocosms_FD_65485 | JGI IMG/M metagenome (GOLD analysis project Ga0073906, IMG submission 65485) | Mouse cecum microbial communities from Vienna, Austria - Inoculum for glucosamine and mucus D2O microcosms | ecosystem: Host-associated > Mammals > Digestive system > Large intestine >... | reverse complement strand
CACCCTGGAAAAGCTGGAGTGCTGAGCGTCCGGCCCGATCAATGAGTATCAGCGAGCCGTCCACCTTGTACGGGTGGACGGTTCGCTGATACTATGTGGCAAAAAAACGGCCGTTTACTCTGTGCCCAGCGTCTGGATCAGAAGGTTGCGCAGGGAGATGGCGCTCTGCCGGTTCATGACGATGGAGGCCACCGTGTCGGCGGCGGGGGTGGCCACGTTCTCAATCCCGCCCTGGGCGTTGACCGTTATGGCGTTCTCCATATACTTGTAAGAAATGTCCAGGGTGACCTCCAGCAGCTCCCCCTCCTTGTCTGATACCTTGCGCAGGCCAAAGGCGTTGGCATATTCCGGTCTCATTTGCAAAAACTCCTTTCATCATTACGGTTGTTTGGCTCCCCGCCGCAGGGGGCAGGGGAGCATATTGATCAGATGGTCCTCCCGTTGAGGACCGCTCCGGCCAGTCTGTCCCCCTCGTAGCAGACCTTCAGGGAGAAAAAGGGGGCCTCCTGCTGCAGCAGGTCCAGGAAGATGGCGTCCCCCTCCCAATGGGGCAGCTCCAGGAGCCGGTCCCGGTGAACCCATTCCAGCACGCCCTCGTCGCACTCCTTCAGTTCCCCGGTGAAGCCATCGGCGGTGAACAGATGCATATACTCGGTGGGCCATCGGTCGGAGACAAAGGTGACGATCCCCCGGTAGCGGTAATCGGTGAGAATCAGGCCGGTCTCCTCCTCCACCTCCCGGAGCAGGCAGTCCTCCGGACTCTCTCGATCCAGGAATTTCCCCCCGATGCCGATCCACTTGTCCTTGTTCAGGTCGTTCTCCTTCTTCACCCGGTGGAGCATCAAGTACTCTTCTCCCCGCTGAATATAGCACAGGGTCGTATTTATCATGCCTCGATCAGCTCCACTTCAACCGTATAGTATTCCCCATCCCGCAGATAGGTCAGCTCCACCACGTCCCCTGCGCCCAGGGACAGCTTGAGCTGAGTCAGGTCCTGAATGCCGGTAACAGGCTGGCCGCCGGCCGCCAGGATCACGTCGCCGTCCCGCAGGCCCTTGACCCAGGCGTCGCTGGTCTTCTCCACCTCCACCAGCTGCAGCCCGCCGCCCTCCAGCGGCACGGTGCTCACCGTAAAGCCGAACACGCCGGCCCGGACCTTCTCCCCGGCGATGAGGCGGTCGGCCACATACTTCACCCGCTGGGAGGGGATGGCGAACCCCAGCCCCTCGGCGGAGCCGTCCTCGGTGACGATTTTGATGGTGTTGATGCCCATCACCTGGCCGTACTGATCCAGCAGCGGCCCGCCGGAGTTGCCGAAGTTGATGGCGGCGCTGGTCTGGATCAGCACCATGGTGATGCCGTCCACCTCCACGGACCGGCACAGCGCGGAGACGATGCCATCCGTAAAGGTGGCCCGGTAGCCCAAGGAGTCCCCCAGAGCGGCCACCGGCTCCCCGATGCGCAGGGTGTTGGAGTCCCCAAACCGGGCGGGGGCGAGGCCGCTGGCCTCCACCTTCAGCACCGCCAGATCCTCCATCGCGTCGAAGCCCACCAGGCTGGCGGGCAGGACCCGGTTATCGTGGAGGGTGACGCTGACCGCCTTGGCCCCGGCCACCACGTGGGCGTTGGTGATGAGATAGCCGTCCTCTGTCAGCACCACGCCGCTGCCGGAGCTGAGACCCTCCGGCGTCAGCGACTCGATGGACACCGCAGAGGGCAGGGTCCGCTCATAGATCTGGGTGTAGCTCAGCGGAACTCCCTGGGGAGGAAGGAGCTCCACCGTCACCCCCGTCCCGGTCTCCGCCTTGGGGATGGAGGGGGGCGTATTGTCCAGCTCGCTGTTTTGCGGGCGGTAGTCGTCTCCGTAGGAGTGGAAGCGGTCCCCGCCGCTCCACTGGCTCACCGCTCTCCAGGCAAAATACCGCTCCAGCAGGCCCACAGAGACGCAGACCGCCAAAATCAGGGCCAGCAGGCCCACATAGCGGGGCCACCGCCGCCGCCTCTGGCGCACCCGCAGCACGGGCCGCCGGGGCGCCGGCTCCGGGATTCGGACGGCGGGGGGATCAGGCAGCTCCCGTTCCGGATGCTCCCAGGCGCCGCCCTGCCACAGGCCGTTTGTTCGCTTGTCCATGATAACACCTCCGGAGGATCAGGCCAGCGTCAGGGTAAAATGGAACTGGGTCACCCCGTCCTCGCTGGTGACAGTGATGGTTTCCTTTAGGTTGCCCAAAATCGTCTTTACGATATACAGCCCCAGGCCCACGCCCTCCCGGTCCATAGAGCGGGAGTAGTCCGCCTTGTGGAACCGCTCAAAGAGCAGGGGCAGCTCCTCCGGCGGGATGGTGGCCCCCAGGTTGCGGATTCTGGTGTGGGCCTTGCCGTCCTTTTTGGTGATCTGCACGGTGATGGCGGTGCCGGGAGCGGCGAACTTAGCCGCGTTGTCCAGCAGGTTATAGCACACCTGGGTGATAGAGTCCGGGTCGCCCCACACCATCAGCTTGTCCTCCGGCATCTGGACCTCCACATCCAGCTGCCGGTCGGTGATTTTGGTCTCCAGGCTGATGAGCACCCGGGACATCACCTCGGTGAGGTCGAAGGTCTCCTGGGCGGTGACGGTGCTCTCCGCCAGGGCGTTGAGCCGGGACAGGTCCAGCATCCGCCGCACCAGCCGGCTGAGCCGCCGGGTCTCCGACACCACGATCTCCAGCGACTCCCGCTCCCGCTCCGGCGGGATGGTGCCGTCCAGAATCCCCTCGGCAAAGCCGGCGATGGTGGTCATGGGGGTCTTCAGCTCGTGGGAAACGTTGGCGATGAACTCCGCCCGCTGGCTCTCCACCTTCTCCAGGGAGTTTGCCATGGAGTTGAACGCCTCCGCCAGATCGCTGACCTCGTCCCCCCGGTCCTCGTAACCGGTGACCCGCATGTCAAATTCCCCCTGGCCGAACTTCCGGGCGGCCTCCGCCATCTCGATCAGGGGACGGGTCTGATAGGCGGAGGTGAGGGTGCTGGCGATGACTGAGATGAGAAACACCACCACCGCCGAGAAGAAGAAGATGGTGGCGGTGGACGACCACATCTCGTTCAGGTTGGAGGCGCTGGCCCCCACCAGGATGATCCCCTGGGTGACCGTCAGGGAGCCGATCTGGTTGATCACCGGCAGGGCGGAGGTGTACCGCCGCTCCGGGTAGATGCCCCCCAGGCTGGTCATGCCGTTGTAGGTTCCGGTGGTCCGAACCTGCTCCACCACATCCTCCGGGAGCTGGCCGGCGTTGTCCATAACAAACTGACTGCCGTCGGTGGCAAAGAGGATCGTTCCCGTGCTGTCGGCCACAATGATGTGGGAGTTGGAGATCATGGCGATGGAGGCCATATAGCTGCTGTAGAACTCATCCTGCACATCCAGCGTAAGGTAGCGCCGGTAGTAGGTGGAAGTAAAGCTGGCGATGTAACCCGCGTTGCGGATCACCGAGTCCCGGGTCTCCCCGATGATATAGCGGTAGGACAGCAGCATAAAGGCCCCGGCCAGCAGAGTGAAGGAGAGCAGCATGATGCTCACCATCATGGTCAATTGGCGCCGGTAGAGGGAACGCATCCCGGCTCACCGTCCTTTCTAAAACACGTTTACGCGGATGTCCCCAGTTCAAACTTATATCCAACGCCCCACACGGTCTTCAGCCGCCACTGGCCGCTGACCCCCTCCAGCTTCTCCCGCAGGCGCTTGATGTGGACATCCACCGTGCGGCTGTCGCCGAAGTAGTCAAAGCCCCACACCTCATCCAGCAGCTGGTTCCGGGTAAACACCCGGTTGGGGGAGGAGGCCAGATGGAACAGCAGCTCCAGCTCCTTGGGGGGCGTGTCCACCCGCTGGCCATCCACCAGCAGCTCGTAGGAGTCCAGGTTGATGACCAGCTTGTCAAAGGACAGCTTCTTCTCTCCGCTCTCCTCCTCCACGCCGCTGCGGCGCAGCACCGCATGGATGCGGGCCAGCACCTCCTTCATCTCAAAGGGCTTTACGATATAGTCGTCCGCCCCCTGCTCCAGGCCGGACACCTTGTCCTCGGTCTCCCCCTTGGCGGTGAGCATGATAACGGGAGTCTTGTCCCCCTCCCGGATCTTTTTCAGCACCGACCAGCCATCCATGATGGGCAGCATCAGGTCCAGCAGCACCAGGTCGGGCTGGAAGGAGCGGAACAGCTCCACCCCCCGGCCCCCGTCCTTGGCCACCTGGGTCTCAAAGCCCTCCTTTTCCAGATAGAGGTGGAGCAGCTCGGCAATGTTGGCGTCGTCCTCAACGATCAGGACCTTCTTCGACATAAAAACGGCACCTCACTCTTTTCCCGGGGACGGTCCTGCCCGTCCCCGCAGATGTTGTCTTCCTCTCTATTATAACGCGAACCGCTTCGCTTGGGTGAATAATTTGTGAATTACCGTCCGTTTTACTCCTCCACATAGGAGTGGTCCACCTGGATGATCGGGAAATAGCGGTCGGACAGCCCCCTCACCCCCCGGCACAGCTCGGCCCGCACCTGGCTGTCCGACAGGCGGAAGCCGTAGGGGGCCATCACGTCGAAGAGGATGTTGGTGTGGATCGGACCGGCAGTGATGCGCAGGTCGTGGATGGTGAGCGCAGGATCGATCTGCCGGGCGACGTCCGCCACCTGCTTCCGCAGCGCCTCAGTGCGCTCATCCCGCACCACCGGGTCCATGTGGATGCAGGTCTCCACGTGGTGCTTCCGCTTCAGTTCCCGCTCAATATGGTCGATGATGTCGTGCAGCTCCAGCAGATCCCCTTCTGCGGGCACCTCGGCGTGGAGGGACATCATGGCCCGGCCTGGGCCGTAATCGTGGTACACCAGATCGTGGATTCCCAGAATATGGTCGTGGCCGCAGATGATGCGGTCAATGTCGGCGGCCAGCTCCCGGTCCATGGGGCGGCCCAGCAGAGGCGCGGCGGTATCCTTGGCGGCGCCCCAGCCGGTGCGCAGGATGAACAGCGCCACCGCCAGCCCCAGCCAGCCGTCCAGGGGCAGCTGGAACCACTGCCCGGCGGCCAGGCCCAGCAGCAGCACACCCGTCGCGCAGGCGTCCGACAGGGAATCGGCGGCAGCTGCGGCCAGCGCGGCCGACTGGATCTGCCGGGACAGCGCCCGGTTAAAGGCGAACATCCCCAGCTTGACCGCAATCGACACCGCCAGGATGGCCGCGGTCAGGCCGGAGAAGACCGACGGCTCCGGATGGAGGATTCTTTGGACGGAGGACTGCACCAGCTCCGCCCCCACCAGAAGGATGAGCATCGCCACCACCAGCCCCGCCAGATACTCCACCCGGCCATGGCCAAAGGGGTGCTCCTCGTCCGCCTCCTGCCCGGCCAGCCGGAAACCCACCAGCGTGACCACCGAGGAGGCCGCGTCGGACAGGTTGTTGAAGGCGTCGGCGGTAATGGCGATGGAGGCGGTCAGGATGCCCGCCAGCATCTTTCCCAGAAACAGCAGCAGATTCAGGGCCAGCCCCAGCCCTCCGGACAGCGCGCCGCACCACTGCCTGGTCTCAGGGGCCCGGGGGTCCCTGTCACGAAGACAAAAACGGATGAAAAAGTCCACGAAAAGAAAGCACCTCACAGCTTGAAAAGAATGGGATTATCTGCCTTATAATCTTTTCATTTTCTCACAAGTGATTCTTTTTGTCAAGATAAGATCCTGTCAAGAATGGTATAAAATGTTTTTCTTCTGAAAAAACTACCAGAATCGTGTACGGATTACGAGCATGCGTCCATATTATGCGGACACATTCCAGCTCTCCACCATTTTATGCAAAACGACGAATGCCCAAAAATCAGCCTCGTTTTTCCTCGTCATTTTGCTTGCTTTTCTCCCCGCTGCATGGTACAATGTGCGGGCTATGTCCCGCATATCAGTGGAAAAAGCGGGGAAGGAGGTTGTTTTTTTCACTCCAGACTGTACGTCATAGAAACACACCGGGACACAACATTTTTGAAGGTTTGAAGGAGAGAAATTAATGTCAAAGAAACACGACGCGCCTCAGAAGGTCAGCGCCTATAACCGCTGGCTCAATGGCATCGAAGCTGTAGGCAACAAGCTTCCTCACCCCGTCGCGCTGTTTGCCCTCTTTTGTCTATTCATCATCGTCATTTCTGCCATCTGCGCCGCGGTTGGCGTCTCCGCCACCGGCAAGCTGATCTCCAACGGCGAGATGGCTGAAACCACCGTCACCGCCGTCAGCCTGCTGACCAAGGACGGCCTGGCCTATATTTTCTCCCACGCGGTGAGCAACTTCACCTCCTACGCCCCTCTGGGCATGGTGCTGGTGGCTATGCTGGGCGTAGGCGTGGCCGAGCAGTCCGGCCTGATCACCGCCCTGCTGAAGCAGACCGTGAAGGCCACCCCCAAGTCCCTTATCACCCCGGTGGTGGTGTTCCTGGGCGTGATGTCCAACATCGCCTCTGACGCGGGCTACGTGGTGCTGATTCCCTTGGGCGCCATGGTCTTCCGGGCCTATGGCCGCCACCCCATGGCCGGTCTGGCCGCCGCCTTTGCCGGCGTGTCCGGCGGCTTCTCCGCCAACCTGCTGGTGGGCACCACCGACCCCCTGCTGGCCGGCATCACCCAGACCGCCGTGTCCATCGTTGACCCCAACTACCATGTTCAGGTGATGGGCAACTACTGGTTCATGTTCGTATCCACCTTCCTGATTACCATTGTGGGCACCTTTGTCACCGACAAGATTGTGGAGCCCCGGCTGGAGACCTTCGGCGGCGAGCTGCTGGGCGAGGAGGACGAGTCCCTCACCACCATCACCGAGGCTGAGCGCAAGGGCCTGCGCCGGGCCGGCATCGTGGCGCTGATTTTCGTCGTGATTGTCATCGCCTGCTGCATCCCCGCCAACTCCTTCTTCCGGAACGAGAAGGGCGCCCTGCTGGGCCGTCCCGCCTCCCCCCTGATTGACGGCATCGTGGTCCTCATCGCCCTGCTGTTCTTCCTGCCCGCCGTAGCCTTCGGCAAGACCGTGGGCACCTTTAAGGACCACCGTGAGGTGTGCAACGCCATGTCCAAGGCCATGGCCACCATGGGCTCCTTCCTGGCCCTGGCCTTTGTCTCCTCCCAGTTTATCAAGTATTTTGAGTACACCAAGCTGGGCACCATCATCGCCCTGAACGGCGCCAACTTCCTGGATTCCATCAACATCGGTCTGATTCCGCTGATGGTCATCTTTGTGCTGTTCTCTGCCTTCATGAACCTGTTCATGGGCTCCGCCTCCGCCAAGTGGAACATCCTGGCCCCAGTGTTTGTCCCCATGTTCATGCTGCTGGACTACAGCCCCGAGCTGTCTCAGCTGGCCTACCGCATTGGCGACTCCTGCACCAACGTCATCACCCCGCTGATGACCTACTTTGCCGTTATTGTGGTCTTTGCCCAGCGTTATGACAAGAAGGCCGGCATCGGCACCATCACCGCCACCATGCTGCCCTACTCCATCGCCTTCCTGATCTTCTGGACCATCCTGCTCATCATCTGGCTGGCGGTATCCCAGGCTACCGGCGGCTTCCCGCCCATCGGCATCGACACCGGTCTGTTCTACGGCGTCTAACCCTGGACCCTGAGGGCGGCCATCGGCCGCCCTTTCTAATTTTAAAGGAGGTTTTTCCCATGATCAACAAAGAACGCCTGCTGAGCACCTTTTTAGACTATGTGCAGATTGACAGCGAAAGCACCCACGAGGGGGCCATGGCCACCCGGGTCGCGGAGGACCTGAAGGCCATCGGCTGCCAGGTCTATGTGGACAACAGCGGCGAGCAGACGGGCAGCGAGACGGGCAACCTGTACTGCACCCTCCCCGGCACCGCCGAGGGGGAGCCCATCCTCTTCGCCGCCCACATGGACACCGTGGTCCCCGGCGTGGGGGTGAAGCCCGTTATTGAGGACGGCGTTATCCGCAGCAGCGGGGACACTGTGCTGGGCGGGGATGACAAGTCGGGCGTCGCCGCCATTGTAGAGGTTCTGCGCACCATCGTGGAGCAGAACCTGCCCCACCCCACTATCGAGGCTCTGTTCACCGTCTGCGAGGAGGTGGGCCTGCGGGGCTCCCGCCACATGGACTACAGCCGCGTCACCGCCAAGAAGGCCGCCGTATTGGACAGCAGCGGCGACGCAGGGAAGATCATCACCGCCGCCCCCGGCCAGTATAAACTGAGCGCCGCCGTCATCGGCCGCCGGGCCCACGCAGGCGTAGCCCCCGAGGAGGGGATCAGCGCCGTGCAGGTGCTGTGCGAGGCCATCGCCAACATGAAGCTGCTGCGCATTGACGAGGAGACCACCGCCAACATCGGCACCATCTCCGCCCAGTACGCCACCAACATCGTCCCCGAGCGGGCGGAGCTGGTGGGCGAGTGCCGCAGCCGCCGGGACGACAAGCTGGAGGCCCAGGGCCAGCATATGATGGACTGCCTCCAGGCCGCCTGCGATAAGTACGGCGCCACTCTGGAGGGCGGTCTGACCAAGGCCTACAGCGCCTACTCTTACACCGAGGACGACCCCTTTGTGCAGCAGCTGATGGCCGCCTGCCGCAAGGCGGGGCTGGAGCCCTCCCTGGCCGCCAGCGGCGGGGGGAGCGACGCCAACAACATGAGCGCCCACGGCCTGAAGGCCCTGGTGCTGGGCACCGGCATGGCCAAGGTCCACACCGTCCAGGAGGAGATCACCGTCAAAAATCTGGAGGACACCGCCGCCCTGGTGCTGGCGATTGCCGTCCAATAAGGGCGGATTGGGGAGCAATGGGGAAAATCGTCCGCGAATGTTCACAAAAAGTTCATTCCCCCGTCATGATTTAGCCGCATTCATATTCTATGATAGTACCGTAGTCAAGTGAATGAAATGTATCTCCTTTCTCTCTCCTTTACAACACACAGGCAAGCTGCCCCGGTCGTATGGCCGGGGCGGCTTGCCGTTTACGGACGGAATTTGGAGTTTACAAAAAGTTCACGGCAATGTCATGAAATTGCCGTATTTATCCCTTATGATAACACCCGTAGCCAAGCTACAACATGTATCTCCCATTTCTCCCTCTCCTTTTACAACACACACAGACAAACCGCCCCGGCTGTCCGCCGGGGCGGTTTGCCGTTTCTGTGCGGCGGACATTTTTCACAATTTTGTTTTTTAGGGATTGTATTCCGGTGCAAAACGTTGTATCCTAGAGCATCGGGAGGGAACGCCATGGATTATGACAAGCTGCTGAATATCTCGGTGGAGCTGGGCTGCCAGCTGATGTCCAGCGGAGCGGAGATCTACCGGGTGGAGGAGTCGGTGCGCCGGCTGCTTCAGGCCTACGGGCTGGAGTCCCCGGAGGTGTTCGCCATCCCAAACTGTGTGATCGTCAGCGTCACCACGCCGGAGGGCCACCCCATCACCCGGATGCGCCGCATTGGCAGCCACGGCACAAACATTGAGCTGCTGGAGCGGTGCAACGCCCTGTGCCGCCAGCTCTGCACCCAGCCCCCCTCGGTGGACAAGGCCCAGGAGCTGCTGTCCGCCACGGTGAAGGGCTCCCCCAAGTATGCCGCCTGGCAGGTGCTGATGGGCTACGGGATCGCCCCCGCCTTCTTTTCTCCTCTGTTCGGCGGCGGCGTGACCGACGCGCTGGCCGCTATGACCGGCGGTCTGGCCGTCGGGATCTGTCTGCTGTACGGGAGCCGCTTCATCGGTTCCAACAGCTTTTTCCGCACCGCCTTCTGCAGCGCGCTGGCCTCCCTGCTGTCCCTGGCGCTGGTGCAGATCGGGCTGGGCAACAGCCTGGATACGGTGACCATCGGCACCCTGATGGTGCTGGTGCCCGGCATGGCTCTGACCAACGCCATGCGGGAAATCATGGCCGGAGACATCATCTCCGGCCTGAGCCGGGCCGCCGAGTCCATTCTGACGGCGGCGGCCATCGCCATCGGTTCCGCCCTGGGGCTGGGACTGGTGGAGATGCTGTAAGGGAAGGAGCGGAGACCGATGATCCTGATCTGGACGGATTACATCCTGCCCTGCGTCTGCGCCTGTTTGGCCTGCGTGGGTTTTTCTCTGGTGTTCAACATACACGGCATGGGCAAGCTGATCTGCGGCGTGGGCGGAGCGCTGGGCTGGCTGATCTACCTGCTGGGCGGGAGCACCATATTTGCCGCGTTCCTGGCCTCGGCGGCCATCGGGGTGTATTCGGAGGTCATGGCCCGAATCCGCCGCTGTCCGGTGACCGGCTATCTGCTGGTCGCGCTGCTGCCCCTGGTGCCCGGCGGAGGCATCTACTACGCCATGAGCTACTGCGTCGCCGGGGACGTCTCCCGCTTTTTGTCCACCCTGCTCCACACCTTCGGCATGGCGGCGGCGCTGGCGGTGGGCGCAATGCTGACCTCCTCCCTGTTCCGGGCGGCGTACCCCTATCTGTACCGCCTGCGATCCGTCAAACGATGAAAACCGGCCATCCTGCTGTCAGGATGGCCGGTTCCTTTTCTCGTTACCACACCGGCTGGCGCGCCACATACTCCTCGTAGGTGATTCCCTGCTCCATAATGGCCTGAGCGATCTCCACCCCCACATAGCGGTAGTGCCAGGGCTCAAACCGGTAGCCGGTGACCGCCTCCTTCCCCAGGTCGTACCGGAGGATAAAGCCATGCCCGGCGCAGTGCTCCTTCAGCCAGGCGAAGGCGGGGGTATTTTCAAAGTGGGCCTTGGTGCTGGCCACATTGATGTCCAGCGCCAGACCGGTCTGGTGCTCCGAGTGGCCGGGCCGGGCGGAAAAGGTATCCACCGTGGCCTGCTTATTCTGCTTTAAGTATCGGTTATAGGTGTTCTTCTGCGTGGCGTAGGAGCGGTAGGCCGACACACTGCGCAGAGAGATGCCGTCCTCCCGGGCCGCGTCCGCCATGGCCCGGAAGGCCGCCGCCGCCTCCGGCTGCAGAGAGCCCGACCCGTAGCGGCTGCCCAGCGCCTCCAGCTTGGGCACATAGCCGGCGGGCAGGGTGTAGTGCTTATTCACCAGAACGGTCAGACTGGAGGGATCGGCGGTCTCCCAGATCAGGCTGTAGAACCCCTGATCCTGGTCCATGTTCACCTGGAGGACGACCTCTTCTGCGCCGTCCTTGGGGTGCTCCGCCGCCCAGGCGCTGTACCGGTCCAGCCGGTCAAACCGGCCGTTGGGCAGGGACAGATACACCAGATCCGCCCGGGTCAGCTCCCCCTCCTTCAGCAGCCGGAAGAGGGACTCGTCCTTCCCCATACGGGAACTGAGGGCCTCCTTCTGTTGCTTGGTCAGCCCCTTCTGGGCCAGCAGTCTGGCCGCCTCCTTCTGGCGGGCCTCCATCTCCGCCGCCTGGACCGGATCGATCTCCTCCTCTGGCTGGGCGGGGTCCTCGGCCTCCTCCAGCGTCGTCAGCACCGGCTCTGCTGCTGGACGGACCAGCTCCTCCGCTCCGTCCGCTGCACCGGTGAAGGTCAGGGCTCCAAAGCAAAGTGCTGCCGCTAAAAGCAGCCGCAGGCACCGCCGAATGGTAAATTTGTGCATGGTCTTAGATCCTTTCTTATGTAACGCAACGGTTGGGTTCCGATATAGCTCCCTGCTGGAGGAGGAACGCATGGGCGTCCCCGCCGCAGGCGCCGAGGAACCAGGAAAAAATAGCGGCGCCGTCCACCGTATCCAGGCGGCGGCGACCAAAGGACATCCGCTCCGGATGGAACTGGACCCCCAGGATGGACCGCTCCGCCAGCTCGACGGCCTCCGGGAAGCCGCCCTCCGCCCAGGCCGAGGCCCGCAGGCCCCGCCCCAGCGCGTCCACCGCCTGGTGGTGGGCGCTGTTCACCTGGAAGAGCGGCCCGTAGAGCCGGTGGAGGATGGAGTCCTCCGCGCTCCGGATGGGATGGACCGTGTCCGCCTTGCCGACGTGAAAGGGGCGCTGTTCCGGCCTCAGGTCCTGAACCAGGGTGCCGCCCAGGGCCACGTTGATCAGCTGCATCCCCCGGCAGATGCCCAGGATGGGCTTGCCCGCCTCGTAAAAGGCGCGGAACAGCTCCAGCTCCGCCCGGTCCCGGGCCCGGTCCGGCGGCTGAGACCCCCGGTCCTCCTGGCCGTACCAGGCGCTCTCAATGTCGCCGCCGCCGCACAGCAGCAGCCCATGACAGCGCAGGTCGGGGGCGGAACAGTATCCGGCCACCGGCTCTCCGCCGGCGCCCCGGATGGCGGCACAGTAGTTGTCGGTGCGCCCCGTCTCGCCGGACACCTGTATGGTCAGCCTGTTCATGTACATCACTGCCCGTCCTGGGCGGCCCGCGCCTTCACCAGAGCAACGATCAGGCTCACCGCCCCCTCCACTCCAATTATGCCGGAGTTCAGGGTCAGATCGTAGCGCCGCATATCCCCCCAGATGTGCCCCGTATAGTAATTATAGTAGTTGGCCCGGCCCTTGTCCATCTGGACGATCCGCTTCTCCATGTCTTCCGAGGGAATGTGGTACTCATCCACACACCGCTCCACCCGGCTGGCCATGTCGGCGTGGACAAAGACCTTCAGGCACTCGGGCCGCTCTCCCAGCACATAGTCGGAACACCGGCCCACAATGACGCAGGGACCCTCATCGGCCAGCTCACGGATGACCTCCGCCTGGGCAAAAAATGCCTGGTGGCTCACGGGCACGCCCTGATGAGCCAGGGCGGGAGTCCCGATGCCCGCCGGTGCGATGGACAGGTGGAAGCGGCTGCGGGCCCGTTCCTCCGCCCGGGCGATGAAGTCGGGGGAAAGCCCGCTCTTCTCCGAGGTTTTCTGGATGATGGTCCGGTCGTAGCAGGGGATGCCCAGCTGGGCGGCCAGCCGCTTTCCGATCAGGCGGCCTCCGCTGCCAAACTCCCGGCTGATGGAGATCACATAATTACTCATCAATCACACCTCCCGATTGAGATGGGCGGAGCAGGGATCAAACCGGCTCCGCAGGGAAACACTTCTCTGCGTATAGTATAATACACCCCGGCAAAAAAAACAACGGCAAACTGCTCTCTGCCGGAAAAAAATCGGGGTACCAAGGAAATCTTTGGTAATATCCGCCAAAAATGGGGACTCGCTTTTTTACAACCCGCCAAAGTTGGGCAAAATACTCAAATTATACTTGCATCCTGGGCGGAACGTGAGTATTATTATAATCAGGTTAGCCGGAAACGTTACCGGTAACGTCACCAGTAACGTTTCCAGCCGATCCAGAGGAACAAAATTTTCGTTTAGGAGGATAATGAAATGCGCACGTACAAAAAGATCCTGGCCCTGGCGCTCAGTGCCGCCATGTCCCTGACCCTGCTGGCCGGCTGCGGCGGCAAGGACAGCACCACCGACGCCTCCGGCCGCGTCTACTGGCTGAACTTCAAGCCCGAGTCTGACAGCGTCCTGCAGGAGATTGCCGCCACCTACACCGAGCAGACCGGCGTACCGGTCCAGGTGGTCACCGCCGCCTCCGGCACCTACAGCCAGACCCTCATCGCGGAGATGGATAAGTCCGCGCCCCCCACGCTGTTCGTCATCGGCAACCAGGACGGCGTGGCCCAGTGGAAGGACTACGCCCTGGACCTGACCGGCTCCGCCATCGCCAACGAGTTGAATACCGACGCCTACAACCTCTACGACGAGACCGGCAAGCTGGTCTCCATCGGCTACTGCTACGAGTGCTACGGCATCATTGTCAACCCTGACCTGGTGCAGCAGGCCGGCCACTCCATGGATGAGATCAAGGACTTCGCCTCCCTGAAGGCCGTGGCAGAGGATATCCACGCCAACGCCGCCACCCTGGGCTTCGACGCCTTTACCTCCTCCGACATGGACGGCAACTCCTCCTGGCGCTTTACCGGCCACATGGCCAACCTGGAGTATTACTACGAGCAGGAGGGTTCCATCTGGACCGAGTGTCCCCCCACCATCTCCGGCAAGTATATGGACAACTTCCGGAACCTCTATGACCTGTGCATCAACAACAGCACCGTCCCCTCCACCGAGCTGGCCACCGGCGGTCACGACGCCGCGCAGGAGTTTAAGGACGGCAAGGCCGTCTTCTATGTCAACGGCTCCTGGGAGTATGAGGGCGTGAAGGACGCCGTCCCCAACGCCACCATGATCCCCTACTACTGCGGCGTGGCCGGAGAGGAGAAGGCCGGCCTGAACTGCGGCACCGAGAACTGCTGGGCCATCAACGCCAAGTCCTCTGAGGCCGACCAGCAGGCCACCATGGACTTCATGGTCTGGTGTGTCACCGACCCCGACGCCTCCCGTAAGCTGGTGGACACCTTTGGCGTCATGCCCTACAAGCAGGCGGCTGAGTCCACCAACGGCTTCCTGGCCGCCGCCGACGAGTACACCGCCAACGGCTGCTATGTGATGAACTGGGCCACCAACTTCCAGCCCAACGTGGAAGCCTACCGGGCCTCGCTGGTCTCCGCCCTGAACCAGTACAACAACGCCCAGTCCGACGCCAACTGGGAGCAGGTCCGCACCGCCTTTGTCGACGGCTGGGCCACCCAGTATCAGGCCATCAACGGCTGAGTTTTCTGAGAACAGCACCCTTTGACATCAGGCCGGGGCGGGTAATGCGCCCGCCCCGCCATTGCTTCCGTCCGTATGTAGGGGCGGACATGGTCCGCCCGCCGTTCCGACAGGCGCACCCTGTGCGCCCCTACAAATGAAAAAGGAGTTGATCGACTTGAAAAAGAAGCGGATCTCCAACAGCAGCTCTATCCGCCGTGCCACTCGGATGTGGAGCCCGCTGTTCCTGGGCCCGGTGATCATTGCCTTCACCATCGGCTTTGTGTGGCCCTTCCTCTGGGGCATCTGGCTGTCCCTGTGCCAGTTCCAGACCACCTCCGACGCCCAGTTCGTCGGCCTGGGCAACTATATCCGCACCTTCCAGGACGCCTCGTTCCGCTACGCCTTCGGGTACACCGCCCTGTTCGCCGTGGTGTCCCTGGTGCTCATCAACGTGCTGGCCTTCGCCGTGGCGTACGCCCTGACCCAGGGCATCAAGGGCAGCAACCTCTACCGCACCGTCTTCTTCATGCCCAACCTGATCGGCGGCATCGTGCTCGGCTACATCTGGTCCATGATCTTTGACGGCGTGCTCAGCCGCTGGTCCACCTCCATCCTGATGGAGACGAAATACGGCTTCTGGGGCCTGATCATCCTCATGTGCTGGCAGCAGATCGGCTATATGATGATCATCTACATCGCCGGACTTCAGAACGTTCCCGGCGAGATGCTGGAGGCCGCCCGCATCGACGGCGCCACCCGCTGGCAGACCCTGTTCAAGGTGACCATCCCCAATGTGATGCCCTCCATCACCATCTGCATGTTCCTGTCCCTGACCAACGGCTTCAAGCTCTTCGACCAGAACCTGGCCCTCACCGCCGGCCAGCCCTTCATCATCCAGCCCGGCGGCACCTCCATCAAGACCACCGAGATGCTGGCCCTGAACATCTTCAACACCTTCAACATGGCCAGCGCCACCGCCAAGGGCACCGCTCAAGCCAAGGCCGTGATCTTCTTCATCCTGGTCGCCGCAATGGGTCTGGCTCAGCTGGGCTATACCCGCAAAAAGGAGGTACAGCAGTAATGAACAAAAAAGCTCTCTCCGCCGAATCACGCCGGAAAATGGTGCTGTCTGTGGTCCTGGCGGTCATCTGCGTCATCTACGTGCTGCCGGTGGCGGCTGTGGTCATCAACTCCTTTAAGCTGAACACCTTTGTCAAAACGGATACCTTCGCCCTGCCCTTCGGGGACATGTGGGCGGGCATGTCCAACTTTGTCACCGGCATGACTTTTGGCAACTACCCCTTCCTCGACAGCGTGAAATACAGTGTGATTATCACCATCCTGTCCACCGCCCTGATTCTGCTGTGTACCTCCATGGCCGCCTGGTACATCGCCCGGGTGAACTCCGCCTTCTGCAAGCTGGTCTACTTCCTGTGCGTGTTTTCCATGGTGGTCCCCTTCCAGATGGTCATGTACACCCTGTCCAAGACCGCCGACACCCTGAGGCTGAACACCCCCTGGACCATCCCCATCGTCTACCTGGGCTTCGGCGCGGGACTGGCTATCTTCATGTTCGTGGGCTTCGTCAAATCCATCCCCCTGGAGATCGAGGAGGCCGCCGCCATTGACGGCTGCGGACCCCTGCGCACCTACTTCTCGGTGGTGCTGCCCATGCTCAAGCCCACCATGATCTCTGTAGGCATCCTGGAAATCATGTGGGTGTGGAACGACTATCTGCTCCCCTCCCTGGTCCTGAACATCACCAAATACCGCACCATCCCCATCCACATCCAGTATCTGAAGGGCAGCTACGGCACTGTGGACCTGGGCGCGACCATGGCCCTGATCCTGCTGTCCATCATCCCTGTCATCGTGTTCTACCTCACCTGCCAGAAGCACATCATTGCGGGCGTGGCCGCCGGCGCGGTGAAGGGCTGAGCTTGGGACTTGCGTTTCCGCCTGAAATGTGCTAAAATAACCAACCTAGAGAGAAGGGATACGATGTGACCATCAAGGATATCGCCCGGCTGTCCGGGTGCGGTGTGGCCACCGTGTCCCGGGTGCTCAACGACCACCCCGACGTCAGCGACGAGACCCGCCGCAGGGTCATGGCGGTGGTGGAGGAGCAGGGCTTTCAGCCCAACAACAACGCCAAGCACCTGAAGCAGCAGGCCAGCTCCAGCATCGCCATCATCGTCAAGGGCACCATGAACATGCTCTTTGCCGATCTGGTGGAAAGGCTCCAGTCCCTGCTGCGGGACGCCGGACAGGACGCCGCCGTCTACTACCTGGACGAGGACGCCAACGAGGTGGCCTACGCCCT
>Ga0073906_1003661_pt1 | contig 16885 bp, 11 predicted proteins | sample Inofromicrocosms_FD_65485 | JGI IMG/M metagenome (GOLD analysis project Ga0073906, IMG submission 65485) | Mouse cecum microbial communities from Vienna, Austria - Inoculum for glucosamine and mucus D2O microcosms | ecosystem: Host-associated > Mammals > Digestive system > Large intestine >... | reverse complement strand
CCCGCGTCCGTGATCCCCATGGCCCGCAGGATCCCGAACTCCCGCTTCCTTGCCGCCACCAGGTACTGCATGCTGTTCATGATGTGGAGCAGGCTGATCCCCAGCAGCACCGCCGCGATCCCATAATAGAAGAACATTTTCTGGTAAAGGTACAGGTTCTGCTGCCGGATCTGTTCACTGTAGTCCTTCACCACACATCTGCTGATATTTTTTGCCAGCTTCCCAAGCTCCGGGGAAAACGCCTCCGCCCCGATTCCCGGATCCGCCGAAATGCTGATCGTCTGGTAGTCCTTCACCCCGAAGTTCTGCTCCATCTGCTCGTTGGTCATGATGATGTCGATGACGGTGGTGCCCTCATCGCCGATATAAGTATTTACCTTGGCAAGGGGACGGCTGACCACTGCCGCCACCGGCAGGGACGCACTCTGGTACCATCCGCTCTCCCCCTGGAAACGCAGAGCCTCCTGAGGAACCTCCGGGCTGCTGACCGTGGTCAGATCGACCGAGTCTCCGGGCGCCACGCATACGCCGTCATAATTTCCCTGGCCGTCCATCAGGGTTTTCAGAATCACGCTGTTCTCCTTGCGCATCTGGTCTGGACGGATCTCCCCTTCTAAGAGGTAGTCGTTCAGGCTCTCCAGCATGGCATCGTCATATCCGTAAATATTTACTTTCAGCGCGTAATCTTCCTCCCCAGTCCGTACAGCGAGTCCGTTATAGTTTTCCATCAGCTCCGGATCTGGCAGGAATCCCTCTATATCCGCGGTCTCCGCAAAATATTCCGGCCACAAAAATGTCCCGTCTTTCAGCGCAAGCTCTCCCAGGAGATACCGGACCGGATGAAATTCCCGGATCCCGGACAGATTTTGCATGGCTTGGACGGCACTCTCGGGGATCACGTCTGTCAGCTGGCCGGACTGGATGTAAACCTGGATATCCGAGCCCAGGCCGTCATCCGCCTTGAAGGTCAGTTCGTTGTGGATCTTTGTATTTTCCGTAACATAAAATGCGCCCAGGAAAATGATGCTTCCTATGGACAGCGACAGCAGGATCCCTACAAATGTCCCTTTTCGGGAAAGCATAAACTTCCGGGTCAGGATCCCGGTCAGGCTGCCCCGCCGGATGCTGTAGATCTTCGGATCACGGCGCTTCACCAGATCCCCGGTCAGTCTCTGCCGGATGGTTGTATTTCTCGTCCGGCAAATGAAGATGCCGCTGATCACCAGAAAGGCGGCAATGAGGCAGAGCGCCCCCGCAGCGCAGATACGCCAGCTGACCTGGTAAGCTCCCGCGTCCGGGAGGCCGGCCGCGCCGAACTCCTCTGCCGGGCTGCTGCCTCCCACATGCCGTGTCTGATCCTGCGGCAGAAAGATGCGGCCGATTTTCTGATAGATCAATCTGCCCGCCAGATTTCCAAGCAGGCACCCTGCCGGATATCCCGCCAGCCCGATGCTGCCCAGCTCACAGAACAGGATTCCAAATTGGCCCTTGTCGGTCATCCCCAGGGTCTGCATGGCACTGTACTGGGACATCCTGCGGATCACGGAGATCTGGAACAGGCTGTAGATCACAAACGCGCCGAAAAACGTGATCGCCAGGAGGATCACACATTCCGTCAATTGCCCTTCTTCATTGAGGGTCCCCCAGATATAGGGCAGTCCGGCTCCCGGGTTCTCCAGGCCGGTCCTGACCACTTCCCGGACGTTCACCGGCTCCAGTCCCCCTGTATATACGGCCAGACCATTATTCCTTTTGATGTCCGAGCCCGGAATGCCAAACTGCCTGGAAAACGCTTTCACCTGGTCATAGCCCTTCCGGCTTTCGTCAAATTTGAAATATACAAATGTACCGTTTGTCCCGTAATCCAGTGCGGAGCTTACGAAGACCTGCCGCACATCCCCCAGAAGCTCCGGCATTTTCTCCGGCATTTCCTCTACGATCCCGCACAGGGTAAAGACTTCTTTGTCCAGCACGACCCGGGTTCCCAGTTCCGTCGACACTCCCAGGTTCTGCAGGGTCTGGACATCCGCGGCGATCTCATGCTCCTGCCGGGGATAAACGCCCTCAATCATGTCCCGGCCCATCATCTCCAGATACCCGGAGTCCGCATACACAAGCTGGATGGAAAAAGGCTCCTCGATGGCCTTGCGGACCGTCTCCACTCCCGTCTTTTCCAGAGCATACCCTCTTCCCGAAGGGTCCTGTTCAAACTCTTCAAACCATTCCGAGTCCCCTCTGGTGCTGTAATGCCAGTCCCCGTATTGGGTCCTGGCGTTCTCACGGGTGGCATGCCGCCCGCTTTCAAAGAGCCCGCCCATTCCGGTCAGGAGGGCCGTAGACAGAAGGATGCCTGCCAGCAGCGTCAGGGTCTGCTTTTTGTAATACCGGAGATAAGAAAAGGAAATGTGAATGCTGTTTTTCATGATCACTCACCTTCCCTTTCGTTCAAGAGCCTTCCGTCCTCAATATGGAGGATCCGGTCGCAGCTCACAGCCAGGCTTTCATTGTGTGTGACCATCATCATCGTCTGGTTGTATTTTTTACAGCTGTTCTTTAACAGCCCCATCACCTCCACGGTGGTCCTGGAGTCCAGGTTCCCGGTGGGTTCGTCGGCCAGGATGAGGGCCGGCTTGTTGGCCAGCGCCCGGGCGATCGCCACCCTCTGCTGCTGTCCCCCGGACAGCTCATTGGGAAAACGCTTCCGCTTCTCCCACAGTCCCAATTCCCGGAGCAGCCCTTCAATATAAGGGTGGTCCACATATTTTCCCTTGTCAAAGGTCACCGGGAGAGCCACATTGTCATACACATTGAGGACCGGCATCAGACTGTAATTCTGGAACACGAATCCGATATTTCTCCGCCGGAAGATGGTCAGCTCCTTTCGTTTCAGGCCCGCGATATTGTGCTTCCTTATGATGATCTCTCCCCCGGAAGGCACATCCAGACCGCCGATCAGATTCAGCAGCGTGGACTTTCCGGAGCCGGAAGTCCCTACGATGGCGGCAAACTCTCCCTGTCCGACGCGGAAGGAAACGTCCCTCAATGCATGAACCGCGTTCTCTTTTTCTCCATATTGTTTGCTTACATGATTCACCTGCAATACATCCATTTTTTCACCCCATTTTTTGTGGAGCACTCTCGTAAACTCCCTTGCACCCATCTTTGCGACTGGATGCAAAGAGTTTCCGAGAATGCTCTTCTGATTTGCGGACTTCCACCGGCAGCGCAGCCTGTGTCCGGCTGTCTTCGGGCTTCGTTCCTAATAGATAGAATAGCAGGCGAATCTTTCATTGTACTGACAAAATCCCCACTCAATTCTGACAGTTTTGTAAGAATACGGAAATGCAGCTCCCCCTTCCGTGTTCCGACGCGACCGTCATGTACCCCTTTTCCTTATCCAGGATCATTCGGGACAGATACAGGCCGATCCCGGACCCTTCCCGGTTCTCCACATCCCGGCTCCGGTAAAAGCGCTGGAAAATCCGGTTTTGCTCTTCTTTCCGGATCCCGATCCCGTGATCCCGGAACCGGATCTCCGTAAACAATTCCAGCGGTCTGACCTGAATCTCAATCTGGCTTCCGCTCTCCGAATACTTGACTGCATTTTCTAAAATATTGACAAATACTTCCGCGGTCCATTTCGGATTGTGTTCAAGCAGGCAGTCCGGAAACGGCTCCGTCACGATGCGGATCTCCTTTTTCTCCGCTTTTTCATATACGCTGCTGAGGGCGCTCACGAGGGTTTCCTTCAGGGACGCCTGTTCCGTCTCAAACCGGATCACGTCCTGCTCCAGCTTCACCATTTTGAACAGAGACTGCAGGATCCAGTTGATCTTGTCCAGCTGCAGCCGCATCCGTTCCAGAAAATCCGCCCTCTGCTCCGCATCCGGTTCCGTTTCCAGCAGCTCCCGGTACATGACCACATTGCTCAGAGGCGTTTTCAGCTGATGGGACATGTTGGAGATCAGGCTCTTCACCTGTTCTTTTTCCTTCTGCGCCTGGTCCACCTCGTATTCCAAAGTTTCCTGCACCCGGATCATTTTCCCGGCAAGGGCGGACAGCCCTCCCTCCCGGATATCGGAGATCCCGATTTTCTCCCGGTTGAGCACCTGCTCCAGCATCCGGCTGACCATCCGGTACATCCTTCTTCTCCGGAAGCGCTCCGCCGCCGCGATCCCTGCTGTTATCAATAGCATTCCTGCCAAGATTCCCGTCATTTTTCTACACTTCCTTCCAGGGAACTGTGTGGCAATATCCTGCGCAATCTGCACAAGTTATTTCCAGATATATCCGATTCCATACACATTGACCAGGCGCTCCGGATGCTTCGGGTCATCCTCGAGCTTACTCCGGAGCCTGCGGATGTTCACGGAAACCGTGTTCTCGTCCACATAGTTTCCCTGGCTGTCCCAGACAGAATCCAGGATCTGCTCCTTGGAAAGGACATGCCCCGCATGCTCTACGAAATAGAGCAAAAGCTGGTATTCGGTCTTGCTGCAGTGGATCTCCGTCTGGTTCTTATAGACCTTGCAGGTATTCCGGTCAATCTGGATATCGCCGGAACAGAGCGGGATCTGCAGCGTGTCCCTGCGCAGCAGCTTTTTGATCCTTGCTTTCAGGACCGCAAGGGAAAAGGGCTTGCTCATAAAGTCGTCCATACCGGTTTCCAGCGCCTTCACCTCGTCCATCTCCGTATCTCTTGCGGTGAGCATGAAAATGGGGATATCGCGTTCCCCTTTGATCCGGGCGCACAGGTCAAATCCATTGCCGTCCGGCAGGTTGCAGTCTAACAGGAGCAGGTCGCATCCCTGCTCGTGAAAGATCCGCAGTCCCTCCTTTACAGTGGACGCGGCCCTGGTCTGATACCCCTCGGACCGCAGAGAAAAGCTTAAGCCGTCTTGGAGATCCGTATCGTCTTCGATGATCAAGATTGTTTTTTTGTCCATATCATACCTCCAGCCATTTTTCCCGGAACAGCTGAATCAGAAACTAGTACAGCGTTGCATTAATTTTGAAGTAATAAGTGCTTGATGTCCATGTCAGGACAAGGCGGAGGAAAGAGGCGATGCCGGTAGCATCGTTGACTGACTCCAACGCAGTAATGGCATGGACAGCGAGTGATTATTACTCAATTATTAATGCAATGCTGTACTAGATTCCCCGTATGCAAAGCTCTGCGCACATGGCGATTCATCCCCCGGTCAGCCCGATACGGGGCGCCAGAAATGCCGCCCCCTCTTCCTCCTGTCTATAGAGTAAAACCGGCTAATCCGAACCCCCTGCCATACTTCTCTCCGCAAGCCGCAACGCCGAGATCACCGGCACGATCAGGATCCCGCAGAAAAAATTACTGACGCCATGTATCAGATCGAATGGCAGACCCGCGATGATCCAGGAGACCATCCCCTGAAAGCTCATTCCAAATAAAACAGCCTGTGCCGGCGCATACAGCGTCCCAAACAGGAAGCCATGGGCCGCACAGACTGTCATGTATACAAAAGGCCGGAGCTTTTTCGGAAGATGTTCCGGAAGGAGCATGACAACGCCCCACAGAACAGTCCATACATAAAGGTAAGGAACCCACCACGCCGCAAAGCCGCAGAAGATCCCGTTTAAAATCACATATATATATATAGGATATAGTGCTTTTTTCCGGTAGACCACTGTAAATGCAATGGTGAATACGCCCAGCAGGTGGATATTGGGCGCCACCTCCATCAGGAGCTTGGACGCGTACATGACCGCGCCCAGCATCGCAAATATCGTAATCTCCCTTGTTGTCGGCTTCACGCTTATTCCACCTTGAAGGCGTAGGTGTCTCCTTCCGTGATCTTCGTGGAATCCACACCCTCCGCGGCATACTCGTCATTGACGTAGAATGCCCAGTAAACGCCGTCTTTATCATAATCCGCAGTGATGCCGTTAACTGTCTTTACGAAAAGGCCGTACTCCCCTTCCTCTCCTTCGATCAGTCCCACATCCTGCAGCGCTTCTCCGACCGTTTCTTTGTCTGTATGGATCTCAAACAGGGTTTCCTCCCCATCCTGGTCCACCACGGTGAAGTCAAATTTGGTATCGCCCTCTCCCAGCACACTGCCTTCGTTTTCGGTCTGGGAATCGGTCTGCGCATCCGACTCTGTGTCTGTCTGGGAATCGCTCTGCGCGTCTGACTCTGTGTCTGTCTGGGAATCGCTCTGCGTATCCGTTCCGGCTTCTGCCTGAGAATCACTCTGCGCATCCGTCTGCTCCTGCCCGGCCGATGCCTTGTCTCCTCCGTTTTCGCTGCTGCCATTACAACCCGATGCAGACAGTGCCATAGCCACAATCAGCACGATGCAAAGGAAGAATGACCATTGTTTTTTCATGCATTTCTTTCGCATAACTTCTATTCTCCTTCGATTTGTATTTCCTCCGTCAGCCGGCGCCCGCGGCTGGATGCTGCGGGAGGATCTGTCCTGTCCGGATATTCCGACTCGGCATGGATGCCTGCAGGCCTTCTCAGATCTGTGACTCGACTGCCGGAAGGTCTCTTCCGGTTGATATTCCAATCATAGATTCCAATGGCTTTTCCCTGAATTGTGGCGTTTGGGCTGTTTCAGGCAGGAGCGCAGATTTCCCGCGCAATCCAGCCGGACAGATCCCATTCAGGTATGCATAGCAGTGAGTATATACTTTAATACCTTACGGCGACGGGCTCGTACAGGATTTTCACCTGTTTCCCCGGGCAGTCCTTTATTAAGATAATATATTCCAGACATTTCGTCAATATCATTTCCGATCTATCAAAAAATCCGAATACAGAATTTTATATCCGGATTTTTTGACAGATGTTCCTTTTCTTTAATTGTAGCTTCTCTGCTTCTTTATTTTTCCATCTCAGACACACAATACCTTTCAACCAAACGAAGAAATTCTTCCGCTACCATGACCTGTCTCTCTGTCTCTTCACGAATGGCAATATAAAAATCATCGTAATCGCTGGCATGACGTATTTCTTCTGCTTCACCTATTTTTCTTCCTATCTCTCTGGGAAAAATTTCAGTTTTTACATAATCTTTATTAAAGTTTCCAATTGCGTCTTTATGGCGCTTAAAAGATTTTCCGTTTAATGCATGAACGGCATTGATCGCATGAAAAATAGCATAATAAGCACGATTATTAGACCCTTTATATTCTTCAGCAGCCAATAATATTTTCGCGGATTTTAAACTCTCCTTTGCAGTCTGAATCCGGTACAAGCATAAATCCTTTTTTGTCCCGATATCTTCTTTAGGCTGCTCCATACAAGATCACTCCTTCTCTTTGAATATTTGCATAAAAAGGATAATTTTCGCTCCACTTCCTGAAATGTGCTTCACTTTTTGCGATTGGCTTAATATCAACCTCATTGTCTAAGTTGAAATCATAAGTCATATAGGAGAGCTGTTGGCTGTATGCTTTTAATTCCAGTTCAGAAATATTCAGCAGGATCATGATATCCACATCAGAGTCCTTTTTAAAGTCGCCTCTGGCATAGGAACCATATAAAATAATCTCCCGTAAATGTAAGCCATAAATCTTTTTAATTTCTGATATATATCGCTCCATTAAGTTTTGCATGATCTGCGGCATATCGAATCCCCTTTATGAATCATTCTCCTGATCATTCTCTTCATCTGCAAACAGAATCATTTCTGATTTTGCTATCACTGTAAAAGGATCATTGGTTCTGAATAAAATATAATTTGTCACCAATTTCCGTAAGGAAATTGGTGACCTGCGCGGCGCTCTGGCGCAATACCTATTATAGCATAAAATGATCAAAATGGAAAGACAAACCTCATCTTACTGCACCGACAGATTCGTATACCCCATCAAACTCAGATCCACCTCCCGGGCGGCCTCTCTCCCTTCCCGGATGGCCCACACGACGAGGGACTGTCCCCGGTGCATATCCCCGGCGGCAAACACATTTTTCACATTGGTCTGATAGGCTCCCGGCGCGGTCTTCACGTTGATCCGGTCATTGAGCTCCACGCCGAAGGCTTTGGCCACGTAGCTTTCGCTGCCCAGAAATCCCGCCGCAATGAGCACCAGATCCACCTCCACCGTATACTCGCTCCCGGCGATCTCCGCCATCATCATGCGCCCGGTCTTTTCGTCCTTCTTCGATTCCAGCTTCACCAGCACTGCCTTGCAGACATTCCCCTTCTTATCCTTGATAAACTCCTTCACCGTGGTGGTGTACACCCGGGGATCATGGCCGAACAGGGCGATGGCCTCCTGCTGGCCGTAATCCGTCTTGCACACTCTCGGCCACTCCGGCCAGGGGTTGTTCTCGGCCCGCTGATCCGGCGCCTTGGGCATCATCTCCAACTGCAGCACCGACTTCGCGCCGTGGCGGATGGCCGTGCCCACACAGTCATTGCCCGTGTCCCCGCCGCCGATGACCATGACCTTCTTTCCTTTCGCGGAAATGTACTGGCCCTCTTTTAATTTCATCTCATTGGCCCACAGCGCCTTGGTGGTAGATTTCAGGAAATCCACCGCGAAATGGATCCCTGCCGCGTCCCTGCCGGGCACCTTGATGTCCCTGGGATTGGAGGCTCCGCAGGCCAGCACCACCCGGTCATATTCCTTCAATATAGCCGCGGCCTTCACGTCCTTCCCCACGTTGCAGCCGGTCCGGAATACCACGCCTTCCTCTTCTAATATGGAAAGCTTCCGGTCAATGATCTGCTTCTCCAGCTTCATGTTGGGGATGCCGTACCGGAGCAGCCCTCCGGCCTTGTCCTCCCGCTCGTAGACCGTCACCAGATGTCCCCGGCGGTTTAACTGGTCCGCCGCGGCCAGCCCGGAAGGGCCGGAGCCGATGACCGCCACCTTCTTCCCGGTCCGCACCTTGGGCGGGCGGGCCTTGGCATATCCCTTTTCGTAGGCATTTTCAATGATGCCGTACTCATTGGCCTTGGTGGACACGGGATCCTCATGAAGCCCGCAGGTGCAGGCATTTTCACACAATGCGGGGCACACCCGGGAGGTAAATTCCGGGAAATTGTTGGTTTTCGCCAGCCGGTAATAAGCCTCCTCCCAGTTTCCGTTGTAGATCAGGTCATTCCACTCGGGCACCAGGTTGTGCAATGGACACCCGCTTGCCATGCTGTTTAACATCTGGCCGGACTGGCAGAAGGGCACGCCGCAGGCCATACACCGGGCGCCCTGCAACTCCTGCTCTTCCTTCGAAAGAGGCGTGTGGAATTCCTGAAAATGCCGGATCCTGCTCTCCGGCGCTTCTGCTATTTTATCCTGTCTTTTATAATCCATAAATCCTGTTGGTTTTCCCACTGTTTCCGCCTCCTATCTTCCATTCTTGATCTGGTTGAACGCTTCGATCTTCGCCTGCTCCGCGCTTAAGCCCTTTTCCTCCATCTGCAGGATGGCGGACATCATCTTCTCGTAATCCTCGGGGATGATCTTCTTGAACTTCGGCAGATAATCCTTAAAATGATCCAGGATCTCTTTTCCGATCTCGGAGTTGGTATAGGCCACATGCTCCTTGATCATGCCTTTCAGCTCCTGGACGTCGTATTTATCCGACACCCGCTCGATCTTCACCATGGACTTGTTGACCTTCTTGTACAGGTCGCTGTCCAGATCCAGCACATAGGCGATCCCGCCGCTCATGCCGGCCGCGAAGTTCTTGCCCGTGGTCCCTAAGATCACCACCCGGCCTCCGGTCATGTACTCGCAGCCGTGGTCTCCCACGCCTTCCACCACGGCCATGGCGCCGGAGTTGCGGACACAGAACCGCTCTCCCGCCACACCGTTGATAAATGCCTTTCCGCTGGTGGCTCCGTAGAAGGCCACATTTCCGATGATGATATTTTCATTTGGCTTAAACTGAATCCCCTGGGGCGGGCATACGATCAGCTTGCCGCCGGAGAGTCCTTTTCCAAAGTAGTCGTTGCTGTCCCCGGTCAGCTCCAGCGTCAATCCCTGGGGGATAAACGCGCCGAAGCTCTGTCCGCCCGCGCCCCTGCACTTGATCACATAGGTATCCTCGGGCAGGCCTTCCGGATATCTCCGGGTGATCTCCGAGCCGAAGATGGTGCCGAAGGTTCGGTTGATATTGGTCACATCCAGCTCCATGCTCTTCTTCTGCTTCTTTTCCAGGGCCGGAAGGAGGTTCTTCACCAGCACCCGCTCATCCAAGGTCTTTTCCAGCTCAAAGTCAAAGACCTTCTTGGGGTTGAAGATCATGCCCTTCTTTTTCCCGGCATAGGGGTTGTACAGGACGTTTTTCAGATCCAGCGTGGCCGCGCGGTCGGAAACCGGCACATCCTTGACTTTCAGAAGATCGGTCCTTCCCACCAGCTCATCCACGGTGCGCACGCCCAATTTTGCCATGTACTCCCGCAGCTCCTGGGCAATAAATTTCATGAAATTCACCACGTATTCGGGTTTTCCGGCAAAACGCTTCCGAAGCTCCGGATTCTGGGTCGCCACGCCCACCGGGCAGGTATCCAGGTTGCACACCCGCATCATGACGCAGCCCATGGTCACCAGCGGAGCCGTGGCAAATCCAAATTCCTCGGCGCCTAAGATGGCCGCAATGGCCACGTCCCGGCCGCTCATCAGCTTTCCGTCGGTCTCGATGCGCACCCGCTCCCTCAGGCCGTTCTGGATCAGGGTCTGGTGGGTCTCCGCCAGCCCCAGCTCCCAGGGCAGGCCGGCATTCTGGATGGAGCTTCTGGGCGCCGCCCCGGTGCCGCCGTCATATCCGGAGATCAGGATGACCCCGGCCCCGGCCTTTGCCACGCCTGCCGCCACGGTGCCGACCCCGGCCTCGGACACCAGCTTGACGGAAATCCTGGCGTCTTTGTTTGCGTTTTTACAGTCATAGATGAGCTGGGCCAGATCCTCGATGGAATAAATGTCGTGGTGGGGCGGCGGGGAGATCAGGCTTACCCCCGGCGTGGAATGGCGGGTCTTCGCGATCCACGGATACACCTTTCCGCCGGGCAGATGGCCGCCCTCTCCGGGCTTGGCGCCCTGGGCCATCTTGATCTGGATCTCCCGGGCGCTGACCAGATACCGTGAGGTCACGCCGAACCGTCCGGAGGCCACCTGCTTGATGGCGGAGCAACGGTTGGTATCCAGCCGCTCCATGTCCTCGCCGCCCTCGCCGCTGTTGGATTTTCCATGGATCTGGTTCATGGCGATGGCCAGCGTCTCATGGGCCTCCTGGGAAATGGATCCGTAGGACATGGCGCCGGTCTTGAACCGGGTCACGATGGAATCTACAGGCTCCACCTCCTCGATGGGAATGCATTTTTCCGGCCATACAAAATCCAGCTGGCCCCGGAGGTTGATCTTCTCTCCCTCCGCGTCCACCATACGGGTATACTGCTTGAACATGTCGTAGCTGCCCCGCCTGGTGGACTGCTGCAGCATGTGGATGGTCTGGGGGTTGTACAGATGCTCCTCTCCGCCGCTCTTGGACTTGTGTTTTCCCACGCTGTCCAGCGTCATATCCACCTCCAGCCCCAGCGGGTCGAATGCCTGGGAATGGAAGGCAATGTAGTCCTTCGCGATCTCCTCGATGCCGATGCCGCCCACCCGGCTCACCGTATCGGTAAAATACTGGTCGATAAATTCTGTTTTCAGCCCGATGGCCTCAAAAATCTTCGCCCCCTGGTAGGACTGGATCGTGGAGATCCCCATCTTGGACGCGATCTTGATGATCCCGTGGAGGGCCGCATCGTTGTAGTCGTTGACCGCCGCGTAATAGTCCTTGTGCAGAAGCCGGGAATCAATCAGCTGGCGGATGGACTCATGGGCCAGGTAGGGGTTGATGGCGCAGGCGCCGTACCCCAAAAGGGTTGCGAAATGATGCACTTCCCTGGGCTCCCCGGATTCCAGGATCATGGCAACCGAGGTTCTCTTCTTGGTCCGTACCAGATGCTGCTGCAGGCCGGAGATGGCAAGCAATGACGGGATCGCCACATGGTACTCATCCACCTCCCGGTCAGACAGAATCAGGATGTTGGCCCCCTCCCGGATGACACGATCCACTTCAATGAACAGATATTCCATGGATTTTTCCAGGCTGGCATTCTTGTAATAGGTGATCGGGATCTCCGCCACCTGGAAGCCGTCCACCTTCATGTTTTTGATCTTCATCAGATCCGTATTGGTCAGGATGGGATTGCTCACCTCCAGCATCTTGCAGTTTTCTTCCTTCTTTTCCAGGAGATTGCCGTCCCTCCCCACGTAAATGGTCGTGGAGGTCACCACCTCTTCCCGGATGGCGTCAATGGGAGGATTGGTCACCTGAGCGAAGCGCTGTTTGAAATATCCGAACAAGGGCTGATTTTTCTGGGATAGCACAGCCAGGGGCATGTCGATTCCCATGGCTGAAATCCCTTCCGCCCCGGTTTTCGCCATATTTAATATGGAGGTCTTCACGTCCTCGTAGGTGTAGCCGAATGCCTTCTGCAGGCGGGTGCATTCCTCTCTGGAATAAACGGGCACCTGCTGGTTCGGGATCTTTAAGTCTTTTAAATGGATCAGGTTGCTGTCCAGCCACTCTCCATAGGGCTCTTCATTTGCATAGCGGGCCTTTAATTCCTCATCGTCGATGACCTTGCCGGCAATGGTATCCACCAGCAGCATTTTGCCCGGATGGATCCGCTCCTTGACTACGATCTTGGTGGGATCGATGTCCAACACGCCCACCTCGGAGGAAAGGATCAGCTGGTCGTCGTCCGTGATATAGTACCGGGACGGACGCAGGCCGTTTCGATCCAGCACCGCCCCCATGCAGTCGCCATCGGAAAAGAGGATGGAGGCCGGGCCGTCCCATGGCTCCATCATCGTAGCATAATAATGGTAGAAGTCTTTCTTATCCTGGCTCATGCTGCGGTTGTTCTCCCAGGGCTCCGGAATGGAGATCATCACAGCCAGGGGCAGCTCCATGCCGCTCATCACCATAAATTCCAGCGCATTGTCCAGCATGGCTGAATCGGAGCCGGAGGTGTTGATGGCCGGAAGGACCTTGTGCAGCTCTCCTTTTAAATATTCGGAAGACATTGTCTCTTCCCTTGCCCGCATCTTGTCCGCGTTTCCCAGGATGGTGTTGATCTCCCCGTTGTGTACCATGAACCGGTTGGGATGGGCCCGCTCCCAGCTGGGATTGGTGTTGGTACTGAACCGGGAATGCACCATGGCGATGGCGGATTCGTAGTCCTGATCCTGCAGGTCCTCGAAGAAGAGCCGCAATTGTCCTACCAGGAACATGCCCTTGTAGACGATGGTCCGGCTGGAAAGGGAGACCACATAGGTGTTGTCGCTGCTCTGCTCAAAGATCCGGCGGGCCACATACAGCCGGCGGTCAAAGGGCAGCCCCTGCTCTGCCTTGCGGGGACGCTCGATAAAAGCCTGCATGATGCAGGGCATGCATTCCACCGCTTTTTTTCCGAGCACCTCCGGATGGATGGGGACCTCGCGCCAGCCCAAGAACCGCAGGCCCTCTTTTGCCACAATGACTTCGAAGATCTTTTTCGCCTGGTTCCGTTTCAGTTCGTCCTGGGGGAAGAAGAACATCCCCACTCCGTAATCCCGTTCTCCGGGCAAAGAAAAACCGAGGGGTGTACAGACCTTGGAGAAAAACCGGTGTGAAATCTGTAACAAGATTCCAACTCCGTCTCCTGTCTTACCCTCGGCGTCCTTGCCAGCTCTATGTTCAAGATTTTCTACGATCTTCAGGGCGTTTGCCACGGTGTCATGGCTCTTGATGCCCTTGATGTTCACCACCGCACCGATTCCGCAGTTGTCATGCTCAAACTGAGGATGGTACAGCCCGGCCTGACGGCCTGCTGATTCTGTTTTCATAATCAGATATCCTTTCTTTTAATATTGTGATGTTAGGTAGCAGATACGAAAGCGGAGCACTGTTAGTTTCGCTATAGTCCAATAGCGTAGCGGAAAGCAGTGCTTTGGGCACTTTAACACACTGCCGTTTTAAACTTTGTATTGTCGTTCTTAAATATACAACACTTTTTGGGATTTGTAAATAAGAAATTTTTTAGATTTGTCAGATTGTTTGATATTTCAATATCAAAAGTATTATTTTCTCTCAATTTCCAATAAAAATGTAAATATATGAAAACAAAAGATACACAGTCTATATGTGATATCGTAAAGAAGTATTTATAATCGAAAAAGAGTTATGCTCAATACCCTCCTCATTAAAAATGGCAGATATAATAATGTATTTCTGCTATTAATTACGATCACCCGAAGAAGTTAATCTCTTAATGAATTCTATTCGGGATTATATCCCCCCTTGGCATTCCTAAATAAAATCTTCATAAGTTCACAATTTCCTTTAAAACCGCTTATCTTGGTAGGTATTTTGTTATTCTTCGGATATGCTCTTGTAACTGGAACCTCACAGGCTTTCATTCCAATCTGTGTTGCCCTTACGGACAAATATGCCAAAAGTTCATATGTCATAAAAATATCTCGCAGAGGCTGCACCCTTTCGTCCAGCAGATAATTGACGGAATATGCTCTGTAAGCATTTGTTGTATCTGTAAACCTCTGATGAGCTGTAAGTGAAATAATTGGCGCATGAATAAATTTTACGGATATGGTACGGATAAACGGCGTATTCACCGCCCTACCGCCTTTCACAAATCTGGAGCCTTGAACCAGATCATATCCAGCTTCCAGCTTCTCAATAAACTGCGGGATATCTTCAATACTGTCCTTGTTATTCCCATCAATAGTAATAATTCCTTTATATTCCCTCTGCAGCGCCCACCAAATACCCATACGCAACTGCGCTCCCTGCCCGCCCATATCCTGTTTCACAAGGAGCGTATTTACCTTAAGCCTACGAAGCCTCTTTTCTTCCGTACATCCATCTGTAGATCCGCCATCACAAATTACGATATCTACATAATCTGTAACTCTATTCCTACAAGCACGTTCTAATTCTCTGATAATGCGCTCTCCTTCATTGATGATAGGAATCAGAACTACATACTCCCTGCTTTTTTCTTCATATACAGTACACTCAAATCTGGGTACGCCAGTCTGTCTTTCATAAATCATACCTGAAAATTATCCCCTCTCGTCTTAATATCATCTTTATTTATCTTTTCGACTTTTCATTTCCATTCCCGCCATTATCTTCAATATTCTGTACCAGTAACATTTCCTTCAAATACTGTATTAATACTTTCGCAACGAGCTTCCCTTAGATTTAAGCAAACGCTTCTATCGAGATAAACCATAGATACAGTAATACTGCAAAGTTAACTTTTTCTATGCTTCATCCAAATGTTTCCTTCACATATTTAATGGCGCTGTTCAAATCATCTAAACCACCTGTTTTCCCCAACTCAATTGATACATATCCCCGATATCCTTCAGCAAGCAACTGTTCTTTGAGTTCTTCATGAAAAGTTCTTTTTCGTATCGGCCTGAGCCCTGGCTCGCTGATATGTACATGGTTAATATAACGAACCTTTCCTGTTAAAATATCTACTGGTTCCCTATTTTTAATCATAGTCCCTACATCCAGATTAAGACGAAATCCCCTGGAATCTACTTGTTCTATCAATTGAATCGCCGCCAATGTGTTATTGATATAGTTCGTATTATAAATCGGAGGATTCGCCTCGATTCCAATCACAGTATCGTTTTTTATAGCATAATCACTCACTTCTTTAAAAAAACTTACACCAATCGCAGGGTCTGCATCATCCGGAATCGCACGATTTCCCGGACAACCAAATACAAGATTATCACATCCGATAGCTGCCGCAAATTCAATTGCCTTCTTTGTATATTCTACAAGCGTTGCCCTCTCTTTCCTGGAACCAAATAGGCGCTCCTGTCTGCCGAACCATATTGACTGCATGGACGATATAGCAAGCCCATACTCCCTTTTCAGCTCCTCTGCCCATACACCAGCTTTTTTCAGCCTGTCATATGGCGTTTTCGGAAATATTCTTGTCGGCGCTATCTCTAACCCACAATATCCGTAGTCTTTCATTAACGCATATACTGTCTCATCTTTCTCTGCAGGCCAACCTATATTTGATACGGACAATTTCATTACTTATCATCCTCCTTCGACTTCCTACAAACCTCAGCAATTTTATTAACTATAATATAGAAACATGTTTGGACAAATCCCATATACCACATCACATAGTTTTGTGAATAATGTATATAAGAATGCGACTTTGCCAAGCAGAACCATGAAACAGATGTTAAAAAAAATACTATATACATAGCAACCATATCAATATTTAGTTTTTTCTTATGATACTCATAAGCAAATATTACCAATGGAGAACAACATAAAAGCGGGAACAAATTTCCAGCTACCCCTGTTACCACCTCTGTCGGAAACTTAAAGTACTTACAGAAAACCTTCCATACGGAGGTATTGAACGATTCCCAGAGTACTGGTGAAAAATCATTCAAGTCCCCTCCTCTCGTTCTTTTAAGGACATCTTGTTCAAATATATTCTTTATACCTCCCAAAATATTTCCCTCTGCCCTTAATGGAGCATGAATACAGATTGCTGCCATAAATCCAAGCAGAGCTACAAAGCCTATAATAACTATCGTTCTAAAGAGCAATTTAGCTTTTTCTTTGTCCCGCTTTGTAATAGCTGCGATAAAATCAACCAGCATGAAGGATATAAGCCCCATCATAATTGATGATATGTACTCATAGCCGCAAAGACATTTCATGGTAATTGCTAAAAAAGCAGCAATGTAGCTGAATATTCTGCATTTTCTGTCATTAATCTTATATGTACAGAACACTCCTACCGCCATCGGTATAAACCAAGTGAATTCCACCCAGTAAAGATTACGAGCA
>Ga0073906_1003656_pt1 | contig 16908 bp, 11 predicted proteins | sample Inofromicrocosms_FD_65485 | JGI IMG/M metagenome (GOLD analysis project Ga0073906, IMG submission 65485) | Mouse cecum microbial communities from Vienna, Austria - Inoculum for glucosamine and mucus D2O microcosms | ecosystem: Host-associated > Mammals > Digestive system > Large intestine >... | reverse complement strand
TCCTTGGGCTGCCAGGCGCCGCCGTCCATAGAGGACTCCGCCTGGTCCAGCAGCAGGACGTTGGGTTCGCTGAGGGTGACGCGGGCCTTTGCAAAGAAGGGGGTGTCCGCGTCGCGGGCGGCCAGGGAGTTGTGACCCAGGCGGAAGGGGGCGATTGCTTTGGCAAAGCTGACGCCTTCCCCTGCGGGACGCCGGCCCTTCTCCAGGCGGATCAGGACGCTGTCATGGGGGTAGAAGCTGTAGCGGATTTCCGTCTTCCCGTTTTGATAAGCGCATTGCAGGGGGACGATTTCGCCGGTCATGGTGTTGTAAAGGGTGGGGATGTATTCGCCGGATATGCGGATGGTAATATTCTCCTGGGGCAATACATCTTTCCCCAACAGGGCGATCCGCGGGTCCCACATGGGCTGAACCGGCTGCCTGCCGTGGGCGATAAACAGCCATTCCCGGTCCCCATCGGTGCGCATCTGGATCAGCAGGCCGTTGGTGCGGGCGCCGTTCTGGTCCACGATTTCCACCAGGCGTTCCGGCTCCAGGGCGCACAGAATCTCATACTCGCTGAAGCCTATCACCTGGGCGGAGGCGGCCAGCTCCTTTCCCGCGCCGCTGGGGACCGCGTCCACCAGGGTGGGAACAGAGCCCAGGAACAGCAGCTTTCCGCCCGCCTGGGCGAATGCCCGCAGCCGTTCCACGGTGGTGGAGCGGAGGGTTTCACAGCCGGGAACCAGGATCACATCGTATTCCATGGCTCCCACCTTCAGGGGCGCTCCGCCTGTTTCACACTGGCGGGGGAGGAGGGCCTCCGAGATATAATCAAAGTCAATCTGCCCGAACAGCAGCCAGTCGGTCAGGTTTGCAAAGTTGCCGTCCAGGTGCTTCCGGATGGCAGAGGTCTGTTCCTGGGGGCCCCAGTGGAGCCAGTAGCTTTCCACCGGGTGGATGACCCCAACCTTTACCTTGGCCTTGCCCCTGGTCATCACGGTGTTGAGCCTTGCGAAATGGTTCTCAATCAGGGGGTACTCCCGGAACCAGGGGGACTGATAGTGGATGGAGGCGGGATAGTCCCGCTTGGCCTCCCCCAGCATGGTCACCCAGGACAGATGAGGGACCCGGACCGTCACCCCCAGGGCCGCCTGCCAGTCGCCTGCCAGCTTGTGGCCCCGGAAGTCAAAGTCCCAGTTGGTGACGCCGTACAGCTCCGAGGTAACGCCCTCCCGCCCGAACTGGTGGGAGACGGACTGGGCCTGTTTGGCGGTGGTGTATTCTCTGGCGTCGCAGAGCATATCGATGCCGGGGAGCTGGAAGGAGCCCAGGGAACGCATGACCTCCCCCAGGGACGCGGTCTGGCTCTGGAGGGTGGGTTCCGACAACATGTGGCCGGTGAGCTTGAGACCCTTTTCCTCGCACCAGCCACCCAGCTGGTCCGAAAACGCCTCGGCGAATCGCTCGGAAATGTGGGCGTGGTATTGATACCTTGTGACCGACGGCTTTCCCTCCGGCAGGTCCCACAGCAGCTCCGGCAGCTTTTCCAGGAGGTTCTCGCCGTACTCCCTTCGATAGGTTTCAGGCAGATTATCAGTCCAGGGGAGAATGATATCCTTTTTCTCAAAGGCAAAGCCCAGGGCTGTCTTGTGGGTGAACTGGGGCTCGTCGGTGAAGATGGAGGGGATGGTTTTCCCAAACTCCGCGCCGTTGTGCTTTAGGTAGGCCTCATGGGTCACCTCTATGAATTTGCGGATGGAGCCGCTGTCCAGGGTGTCGGCATAGGTCTGATTGTTGTACCAGGGGCTTTCCTCTGCCAGCTCCAGGTAGCCGTACCAGCGGACAGAACCCTCCTTTACCGGAGAATTGGGGGAGACCTGTTCATAGTGCTTTAAGGTGCCGTCTTCATTGAGAGATACATCATAGCAGCAGAGAAAACGGCTTTCGGCGGCCCGTTCCTCCTTTTCAGAGGCGGCAGGATAATTGCGGGGGTCTGGGGTCAGCAGAAGGTGGCGGGCGCGTTTGGTCCTGTCCTTGGTGACAATCCCCCCCGCCGCGCCGGAGGGCCAGCGATCCTCGTCGTAGAGCCAGGCCAGCATCTTCCGGTCCTTTGCCTCATCGACGCAGGTTTGGATCAGCTGGAAAAACTCCTCGCTGAGGTAGGGGGTGACAAGTCCGGTCCGGCAGTGCATATGGAAGCCGCCGAAGCCCATCTCCTGGAGCCAGCCGATCTGGCGCTTCAGCTCGTCCGGCTTTAAATCCCCGTTCCACGCCCAGAAGGGCGCGCCCCGGTATTCGGAGGTGGGGTTCTCAAAAAGGGTTTGCTCCAGCTCTGACTGGCTGCGGGAATACAGCATGAAAATTCCTCCTTTATATCCGTTTTTTCGGATGCGCTGTAATGATAGTATAGCTGTATGCGTTTACTGTTAAAATACAGTTTTCCACATCGATGTAATAGTTTTTACCCTTACGGGTGATGACGGCGCAATCAGAGGAGATTTTCTCCCTGCACCATTCCACCGCATCGTCCGCCTCCAGGGAGAGGTTCTTCCTAATCCGCTCCGCGCCTAACTGGGTGGTATGGAGCTTGGACATGTTTTGCAGCAGTTGATTGTTCATACTCATTTCCTAGAAATTCCTTCGGTGATCCTCCCGGATTTACTGAACAGAAGTATCTGTCCTAAGATGAAGTATACCAGTATCCTGACAAAAGTCAATTCCCTGTCAGAAATAATTTTATATATTTTGCCGAATTTCAGAGAGAAAAAATGAAATTTGTTCATGATAATGACGGAATTTCTTTGGAATCCGAACTAGAATATAAAAAGGGAAGAAAAAAATGCACAATTCTTCCTTTGCGGAGAATGTATGAATATGCTATAATATATGAATAAAGAAAAAAATAAACCTTCAGGGCCTGTTCAAAAAAGCGCAGAATGCGCGGCTGGATTTCCAAGGGAATATTTCGAGGCAGGCTCTTAAACCACAAAGGAGGAATCGCCTGTGTCAGAAACACATGCTCCCACCGCGGGGCGGTTGGCGCTGGATTACGTGGAGCCGGGCACGGACCTGACCGACCAGTCCCAGGTCACGTCGTCTGTTCCCGAAGGGGTAACGGCAAAAATGCTGTACCGGGACATTGTACATATTGCCTGGCCGTCGCTGATAGAGCTGACCCTTGCCCAGCTTACATCCATGGTGGACCTGATGATGGTGGGCCAGCTGGGCCCCTGGGCCATCACCTCGGTGGGATTGAGCACACAGCCTAAATTTCTGCTCCAAACTGTTTTTATGGCCATGAATGTGGGCGCAACCGCCATGGTAGCCCGGTATAAGGGGGCGGGAGAACGGGACAAGGCCAACACCATCATGCGTCAGGCCCTGCTGATTACCTTTACATTTTCCCTGATTTCCTCTGTCCTGGGTTTTTTCTTCGCCAGGCCCCTGGTGGCCTTTATGGGCGGCCAGGATGATATGATGGCATTAAACGGCGGCACCATCTATCTGCGCATCCAGATGCTGGGGTTGGTGGGCTTTGCCCTGACCTCCACCATCACCGCCGTTCTGCGGGGAGTGGGCAACTCCCGCACCGCTATGGTTTACAATACCATCGCCAATGTGGTAAACGTCATTCTCAACTATATCCTGATTTACGGGCACTTCGGGGCCCCGCGTCTGGAGGTTGCAGGGGCGTCACTGGCAACCATCATCGGGCAGTTTGTGGCCATGGTCATCGCGCTTATCTCGGTAATCAACGGGAAATTCTATCTCAAGCTCCGATTTCGGGACGGGTTCCTGCCGGACTTTGACGCCATTGGGAAGATTGTCAAAATTGGCATCCCCGCTATGATTGAGCAGCTGACCATGCGGGCTGGAATGATCATCTACGCCAAGACCGTCGCGTCCTTGGGGACTATCGCCTTTGCCACCCATCAGATTTGTATGAATATTCAGGCCCTTTCCTTCATGACCGGACAGGCCTTCGGTGTATCCGCCACCTCCCTGATGGGCCAGAGCCTTGGGAAGAAGCGCCCCGACATGGCCCAGGCCTACTGCACCCGCACCAGAAGGGTGGGGATGTGCGTGGCGTTTATCCTGACCTTTGTGTTCCTGTTCTTCGGCCGGTTTATTGTGGTGTGCTACAGCGACGATCCCGCTGTCATCTCCACAGGCGCAAGGATATTGATGTTTGTGGCCTTTGTACAGCCCTTTCAGTCGTCCCAGTTTATCCTTTCCGGCGCGCTGCGGGGAGCGGGGGACACCAAGTCCATTGCCAAGATTATCTTCCTTACGGTGCTGCTAGTGCGGCCCAGCCTTGCGCTGATATTGATTTATCTGTTCCATTGGGGACTTGAGGGCGCGTGGGTTGCCCTGGTGTGTGACCAGCTTCTGCGGACCATGCTGGTGTGGAGAAGGTATAAGTCCGGCAAGTGGAAGACGATACGGGTGTGACCATGTGAAAACTAAATTTAATTAAACATGGTCTGGTTATTTTAAAATGTAAAAAAATCAATAGTTTATTTCTGATGTTAAGCAACTGATTTGTTTGTATTTCTTGACTATTTAAATATATTTAATGGTTCAACTAAAATATTCGCAATATTAATTTAAAAAATCTAAATTACTTTAAAAAATTGTTGACAAAGAGGCCGGGGAAGGGTATACTATAGGAAAGCTGACCCTTGAAAAAAAGAAGGAGGTCTTTTCAATGAACCGCTATTCTATTCCTCCCCGGAAAATGACTCGTGTCATCATTAACTCCGACGCCAAAAACGAAGTGGACGACCAGTTTGCATTGGTTCACGCATTTTTATCGGAATCCTTTGAGCTGGAAGGAATCATTTCGGCACATTTTGGAAACCGCCGGGAGGGCCGCAGCGAGCAGCTTTCCTATGAGGAAATTTTCCATCTGCTGGACCTGATGAAGCTGGAGAATGTCTCCAGAATTGCCCATGGGGCAAAGGCAGCCATGCCCGATGAAAATACCCCGGTGGATTCCGAGGGCGCACGGCTGATTATTGAGGCTGCCATGAAAAATGACCCCAGGCCGCTGCATATCGCCTTTCTGGGCCCGCTGACCGACATGGCTTCCGCCCTGCTGCTGGAGCCGGAAATTGCCAAAAGGAACATCAGGGTGATATGGATTGGCGGGGGAAACTGGCCCTGCGGCGGTTCGGAGTACAACCTGAGCAACGACATCGCGGCGGCGAACTGTGTATTCAAATCCAGCCTTGAGGTATGGCAGATTCCCCGTAACGTTTATCGGATGATGCCGGTATGTTATGCGGAGATGTATCAAAAGGTTGCGCCCTGCGGCAAGATTGGAAAATATCTCAGTGACAATGTTGTGGCGTTTAACAATGAGTCCGTTGGGCGGCCCGGCGAATTCCGGGTTTGGGGGGATTCCCCGGCTGTGGGGCTGATGCTGTATGACGACTGCGGCGAATGGGAATGGAGGCCTGCCCCGGAGTTTGACGCGCAGATGCGATATATCCACACAGGAAAAAACCGTCCAATTCGGGTGTATAAAAATATAGATTCCAGATTTATTCTTGAGGATTTCTACGCTAAGCTGGCGCAGTTCAGCCAGGAAAAGTGAGAATGAGAAGCTCAAGATAAAATCGCCGTGATTGGGCCGAGGTTATAGCCTTGGCTCAACCCTGGTGATTTTATCAGTTTTGGGTATCACATCATATCTCAATAAAAGATTATTTGAACACACAGCGATTTTTGTAATTGTTTGACAAAGGGAACAGTTTTTCTTATAAAAAGTTTTTATAATATGGATTACCTGTAGATCCGCCGCTTGACAAGTGGGGGATTGGCAGGTATAATTAAGATATAAAAAGTGGAGCCACCTATAGACGGTTGGCCCCCGGCTAAAAGTTACGAGAAATAATCGCCGCACGTTCCAGGTGACCGGCGATTATTTCTTTGTGGTGATAGTAACAAAGACGTCACATATCGCAATGCTCACAAACAGAAGCTGTAAAACTTTACGTAGTGTCATACAGCAGCTCCTTTCACAGCAGTAAAAAATATATTTAGCCGAAAATGGAACAAGTTCTGTAAACGTGGCCATTCACCGAAATTTTTTGTAATCCCAGATTTGTATTTCGATTCCTTGAATCCTTTCAGGAGGTTTTCCCGCTTGCCCTCCATTGTAAGGCGTGATATAATAACTCTTAGATAAATAACACCCCTTGTAAAAGGAGTTGAAGGAAAAGCAATATGTATACAATCGCAATCATAGACGACGAAAGCATTATCCGCCGGGGGCTGGCACAGAGCATTGACTGGAATGACCTGGGCTATGAGGTGGTGGGCACCGCATCCGACGGTGAAGAAGGACTTGCCTTGATGAAGGAGAAAAAGCCGGACATCGTCATCAGCGACATCCGAATGCCTGTGCTGGACGGATTGGAAATGGTCCGCCAGGCCAGGCGGCTGCACCTTCCATGCAGCTTTATACTCATGTCCGGCTATGAGGAGTTTCGATATGCCCAGTGTGCGGTCAATCTGAAGGTAGAAAAGTATCTCTTGAAGCCCATCGACAACGAAGAACTGCTTAAGGTGGTTCGCCGCGTCACCCGTCAGATCGAGGCAGAACGCAAGCTGGAACGGCAGATTTCCGAGAGTATGCCCCTGCTGCGGCATAACTTTGTAGCCAGGCTCCTTTCCGGAAGAATGACGGAGGAGGAGATTGCGTCAGAGCTGGGATTCCTGGATATTGACCTTTCGGCGTACCAATACCTGGTGCTGATGATTAAGGTGGACGATTACCGGGAGGAACCGTATGTCTCCCATATCCAGCGGCAGGAGGTGCTGAAGTTCGGTATCTTTAATATCGTCCAGGAGGTTTTTGGCGCGGATTCCCAGTCCTCCCCCTATCCTAATGGGGAAAAGAATCTCCCTGTTTATGACGAGCGGGTGGAGAATATCTACAGCGGCGGCTTACAGCAGGTGCTGTTCCATGATACCGGCGGGGACGAGCTGGTGGTCATCGCAGGCTGCGGGGAAGGAAAGGAGGGCCCCGCGCTGCGGCGTATCTATCAGCTCTGTGAGGAGCTTTCCATGAAAACCGGCGAAAGCCTCTCCACCACCGTTACCATCGGGATGGGACGCTTCCGGAAGGGATATCAGGGGATCGCCCGTTCCTGCGCTGAGGCCGCCTCCGCCATTGAATGCCGCCATATGGAGGGAAAAAACCGAATTATCTCCATACAGGATATCCACCTGCCAGGGCGGCGGGACAGCATCTCTATTTCCGACCTGGAAAAGAAGGTCCTGTCCTCCATAAAAATTGGTCTGGTGGAGGAGACCAACAAATCCCTGGAGGGAATACGCACCCGGATCCTGGAGCAGGAGTTTGTCACATTGGAAAAGATGCGCCTTATTGGAATGGAGCTTTCCATTCTGCTGATCAAGGAGGCGGAAAACTGGACCAACCAGGACAGCGAAAGGAGTCATCTGGAGGAGCTCAATGGCCTTTCCTCTTCCATTATGTCCAAGGAAACCCTGGATGACATCTTCCAGGTGCTGTTTACCTTGGTGGAGAAGATTGCCAGGGGTATTAACGCCCAGCGTATCAGCCAGCAGAAGGAGATTATCGACCAGGCAATCGCCTACATCAACGCCAATTATGGCAGTGAGGATCTTTCTCTTCAGGATGTGGCCCAGAATGTACATATCAGCTCGTCCTATTTCAGCACCATCTTCAAAAAGGAGAAGAATATCAACTTTACTGACTATCTCACCGAAACCCGAATGAAAAAATCCATGGAGCTGCTGCGCAATACCAACCTGAAGGCCTATGAAATTGCCCGCATGGTGGGGTACAGCAATCCCCAGTACTTCAGCCTCTGCTTTAAAAAGTATACCGGCTATTCACCGTTACAGTTTAAAAATATCTGATTAAACAGGAGGAAAGACCACAATGGACATAAAAGAACAGGCTCTGGCCCTGCACCGTGAAAAAAGAGGAAAGCTGACCGTTACCCCCACCGTTGAGGTGAAAAATTCCGCTGACCTGGCTCTGGCCTATACTCCCGGTGTGGCGGAGCCCTGCAAGGAAATCCATAAAGATAAAGATAAGGTTTACGAATACACCCGCAAGTGGAACACCGTGGCAGTCGTCACCGACGGCACCGCCGTTCTGGGGCTGGGGGACATCGGCCCGGAAGCTGGGCTCCCTGTGATGGAGGGGAAAGCAGTCTTGTTTAAAACCTTTGCGGATGTGGACGCCTTCCCCATCTGCCTGGACACCAAGGACCCAGAGGAGATTATCAAAACGGTGAAATATCTCCAGCCCACCTTTGGCGGGATCAATCTGGAGGATATTTCCGCGCCCCGGTGCTTTGAGATCGAACGCCGCCTGAAAGAGGAAATGGACATCCCCGTTTTCCACGACGACCAGCATGGGACTGCCATCGTTGTTCTGGCCGGAGTGCTCAATGCCCTGAAGGTGGTGGGGAAAAGGCTGGATGAGATTCACGCGGTCATCAACGGCGCGGGCTCGGCGGGCATCTCTATCGCCAAACTGCTGATGCGGAGCGGGCTGAAGAACCTTATTCTCTGCGACAAGGCCGGGGCGATTTACGAGGGCATGGAAAACCTGACCTCTGCCCAGGAGATGATGGCCCAAAAGACCAACCGCCGGATGAAAAAGGGGAGCTTGGCTGATGTGCTGCCGGGGGTTGACCTGTTTATAGGCGTTTCCGCCCCCAACGTGCTGACCGCTGAGATGGTAAAGACCATGAACCATAACGCGGTGGTCTTCGCCATGGCCAATCCCACCCCGGAGATTCTTCCCGACCAGGCCAAGGCGGGCGGCGCCAGGGTGATAGGGACAGGCCGTTCGGATTTTCCCAATCAGGTCAACAATGTCCTGGTGTTCCCCGGCATTTTCCGGGGGGCGCTGGACTGCCGCGCTTCTGATATCAACGAGGAGATGAAGATTGCCGCCGCCCACGCCATCGCAGGGCTTATCTCCGATGGGGAGCTGAACGAGGAATATGTCCTGCCCAAGGCGTTTGACCCCAGAGTGTCCGCAGCGGTTGCCAAGGCGGTGATGCAGGCGGCGAGGGATACGGGGGTTGCGCGAATTTAACAGGCTGCGACTGTGAAAGAAAAACCAAGTTCGAGTAGTTCTATTTCTTCCAGCAGCGAAGTTGTTTCCTCTACAGAAAGTCCAGTTCCACAGGACAAAATGCGCTGTTCTGAATAGGTTCAGGTTCACGTTTGGGGGTAGGATGTCTCTTCTGTTGCGTTATACTGTTTCAGCCCTGACAGCCAAAGTCGGGGCTGTTTTTCTGTTGTACAGGCATAAACCAATTTTTTACGACCATATTATGTATGGGCAGTACGCCTGAATTTGGCAGGCACCGGCTTTGAAAGGGGGAGGGTGATGAAACGTGTATAAGTTCCCTGGCTTTACGCCAAAGGCAAACAGCGCGGTCAACCATGCAATGACCCAGGCGTCTATATTGGGCCATACCTATATCGGAAGCGAACATCTCCTTTTAGGCCTTCTCCGCGAACACAGCGGGGTGGCCTATGTTGTTCTTTCACAGAAAAATGTCGATTATGACAAGGTAGTCCGCCAACTGGTGCGGACGGTGGGCAAGGGGATGACCACTTCCCTGACGCTGGAAAACCTAACCGAGCGCAGCCGCCGGATTTTGGAAAACGCCGCCGGTCAGGCGCGGCTGATGGACCAGCCCATGGTGGGGACCGAACACCTTTTAATGGCGCTGCTGCTGGAAACGGATAGCTATGCCGTGCGGTTTTTAAACGAATTAAATGTAAACCATGAGCTGCTGTACCAGTTTCTCATGGATACCCTGGACGGAGAGCTTCGGGAGCTTCCGGACGCCTCAGGCAGTCTTGGGATAGGAAGGGGGAAAAGGCCCATGGCGAAAGCCGTCAGGCCGGCGACCAAAACGCCGCTGCTGGATAAATTCAGCAAGGACTTAACCTGGATGGCCCAGGAGAATATGTTGGACCCTGTGATAGGCAGGGACCGGGAGCTGGAACGGGTGGTGCAGATTTTATCCCGACGCAGTAAAAACAATCCCTGTTTGATTGGAGAGGCGGGCGTTGGCAAGACCGCTGTGGCGGAAGGTCTTGCCCAGATGATTGTAAAGGGGGATGTACCGGATTCCCTGCAATATAAAAGGATTGTCTCGGTGGATTTGACCTGCATGGTGGCAGGGACCAAGTACCGGGGCGAATTTGAGGAGCGGGTCAAGGCCATTCTCGAAGAAGTCGCCAACGCGGGCAATGTGATTCTCTTTATCGATGAGGTGCATACCATCATCGGAGTGGGCGCGGCGGAGGGAGCCATCGACGCGGCCAACATCCTAAAGCCCCAGCTCGCCAGGGGAGAGCTCCAGATGATCGGCGCAACCACCATTGAGGAATACCGGAAAACAGTGGAAAAGGACGCTGCTCTGGACCGCAGGTTCCAGACCGTCCTGGTGGAGGAGCCGCCGGAGGACATTGCCGTGCGTATCCTGAGGGGAATCAAGGACCGGTATGAAAAGCATCACCATGTGGTGATTTCGGATGAAGCGGTGACGGCGGCGGTGCGGCTGTCCGCCCGGTATCTGCCGGACCGCTTTCTGCCGGATAAGGCCATCGACCTGATGGACGAGGCCGCGTCCAGGGTGCGGATATGCACCTTCAGCGCCCCTAAAAGCCTGCGGGAAAAGGAGGAGCAGCTCCGGGAAATCCAGCAGCAGAAGGAAAATGCCATCCACAACCAGAGCTTTGAGCTGGCCGCCCAAATCCGCGACCGGGAACGGGAACTGGCCAAACAGGTGCAGCAGTTGAAAAACATCCGCGACGCCAAGGAGATACGCCTCCGTCGGGAGGTGACGGCGGAGGATGTGGCCAAGGTGGTTTCCTCCATGACGGGAATTGATACCTCCACCTTGACCAAGGAACAGAGCCAGCAGCTCCTCCATCTGGAGGAAAGTCTGAGCAGGCGCATTGTAGGGCAGACGGAGGCCATTAAAGCGGTGTCCGGAGCCATACGCCGGGGGAGAATCGGGCTGGGGGACCCAGGGCGGCCCTTGGGGTCGTTCCTGTTCCTGGGGCCCACGGGGGTGGGAAAAACCGAGCTCTGCAAGGCCCTTGCCGCCTGCCTGTTCGCCGACGAAAAGGCGATTGTCCGGCTGGATATGTCCGAATATATGGAAAAACACACCGTTTCCCGGCTGATCGGCTCGCCCCCCGGTTATGTGGGCTACGGGGAAGGGGGACAGCTCACCGAGGCCGTCCGCCGGAAGCCCTACTGTCTGCTGCTGCTGGACGAAATTGAAAAGGCCCATCCGGATATCTTCAACATCCTCCTGCAAATTTTAGAGGACGGAACCATTACCGACAGCCAGGGCAGGAAGGTGAATTTTAAAAACACCCTGATCATTATGACCTCCAACCTGGGGGCGAGATATCTGACTGAGGGAAAGCAGCTTGGATTCCTGACGCCGGAGTCCACCGACCGGGCGGTCCGGCAGCAGGTGATGCGGGAATTGAAGGATGCCTTCCGGCCGGAATTTTTGAACCGCATTGATGAAACCATCCTGTTCCAAAGGCTGACACAGGAGGATGTGCGGTGCATTGCCCAGCAATTTTTGCGGCAGCTGAAGGGAAGGCTGGACGATCTGCACATTTCCATCACCTTCAGCGACGAGGCAGTCAGCCGCCTGGCGGTGATGGGGTATGACCCGTCCTATGGGGCGAGGCCGCTGCGGAAGGTAATCCGCAGCCAGGTAGAGGATCCCCTGGCGGAGCAGATTTTACAGCACACCCTTGCGCCAGGGGACAGGGTGCTCTGCAAGTACGCGGAGGAAGGATTCCGGTTCCAGAAGGTGGTTAGCTGAAAAAAGCGGGGGAACCTGTCCGGTTCTCCCGCTTTTTGCTGCGAAATGTATATTTTTGTAACAATATTGCTCAAAGGGTTCTTTTCCCTATATATATTATACCACAAAACAGAAATAATTACCAGACTGGTTTTACTGCTGGATATATAGTATGATTGACCTGGAACTTCAAAGATACAGGAGGGTCATATTTATGAAGTATTATCATGGATCGACAGTAAAAGGGCTTACAGAGCTTCAGCCCCATCTTTCTGTCGGAGCGCATTTGCAGGAAGCAAAGGTTTATCTGACAACAAGCAGGCAGTTGGCGGCGCATTATATATGGGACATCCAGCGGCTGGGGATAAGGATGCCGATGCTTGATATTCGCAAGGATGGAACCCTTGTATTCCAGGAAATGTTCAGCGGCGCGCTGGAATATTTTTATAAGGGCGTTTCAGGTTATATTTACCATTGTGAAGGGGATTACACGCCTGATCCCGTTGTACCTACAAGCTATACTTCAGATAAGGCTGTCCCAGTCACTGGATGTGAATATATTGAAGATGTGTATGAACATATTCTGCAATATGAAAAACAGGGAAAGTTCATTTATGAACATTATGAGGATCTGCCGCAGTGGCGGATTGATGTTATCCGGGGGCAGATTATCCGGCTTATTAAAAGATTCAATCTGGTTGCTGACAGCAGCCATCCCAGCAGAAACTTTATTATGGAGAAGTTTCCGCGCTATTGGGAAGAAGCAGAGGTGCTGTACGAGCATAATTTGCTGTAAAGTATGACGGCTGGGCAGATTGTGGAAGAAGCATCTGCCTAATGAAAAAGGAGAGCAAAAGCCGGAAATGCTTTTGCTCACTTTTTTCCATGCGGAATTATTTATCATCACAGCAATATTTTATATTGATTTTTTCGGTTGGCTCGGATATAATAAAAGTAGGATAAACCCTACTTTCCATACTTATAGAAGGTGCTATAGAATGCCGGTCAACACTTTTATTGATAACGCAAAGGTCATGTCCAAAGGTCAGGTAACAATTCCAAAAGATGTTCGAGAAGTGCTTGGCATAACCAGCGGAGACCGTATTTCATTTATTGTCGAGGGTAGTAATGTGAGAATTGTCAACTCCGCCGTTTATGCTATGCAGGTCCTTCAAAGCGAAATGCAGGGTGAGGCAGAACGTGTTGGGCTTACCTCAGAGGATGATGTAATGGCGCTTGTCAAAGAGCTGCGAGATGAGGATAGCTGTGTATGAGAGTATATCTTGATAATTGTTGTTATAATCGACCTTATGATGACCAATCATATATGCGGATTCATTTGGACACACAAGCTAAACTTTATATCCAAGAAATGATTAAAGAGAAGAAAATTGAATTGGTCAATTCATATATGTTAGAATATGAAAACAGTAAAAACCGTTTTGATTAAAAATCTTCTATATTGAAATATGCAGTAAAGGCAGGCAATGATTTGATTGCGCTTGCGGCATATGAGCTTTATCAAGATAAAGCTTATGTATATCTCTTATATGCTGAAAGTACACCAAATAGTAACCCTACCATGACTTCAAAAGATAGACGAAAGTATTCCGGTATTGGAAAGGTTATCCTTGCCTTTGGAATCAAAACGTCAAAGGAGAAATTTTTTATTGATGAGGTAACACGGGTTACATGGGCACATCTTCAGCAAAAGAAAACTGGAGAACCTGTTGAGATTCGTCCGGCGTTTTCAAGGTAAAGGGCCTGCTGGAGAGATATTTCGGCTAAGGGTTACGCTGTACACAAATAGTTTGAGAGGACAGGCAGGGGTGCTTGTCCTCTCTTTCATTGTCATTTGGTAACAACGGGGGCATTGCGTTTTGTAAAAATCTATAAAATTCTCCACAGCAGAAATGATTCTGTTGTGGAGAATTTCTTTTTGCGTATTACCCTCCATTTAATGTTTATCTCATATAAAAACTCTAATTTTGCCGCTTTTTGACCCTGATGCAAGATTTGTCCTTTGAAATTTTGCTTTATTTTGTCCTGTGTATATCAAAAATGCCCTATTTTTCACTTTCATGAACGCCAATAAGGACAACCCCGCCTATCAGCTGATGGGGGTAAAGACCCCTACCATGAATCCCGGAGAAAAGGCGATGTATGTCACCGAGTATGAATTCGGCGGAAATCCCCAGCTGGGCATTACCACTGCCTGCAAAAATGTGGAGGCTGCCATGCGCCTGTATGACTTTGGCTTCTCGGAGGAGGGCTATCGCCGCTTTAACTGGGGAGAAGAGGGCGTTTCCTATACCATGGAAAACGGAAAGCCCCAGTACACGGAGCTTATCCTGAAAAACCCGGAAGGCAAAAGCGTGGACACTGTTCTGGCAAACTACGCCATGACCGCCATCAAGGGGCCGGCCATGCTGGTGCAGGACCCGGATTATAGCTCCAGTATTACAGCATGCCCCAGCAGCAGCAGGCAATGGAGGTATGGGCGGATAAGGACTATGAAAACCGCGCGTTCCCAACCGTATCCTACACCTCGGAGGAATCCCAGAAATTTACCGCCATTATGGCAGACCTGGAAACCTATGTGGAGCAGATGTCTATGAAGTTCATCATTGGCTCCGAGTCCTTTGACAACTGGGACAGCTTTGTAAAAACCTGCGCCGGTATGGATGTGGAAACCGCTATACAAATTCAGCAGACAGCAGTTGACCGCTATAACGCCAGATAATCTGTTTTCCGGCCATTTAAACAATTGAATGCCAGAGGAAAAAAGTGTATAATTTTAGAAAGGATGAAAGTTTCATGAAGGGAGATACCTTCCGCTATACCCCCCAGAGGATGGAGGACAGCGGCATTACGCCCAATCTGGTCCGGCTGACCGGCCCCCAGGACGCCTGCAACCACCTTTATTTCCACAACCGCAGCTTTACCCCCGATGATAAGACGGTTATCTTCCAGTCCACACGGGGCGGCGGCAACAATCTTTTCGCCATGGAGCTGGCCTCTGGGCAGGTCCGGCAGCTGACCCAGGGATACCAGTTGGACTACTTTGCCTACCCTTCGCGGGATGGGAAGAAGGTGTTTTTCGGGGCGGAGGGCTGTATTAAGACGGTGGACCTGGAGACATTGGAAGAGGAGATCATCGTCCGCGCCCAGGACCTGGTGGAGGCAAAGGTGACAAAGTGCTCCGGCGCCTTCCCAAGCTGGGACGGAAAAAAGCTGGTCTGCTTTTACGAGGCGAACCCGGACTACGCCGCTGTATTCAGTTGGTACAGCCGTCCCGAAAGGAGAAGAAGAATGTACAAGCCTCACCCGGATTTTAAGCCCCACAAGCCAGTAACCTTTGAACAGCTCCAGGCAATTATGGACGCCCCGGTTTTGGACACATCCCTGCTGCCGGAGCCGGTTATCATCGAGTCCTTCACCCTTTACCGCCGGGAGAACGCCTGGTTCTTAAAGGTGCGGGGGACAAAGGGGGAGGAGGGCATCGCCCCCTGCTCCGACCGCGCCTCCTATCTCCATCTGCTGCTGAAAAAGTTCCTCCCCCTTGCCATAGGCAAGGACGCCCGCACTCTGGAGGAGATTCTGAACACCATCTATGTCACCGACATCAACTATAAGATTCAGGGACTGGCCTACTGGTGCTGTATCGCCTGGCTGGAATCAGCGATTCTGGATATGCTTGGAAAGGCAGCCGGTGTCCACATCGCCCAGCTCCTGGGGGGACGCCAGCGGGATGAGCTGGAAATGTATGTGGCCTCCGGCAACCGCGACACCACCCCGGAAGAGGAGGTGGAGATTCTCCACAATCGGGTGGACAAAATAGGGGCAAAGGCCATCAAGTTTAAGTTAGGCGGAAGGATGAGCCGCAACCGGGACTCCATCGCCGGACGGACCGAGGGACTGCTGCACCTGGCCAGAAAGAGCTTTGGGGACGATTTTATCATCCACTGCGACGGCAACGGCTCCTTTGACGCCCGCAAGGGGATTGAGATAGGGCGGATTGCCGAGAGCATCAACGCCTATTTTTACGAGGAGCCCTGTCCCTTTGACGACCTGTGGGACACCAAGGCGGTGGCGGACGCGCTGGACGTCCCCCTGGCTTTCGGCGAGCAGGAGACAAGCCTGCGCCGCTTTGCGTGGATCATCGAAAACGACGCGGCTCAGGTGCTCCAGCCGGATTTGCAGTACACAGGTGGGTTTATCCAGTGCATCAAGGTGGCTAGGATGGCCCAGGCGGCGGGCAAGGTGGTGACGCCCCATGTTTCCGGCGGGTACGCCTCCTACAATATGCTGCTGTTCTGCGCCATCATCCCAAATGCGGGGCATTACCATGAGTACAAGGGATTCCGGGGGGTGGAGGACTGCGTTCCGGGAGGGCTGACGGTAAAGAACGGCCTGATCCACATTCCGAACGCTCCCGGCCTGGGGCTGGATATCCCGTTTATCAACACCCCTCAGACAGAATGTGTGTTTGAGATTCGGTAGAAAAAGGAGGAGCGTATGTCTGAACACATTGTCCATACGGCGGTCCTGGAGGATACCTTCCGCATTGCCGGGGGACTGCCGGGTATTCCGGAGAGCTTCCGGGAGGTGATGCGGGACTTTGAGGCATTCGCCCAGCTGGGGTGTATCACCGTCTCCGGGGATACGTTCAGCTTCCGGCTGCTGGAGGAGTACAAGCCCCTGTGGGCCGGGCGGGACGAACTGCTGAAGGCCAAGACGGCCTTTGTTCTGGGGTGGGTGTCCCACCGGGCCTGCGACCGGGAGATGAAGCCCATCTGGCGGGAGCCAAAGCTGAAGGGGCGGGGCAGCGACGTTGACCCAAACCTTTCCCCCACCGAATGCAGCGTTTATCACGAGGGGGTTATGTTCAACCGGTACTATGCCAACGACCCCAAGTTCCGGCTGGCGGTGTATCCCCAGGAGTTGTCCCAGGTCCCCGGCTCCGATTACATAGACCTTGACCGCGCCGCGCTGTTTATCCAGCAGGCCTTCGGCGCGTCCTACATGAACATTCAGACCCTGCCGGAGGACGCGGAGCCCC
>Ga0073906_1003653_pt1 | contig 16917 bp, 14 predicted proteins | sample Inofromicrocosms_FD_65485 | JGI IMG/M metagenome (GOLD analysis project Ga0073906, IMG submission 65485) | Mouse cecum microbial communities from Vienna, Austria - Inoculum for glucosamine and mucus D2O microcosms | ecosystem: Host-associated > Mammals > Digestive system > Large intestine >... | reverse complement strand
ATTGCCGCCCTGCCTGCGGCACGGTACGCAGCGCGGGTAGCCCCCACCGTCGCGATGGCGGGCAGGCAAGTGAAAATCAAGCGCCGGGGCCGGAAAGCTAAAAAAATCCGCAATTTTGAGGCGTTTTATGCCCGGCTTAATTTGAAGCGCAGCCGGGGCCGCACCGCCATCACCGTCCTGTCCCTGGTTATGAGCATCACCGTCTTTATCACCCTGCAAGGGGCGGTGGACCTGCTGGACGCCGCCGGGAGCGGCCTGGCGGAGCACTACGGCGACTACTCCATCACCAACGAAGCGGCGGGCTTCTCCCCGGAGGAATATCAGGCCATGGAGGACGACCCCCAGGTGGCGGAGCTGACCGCCATGCAGTTTTCCCTCTATGATCAGGGGGCGGACGGCTATCCGGTTGGGATCGGATTTGGGTTCCCGCTCCAGCCGGGGGAGACCTTCCATGTGGTAGGGCTGAACGCGGCCTACTGGGATCGGGCCTTTTCCGCTCTGCCGCCGGAGACTTTGGAGAAGCTGAAGGCCGGGGAGGGCTGCATGGTCCGCAACCCGCTGCCACTGGTCTTTGAAGGCCAGGAGCTTCCCCGCACCAGCATACAGACAGGGGATGTCATCACCGTGGCGGGTCAGGAGCTGGAAGTGCTGGCGACCATGAATGGCTATGATACGTATCTGAGCGTGGGAAATAATGGCTTTGTCAACGGCGTTCAGGTGGTTGTGAATGAAGACCTGTACGCCGCCCTCACGGGAAAGACGGCGTACAACTGGCTGCTGCCGGCTTTGGCGGAGGGAGTTGACCGGGAAGGATTTGACGGTACTGTGGAAGCTCTGGCGGGGCGGGTCCCCGGCACCCTGTGGCTCTCCTACGAGGACACGGACCGGCAGTTGGCGGAGAGTTTCCAGCAGATCCAATTTCTGGCCTGGGGATTGATCCTGTTCGTGGCGTTCATCGGCCTTTTGAACATCGTTAACACGGTCTACACCAATATCCATACACGAGTCGCTGAGATCGGCATGCAGCGGGCCATCGGCATGAGCGCGGGGAGCCTGTTCCGGGTATTCCTGTGGGAGGGGACCTACTACGGCATGATTGCGGCGGTGATGGGAAGTATCGCCGGGTATATCTGCACGATTTTTGTGGAGGCCGCCACAACGGATACGATCCGGCTGGCGGCCATACCTGTGGTTCCCATTCTGGAGGCCGGGGCGCTGGCCGTCGCCGCCTGCCTGCTGGCCACCTGCATCCCCCTGCGAAGGATCAGCAAAATGAGCGTGGTGGAAGCCATTGAGGCGGTTGAATAGAATCCCCCGCCCCGGGCGGAGGGCCGGCGGGAATTTCTCTCTGAAAACCTACCGGAAAATTAGGAAAAGCCGTTGACTAATCTGGCGCAAATTGATATGATATCCCTATCAATCAGAGAAAGGAACCGCCAGTCATGATTGACATCTTTGACATCATGGGTCCCATCATGGTCGGACCCTCCAGCTCCCACACCGCCGGCGCGGTGCGCATCGGCCGCATGGCCCGGACCCTCCTGGGGGACGAGCCGGTGAAGGCGGCCCTTCATCTCCACGGCTCCTTTGCGACCACCGGCGTGGGCCACGGCACGGACAAGGCCCTCATCGCCGGTCTGCTGGGCATGGCCCCCGACGACCTGGACATCCCCATCAGCTTCGACATCGCGGCGGAACGGGGCCTGAAGTTCACCTTTGACGAGGAGGACCTGCGGGACGCCCACCCCAACAGCGTCAAAATGGAGCTGGTGGGCCGGGCGGACCGCCGCCTGAACATGCAGGCCTGCTCCACCGGCGGGGGCCGCATCCTGGTCACCAAGCTGGACGGGGTGGAGGTGAACTTTACCGGCGACTACCACACTCTGATTATCCAGAACATGGACAACCGGGGCAGTCTGGCCGACGTGAGCACGGCGCTGAGTCTGGCGGGGGTCAACGTGGCCAGCATGAACATGAGCCGCAGCAGCAAGGGCAGCAATGTCATGATGATCCTGGAGACCGACGACCCGATTCCCGATTTCATCGTGCAGCTCATCGAGCGGCAGCCGGGCATTCTGCAGGTGATCCACTATAAGAAGGAGTAGGCCCATGTCTGCGCGCCCCACGTAACAGAATTTTGCGGAATAGGAGATTGGTATCAGATGAATCTTGATTCGATGAAGGATATTTTGTCCGCTGCCCGGCAGGAGGGCAAGGCGTTCTGGGAGATCGTGCTGGAGACGGACATGAAGAACCGGGGCGTATCCCGGATGGAATCCCTGGGGAAGATGGCCGAGGCGTGGCACGCCATGCGGGAGGCGTCGGAGCTGTACACCGGGGAGCGGCGCAGCGTCAGCGGCCTGGTGGGCGGCCAGGGGAAGCTGATGCGGGAGTACGCCGGCGCCAACCCCATCGGCGGGGAGTTTACCGCCCAGGTGATTGCGGAGGCCCTGTCCATGGGCGAGAGCAACGCCTGCATGCGCCGGATCGTGGCGGCCCCCACCGCCGGGGCCTGCGGCGTGCTGCCGGCGGTGCTGATCCCCCTCTACTGGCGGGACAACCTGTCGGAGGACCAGATGCTGGAGGCCCTCTTTACCGCCAGCGGCATCGGCGCGGTGATTGCCTACCGGGCCTGTATCTCCGGCGCGGCCGGCGGCTGTCAGGCGGAGATCGGCAGCGCGTCCGCCATGGCCGCGGGGGCGCTGGTGTATCTGCGCAGGGGCGCCGGCGAGCAGATGTGCCACGCGGTGGCCATGGCCCTGAAGAATCTGATGGGCCTGGTGTGCGACCCGGTGGCGGGGCTGGTGGAGGTGCCGTGCGTGAAGCGCAACGTCATCGGCGCGGTGAACGCCATCGCCGCGGCGGACATGGCCCTGGCGGGCATTGAGAGCCGGATCCCCGTGGACGAGGTCATCGACGCCATGGGCGAGGTGGGCCGCCGCCTGCCGGTGGAATTCCGGGAGACCGCCCTGGGCGGCCTGGCGGCCACGCCCACCGGCAAGGCGGTGAAGAAGCAGCTCCACGGGGACAAGAAAAAGCAGCGCACCCTGACCATCAAGGACTCCCGGTGGAAGCTGGAGCGGTCCGAAGAGGCGGAGGAGCCCGCCGTCAAAGACAGTCCCAAAGGCAAAAAAGGGTCCTGACCGGAAAAATACATAGCACAGGCCGGCGCGGCCATATGCGGCGTCGGTCTCTTTCCCTGTCTGGCGGCGAAGAAAATGCATGAACCTGTTGACATCCGGCCCAATGCCCGTTAAAATATAATAAATAAAATAAAAGAGAACCACCCGGAAGAGATTGGGGGAAACCTGATATGTACCACTGTCATCTGACGATATATTTTGCCGGCTGTCAACCGGAGCTGCAGGATACCATCCAGGCGATGGCGCCGCTGGAGGGATTTACCCACTCCTTTTCAGCCAGCGGCGCGCCGGATCATGCCCTGGCGGCGCAGGCGGACCTGATCCTGGCCGATCTGTCGGCGGGGGAGTCGGAGGAAATGACGGCGGAGCTGCTGGGCTGCAAAAAGCAGGATGCGGAGCTGATCGTCCTGGGCGGCAAGGAGCAGACCGCCCACCTGCCCCTGTCCATGCTCTGCGATATTTGGACCACGCCCCTGTCGGAAAAGGAGCTGCGCTTCCGCTTCCAGCGCTGGCAGCAGCGCCGCAAGCAGGCCGCCGAGCTCTGGCAGACCAGCCACTATCTGGAGGCCACCATCAACAGCGTGCCCAACCTGGTCTGGTACAAGACCAAGGACGGCATCCACGAGAAGGTGAACGACAGCTTCTGCCGGACAGTCAACAAGACCAAGGAGCAGGTGGAGGGGCGGGGGCACGCCTATATCTGGGACGTGGAGCAGGACGACCCCGCCTGCATCGAGTCGGAGCGCCAGGTGATGGAAAAGCGCGCCACCTGCGTGTCCGAGGAGGTGGTCCAGACCGGCGAGGGTACCCGGCTGCTGACCACCTATAAATCCCCCCTCTACGACCTGGACGGCAGCGTCATGGGCACTGTGGGCGTAGCCATCGACGTGACCCAGGAGCGGGCCTATGAGGCGGAGATCATCCGCAAGAGCCGGGAGCTGGAGGCCCTCTTTACCACCATGGACTGCGGCGTCATGTGCCACACCCTGGACGGGTCCCGGATCATCCGCATCAACCGGGCGGCCCTCCAGATCCTGGGCTACGGCTCCATGGAGGAGATGATTGAGGACGGCTTCGACACGGTGGCCTCTACGGTGCTGGACGAGGATAAGTCCCGGCTGCGCAGCTGCATCCAGTCCCTGACCAAGGTGGGGGACAGCGTCAGCCTGGAGTACGTTGTGCGCCACAAGAGCGGCGCTACCCTCCACGTCATGGGCAACGTCAAGCTCATCGAGGAAAACGGGGAGCTGTTCTACCAGCGCTTCCTGCTGGACTGCACCGCCCAGAAGCTCCAGCAGCAGCGGGAGCGCATGGATGAGCAGCGCCGCCAGATGGAGCTGGTCCAGGCCCTGAGCACGGACTACAACCTGGTGTGCTATTTTGATTTGAACACCGGCCTGGGCGGGTCCCTGCGGGTCCACGACTGCCCGTACGACGTGCTGGAGGACATCTTTGACAGCCGCCAGCTGGTGATGGAGGAGTGCCTGGGGCGGTACATAGACTGCTGCGTCTACTCGGAGGACCTGGATCTGATGCGCCAGGTGGTGTCCCGGCACTTCCTGCTGGAGGAGCTGCAGGACAAGAGGATCTTCTATGTCAACTACCGGACCATGTGCGGCGACGAGCTGCGGTTTTTCCAGATGAAGGTGGTGCGCACCGGGGAGTGGACAAAGAGCCGCCGGGTGGTGCTGGGCTTTCGCAACGTGGACAACGAGACCCGCAAGGAGATGGAGAAAAAGATGCTCCTGGAGGACGCCCTGGCCCAGGCCAACCGGGCCAGCAAGGCCAAGAGCGTGTTCCTGAGCAACATGTCCCACGACATCCGCACGCCCATGAACGCCATCATCGGCTTTACCGCCCTGGCCACCACCCACATTGAGCAGAAGGAGCAGGTGGAGGGCTATCTGAAAAAGATCATGACCTCCAGCAACCATCTGCTCAGCCTCATCAACGACGTGCTGGATATGAGCCGGATTGAGAGCGGCAAGATCACCCTGGAGGAGAAGCCCTGCACCCTGCCGGATATTCTCCACGGCCTGCGCAACATCGTGCAGGCGGACATCCACGCCAAGCAGATGGAGCTGTATATGGACGCGGTGGACGTGGGCCATGAGGACATCTTCTGCGACCGCCTGCGGCTGAACCAGATCCTGCTGAACCTGCTGAGCAACTCCATCAAGTACACCCCGGCGGGGGGCGTGGTCAGCCTGAGGGTCATCGAGAAGCCGGGGGCGGCGGCGGGCTTTGCCAACTTTGAATTCGTCATCAAGGACACGGGCATCGGCATGAGCGAGGACTTTGTCTCCCATATCTTCGAGCCCTTTGAGCGGGAGCGCAACTCCACCACCAGCGGCATCCAGGGCACCGGCCTGGGCATGGCTATCACCAAGAACATTGTGGAGATGATGAACGGGACCATTCTTGTCAAGAGCCGGCAGGGCGTGGGGACGGAGTTCATAGTGGATATCCCCTTCCGCCTGAGCACCCAGGAGAAGGCGTCCCCGGCCATCCCGGAGCTGAAAAACTGCCGGGCCCTGGTGGTGGACGACGACTACAACACCTGCGACAGCGTCTCCTGCATGCTCCAGCAGATTGGCATGCGGGCGGAGTGGACCCTCTCCGGCAAGGAGGCGGTGCTGCGGACCCACCAGGCGGTGACCCGGGGGGACCTGTACAGCGTGTACATCATCGACTGGCTGCTGCCGGATATGAACGGCATCAAGGTGGCCCGGCGCATCCGCAAGGAGACCGGCGGGCAGGCGCCCATCATCGTGCTCACCGCCTACGACTGGTCGGACATCGAGGAGGAGGCCCGGGAGGCGGGGGTCACCGCCTTCTGCAGCAAGCCCCTGTTCCTCCTGTCGGAGCTGCAAAGCTGCCTGCTGAGCGTGGTAAACGCAGAGGAGGAGCCGGACGAGAACAGCCAGACGCCCTCCTATTTCGGCACAGGGCGCATCCTGCTGGCGGAGGACAACGAGCTGAACCAGGAGATCGCCACCGCGATTTTGGAGGAGGCCGGCTTCACTGTGGAGACGGCGGAGAACGGGCAGAGCGCAGTGGAGATGGTGGAGCGCTCCCAGCCGGGGTACTATCAGCTGGTGCTGATGGATGTGCAGATGCCGGTGATGAACGGCTATGAGGCCACCAAGCTGATCCGGAAGCTGGAAAACCGGGAGCTGGCCAACATCCCCATCCTGGCCATGACCGCCAACGCCTTTGAGGAGGATAAGCAGGAGGCCCTGCGGGCCGGGATGAACGGCCATGTGGCCAAACCCATCAATATCGAGAAGCTGCTGGAAACGGTGGAGGAGATACTGAAGTAAAGAGAAAGGCTGACGGGAGGCCCCAGGCGGGGCCTCCCGTTTCACATGGAGGTTATTCATCTGTCCCGGTGTTGAAGGACCTGGGCGAGACATAGCTGTGGGGGCTGGACGCGAAGCCCCCCTGGTATTTTACCGTCAGATAGAGGCTGCCGCCGCCGGTCCTGAGCTGGACATAGCACACGCCGTCCTCGTCAAACTGGCCGGTGATCTCCGTTTCCCCGCCGCGGTAACAGACCCAGACGGAGCCGTCATCCCTGTACTGCACATCCGGCGAATCCAGGTGGTCCATAATCTCCTCTTCTGTGAGGGGGCGCTCGCTTCCGTCGCTGTTAAAGGCCACGCCGCCGCCGCCGAATTCATGGGAAACGCCGTCCTGGTCCTGATACGTGACCGTGTAGCTGCTGTCCCGGACGTCCAGCACCGCGTCGGTCTGGTCGCCGTTCACCCAAATCTGGATGCTGCGCTGAATGCCGCCCACATCCGCGGCATAGGCCGCGGAAGCCAGCCCCATCGTCAGCACCGCCGCCGCGCAGGCGGCCGCCAGCCGGGGCATATAAAGTCTCCTTGTGTGTTTCATGGCTTTTACCTCCCAAAGATTGTCCTCAGAGGCATGAAGCGCAGAAAACGTCCTTTGATACCGCTGTTTATTCGTCATCGTTCCATCCCTCCTGCAGCATATGTTTCAGGAGCTTTCTCCCCCTGTTCAGCTGGCTCTTGACCGTTCCGCAGGGGCGGCGCAGGATGCCCGCAATCTCCTCAACGGCGTAGTCCTCATAGTAGAACAGGTGGATCACTGTCCGGTACTTCTCCGGCAGGCGCATGACGGCCTCAAACAGCCGTCCGTCCTCCGGCTCTTCGAAGGCCAGCTCGTTCATGTAATCCTCCCACTCGACCTGATGCTTCCGCCAGAAAGAGGATGTGATATCCTTCGCCCGGTTGACCGCCACCCGGATCAGCCACGCCTTGAGATGCGCCTCGCTCGCATAGTCCTTGCTGAGCGAGTAGTAGCGGAGCAGGGTGTCCTGCACGACGTCGTCGGCATCGGCCCGGTTCCGGCACACGCTGAACGCAGCCGAAAAAATCCGGTCCCCGTATTTCTGGAATGTCTCGTCCACTGATAGTCTCATGGAATCGCTCCCGTTTCTTATTGAAGGGCCCTTCATAAGCTATACGATTGTGAACAGGGAAAAGGTTGCACCGGAGATTTCTTTTTTTGCAGGAGGCACGGCAGTTCCTCTTTTTGTCTATACGGCTTATACCGGCGAAATCAAAAACGAATATATCATCCAAACAGCCAGGCCCAGGAGCAGAACGCCCAGCAGCCGTATAAGCGCCAGGTTCAGCTTGGTGGGCTTTCCAATCGACTCTTTCAGGGGGAACAGCTCGTTGAGCGCTGCCTCAACTTTATAGGAGAAGGATGGATTGAAAGCATGGATCCCCCCAACCATCACAGTGACCATAATCAACAGGATTTCCATATGATATGCCTCCTTTCCAAGCGTGAGCGGAACGGCTCACCGCCTTCCCCCCCGGAAACCGCCGCCGCCGCTGCGGGGACTGCCCCGGAATCCTCCTCCGCGGGAGTGAAAGCCGCCGCCGCCGGAGGAGCTGTTTCTGAAGCCGCCGCCCCGGCCAAATCCCCCTCCGCCGGTGCGGGGCGGCGGAGAATACTTCGGCGCGGAGGGCCTGGGCGGGTTGGGGCTGTAGGGCGGCGGGAAGATGCTGCCGGGTCTGCCGCCGGGCCTGCCGGGCGGCGGGGGAGGCGGCGGGTTCCTGCGCATGCGGTACCAGGCGCTGCCGGGGCGGTGCCACCACAGGATGGGGCGGTAGACCACCGGCGGCACGCCCATGGCGCCATAGCGCCGGTTCCAGCGGTCATACCGCATGCGGTCCAGCCAGGTAAAGACGCACACCAGGACCAGCAGCAGGATAAGAATGTTGATCACATCCCCCAGCACGATCAGCCCATCCACCCGGCCATAGGCCGCAGACGTCTCACCGCCTGCCGTATGGAACAGGCCGGCATGGATCTGTTCAAACAGCGCCAGGACCCCCGCGTCGTACTGTTCCGCCTGGAAATCCTCATAGAGATACTGGGCCAGATATGTGCTCTCCCCGCCGTCAAAGCGGTCCGCAAAGGTCCCGAAGCTGAGCAGATAGCTGTCCGCCGCAGCCGGGTCCATGAGCAGGAGGGCGTCGTTCTCCCCCAGCTCCATGTTGTCCGCCCAGTCCCAGGCGGCGTCTGCGATGTCTCCGGCGTTCTTTTCCGTGACAACTGCCAGGATGCTGCCGTCCAGACTGTCCCAGTTGGCGTTATAGAAGCTCAGCTGCTTTTCCGTGTCAGCGGAGAGGATATTCGCGTCATCGACAATATAGGGCGCAAAGGCGGCGGTGCTCAGGCTTGTGTCCAAATCTGCAGCCTGCCCCGGCTCCGGCCCGGGGAGCGCGGCCTCCGGTCTTTTCGACAGGCCGTACAGAGAGGACAGCACGACTGTCATAAGCAGCACGGCCACGGCAAATCCCCTGTTTTTGAGTAATTTCATAAGCCTCCTCCACTTCTCGCGCAGCCGGTGGGTCCAACCGCCCGCCTCAGGAGCGCAGCTCCATCAGCTTCTGCTTCAGCTCGCCCTCGATGCGGCCCAGCTCCACCTCGGCCTGGCGGCGCTTCTGGGCCCCCTCCTTCTGGATCTGGATCACCTCGTCCAGGGTGCTGATGAGCTGCTGGTTGGTGTGCTGGAGGGTCTCGATGTCAATGATGCTCCGCTCCGCCTCCCTGGCTGTGGCCACGGTGCCCATCTTCAGCATCTCCGCGTTCTTGCGCAGCAGCTCGTTGGTGGTGTTGGTCACCGCCGACTGGGCCGCCGTGGCCTTGCGGCTGTTCTCCATGCCCAGGGCCAGCACCATCTGGCTCTTCCACAGGGGGATGGTGTTGACCAGGGACGACTGGATCTTTTCCACCATCATGGTGTCGTTATTCTGCAGCATCCGGGTCTGGGGGCCCATCTGGATGGACACCATCCGGGTCAGCTCCAGGTCGTGGAGCTTTTTCTCGAAGCGGTTGCACATCTGCACCAGGTCGTTATAGGCCTGGGCGTCCTCCGCCGCGCCGGTGCGCTCGGCCTTTTTCCGCAGCTCCTCCAGCTCCTCCGCCTGCACCTGGGCCAGCCGCTTCTTGCCGGCGATAATGTACATGGTCAGCTCTTTGTAGTACTTCAGGTTCAGCTCATACATCTGGTCGAACATGGCGATATCCTTCATGAGCACCCGCTGGTGCTGCTCCAGCTCCCGGGCGATCTTGTCCACATTCACCTCCGCCTTGCTGTACTGGGCCTTCATGGTGTCCATCTTGTTGCCGGCCTTCTTGAAAAAGCCGAAGATGCCGCCCTTGTCCTCCTCCTCCTGGCCGAAGTTTTTCAGCTCCACCACCAGGCTGGACAGGGCGTCTCCCACCTCGCCCAGGTCCTTTGTGCGCACATTGTTCAGGGCGCTCTCCGAGAAGCCGGCCACGCTCTTCTGGGCGGCCACGCCGTAGTTGAGCACCAGCTGGGAGTCGGAAATATCGATCTTCTTGGAAAACTCGTCCACCTGCCGCCGCTCCGCCTCGGAGAGCATGCTGTCGTCGATCACGACCGGCTCAACTTTCTTCTCCTCCGGCTGGGGGGCCTCCGGCTCGGCGCCCAGGGTCAGCATGGGGGCCTCCACCTTGGCGGCGTCGGCGTTCAGGGTCAGCTCGGGCATCATGTTTTCGGTATCGCTCATCTTTTTGTCCTCCGTTCGCTGTTTCTCCAAAGTAAACTGTTTGTATATTGACTATGGGGCGGTCCATCGCGGACCGCCCCACGGTTTGGTCAATCCTCAAGTTCGTCAAAGTCCTCCGGGCCCGCGCGCTCCTCCTCCTCAGCGGCCTTCCACAGCTGGTTGGCCATCATGCACTGCATCAGGGCGTTGAGATAGCAGGTGATTGCGTAAAAGATCCGCCTGGGCTCCCAGTTGTTCTCCCTGGCCTGGCAGAGCCAGCGAAAGGCCAGGGTGCTCTCCAGAACTGACAGGCCATAGATCAATGCCGCGCCGATTTTCAACATAACCGTACCTCCATCATAAAAATATTGTTGTTGCTTACAGGTTCAAATCGATGTCCGTACCGTCGCCGTTCCTGGTGGTCTCCGCCTCCAGCTTCTCTCCGGCCAGCCCCTCCTGGACCAGCATGGACTCCAGCACGGAGATGTCCGTGGAGATATCCAGGGCGTCGCTGCCGAAGAGGCTGTCCAGCTGCTTTTCAAAGGCGGCCACAATGGTGGTCATCATCTCCTCCACCCGCTGCTTGGTACTGTCGATATTCTGCCCGCTGACGCCGGCGGCATCCATGCGGTCATAGGCGTTGAGCAGCTTCAGGGTGGTGGGCAGGTAGTAGTCCATAAACCTGCGGATCTGGGGCAGCTTGGCCGGGTCCGCCTTCACCTGCTGGAAAATGCTGTTGCTGACCGCCTCCAGCCGGCGGATGTCGGCGGAAATTTTTTCGTCCGCGATATTGGCGTCCAGCCGCCGCATCTCGCTGATGGCCAGCCGCCCGTCCCGGATCACGTTGTCCAGCTCCGGATTCCCGGTGGACGTCTCTTGTTCCGGCGGTTCGGGGACGGATATCTCCTCTGCCGGGCAGACGGCCCGCAGCAGCAGCAGGACGCCCCCGCTCAGCAGGGCCGCGAAAACAAAGTGGCTGGGCCGGTACAGCGGGAACGCGGCGGCATAAACAGCCCAGGCGGCGGCTGCGCCGTAGATGGGCAGGACTGATTCCCGTGTTTTTTTGACTGTGTTCGCCATAAAAAGCCTCCTGTCCTGACAGGTCTGAGCGGCACATATTCAGTATACTTCGAAATTTCCGCCAGGTCAATACGTATTTAATGATTCCGGCACAATTTCCGGGCTTTTCCTCAACCGCGCGCCCCGGCAGAGGCTGCTGAAAAAACTGGCCGCGCCGGGAAGGAGGTTCCCTGCACAGCCAGTTTTTCTGTTATTTTCCGCTGTCGTGGTCCGGGCCCAAGATGGCGCGGCAGTTTTCCACTGCCTTTGTCAGCTGCTTCTGCAGGCTCTCGCCGGCAGTGCCGGCATTCAGCGCGGCGTGGGCGTCCACCAGTTCGAAGCGGGGCGACGCCCCCTCCTCCCGGTCCAGCATGAACATGGGCGAATAGGAATACCCGGTCACCTCCGTCTTTCCGGTCACGTTGTCCCGCGTCAGCTCCAGCTCCAGGGCCACGGTGGTGTCCGTCAGCTCATAGTTCTGGGAGGAGATGAAGTTGCCCAGGGAGTAGCAGACAAAGCCCTGGCGGCTGCCGCCGTCCCCGTCGGGAATGGCGCGCAGGCCCATGGGCTGCAGCACGTGGGAGTGCCCGCCCAGGACGATGTCCGCGCCGTGGTCAAAGAGGAAGTCCGCGATCTGGTCCTGATAGCTGTTCTCCGTGGTCTTGTACTCCACGCCCCAGTGGATCATTACCGCGATCAGGTCCGGGTTCATGGCCTGGGCCGCGGCCAGGTCGGCGGACAGCTTGTCCGTATCCAAAGCGGAGAGATTGGTGAGATAGTCCGTGTTGAAGAGATTGATGCAGTAGGGGTGGTCCTTATGTACGGGAATGCCGTTGGTGCCGTAGGTATAGCCCAGAAACGCCACGGAAATCCCGCCCACATCGGCCAGGACAATGTTGTAATCGTGCTCCTCCTGGGTCCGGCTGGTGCCCACGTGGGCAAGCCCCACCTCGTCGAGCACGTCCAGAGTGCGGCTCAGGCCGGAATAGCCCTTGTCCAGACTGTGGTTGTTGGCGGTCAGGCACAGGTCAAAGCCGATCTCCTTCAGGCCGCGGGCCATATCGTCCGGCGAGTTGAAGTTGGGATACCCGGAGTAGGGCGGGCCTCCGGCCAGGGTGGTCTCCAGGTTCACCACCGCGTAATCCGCCCCGCTGACAATGGGCTGCACGGCGGACATGATGCGCACGTAGTCGTACGCGCCCTTTTCCTCGCTCCAGGCGTCGTTGGTCAGGGGCATATGGCTCATAGCGTCGCCGCAGACAGCCAGCGTCGCCACAGTGGGCTCCGGCGGCGCGGGGGGCTCCGGTTCCGGCGCGGGCTCCGCCGGCTTGGGCTGGGCCCGGTCCTCCGGCTCCGACACGGGCTTCAGCCTGTCGGAGGTATCCTCATATTCAGCGGCCTGCACCACCGCCACATGTGACGCAGCGGCCCCGGCACAGCCGGAGAGCAGGAGCGCGATGCCCAGCAGCAGGGCACAGATTTTGCGATACATAGCACATTCCTCCAATCACGCGATGGCTTCGTAGATATATTGGCTGATCTCGCTGCAGACGGCGTAGATGTTCCGGTTGTCCTTGGCCCCGCTGGCCCCGACGGTCAGGACCACCACGCCGTCCTTTTCGGCGGGGTCGTAGGAGAAGAGGTTGTATACGCCGTAGGCGCTGCCGGTGTGGTAGTAGATCCTGTCCCGGCCATAGAGGTTGTCCTGGGTCCGCAGGGCGACGGCCTGATAGGTGCCGTCGGGCAGCAGGGTGTCGTCCCGGGTCTCCAGCAGCTCCACGGACTCCGGCTGCATCAGCCGCAGGCCCTCATAGTACCCGTCGCTGGCCAGCAGCGCCGCCATCTTGGCCAGGTCCCTGGCGCTGATGGTCAGCCCGCCCTGGAAGAACGCGCCCGTGCCGCCGGGGGTGTCCTTGGGCAGGTAGGAGGCCTGGGCCGCGGCGGTCCGGCTGACTGCGCCGCCCTGGTAGAGGGTGGCAATCAGGTCCTTTCTGTCCACGCGCCCGCCCTCAAAGGCGGCGTCGATCTCCATGATGTCCCACATGCCGCTGTCCATGACCGCGTCCAGATACTGCCCGGAGGCCAGCTCCAGCGTCATGCCCAGCACGGCGTAGCCGTAGTTGTTGTAGCTCCAGGAGCTGATAGCGCCAGGCATTTTAGCGGTGAAGCCGGAGGGGCTGGACAGCTGGGCCTTTACCGGGCCGTACAGCCGGGAGGCGCTGTCCAGAACGCGGATGGAGGAGGTGTGGGTCAGCAGGCTCCGGATGGTGATGGGGATGTTGGGATATGTAGGATTCTGGATTTTGACGCCCCAATAGGCGCTGATGTCCTGATCCAGGCCGATGTACCCCTGCTCCCGCAGCAGCATGGCGGCCATACCGACGGCCACCTTGGAAATGGAGGCGGCGCGGATCTTGTGTTCCGCCGTCATGGGGGTCTGTCCCTTTGCGGCATAGCCGCAGGTATAGGCGTCCGTAACATGCCCGTCCTCCACCACGGCCACCTGCAGGCCCACCGCGCCGTATTTGGAGGCGGCTTGATCCACCAGCAGCTGGATGTCCTCGTGCTTGTCCTGGCTGGCGCTGACGGCGATCTTGGCGCTCATCTGGGTGGTCAGTGCCGCGGCGACGGGCTCCTCGCTGCCGTAAGCCGTCAGGGCCACCAGCGCCTGGGCCAGCTGGGCGCGGGTGACCGGCAGCTTGGGGTGGATGGTGTTGGCAATCATGCCGGAGAAGAGACGGTTTTCCAGGGCCCAGGCCATGGGGCCGCGGGCGTAATCCGGTACGGAAGCGCCGTCGGTATAGTTGGCGAGCTGTTCGTCATAGGGCTGGCTGCCCCCGGCGGCACAGCGGTAGAGCAGCGCCGCCAGCTGGGTGCGGGTGACCGGCTCCAGGGGGCGGAGGGCGCCGTCGCTTCTGCCGGTGACGATCCCCGCCTGCGCCGCCCAGGACACGGCGTCCGTGTACCACTTGCCCTCCGGCACGTCGGGAAATGCGCCGGTATAGGCGGGGGCGCCGTCCCCGCTCATCCGGTGCAGCACAGTGACCACGGAGGCCAGGCTGGCCAGGCCGTCGGGGTCAAACCGGTCCTCTGTCACGCCGGAGAGCAGCCCTTGATAGGCGGCGTAGCGGATGCAGTCGGCCTGGGAGCTGTCCGCCGGCAGGTCCTGAAAGCTGACGAGGCGGATGGCCTCCAGGGTCAGGACCGGGGCGGGTTCCTCCTCAGGCTCCTCAGGCTCCTGGGCGGGGGATTCCTCCGCGGGCTCCTCCGGTTCCATAGCGGGCGCGGGGGACGGGGTTTCCGGGCTGTCCCCGGCGGCTTTGGAGACATTGGAGACAGAGGATGCTGTGAACAGAAGGGCGGCGGCCAGACAGCAGCACAAAACCGCAGCCGCTAATTTCTTGTACATGGTCTCGACTCCTTTGGAAATCGTTTCCCATAGAGTATAGCGCATGCCGGGGAAAAAGTCAAATTTTCGCGGGCCGGTTTTGCAGGGTAATTACTGCGGCATTCGGGGCGCCGCGCCCTGAATCTCGTTGATATCGAAGGGCGTGGTCTGATAGACAAAGTAGTTCAGCCAGTTGCTGTAGAGCAGATTGGCGCAGGAGCGCCAGGTGACGCGGGGGGGCTGGGTGTCGTCGTCGTTGGGATAGTAGTTCTTAGGCACCGCAATGGGCTTGCCCAGGTTCTTGTCCCGCAGGTACTCCTGCTCCAGGGTGAGGGCGTCGTACTCGCTGTGGCCGGTGATGAAGATCTGCCGTCCGCTCTCGGTGGCCAGGGCGTAAATGCCCGCCTCCGGGGACGTGGCCAGAATTTTCAGCGCGGGCGCCCGCTCCACGTCCTCCCGCAGCACCGTGGTGTGCCGGGAGTGGGGCACCATGAACACGTCGTCGCTGCCCCGGAAGAGCATGTTGCTCTTCCTCTCCACGATGTGGGGGAAGACGCCGAAGAGCTTCTTTTCCAGGGGGTATTTCCGGATGCCGTAGTGGTAATACAGCCCCGCCTGAGCGCCCCAGCAGATATGGAAGGTGCTGTGGACGTGGCTCTTGCTCCACTCCATGATCGCGCACAGCTCCGGCCAGTACTCCACCTCCTCAAAGGGCAGGTGCTCCACCGGCGCGCCGGTGATGACCAGGCCGTCAAAGTTGCGCTCCTTCACGTCGGAAAAGTGCTGGTAGAAGGCCAGCATGTGCTCCTGGGGCGTATTCTTGGGGATGTGGCCCTGGGGGCAGATCAGCTCCAGCTCCACCTGCAGGGGGGTGTTGGACAGCAGGCGGCTGAGCTGGGTCTCAGTGGCAATCTTGGTGGGCATCAGGTTCAGCAGCAGGATGTGCAGGGGGCGGATGTCCTGGGTCATGGCCCGTGTCTCGGTCATGACGAAGATATTCTCTCCGGTCAGCGTCTTGACCGCGGGGAGCTCGTTGGGGATGCGGATAGGCATAGTGTTTCCTCCTTGTCGCCATTTTTCGATTGCATGGATGATCCATTACCGGACGGCAGAGCCGGTTTGACGCCGCGAAGCGCATTGGCCGTCCGCCTAGGACAGCGCATTGGCCGTCCGCCCAGGACCAGCAAAAAAGCCGTCCTGGATGACAATGCATCAAGGACGGCAGAAAATGCCGTGGTACCACCTTGGTTCGCCTCCGCCTCGCGGCGGAAGCCTCAGCGGGTACAAGCATACCCTGGCGCTGTAACGGGCGCACCCGTCGCGGCCTGTGCGGGAAACTCCCCGCAGTCGGCGCGCGGCTCCAAGACCATGTTCGGCAGTGCATTCCGCGCCCTTTCCCACCAGCCGGGCTCTCTGCTGCGTAGCTCGCTGCCTACTCTTCTCTTCACTGCCTTTGCAAAAAACTGGATTGTGTTTAGTTTACGTCAAAATCCCCCGTTCGTCAAGAGGGAATTTTTCAGCGCCGGGGCCTATTTGCCCACAGCCTCCGCGATATATCCGCCAATCTCCTCCTTGGACATGTCGAGGGCGACGGCAAGCTCGCCGTAGAGCAGCTCCTCCGCCCGCTTCATGTACCGCTCGTCCACCTGTCCCGGCTTCGCGCCCCTGGCCCGCCGGGCCTGGGACTTCCGATACGCCGTCTTGATCAGCACGATCATATCCGAGCAGTCGTGGGACCGGATGATCTCCTGATAAAATGCCCCCAGCACCCGGGGATTCCTCTCCGTAAAGCAGGGGGCCTCGATCTCCGGGATCTTCCGGATCAGGTCCTCCGCCTCCTTCCTGGACAGCACGGGCCGCATCAGAACGGACGTGTCCACTGGCGCATAGATCTTTCCCATACGATAGAGCGGCGCAAGCGTATAATACGGTTTATCATTTTTTGCACCGGACACAGCAATTGGGCCTACCGCCTCTACTCTGCAAACGCCTTCTCCACCATATACGATCAACTCTCCTACCTGAAACATGGTCTTCCTCCTTTCCAAAAACCAATTTCGATGGCCGGTGCGGACAAACGCCGCATGTACAATTTTATTTTAGCACACTTTTTCCACAAATGTAAGTAAAATTTTCAATTTTTGAAAAACTCCCCTATTGCACAGTGTCCATAGAATTGTCCGGTATACTTTTAGTTTTAGAATATAAGTCACGATATCTCAAAGTAATCGGCCTAAAAAATGCGATAGACAATAGTTTCTCTACC
>Ga0073906_1003650_pt1 | contig 16921 bp, 18 predicted proteins | sample Inofromicrocosms_FD_65485 | JGI IMG/M metagenome (GOLD analysis project Ga0073906, IMG submission 65485) | Mouse cecum microbial communities from Vienna, Austria - Inoculum for glucosamine and mucus D2O microcosms | ecosystem: Host-associated > Mammals > Digestive system > Large intestine >... | reverse complement strand
CCGCCAATTCGTCTCAGCCTTACACCTTTTAACACGCGCGTACTCGAAATCGCTAGCCAAGTTAAATTTGGTGAAACCATAACCTACGGCATGATTGCTGAGGTTATCGCGGCCGAGCGCGGGCTTGCAAAGATGTCTGTTCGTGCGGTTGGCAGCGCTATGCATAGAAACCCAATTTGCCTCATCGTCCCGTGTCACCGCGTCGTTGGTGCCAACCACCATCTCGGTGGGTATAACGGCAATCCTGCTCGCAAGCGCCAACTCCTTGCTCATGAAGGTGTCGACATTTCAAATCTTATCTAGTATCCCGTGCGACCATTTTTCGTGTTATAATATTCTTATGCACCCGTAGCTCAGCTGGATAGAGCACCAGCTTCCGGAGCTGGGCGTCGCACGTTCGAATCGTGTCGGGTGTACCACATTGAGTTGTTACCTGCTTTGATAAACTTATTATCAATAATTATAACCGCCATTACGAAATATAACATTATATGACTATCAAAATTAATCTTGACCCGCTTGATGCCTTACGGATCTTCTACGAAGATGAGACCTTGGGTGTTTGGAATGGTGACTTCATCAAAAATGAGAAGCAGCGTAGACTTAGGCTGCCATCGATTCTACATGATTTTTTGGCGAAATATGGTTATCTTAATGTCAACCATGGCAATAGTCAGTTGTGGATACCCGATAAAATTGATCAGACGCAAGCCAAGGTCGACGGCAAGCTTCAGGATATCTTAATCATTGGCAAACTCCGCGGCGACCGTCTTGCGGCAATTTTGACCAGCGAGGTTGATCAGGCTAATCCAACACTGTTATTAGATGAATTGCCGGAAGAAAATGGCGATGATATAACTCTAGTTTTCAACAAATCCACCTTGGATTTGCGGGGGTTTCTGATCCTTATGTTTCTGGAAAGTCCTACGGTATATGATACTACTGAAGTATATAACCAGCCAAACGATGTAGACGAGCTGATTCAGAGTTACCATAATTATCAGCTTTCAGATTTGACCAAGAATAGTGCACCTTCCAAGCACTACATTTGCTATGATGATGAGGCGAAAGAATTTCTAGGCCTTATTATATTGCAAGACCAAACTATCGTATTAAAGTTCAAATCATGTTTTGCTATACGCGAATTGGAAAACATTTTTACCAAAGAGTTCTACGAAAATGCTAGCAACTGCAACTATCAACATGCTCTTGATATTCTTCTGAGAATTATTAACCACTTAGAGAATGTCGAGGGCGTAGCTCCAGAGTTGGGAGAAAAATACAAATTAGCTGGACGTTGTTGCTGGATGCTCAAGCAATGGAATGAAGCCGAAAACTGGTATAAAAAAGCCGAGCGCGTCTACAAGGATATGATGACGGAGACCTTGGAGGAAGTGAGTGGGTTCTATGAAACTCTTGGTGTATTCTATTTCGATAAGGAAGACATTAACAAAAGCCAGGCCGCTTATCAGGAAGTTGACCGTATCGGTGAGTTTATGGGTGGGTCTAACCCTTATCGTAAAGGTCAGCGTATTTTACGCCAAGCCATGTTTATGGCTGACGCTAAGCGTTATCAGAAGGCCATTGACTTGTATGATCAAGCTTTAGCAATGTTCCAGCAAGACCCTAAAGATTGCAAATATGATATCGCTCGCTGCCAGCAGCTACGCGGCGAAGCGCGCAAAGCCCTCAAGACAAAAACAAAATAACACCAGATTGGTGTCATTTGTCAATACTTGGTGCGCTCGACTAGACTTGAACTAGCACAGCTTAAAATCGCCACTACCACCTCAAGGTAGCGTGTCTACCAATTCCACCACGAGCGCAAGGTACTCTTACATTATACCAAAAACATCAAAATACCGCAAGGGTGTACTTGCGGTATTTTTACTATATGTATCTGTACCATCTAGAAGTATACAGATACTAATAGTTAATCTTCTTCCTTAACGGTATCAGCTTCGACAGCTTCTGTGTCTTTGGCAACTTCCTTATTGGCGTCTTTTGGTACTTTTGGGAAGGCGACATCATACAGACCTTTGAAAGCGTAAACGACGCCAATCGCAATGATACCGGTATAAACCGTATAGCGTTCGCCTGGGCGAGCAGCGTTATAGGAGATAGCGGTAAAAATGCCGCCAGCAGCAGCAATTGCTACACCAATTAATAATTCTATGATTCCGCGTTTGCGGACTGATGCTTTATCTACAATTTTTTTACTCATATCTACATTATACCATATTTTTAGATTATTCTAAGACAAATGATAAAACATACCGTATGGTGTGGGATTAGTATAATTGTAGCACAGATTTCTTAGAATGTCAAGCATTTTGTACGTTATAGCGTTATTTTGCTGTCTTTTATTCCTTGTCTTCCCATATAGGTTACCTTAGAGAAAACAGAATAGACTCCTGTTTTGATTAACAAGAGCCTATTTGTACCTAAATAAATCCGTGCAAACTAAGCTTTTTTCTTCAAAGTCAAGAAACCGTTACGTGGGTTTTCGTTCACGATGCGGTCTTCTGGTAAGTCGCATGGAGTGCCTTTACCACCTTCTGCAGTCTTAGTGAAGAAATAAATCGTCTGTGGCTTGCCACCGCGCAAAGTAACTTCGGATTTGTGCAGATAGTAGGTAATACCCTTACTATTGGTATGTTGATAGGCCATTCGTCCTCCTTAGAATTATTATATTCTTATCTTAAGCCGAAAAACTAGCAGCGTCAAGGGGTTTTATTGAGAATATCGAAAAAACCTTATGTTTACCTCTGTTGGACTGAGGTAAAAAATACTTATTTAAGAAATAGAAGGGCAACCTTGAGCGCAAGCCAGATAATAATTCGCACGATGATGATTAGCGCAAGTACCACACAGGCAATGATGGCTATGCCGGCTGGAGTCCAAGAAAAAATTGGCGAGGCATAGTTGTGTCGATAGAGCTCAGTAGAAGGGATTTTGGCGACAAGGTGATTGTCAGAGATATCGGTCTCTGGATATTTGGCAAGCTCAGAAGTCCAGCAATCAAGATATCCTGGGCTAGACCATTGCCAACCATTAGCGATAGCCTGGGGCTGGCAGATGGCTGCGACAGCGGCGTAGATGTTGCCATAAGGGTTTGAGTCGTCCACTAGCTCTGAGCTAGCAGCCTCGATAGCAGCATTGGCGGCACGAATATATTGCTGCTCAAGATAAAAAGGGCCTGTACCGAAAGTGACTTGTTGAATACCATTATTCTCAACGATGTTGATGACGGTATGAGAATAGACGTAATCACGTAGTGCAGTGAGGGTCTGCTGGATTTGCTCTTCATTCCCTTCTTGATCAGCAGTAAGAACAGCAGAACGAAGCTCAACCATCTTGAGATGGTCCAGTCTCAGTAAAGTAGCCGTGAAAAATAATAGTGGAATTAAAATAACAATCAGCTGCCAGGTCTGTACGGATTTGAAGCGCCTTTTGAGAAAATCGCGAATTCGATTTGTTTTTTTACCACCCATCTTCTCCTAATTATAGCATACCTATGTTACAATAAGCTCATGAATATTTATATTTCGGGAATTTCTGGCACCGGTATGGGGCCTCTGGCTTTGATGGCAAAGGATGCGGGGATGACAGTATTTGGTTCTGACACGCAGCCGGGTGCGATTACGAACGAGTTGACGAGTAATGGTGTAAAAATCTATCTTGGGGAACAAGATGGTGAATTTTTAAAGGCGCGAGCTAAAAATGATGGGGTGGATTGGTTTGTATATACTTCAGCGCTACCAGAAGATCATCCAGAGCTAATTATGGCACGCAAATTAAAGATCAAACACATCACTAAGCGTGATGAGCTTATTAGCTACCTCGTAAAAAAACTAAAATTACAAATGGTGGCAGTGGCAGGTACTCACGGTAAAACCACGACAACGGCGATTATTGTCTGGGCGTGTTTGAAACTTGGAATACCGGTATCGTATCTGATTGGTACGACTCTGCCATTCGCACCAGCTGGGATGTATGATCCAAAATCAAAATATTTTGTATACGAAGCGGACGAGTACGACCGTAACTTCTTGGCTTTTCGGCCATGGCTCGCAGCAATTACGACTGTGTCATTTGACCATCCAGATATTTATCCAGATGAACGAGCCTACAAAGAAGCCTTCTGGCAATTTGAAAATCAAAGCGACCAGGTGGTTCATGGTAATGAAATCGCAGCGGATATTGACTTGGCAGGTGAAGCACGGCGTTATGACGCGACCTTGGCAGTCGATATTTTGCAACGGATGATGCCCCAACCACGTGGAATAGGTCGCTTTGTAAACTCTAATCGCAAGAAAATTGTCAAGGCGATCAATGAGTTCCCTGGTGTCGGTCGGAGGTTTGAGCAGGTATCAGAAGGGTTTTATTCTGATTATGCGCATCATCCAGAAGAAGTAAAAGCGACTGTACAAATAGCTCGCGAAGAAGCAGAGCGACGTGGCTTAAAGGGCGTAGTGGTGGTATATGAGCCCCATCAGAATACGCGTCAAGCGGGTCTGGTTCAGGAATATGCAGATGCCTTTGCGGGCGTGGAGAGACTATATTGGCTACCAACTTATCTGACACGCGAGGACGAGTCGATCAAAGAGCTAAAACCCGAAGACTTTATTGATGTCTTGGAAAACAAAAAGATTGCAGAACCAGCAGAACTAGGTGAGAAACTAGGCGAGAAACTACTAGGTTGGCATGAGAAGGGGTATTTAGTACTGCTGATGACGGCGGGGCCGGCGGATTTGTGGTTGCGCAAGTTAGTCTATGCCGGAAATCAAGAGTCGGCGGCGACGCGATTCATTCATTCTTCACGCAATGCTTCAGATGAAAGTGATACACGCTAGACTGAGCTAGTTGCTATTTCTTATCATCGGATTCCGTAGTGGCTTTTGGTATGCCTAGAGATTCATCAGATAGTGGTCCAGGCGCATATGGATCAGCGAGAGCCTTGATACGGTTGTTGATTTTTTGAAGCTCTTTTAGATACTCGTCTAAATCCTTCTGGGTGAGTTCACCAGTTTCACTAAAGACGAAGCCGCTATTATTGGAATTCGCATCAGCCTCAGCCTCGTTCTCGTCTGGCAAGTAGCCGGGGCGCGAACGGTCAAGATAAATATCGCCGGAGCTACGATAAACCCAGAGGCTTACGCCAGTGGTAATGCTAGTAATTAAAATTGCTATCACGCCTAAGATGATGAGATTCTTTTTGCCACAGAGTTCCATTTTAGAGCGTTTCCTTAAGAGCAGTTACGGTTTGGTACTGTTGCTCTGCAAGGTTAGCGAGGGATTTGGTGCTACTGCGCAAACTTTCACGCTTAGTGCGCAAGGCTTCGAGTTTTTTATAAAATTCCTCGGGATGCGCAGTGCAATCCGTCGCAATGAGACCTTCTAGTTCACGCATATATTCAACATATAAGTTACGAAAGTTGTTCTGGGCGGCAATAAATTCATTTTGGATCTTAAAAAGTTCGGTGGAGGGTAGGTTGTTTTTGACCAAACGTAGGTTGAGCGGCGTGATAAAACGTCCGGAAATAGCCTCGTAGGCAGAGCCAAGGTATGTACGCGTACGCGAGTCTGAATGCTGTAGTTTAATGAGTGATTGCTTAATATTGTCACAATCCTGTACGATTGCATTTTCTTGATTTTGGCTCAGTGCCATGACGGGATATGTCAAAACGCCAGCTACAGTGAACGTCGCCGCAATAGTAACTACGCTAATCTGCTTTATAAAGCCCACTGTGCTTCCTCCCGCCATAAATGAGAGTCGGTATGCCTTTAGCGTGCATTTGGTTCTCGACCATATTTTTGACTTGCTGCATGATGTTCTGAACTTCTTCGCCATGAGCAACCTTTACTAGCTCGGTAACCTTGGATTTTGCCATTCCAAACTCTTGTAGCCACTGCTGTAGGGTAATCTCAGCGTCTTCGCGCGTGCTCTGCATGATGACCGACTGGTACATGACGCCTTTGTCGTCGTATTCGGTAAAAATACGATCTAGAATCTTTGGGGCATAGTCTGTATCTAGCAAGTCAGCTGCGTGCATATACTCAGCGACCAGATCAGAGTTATTAAATTTATAGGTGCCATCCGGCAATTGGATTGGGTAAATCATGAGTACTGTATTGTACTGATCGAAAAAGCCGGAAGATTTTTGATTACGATAGCTCTGTACACAAACTGAGCAGCCTGGGTCAAAAACATCGAGCGCTAGCGGATTGCCATCCTGATACTTGGTGGCAAAGCTGTAAGGCTCCACCAAATAATCCTCTGCTTGCCACGTGCGAAAACGATCTGGGATATTGGCAAAAATCTCGCCCCATTCATCAAACCAACGTCCAGTCCATTCGATAGGATTTTTGGGTTCCTCGGCATCAATACCACAGATCTCTGCACCAAGCGCACAGCTGGCGGGTTGCGAGACATTGCATGTACCAAAAACCCACAAAGCAAGAAGAGCTTTGACTGCCTCTATCAAAGACCAAATCGTAATAAAGACGATAAGAATTGCACTAACTTCTATAGCAACACCAAGCGGCCTGACCCATTTGGGATGTTTGAGAACGACTTTTGAGAGTAGAGAATTCTTGACGTCATCTTTAAAATTAGTCTCACACTTTTGCAAACGAACTTTTTTGCCAACGCAGCCCCACGCCTTTTTAAAGACTGCCCAATATTTTTGACCAATATCACGGCGAAAAATGCTTAAGAATGCAACGAATACACCAACCAAGCATAAAACGATAAATGCCGCGATACAAACCATACAATAATTATAGCACAGCTAGTGACAAAACTATTCTATTCTTCTTCGTCGTCTTCTAATAGGCCAAGGTGAGCTTCTTCAAGCTGTTTTTCATCAACAACGGATGGTGAACTCATCATGAGGTCAATACCAGAGCCGTTTTTGGGGAAGGCGACAATATCGCGAATGTTCGTAATGCCCTCCAAAACCATAAACATGCGATCAATACCGAAAGCGCAGCCAGCATGCGGCGGAGCCCCAAATTTGAAGGCAGTGAGCATTCCACCGAATTTTTGAGCGACATAGTCTTTATCGTAGCCAAGAATGCCAAAAACTTCGTACATGATCTCAGGATCATAATTACGGACAGCGCCAGAACAAATCTCGTAGCCGTTCATAACCATATCGTATTGGTCTGCTACGATATCGAGCTTGTTTTCGGTCTCACGGATAGTCTTAAGGCCACCTTTGGGGAGTGAGAATGGGTTGTGTCCAAAATCTAGCTTGTTGGCACCGTCATCCCATTCGTAAAACGGAAAGTCAATGATCCAACAAAGAGCGCAAGTATTACTATCTTTGAGTTCTAAGGCATCCGCAAAAGCGATGCGCATTTGCCCGAGGACCTTATTGACTTTGTCGCGTTCGTCCGCTCCGAAAAAGACCGCGTCTCCATCTTGGGCATTAGTGAGTTTTTGAATAGCATCAAGCTCGTTTGGCTTGAGAAACTTAGCGATCGGGCTACGCACAGTGCCATTCTCGTACAGAATGTAAGCAAGACCACCAGCGCCGTTTTTGCGGGCAAGATCGGTGAATTCGTCAATTTGTTTGCGGGTGAATTTGCTACCACCAGGCACACAAATAGCTTTGACGCAAGGAGTTTGAAAAACTTTGAACTCAACCTCCTTGAGAGCATCTGTGAGGTCAATTAACTCAAGCCCATAGCGGAGGTCTGGCTTGTCGGTGCCGTACTTCTCCATAGCTTCACGATACGGGATACGCGGAATATCCTCACTGAGCAGCTTCTTGCTAGCAAACTTGGTGACAAGCTGCTTAATAAGTGGTTCTACGGTCTGGCGGACTACTTCTCCATCATCAACGAAAGACATTTCGGCATCAAGCTGGTAAAAGTCACCGTAAAGACGATCGGCGCGGGGGTCTTCATCGCGGAAGCAGGGAGCGATTTGATAATAACGTGGTACGCCGCCAACCATCAAGAGTTGCTTAAACTGTTGTGGCGCTTGTGGCAGAGCGTAGAATTGACCTGGATGAAGACGTGATGGTACAAGAAAATCACGAGCGCCTTCAGGGGAGGAGTTGGCGAGAATTGGTGTGGTGATCTCGATAAAATCATGGGCGTCCATATAGGCACGCATTAAGCGATAATACTCCGCGCGACGCTTCAAAATGTTTTGCATGGACGGACGGCGTAGATCAAGATAGCGGTACTTGAGGCGCATTTCCTCGCTAGAGGTGTCGCCTTCATCGTGAGTGTTGACAGGAAGTGGGTCGGATTTGGTGAGGAGCTCAAGCTGGTCAACTACGATCTCGATTTCGCCGGTTGCGATGTTGGGATTTTTGAGGTCGGCGGCACGCTCACGGACGGTTCCCTCTGCGCGAATTACATATTCATCGCGAAGTTTCTCAGCAATATCAAAGGCCTCTTTGGCTTCTGGAGTAATAACTAGCTGAATAATTCCCTTGTGATCGCGCAGGTCGATAAAAACCAGGCCGCCGTGGTCGCGACGAGAATTAACCCAGCCAGCAACTTGTACTTTTTTACCAATTTCTGTCTTTAAATCTGTTGATAAACTTCTCATAGTCTAATTATATCATATAATCTGCAAGAGATAAACATTGTGTTCCCAATATACTAGTACTTCAAAAGCAGTACCTCATGGAGAAGGATTATTGCCATTGTAGCACAGCATAAGCATTTTGTCAATAGCGGAATTCTATCTAGGGGGTGCGGTTCTTTTGAGCTTGATTGACAGCCCAATATTCAACATCCATGAAGCGGTCGGTAGCATAAATCAAACGGTCGTCTTCAGAGAAGGAACGCGCATTCTTATTAAAGTAATAGACGAGACTAACTTGATATATACCAATGGCTGGAACATCGCTAACCCAACGCTTAAGGAAGGTTTCGTATTTAGCGGCACGGCCGGATACACTCATAGTTTCACGAGAGCTTAAGATGAGATCATCAGCGAGGGCATTGGCATAGTTAGAAAGATTAAGCCCGGTAGAGGAAGCCTGCGAGGAGTGATAGTAAGCAAAAAGGTCTAAGTCGGCACCGAATTCTACTTCATAGAGTAAAATGTCGTAATTACGCGGGCGAATAGTATTGACGATAAAATCTTGGCCTGGATCATAGATTGATAAATCAACTTTGAAGCCGAGGTGTTCGAGCTGGGATTTCCACTGTTCGGCAAGCTCTGGAAAGTATCCAGTATTGATGGTGGCGAGGCGCAGAGTTTTGCCTTCGGCGCCAGCGGCCTGAAGCATCTCTTGGGCTTCGGTGAGATTATAGCTAGGTAAGGTCGGATAATTATCGACATTGAGCTCGGTAGTTAATAATGGGTAATCGAGAGGATACTCGTCACCAAGTACAGAGCGAATCTCGCCGATATTAACACCGCGTTGGATGGCTTGGCGCACCGAAACATTACTTAAAAGCGAACTAGTGGTATTGAGAAAGGCAAATACACCACTAGCTAGCGAGGTTTGCTTTTCGTAGACTAAATCTGCTGGTAATTGGCTACGATATTCGGCGGAGAGTTCAGCCGTAGCAGTAACTTCACCAGTAGAGACGGCAGCGACAATCTCGTTAGCATCACCATATGTATGTATTGCGAAGCTGTTAAGCATTGGCTTGGACTTGTAATAGTATGGATTTGCCGCTAGATAGACGATGCGTTCGCCTTCGTTGCTAACGTTCTGCATAGCATTAAACTTAAACGCGCCAGAGGTAACTGGATCGGAGCTAAAGCTATGTTCTAAGAGCTGACCGGGATTAACACTGGATAGGACATGTGCTGGTAGAATGGGTATATTGAGAGTGGAATCGAAGTCAGCATAAGCTGATGGTAAAGCGAAAATTAGGGCATCGCCATGGCGCTCAACGGTGACGCCAGCAAAATTAGAACTATAGATAGTATTGATAGTGGAATCTTTAGTGAGATTAACTGTATATAAAACGTCGTCAAGAGTAATAGGTTCTCCATCGGACCATTTTAGACCGTCTTTGAGAGTGACCGTCCAGACCTTCCCTGTATCGTCCGGCACGATTGAGGCCGCGAGCCCAAGACCAACGTGTCCAGAATAATCAATGGTGGACAAGGTGGCGAACATAAGCTTAGATAGAACTTTTTCACTCTGAGTGGTGGCGAAAAGTGGGTTTAATGAGTTGACTCGCCCCATAGTGGCTTCGATGTATGTACCACCATCAACGTAGGCCTGCACAGAATACGATTGACGATACCAGAAAGCTTGTGTTAGGGCTAACGAAATAATAATCACTATCAAGAGGCACCATTCCAAGATTAGAAGACGGACGCGCTTAGCATTAGATAAGCGCTCAATGACATTTTCCTGAAAATGCTCTTTGCTAGTCTCTTTGGTGCGTTCAGAGAATTCTTCCCAACGTTCCGATATGCTTTGCCCACGCTTTTTTGATTTAGGTTTCATGCCTTATCGATTTTGGTCCTTTTAGGCTGCTGGGATCAGCAATAAACATAAAATAGATAGAACAAAGACTACTACGCAAACGATAGTTGCGTTATACAAGGAGCGCTCTAGGCCACGGCGAGTAGTGTATAACTCGCCAGAACTACCAAACCCAGCGCCCAATGAGGCACCTCGCTGCTGCAATAAAATGAGCAAGACTGATAAAATAGCCGAGATGAAAGTTAAGCTTTGAAATAGTGTTCCCAAGTTCATAGTCTTATTATACTCCTCTCTTTGACGAAAATCAAGTTTAGCTGATGATTAAGTTCAATACGGCATTAATAACGCTCATGACCGAGCTAGAAACGAAGGCACCCCAAAAATCCATCTCAACACCGGGCAAAAGATAGATGGTGAGTATCACCATGGCGGTATTAATAATAATCGTAGAGATACCCATAGTTAAGATTGCGAGAGGCAATGCTAACATCTTAATGAGCGGCTTTATGATGGAGTTGACGAGCGAAAAGATCAAACCAGCTGCCGCAAAGAGCATCCATGGCTCAGCAAAAGTCTCAGATGAATCTGGGCTAATGGTGCCTAGCCAATTAATACATAGATACATACCTAAGCTAGAAACTAACCAGCGAAGCAGGAAAGTGAAAATTTGTTTTTTAATCATAGACTAATTATAACACGGCGAACTTACAAAAATGTAAGTTATTTTAGCATGCTTTTGCGCTTCAGCAAAGTATGATAGGTGATTGCAAAACGATGCGCCTCGTCATCAATGCGAGCAATGAGCTTAGCGACGTGAGAATTGGGCGGGAGGAGTACAAACTTTTCGCCGGTTGGCTCAGGGACTATAATATTGACGGCGGCGTTACGAGTATGGTCTCCAGACTTATCGCGCCCAATAACGGCAACATTGTGTTGCCATAATATTTCCTTAACGGCATTGACTTGCGTAACACCCCCATCGAGAATTACTAAATCCGGAAAATCCCATTCTTGATGTTTGAGTCGACGTTCAATAACTTCGCGGAGATTGGCCGTGTCATCGTTCTTTTGGTGGCGGAGCTTGAATTTACGATATTCGGAACGATCTGAGGCGCCATTAACAAAAACTACCATTGACCCAACTACATTAGTGCCGGATTGGTGCGAAATATCATACCCCTCGATACGGCGTGGTGGCTCGGGCAAAAGTAGCATCTTCTGCAACTCAACGAGCGCTTGATCGGAAGAAATATCCAGAAATTCTTTGTCAGAAAAGACGATTTTTTTCTGTAGCTCGCGGAGTCCAAAAAGTTGCTTTTTAAGCTCAGCGGCTTCTTCAAATTGTTCAGCTTTGGCAGCTAGCTTCATTTGTTTCTCGATCTCGCTGATAAGCTTGTGCCGACCGCCTTCTAGGTAAAGACGTAGCTTGCGGAGGTTCTTTTTGTACTCTTGTGACGTAGTGCGTCCAATTTCAATGCCAGGAGTAAGACCAAGATCAGTATGAAGCGTTTTCTTCCCGTCATAGGGTTTATCATAATACGGGAAGACTTTGCGCAGAATACGCAAGGCCTGCGCAACAGCGGTCTTGCCATAAAAGGGGCCCACATAAGTAGCACTATCATCTTGCGGTGTGCGAGTAAAGCTGACATATGGAACTTCAGACTTCATATCTATGCGTACATAAGAGACGGTTTTGTCGTCACGTAAGAGGATGTTCCATTTTGGCATGTAGCGCTTGATCATTTCTGATTCTAGGAAGAGAGCGTCCATTTCAGTATCTACTACCGTCCAGTCAGTATCAGCGATTTCGCGAACTAAGGCTTCGGTCTTGGGGTCTTTGCCTGTATTATGAAAATATTGGCGCACGCGATTTTTAAGCACGGCTGCTTTGCCTACATAAATAATTTCCCCATCTGCGCCTTTATGAAAATATACGCCCGGTGAAGCAGGTAAAGTCTTAAGTTTCTGCAAAAGCTGTTCACGCATTGCTGGCGTGACCGCCTTGGTGTTTTGTAGATTTTTGGGCTGGGTGTCTTTCATTGGTATATATTATAACAGGCTTTATAAAAATCACCACTTCACCTAGTAATCTTGTTGCGATTACCAATCGGGAATGGGCTAGTCAGCCTTGTCCTTCTCGGCAAACCGAAAAGCAGGCGCAAGGCGACGCATCTTGGACGAACGTTTTTGCGAGCGGAAGACTGTACTCTGGAATTTAATAGCAGTGAGAGCAAAGATACCTAGCAGCACCGCAAACACGATCATAATTGGTGTCCATGACTCCATAAAGGCCATCGAGATGAACAATAAGTTGCTAATGACGCGACCAGCAACTAAGTATTGCTCATTGGTAACCCAAAACTCTGACTTATATTCACGCCGAATTTTAACATCGTTGCTAAGATTGGCACCACCAGTCTCGGTAATACTGTGGGTAAAATCCAGAAATATAACTCGACAGAACTTAAAAATAACGATCGTAACAACATTGCATTCAAAAACCATTGCTAAGAAGGACGCGATCATAGCAATTGCTGGCAGTCCAATGGCGCCACTATATTGTTTCTGCTTCATGAACTTGGCAAAGACAATACCAATAACGCCAGAAACGGCAGCAAAAATGGCTGTGAAAATGCCCAAACTAAACCCGTCCGAGAATACAGTCACGACATAGAGGGTAATAATCTGCGAAAAGGCACTGCTGGAACAAGTTAGCCCGTCAAAGAAGTGCATAATATTAAGCCAACGAAATCTTTGATCACGACGAGTAAGTTCGCGGAACTTTTTGAGATTGGTCTTCTTAGTACGTGGGATGTTCTTGTCTTTGTAAGCAAATGAGAAGAGCATCCTAACTGCGACGATAATAATAACGACTACAGAACTCTCGATAAAGCCAGTGGCATACATCAGCCCGCCCAGAACCACTGGGAAGATCATCGAGCAGGCCGCCTTAGCGGCTTTGTAACTGCCGATATATTTGGCACGTTCTTTGTTTTGGATACCATCAGACTCCATAATGTTGTAGACGGCATAGTAGAAGCCTTCTTCTAACCCACGAAGTAATCCTAGCAAATACATGTATTGTACAACTTGAGCCTGCAAAGTAATAATCAGGAAGAAGTAGACTAAGTCCAGTACCATGGCTATACGTAGGAGCCGAACACGATGCCTGGTGCGCGCAAAGTTGCGACAAGCATAAATCGTTAGATAAACAACTGAGACCATAATGATGTAGTAAACACCGAGTGGTACAATGTTATCGCTGGAGACATCCAAAAAGTAAAGTACAAAGAAGGTATCGATAAAAGTATCAATAATGCTTTTCAATACACGCAGGGAAAAGAGGACTTTGTAGTTGTTCATATAGTTGTTGGTGTGTAATATTGGTCTTTAATTGATTCTATTTTATTGTACAACTGATTTAAGTTTTTAGCAATAGCATCTACGTGTTCAAGCTACGTTGAATGATGACTCTTAAGCGTTAGGGTAGGTTTGGTTCTTATTAAAACCAGTAAAACTGGTAATTCTCAAAATATTTAGTTCGCTCTAGGATATCATGCCAACGTAAGAAGGAATAGTAGGTTTGTTCGTCGACGTTGGCGTAGCGTTCAAGGCGGAGTAAGAATTCATAAATAATAGCAAAACCAAGTTCCTGATGAAAACTATCTGGGATTTGGTCTGCAAAGTACCCACGATAAATACCGCGGTACACCGCTTGCTCACGTTCAGTATTATTCCCCGTCCAACCCCACCAGCAGTTACCGCGAAAATCAAGACCACGTAAAGAAACGCCGCTGCCATCCGTGTCAATGAAATAGGGCGTTTGAGCATGAAAGATGATATTGTAAAGATTAATATCGCCATGCGTAAAGTTGAGCTCGGTGCGATCAATGACGGTTTTTAGATGCCATAATGAACGTTCAAGCCGTTGAAGGTTGACCCTAGGAAGCTTGACGGTATGAGTTTTATTATAGTTGCGCTTTTGGAGATGGGCGTTATGTAGAAGTTGTAGCAACTTCCGGTGAAAGTCGCTTAGAAAATCATTTTCCGGGACGGGAACTTTTCTAAAATTACCAAGCTCAGTGCCAGTGCGATAGCCAATTCGCTCTAGACAATCAGCAGAATTTTGTTTTAACAGCTCACGTAGAGTTTTACCTTCAATATATTCATAAATACAGTAAGTCTGGTCGATTTCCGACAAGTATCCTAGCTTAATAGTCTGAGCGGTGGGAACTTTTGCTTTGTGATAAGTGGATGCTATGTTTTGGAGATCTTGCACTCGATCAGTAGGATATATTTTCATGAAAAACTTGGTAGCATTGCGGGGAGGTTGAGATCGTTTAACGGCGGCATCGACAATTGGAGACTGCAGTTTTGCTGGTTTTTCTAGCACAAAACACGGAATACGGGAATGCCCGCGTGTATCACGTATAATATTGCAATCACGCAAGAGATCGATTTTTAATCGTAAATATTCCTCAAGACTTTGAATGGTCATTAGATTGTGATTCAATATTCTGTTCTTTAATAATATAAATAGGACGTTTCTTGACTTCGAGGTAGGTCTTGGCGAGATATTGACCAATGACACCAATAGAGAAAAGCTGTACGCCACTAACGAAAACGATAATACAAACTAACGAAGGCCAGCCACTAGTAGGATCACCAAAGGCGAGCGTGCGAACTATGATAAAAATTATAGCGATAAAGGCCACCAGACAGAAGAGGATACCTACGATCGAAGAAATAATGAGCGGCATAGTAGAAAAGGCCGTAATACCATCAAGGGCGTACTTAAATAACTTCCAAAAAGACCATTTAGTCTCGCCAGCAACGCGTTCAACATTCTCATATTCTAGCCATTTGGTATTATAGCCAACAAAGCTATTGAGCCCCTTAGAATAGCGGTTGTACTCGCGCATAGATTTGATACTGTCAGCAACTTGGCTAGTCATAAACCAATAATCACGAGCTCCATCTACCATCTCTACATTCGATATACCATTGATGAGTTTATAAAATACTCTAGCGCAGAAACTGCGAATTGGTGGCTCACCTTTGCGCGAGACGCGTCGAGTACCAACGCGGTCGTAATGGTTTTGGGTGATTTCGTCATACATTTGCCGAAGAAGCGCAGGTGGATCCTGAAGATCGACGTCCATGATAGCGATATAATCGCCAGTGGCAGCGTCGAGTCCGGCCAACATGGCGGCTTCTTTGCCAAAGTTACGAGAGAAAGAAATGTATTTAACTTTGGAGTTTTCATTTGAGAGACGTTTGATAATGTCTAAAGTTTTATCTTTACTGCCGTCATTAATGAAAAGATATTCGAATTCTATATCAATATCCGCAAAATCTTGTTGGCGTACTTTTTCCATTTCAGCATAGAAAAGCGGAAGGGCTTTTTCTTCGTTGTAGCAAGAAACAATAATAGAAAGCTTTTTCATGTTTATATTATAACACGTTTTACGGGAATAGTCTTGGCATTGCAATCGCGGCGTACGGCTTCATACGCAGCCGATAGAGACATTACAAAATAATATCAGTGGAATGATAATCCTGATAATAACGTGCGGAGACGGCAGTGAATTTAAGTATACAATAATCTGGGTCAGTGTTGTTGTCGTAGAATAATGTGTCCATGTCACGCCAGACTTCATTTTTGATGGCTTGGTCATGCAAAATTTCTACTGTTCCCGCGAAAGCAATCCCACGATAAAGTGGGCGATCATAAAAGTAGAGCCCAGCTTTGGGATCTTTGAGAAGAGATTGGACTTTTTGGGACTTACTATTCGTAGTGAGGTAAAACTCCTGAATACCATGGCGCTTACGAGGGTTGAGCATAGTACGCGTGGTCGGGTAGCCGTTACTATCAATAAAGCTCAAGAAACATACTTCTTGGCGATCAACTAAGTTGGCGATATTGTGGGCAAGTTCTGAAGTATCCATAACTATTATTATAACAGAATGCGCAGAATTGACTTGAAGAATGTAATTTTGGTCTTAAAGAGTATTGTGTTTTGACTGATCTAGCTGAATCTTAGTTCCTTCTAGCAAAACGACGAAAAGCCACCCGTTGGGGTGGCTTGCTCGTATAATTTGGCACCTTGCTAGTTTCCCGCTTGGGGCAGTATAATCGCCGCGACTGGGCTTGACTTCTGTGTTCGGAATGTAAACAGGTATTTCCCCAGCGCTATGGGCACCAAATCGCGTCCTGAAGCGCTATTGATGTCCATAAGGTGTGATGAATATTGTAAAACTTCTCTTCGATATTATATCACACTTTGATTAAGTATGCATCCAATACCGATTGTTAGCTAAGTCTTTTCCAGATTACCTGATTCTTGTATACAAAACCAAGTAATCTGAGCATAAAAAGACAATGGACCTATTAGTACGCTTCGACTCCACACGTTGCCGTGCTTCCATCTTGCGCCTATCAACCAGATCATCTCTCTGGAGTCTCCATAGGGAATTCTAATCTTGGAGTGGGCTTCGCG